>SXGS01306745.1_pt1 | contig 32443 bp, 30 predicted proteins | sample 3174681 | NCBI WGS metagenome assembly SXGS01 (sample SAMN11356861, study PRJNA531348) | freshwater metagenome | isolation source: freshwater sample F1-80 | place: China: Fuxian Lake, Yuxi | collected 2017-12-25 | reverse complement strand
GGCATGGGACGGTTGGACTACCAAGTCACTGGCCGCAAGAATGCGTTCGGCATCGTCGCGAAAACCAAGCAGTTGGACGTGCTGGCCCAATCCCCGTTCTTGAATCATCCGCGTTAACACCGACCGCAGCTCTCCCTCGCCGGCAATCAAGATGTGCGGAGATAATCCAGATTCTCGTATTACTCTGGCTGCTTCAATGAGATCTGCATGTCCCTTGCACGACAACAAATTACCCACGCTGACGATCAGGAATTTTTCCGGTTCGATGCCGAACTGTTGATTTGCCCAGTCTCGCGCTTGAGGGTCCGCGCGCGGTGGTTCGCAGCCGCCATAAATAACCGCGGTTTTGGCGAGCGGAACTCCGCCGGCAACTGCCACTTGTTGGACTGCTTGCGAGACACATACCAACAAGTCAGATAAGTAACGAATGCGCAAGCCACTTCGCACTGGAAAAACCGTATGCTTGAACGCCACGCGCAGTGGACGCCGCCTTTTCGCTAGCAGACTAATTGTGCCACCCAGAGAGATCGCGTGTGAATCATTCATGATGAGGACATCTGGGGACCAATTTCGCAGTGCGTACAGCGACGTCAGCCAATCGCTTGGCCGAGCACCGCGACTGGTAGGGCTGGCCAGCAATCGGTCGTGCGCTAGCGTCACTCTTGAGTGCAGTGGATTATTGCGGCGAACGATCCAACCTACATCGTGGCCGATAGCTCGCAGTGCTCCTCGTAGTGACCACAGGAGTTTTTCGCCACCACCCCAATCAGGCTGAGTGCTAACAAGACAAAAACGCATCGGCGGCTATTGGGTTGTGGGAAGTGCTAGCATGAAACTTTGGGATGGTCTTGTGGATCGCGACTCGATATACTTGCCCGGTCCGACAAACGCTTCCTCTTATCTGCTCCCAGCGAATTCCATGGATTTGGAGGCTCGCGTAAAGGCGCGATTGCAGGAAATCGAATGGTGACAGTTTGTCGAGTAGGAGTCCATAGCGAAAGGAGTCTTCGCACGGGAAGTTCGGGGCAGTCACTAAAGATACCCAGCATGTTACCCTTGGTACTGTCCCTAATGGCGGAATTTTGCAGGATGCTTTCACAACCCACGAGGCGACCGACGATATCCATCTACGCTGCTAGTAGCGTTCGCGAAGTCACCCTCAGCGGTTATGGACAGCGCCTGTTTCCGACAAGGAATGCGACGCCTATCTACCTTTTCTGGCGTGTAGTATAGCACCCTGAAAGCCTGTCCACTAACATTGAAATAGATCGCAGGGGAGACGTAAGTTCATGCAAATTAATGGTTTGCAACAATTTGGTTCCGTTCAGTCCGTTGGTGCTTTGCAGCGCACAGGTCCTGCAGCCAGCCAATCGGCAGCGCCTGTTGGGGCACAATCCGCAGACCAACTGGACCTTTCCGCCGAAGCCCAAGCCATTGGGCAGGAATCAGCGACTGTGCTCCAGTTTGGTGGAATTCGCTGGGAACGAGTCGACGCCATCCGGCAATCCATTGCTGCTGGAAACTATGAATCCCCCGAAAAACTGTCGGCGGCGCTGGACAAAGTGTTGGATGCATTCGCCTGATTGAGCAATGGACTAGCGTTCCGCATGCCCACGGTGTCAATTCTGTAGGTCTGCGGCGGCAATACTGAATATCTGCGATAGTAAGGCGAGCGGCAGTTGGAAATTCGCCAATACCGTTCAACGAACGTGGGATAAGCTTCCAGCTTGTCAATATCTTGTGCAAGCAATGGCGAAACTCCGCTACAGGTTGACAAGCTGGAAGCTTATCCCACGTTCGTTGAACGGTATTGCGCCTAAATCTGCAAGCTTGACGGCGCGCGACATTACTCCCGTGGCCCTTTCAGGTGCGTGCACATGTGGTATGCTTGCCTGCTATTACCAAGGCTAACTCATTGGCTTGAGCCACAATTGGATTCAATGCAGGTGGGATAAGCTTCCAGCGCGTCCAGCTTGTCAATTTCCTCGGCAAGCATTGGTCCGTTCACAAATATTTTTCACGCCGTCAATCGACCAAAGCACATGTCGTGACCGAAGGAACTCAATCGCAACTTGATGCGGTAACCGTCTCGCAGTCGCCAATCGAGCGCTTTGAAGAGTACTTGCAGAGTCGCAAGCTGCGCATCACTGACCAGCGTCGATTCTTAGTCGAGCAGGTATTCAGCCGACACGAGCACTTCGATGCAGACCAATTAATTGACCAATTACCTCGCAAGGGGCACGCGAACTACGTCAGTCGCCCAACTGTCTATCGTACGCTGAAAGAATTTGTTGACGCAGGACTTCTGCGCAGCTTTGAATTGAACGGGCGCAGTGTTTACGAGCACGATTATGGATATCCCGAGCACGATCATTTCTATTGCGTCAAATGCCACGCTCTGCTCGAGTTTCAAAGCGAACAATTGATACAACTCCGCGATGAAGTGGCCAAACAGCATCGATTTCGAGTACGCAGCCACCGTTTTATCATCCAAGGTGTCTGCGATGCCTGTAATCGCCAGTCATCGCGGATGCGCCGAAAACAGGACTTGGTATAGAATCATTCTTGTCCGCTTTCCAGCTTTGACTCATGCTGCTGGTCTGTGGGACACGAATTTCGAATGATAACCGGCGCTCCGCTAATCCGAATCCATCACGGACAAACGGATTTTGACAAGGGATGTCGTCTGGCGATAAATGGAATTGGCCGCCATTAAAGTACCAATGTCATACGCAAGCCCTCGAAAATCTGCTGGACGATTTTCCGAGCAAGAATCCGCCGAGGGCAGTGAGGAACATTATGGCCAAATCCACGGTTCGAACTGTGGGAGCGACGATACGTTCCGAGCAGGGTGGCGAGATCAAGGTCTATTCGGGAGCCTTGCTCCAAGAATTTGCCGTCCGTTGGTCTTATCTAATTCGTAATCGGAGTCACTGGTCGCAAGCGGACGCGGCGAAGATGAGTGAACGCCTGCGCTCTAATGTCAGGCAGCTTGGATTTACCGACGAGGAACTGAAGCCGTTTCGCGATGCGCGGCTGATCGAAGTTGACGTGGCTTTTCGCGACGAATCGGTGAACTGGGAATCGCGAATCCTGCCGTGGGAATTCGTGCTCGCCCGCGCTTTCCCGCGATCTCCGGGCGCTCCAAACCCAGTCGTGGTGCGGCGATTGCGCATAAAAAGTCGCTCCGCGAGTACTCAGCACGATTGGAGTCGATCGCTAGCATATATCGAATCGGCACCGGGCAATCTGGGCAGTGAATTTACCTTCGCGCGCGAACGGAGTCTTGTGTCTCAGAGTCTGGTAGACAGCCAGTGGAAAGGGGCCAAGTTTGAACTCTTCAATCCAACTCTGGAGGATATCAAGCGCCGCTTGCTCAAGGCGAAACCGTTAATCGTACACATTACCGGTTTAGACAACCATCAAGGCTCCGATTTGCTGGGTGAGGAAGACGGTCGTTTTAATGACGGCATGTACTTGCGGTCTCCTCGGACAATGCGGGCGGTACAAGTCCCCGCAACCGAATTGGCCATGGCGGTGGGCTCTGCCCAGCCAACCTTGGTTGGTCTGAACCTATTTCATTCCGCACCTCGAATCGCGCCGTTGCTGTTGGCAGCGGGCGCGGAAAGCGTCGTTGCCTTTCAGGATACTATCGACGATGCTCTCTCGGAGATTTTCTTCGCCGAATTCTATTCGAAGTGGGCGCAGAAGAGGTCGCAAGACAGCCCTCATGCTTTCTGCGATGCACTGACCAACATCATGCGCGGAGGCACTTCGATGGCCGGCGCTGGGATCGTGCTGTGGAGCCTCCGGTCTTTACTGCCAACGAAGGCTTCGCGCAAACCCAAAACAGACTCGCCGCTCGAAGTCTCAACGTCGCCTAGTGTTGCGTTGGAATCGTTTCGGCCAGTCGATGACAACTGTATTGACTGGGAGCAGCATCTTTCCGTGAAGATTGAGCCTCGCAAAGAAGTGAATTACGCGCTATTGCATAATGGACGCAGTTTGTTTCATCAGTTCTATTTGCATAATCGCACCAATAAGCGGCTGGAAGGCTTGCAGGTACGCCTGGTCCTCAGCCTGGGAGATCTCAATCTCGAACAATCCAAAAAGTTCACGATGACCGGTGCCGGACTCGATCTGCGCACCGAACTTCCACTATCGTTGATCAGTGCCCAGTTGAGACGATTTAGAGAAGCGGTCTATACATCCTTGAAGATCGCCATCGATTGTCAAGGCAAGATTATCTTGGATCAGAATTACCCACTGAGAATTCTGCCCATCAACGAGTGGAGCGATACCGACGACGAACGCCATTGGTTACCGTCGTTCGTCCAGCCTCGCGATCTGGCGGTAACAAAAATCAAAGATCGAGCCAAACTGTGGCTCAAGCGATTGACCTCCGATCACACATCTGGATTTGATGGCTATCAACAGGTCGATGCAGCAAACGAAGATACTTGGTCGGCGGTGACTCACCAGGTCGAAGCGATCTGGGATGCCTTAGCCTACGATCATGCGTTGGTTTATACCAACCCGCCGCCAACATATTCGACTGGCGCTCAACGCATTCGTTCGCCCAGTGAGATCCTCGACAGCCGCACTGGGACTTGCCTGGATCTCACGGTATTGCTGGCCGCGTGCCTGGAAGAAATCGATATTTATCCGGTCGTGTTTCTGTTGAAAGGACACGCGTTCCCAGGATATTGGCAGAGCGACATCGCGCACCAACAGTTTTGGGGTGGATGGGATTCAGCGGTCCAGGAGTCCGTCGGTGGCGGTACAGTTGCCGCGAAACGCGGCCGCATGGACGCGCAAGATCAGAAACATCAGTGGATGTTAAATAAGAGCGGCTTTGACCACATGCTGGATGCTATTCAGCGCGGACACCTCGTCCCTATCGAATCGGTTTGGCTGACCAGCGAGCGCAAGTTGGATGAAGCCATCGAAGCCGGCGGCGAAAACTTGATCGACCGTCGCGAATTCGAATGCATGATCGATGTGATCAAGGCTCGACGGAAAAATGTCCTGCCCCTCCCGGAGATGAACTAATGGCGAACCAACCCAAAGCGGCTCCGACATTCTCGATCGAGCAACTGGATGCATTGCGCAGTCGCTTGCGCAGTTCGGGCGAACTAGCGGGTGTTACGTCGGAAGTTACTGGCGCCACGTTCAGCGGCCGGCATAGAAGATCGACAGCGACGCTGCGTAAGAATCGTCGTTCGCGGGCCGACGAAGGTGAATCGATCATGACGCTGACCGTCGATTCGCAAGGAATCCTGCGCTGGCATCCAGGCAGCGTGGCCGCAACCATGCGTCAGGGAGGCCGCCGAGCAACTCGTCGCGGCCCTGCAGTCGATGGCCAAATGATCGTCGACCAATATACGTTTGACACTGTCGGGCTTTCTGATGTCTATCGCTACTTGTCCTGGTTCGACGAGAAACTGACTCCCAAGCAAGGTTTGTGGTTGTGCCAGCAAGGACAATTGGTGGCGCTCCCCAGAGATCGCGTAAGTTGGAATCGCGTCTTGTTGATCATTCACGGCACGTTCAGCAATTGCCAGAATTGTGTTCGCTCGCTGGCCAAGAAAGTTCCCGGCGCCAACGAGTCATTTCTTGACTGGGCCAACAACCATTACGATGCCGTGCTGTGTTTCAATCACGCAACTCTGGCTCGCAGCCCATTGATTAATGCGCTGCAATTGGAATCGTTGTTACCGGATGCCCAGCAATTCGACATCGTTTGCCACAGTCGTGGTGGTCTGGTTTCTCGCTGGTGGAACGAAGTGGCTTGCCGACATCCCGAGCGGCGAGGCAAAGTGATCTACGTGGGTTCGCCAATGTCGGGAACCAGCCTGGCGGCCCCAAATCGAGTCCGCGAAGCCATCGATTACTTTACGAACATCGGCCATGTAGTCGACCAGGGTTTGGATGTGGCATCGATGTTCATTCCATATCTGTCGGTGGCTCAATTCATCATGTCCTTGGTGTGTTCAGCTACTTCGCTGGTATCAAAAACTCCGATCGCTGACGCGGTCATTGCCTTGATCCCGGGTCTGGACGCACAATCGCGAGTGCTGAACAACTACGAACTGGTCGAATTGCGCAATCGCCAGCCGCTGGTCGAAAACTATTATTTCGTCACCTCCAGTTTTCGCCCCAAGGATGTTGGCTGGGAGTTCTGGAAGTATTTTACTGAGGCATCCACGCGCGCTAAATCCCTGGTGACCGGCAAGATATTTCCCGGTCCTCACGATCTGGTCGTCGATACCTCATCCATGCTCGACCTGGGCGGCAAGAATATCACCATTGCCAAGTCGCACCAATATAACTTTGGCGTCAACGACCGCGTCCATCACACTAATTATTTCGATTTCCGTGAAACAATAGACTTCATGACCAAGGTACTTCGCTAAGGCGAGCGGCAGATGGAAATTTACCAATACAAGCCCGAAGCGCAAGCGAGTGTGTCAAACCAGCACGTGTTAAAAGAGCACACGTCAATCCAGGCTCTCACTCGCTTGCGCTTCGGACTTGTATTGGTAAATTCTCATCTGCCGCTCGCCTAATTGGACCGCGGCACATTTGTCAGCCGAAATGGCGTTAGCCTGCGGTTCTATGTAGTTAGAAATCTAGTTTGTGAAACATGACCAGATGTTGATTGTCGTCGATTGCATGCTGGTGGCTCACACAATCTGCACAAGGCTGCCGTCGCTTTCGCGACTATTCCAATAACGGTACACGTAGCCTAATTCCCGCGCAGTTCTGTTAATTTGGCCTTCACGGATTTGGCCCAGATCTCGTAGCCTTTAGTTGAGGGATGCGGGGCATCGATCATGATCTCGCGGGGAATGCGGCCATCGGCGGCTAGGAACTCTTGCCCGATGTCCATGTAAACGCAATACCGTTCAACGAACGTGGGATAAGCTTCCAGCTTGTCAATATCTTGTGCAAGCAATGGCGAAACTCCGCTACAGGTTGACAAGCTGGAAGCTTATCCCACGTTCGTTGAACGGTATTGCATGTAAAAGACGGCAATGGCCCTGAACATTTCGCGGCATTGCGGGGCAACACCGTCTTTGAAGTGTTCGTGCATTCGTTGCCGATCCAGACGCCGATCGAATTGAACTAACGCAAAGACCCGCCTCAGGTCTAGCGCCTCGGGAACTTCTGGAAATTTACTCGCAAGATTCGAATTATGCTGTCATCAAACCGCCGATTTTGAACGACACATACCCGCAAGGAACTAAACGGCTGCAAACCCCGCATCTTTACCATCTTAAAACAGGGCGACGCGTGGACTTGGGACATTTTCATTCGCCGGCCATCTACACAGGTGGATGGCGCTGCGACACTCATCCACGATTCAGTCGCGATGGCAAGCTTGTGTGTATCGACTCGCCTTACAACAATGGCGGACGCCAATTACATTTGATGGATATTAGTGCTATCGTAGGCTAGAATTCCTGGATTGCTGGACTAATTAGGCCAAGGGCTGATGATGAAGTGAACGGTTAGCGCTGGCCACGGGCGACGCAGGCGTTGCGTGGGAATCGCTAATCAATGGGCGAATTCATTGGGGGTTGAAGGGTGTTGCGACGCAATGATAGGAAGACCTTCGACGCCCGTGGCTAGCGCCAGCGGTTCACTTTTTATCAGTTCAGGACAAGAGAGGCGGAACCGCTGAGAATCGTGTGTACCCAAGTATCGAGAGAGGCGACCTATTACTGTGCATTGCAGGTTAATAGGTTAGTGGGTCGGTTACCGAATGCGCTTGAACGAGCATCGCAGATTTATGTGTGCGTTTGCTTGTTAGCACTTGGTTCGGTCGCGTTCGGTCAGACGGAAACCGCTCCGAGGACATTCAGCAGAGTCAGCGAATCAAGCTTGGCAGCTCACCCAGAGCCTACTGAGGTGGCCGAGAGTTTCGACTCAGCAGCTCGCCAGCGTTTGGTTTTGCAAATCGAAAATCTCAGCTCCAACAGCTATCGCACTCGGGAAATGGCTAACTGGTATTTGCGGCGCGAGCCTCGGATTGCGATTCCGTTGATTTCGGAGCGATTGTTAACGAGCAAAATTACCGCCGCAACTGAGATGATCGCCATTCTCAGCCATTTCGCGACTAACCCCGATGGCACCTTAGGATTTCGCGCGCAGCAAATTCTAGAAGCGACCGCTCGCAACGGATCATCGGCGGTGGCACTGCTGGCAACCAATTCCGTACAGTCGATCGCAAATGTTCAGGAAGCGCAATCCATTGAGGTATTAACTCACTTGGGAATGAACATCGGGTATCCCGAGTTAATGGTCAATGGCGCCAAATTGAATGACCCACAAAGCGAAGCGGTATGCATTGCTTGGGTAAACGCGGAGTTCGATGGTAAACCGGAGGATATCCAGCGCATGCGGTTTTTGCAGCATGTCACTTTGGTTTACCTTCAGGACATTACGGTAACCGATAGCTTGTTACGAGCAATTTGCCAAATGCCGAACGTTAAGGGACTAGTGCTGCGAGAGGTCAAGCTGGAACCCGAGAGCCTATTACTCTTGAGTCAGATGAAGAACTTTGATCACTTCGAACTTGCCTATGTCAACGTGGGCGACGATGCAGTCGATATTCTGGAGACGATTCCAGTTTGGGGAACGATGCGGCTGTTTGGAACGAAACTTTCTCTGGCCAGTGCGGACCGTTTGCGAAAGAAGTTCTCTGGACTTGCATTTTACTTTGGCAAAGGTGGCTATCTGGGCGTTGGTACGATGCCACCCAACACGACCGTCGTGCAGTCAGTTCAGGCAGGCAGTGGAGCGGCCGAGGCCGGGATCATGCTTGGTGATCGCCTGGTTGCGGTCGGTGAAAAACCGATCAAATCATTTGAGGACTTGCGAGCGGAGTTGGCATTTTATGGTGCAGGCGAATATGTAAAAATTCACTTTTTGCGCAAAGGTGAGAGAAATCAATTGAGTGTCCGGTTGACGGAAATGCCCGCCTCGCATGCAAACCGCTGAGCATGGAAGACTTTCTAATTGGTCACAACGAACGATTGTCGAGTTCGTGGAAGACTGCGTTTAGTAGAAGTGTCGTGCGTTGGTATCGACGGCATGGTCGCAGTTTACCCTGGCGCGAAACCTCCGATCCTTATTCGATTTGGATCAGTGAAGCGATGCTCCAGCAGACTCAGGTCGCCACGGTCATCGATTACTACCATCGATTTCTAGATTGCTTTCCCAATGTCGAAAGCTTGGCGCAAGCGGACGAGCAGGCTGTGCTGCAACTGTGGGCAGGCTTAGGTTACTATCGGCGGGCTCGACAATTACATGCCGCATCAAAAATAATTGTCGCGGACTTTGGTGGCCAATTCCCGAGCGACGTACATCAATTGCAAGAACTACCTGGCATTGGCCGATATACCGCCGGCGCAATTGCTTCTTTCGCATTCGACGTTTCGGCCCCCATTCTCGAAGCAAACACAGTGAGGTTGTTTAGCCGACTGATCTTATTGCGCGAGGATGTCCAGTCGACTGGTGCTCAGCAGCAACTATGGCGATTCGCAAATTGGATTTTACCACGACGTTCGGGGGCTGGCGAAGTCAACCAAGCCGTGATGGAAATGGGGAGTTTGCTGTGCAAGCCAACAAATCCCGACTGTCAGCAATGTCCACTGAACAACTTGTGCCTAACCTACGCTCGCGGCCTTCAGAGCGAAATCCCGATCTCCCCACCGAAACGTAAGTTCACCACTATGCGTCATGTGGGTGCTCTCATTCGTCGCGTGCACGTTGATGGCCAACCTCAATATTTGATGCGACGCTGTGCGACAGGAGAATGGTGGCAAGGGCTGTGGGACTTTCCACGAGTCGACGTAACCGAGCTATTCACCAGCGCACAATTTAGTCACTTGAATGAACAGCATCTCGCCACCATCGAGCAACATTTCAGCCGCTTGCTCCCCTTTGCTCTTCGTCTCGAACAGCGCGCAACGACGATAAGACACGCTGTAACTCGATATCGCATTCACCTGGAAAGTTATTTCGCTCATGCAGATGAATTTTCGCACAATGACGATGCTGACGAGCTACGTTGGACTACGTTTGACCAATGCAACAATCTACCGTTGACCTCAACAGCGCGCAAGATCTGGACGAAGACGCTGGTAATTGATAAATGAGAATCCACAGTTGGGGTCGAGCGTTCGTAATTCGAGGTTGGCAGAAAGTGAATGTTGCAGCACACAAGACATTGTCCCCACCAATTTGAATTTTGTACGCGTGACCCTAACGCCTGGATGTTGAATCATGCCGACTTTCTTCATAAATTAGCGTCCAGCGTGTGGCAGCGGAATCCAGTTCGCTCATTGATACAGTATTCTATTGCGGTCGACATGTGGACTTGCTCCTCGGAGTGTTTTGCAACTTAGGGCCGCTTCAGTGAGTTCCTCTGAGAATCGCGATCGTTCGAACCCTTACACGCCCTCGCGCGCGCCAGAGAGCTCGCATGTGGTCCGCAGCCCCTTGACGAAACTGTCTGCCGGTGAGTCGGGAACAGTTTGGGCTTTGTGGATGACGTATGGCGCTTTCTATTTCTGTCGCACCAATTTATCGGCTGCGGTTCCAGGGATGGGTTTGGCGACCAGCGAGGGTGGCTTAGGACTATCCAGCCAAGAGACAGGTTGGATATTGGCTTCCTTAAAAATCGCATACGGTTTAGGACAACTGTTGAATGGGCAATTGGCAGAACGGTTCTCTCCACGGATTTTGTTGGCGCTGGGCATGTTTGGCTCCGCAGCACTCAATTTATTGTTTGGCTTCAGCACGGGATTCTATTTCCTTCTATTTGTGTGGGCGACAAATGGTTTTTGTCAGTCTCTGGGGTGGCCCGCGACGGTCCGTGTCGTCGGCAACTGGATTCCAGTTCTCAAGCGAGGCAAAGCCATTGGGATCATCGGCACGGGCTATCAAGTAACTCTTGGAGTGACGTACTTTGTAGCTGCTCAGTCTGCCCAAGCGTTTGGTTGGCGGGCGGCGCTCTATGTGCCTGCAATTCTGTTGACTGCCGCTGGCATATTTATGCTGGCTTGTGTGCGCGAGCAACCGTCGCTGGAATCCATCGATCAAAATCCTGAGACGCTGGCCCAGCGGACTAAGAAGGATTCGCAGTTTACTTGGTACCAGACGCTCATGATTACCTTGTCGAATCCGACGCTATGGCTGCTAGGCATTTCGCTCGGATTGCTGAACGCATGTCGTTACGGATTTCTGGATTGGGGTGTCGCACATTTGATGGAGGTTCAAGATATTGGCGTCGGCAAAGCGGGCTTGAATTACGTCGTGTTGGCCATCGGCGCAGCGGCTGGTTCTTTCGTCGCAGGGTGGGCGACGGATCGTTTTTTTGGCAGCCGTCGCGCTCCGGTAATTTGTCTACTGCTTGTTTGTTTGAGCGTTTTGACGTTGATGTACGAATCGGTGGCACAATCGAGCGCGTGGGGTACGGTCTTGTTATTGATGGTCATCGGATTCTGTATTTACGGTCCGCAGGTACTGCTGGTGGGAACGGCACCAGCCGATTTGGCTCGCTATGGAACGGCGGCGGCGGCGGCGGGATTTGTGAATTTTCTGGGCTATATGGGTGCGTCGGCGGGTGACGTGATTACTGGATATTTCATCGATTCAGACAATGGTGGATGGCAAGTAGCCATCTATATCTGGGCTGGCTGGGCGATTGCGGCTGCCGTGTTTGCAGGCCTGCTGTGGAATCAGACCGCTCGTAACGAGGAGCGAGCATAAAAATGCAAATCATTATGATAGCAGCCGGGCGCGGCAGTCGGTTGATGCCCACGACTGCCGATGCACCCAAGTGTTATGCCGAGATTCAAGGTAAGTCACTCTTGGATTGGGCTTTGTCCGCGTTTGATTCCAACGGCCTTGATCGGGTTTGTTTTATCGGCGGATACCAGATCGAAAAAGTGCGCCGCGACTATCCGCAATTCGACTTTCGACACAATGTCGATTGGCAGAATAACAACATTCTAGCTTCGCTGCTGTGCGCCGAAGACTTGATGGACGAACCGTTTATTTGCTGTTACTCAGATATCCTGTTCACTCCAAAGGTGATTGGACAACTGCTCAGCAGCGCGGCAGATATTGCTTTGGGAGTCGACACTGATTGGCTGCAAAGATATGCGTCGCGTTTTTATCATCCATCCGGGGATGCGGAGAAGGTCACGGTGAGCAACGGCCTGGTGAAGAGTATCCATCGAAACATACCGGAAGCTCAAGCGTATGGTGAGTATATCGGTGCGGCCAAGTTCACACCGCGTGGAGCGCAGGCAATGCGCGAATTGTACCACCGCCGCAAACAGGAATTTGAGGGGCGTCCATGGCGCGAAGCGAAGTTGTTTGAGAAAGCATATCTGATCCATTTGCTCCAAGATATGATCGAACAAGGGATCGAAATGGCGCATGTCGATACGCATGGCGGTTATATCGAAGTCGACACGCAAGAGGATTTCGAATACGCTCGACACCACTGGCGCGAACGCCATTTGGAGAGATGATCATATCGTCCTGTGTCCGGTGTTTGGCCGCGACTGGCTCAGACTCTAATCGGTAGAGTAACGATAGCTCGCGCTCACTGAATTCTTAACACTAGTTAATTGCAGAGCGAAATGACTAAGCAACTTTTTCCGACTTCGGTGATTGGATCATTGCCGCGACCGTCTTTTGTTAAGGACTTGATTGCGGACGATGCAATATATACTCCCGATGAATATCAGCACTTGATGAGTTCGGCGGTACACTTCGCGGTCGCGCTCCAGGAAGCCGCTGGACTGGACGTAATAACCGATGGTGAGTGGTGGCGCAAATCATACATTGGTGTAATCGCCGAACTCGCACACGGCTTCGAACTGAGTCGTAATCCTGCCGACGGACGACCATGGACGGTAGTGGTGGATAAGCTGGCCCCCAAGAACCCGGGCTTTATTGCGAAGGAAGTTGCGTTCTTGAAGAAGCTGACGCAGCGCGATATCAAGGCTACGCTCCCTGCTCCGGCGCTGCTGGGCGAGCGGATGTGGGATCCGGTGCGATCCGCCAGAGCGTACCCAACTCGCGACGCGTTTATTCGCGATTGCGTGCCTATCCTTCGCAATGAATTGCAATTGCTGCGCGACGAAGGAGTCTCGATCGTGCAGATCGACGACCCGCACTTGTGTCTGTTCGTTGACCCGCAAGTACGCGCAAGTTACGACGATGCGGATCGCGCTGCGGACTTTGCTGTCGACATGGACAACGCTGTCGCGGACGCCGTCAGCGATGTTAAACTCGCTGTTCACCTTTGCCGCCGAGCCGGGGCGCGAGTGCGCGGCGAAGCGGAACACAAGGGAGGCTATGAACCGATCCTGCGCCAACTTAGCAGGCTGAAGGTTCACCACGTGACTATGGAATTTACCGCGCCTGGGGTTGGTGACATGTCGGTCTTCCGACATTTACCGGAGAACATCGAAATCGGTTTGGGATGCGTCAGTTGCCATCCCGGTCAAATCGATTCAGTAGAAACTATCGTTGCGCGAGTCGAAGCGGCGCTACAGCATTTGCCACCCGAGCGCATTACACTGAACCCAGATTGCGGCTTCGCCCCCGGTTCGGCTGCCGACGTTAGTATCGATGAAGTCTATCTCAAGTTGAAGAACGAGGTCGAAGCAGCACGGCGGCTGAGAGAAAAGTACGCATAATCGTCGTTCATTGTTTTCGTCTTTCGCGCACAAAGCGTATCAGACAACCCACCGGCGGCGTTTCGGTAGTGCTGAGCGGTTTACCGTCCAATGTCGCCTGAATTGCGTCCTCGACAAAGCGCGTTTTCACAGCCGAAGGATTGGTATTGTCGTCCATCGCTCCCATGTAAACTATCTGCCGAGATTTGTTCAAAACGAAGAACTCGGGCGTACGCAGCGCCCCGAACTGCTTGGCAATCTGCTGGGTTGGGTCGAATAAATATGGAAACACAAATCCTCGATCCTTCGCGCGCTGCTTCATCGCGGTCGGCGAATCAGCGTCGATCTTGTTGACATTGATCGCAACGACAGCCACAGGACTGTCTTTGGCCGAATATTTCTTCGCTAGATCGTTAAAGCGTGATTCGTAGTCGACTGCATAGGGACAACTGTTACACGTAAACACGACGACAACGACCGCGCGCCGATCCAAATCCTTGAGTGAATGTTTCTTGTCATCGGTCCCCAGCAGATCCTGCCATGCAGGCGCTGCATCGCCAATATTAATGCCCGAGTTGTATTTACCAGCCTGCGCTGAATTCTCTAGCGAGCAAATCGCCCAAACACTGGCGATGAAAATCAAACCAATTTTTGGCAAAACGTTTTTCAACATTCAACAATCCCCACAGAATATCTCTCGTTCTTGCAGCGTTCCCAGGGCGGCGCTGTGCGGCTTCGCGACGACGTTCTGCCCTGGGCTGATTTGTTTCTGGCCCTTCAGGCCCGTACGAACCAGGACTGATGCGATCGGTGCTATGGTTGTGGATCAAACGCTTGCGACCCGATACCGGGCCCTCTGGGCATATATCGACAAAGGAAAATTCCCACGAAATACAACAGCGTTAAGGGAACAAACATCCCCAACATGCTATACAAATCTGCTGGCGTCAACACCATAGAGGCAAAGGCGATACCCAAGACGGCAATGCGCCATTTCTCCACAAAGAACTCCACACTAACGATTCCAAAACGATTGAGCATCACCATCACCACTGGCAATTGAAATGCAATTCCGAAACCCAGAGGCAGCATAATGGCAAATGTCATGTAGTCGTTTAGTCGCGGTTCGAATTCGACGTCCAGAGACAGATTGTATTCCAGCAAGAAACCGAGCACCAATGGAAAGATCACAAAGTGAGCCAATAAAATACCGCTCAAGAATAGCGTGACACTTAACGGCAAATACCAGTAAACATATTTTCTTTCGTGCGGGTACAAGCCCGCTGCCAAAAACTCCCAGATGTGCCAAAACACGCCCGGACAAGCCAGCACGACACCTGCAACGAGACCCGTTTTCAACCAAATCATGAAACCCTCGAAGGATGAAAATGTCTTCAATTTGCTTTTCATTGACCGCCACAGTGGAATCTGAACCAGTCGATCGATCTGCTTTTCATCCATGCCCTTCCAGATCGTGTCCAAGGATGTTGCTTGCTTCTGTGGCGCAGATTCTCCTCCACCTAGCGATTGACTTGGATCGTGGCCGGTCAATTGTTGTATAAAAATCGGATCAACCCAAACGATTTCTGGAATGACCGAATTGGCCTGATAAAACTGGGTGAGCTTCTCGGTTGGCTCGACGCCATTGTATTTTTGATAAGCGAGTTTGAATCGCTCAATGAGATGCAGTTCCAGTTGTTTTTCAAGCGGCTCTGCGATGAATCCAATAATTGCGTTGCTCATCAGGAGGCCGAATAGGGAACCCAAGCCAATCCACAGAAATGCTTTGGTCATTGCCTTGCGAAGTTCTTCGAGATGATCCCCAAAGGACATCGAGCTGTTTTCAAACAAATCATCAGACAGTCGCTGTGGTTGTTTCAGCATCGTGAATTCCAATAACTGTAGGTGGGATTGTCAAAGGTCAGGTCGGAGTGGTTTAACAAGGCGATTTCTGCCGCCTTCCCGCGCAGCAGCCTGGCCTACTTGCCGAAGCTGATTTCAAATGTTCAACTCATCCGCAACTTCCGCTGGCGGCAGCAATCCACCCCACGCTGGTGGGCAATTTATCCTCTGGTGACATTGTAATAGATCATTGGCGTTTCAGGCGAGCCAACGATGGCGAATATCCCCTATCCACTCAGATTCAAACCACTCTTTCGCGACTACCTTTGGGGTGGACGAAATCTCGCAGCGAGGCTGAATAAATCCATTCCCGCCGAAGGATCATGGGCCGAAAGCTGGGACTTGGTCGATCACGCGGACCATGAAAGTGAAGTAACCAACGGACCATTGGCAGGTCGCCGGCTTGGTCAGATCATGCGCGAAAGTGCAAACTGGCTGCTGGGTGTCGACCACGCAACTGAACGCTTTCCACTGTTGCTGAAGTATCTTGATTGCCAATCCGTGTTGAGTGTACAAGTGCATCCTAGCGACGACTTTGCACGTCGCATGAATCCGCCAGATTTGGGAAAGACGGAAGCTTGGTTCATTATCGATGCTGCGCCAAATTCGGTTGTTTACGCAGGTTTGCGAAAAGGTGTCAATCGCGAAAACCTTGCCGATGCAATTCGGTTGGGAATTGCCGAACAATGTCTACACAAGATCCATCCTTGCGCAGGTGATTGCCTGTTTATTCCAGCCGGAACGGTGCACGCACTCGGAGCAGGGCTGTTGGTCGCAGAGATTCAGCAAGCGTCCAACACGACCTTTCGCTTGTTCGATTGGAATCGCGTCGATGCTCAAGGCAAGTCTCGCCAATTGCACGTCGACCAAGCTCTGGAAACCATCGATTTTTCACGTGGACCCTTCCATATTCAGGCTCGGCAGACAACCGCACAGCCCGGCAGATTTCGTTTGGTGGATTGTGATAAATTCGTTATGGATTTAGTGACGCAGCCGGGCAGCACCGGTGACGATGGACGGTTTCACATATTGACCGTTCCTACCGGAAAGGCCGAAATCCGGTGGGATGGAAATCGGGAGCCATTGCCAGTCGGCGATACCGTATTGTTACCTGCCCAAATGCCCCAGGTGAGAATTGAAGTTGAGCGAGGAACTACGTTGCTGGACATGTACCTTCCCAATTAGTCGTGGTTTGCTTCGTGATCCGACGGTCGTGATCAAACGTTCGTGAACCCAGTCAACGATTGTTTACGAACCACGAAAATGCGACTATCCTACAGTTGCAACTGCAAACGATTTGACTCACGATCAGCAATGCTAGCATCCGATGAAGCGTTTATGCAATTTGGCATCGGGGTCCGACTGATCTGGTGGGCGCACGTTTGACACTCTAGTATGACGCACTTCGGGGTGTAAATCACAGCTTTGAGACAGCCGAGCTCGATTGCGGTTTTGGGAAAGAAATCGCTTCAGAAGGAATCTGCGTATGGCACGGATGTTTGCCCCAGCATGCTTGATCTTGATCTCAATTGCCGGTTGCGCCAATCGTAGCGGGTGGGGGTTCCCGTGGGGGCAAGGAACCATGGAGCGCCAACGAGCGCGAGCCGTAATCCACGACCCGTATCCGCTGAATGATATCGGCCCCGAAGTTGTCGGTGGCCGCCCTCGCGACTTTTATAATCCTCGATCGGAGGCTAAGCGGGCTCAGTTGACCAGAAACTCACAGGTCAATGAGCTGCCTTCGTCATTTGTATTGCCGGCCAGATAAGCTGGGCACTTTTGTCCTATCGGCTTTGCAGCTTCGCAGATATCATGAGTGCTGCAACAAACTGAAGCCGTTTTGGACAGAATTAAATGCGCAGCAAAACCCTACCTCGGTCCCCCGCCACCGATCAAACTCCTGGCGCCCAGCGGCTCAACAAATTGTTGGCCGCAGCAGGGTATGGCAGTCGCCGTGACTGCGAACAACTGATCGTCACTGGTCGCGTGGAAGTCGATGGACGGACAGTTACCGAATTGGGGACAAAGGTTGATCCCGCGGAATCCGTGGTCAAGGTCGACGGTTCCGCGCTGAAACGATTTCGTCCAGTCTATTTCGCGCTCAATAAACCATCCGGTGTATTGTGCACCAATCGAGATCCAAGCGGCCGCATGTTGGCGGTCGATTTCATTCCAACTCGCGAACGAGTTTTTTCCGTTGGTCGTTTGGATCGAGCCAGTGAAGGCTTGATATTGTTGACCAACGACGGCGAATTGGCCCAGCGCTTGGCACATCCCAAGTATGGCGTTCAAAAAACCTATTTCGTAACTGTTCAAGGCGAAATCACCAACGAAGACATGTCCAACTTGCGCAAAGGGGTCTATTTGTCGGACGGCTTTGCGCGGGTCGACGGCATTAAAGTTCGCCGCCAACGAAAAGGTTGTGCAGAACTTGAGATCGTTTTGTCGGAAGGAAAGAATCGGGAAATCCGTCGAGTGCTCGCGCGCTTAGGCCACAAGGTGATGGCGTTGCGACGGTTGGCAATCGGTTCACTTCGATTGGGCACGTTGCCAACCGGAGCTTCGCGCGAACTCTCGCGCGAAGAAGTCGCCGGTTTGTACAGCATTTCTTCCGCCAGTCGCAAAGCTGGTCGAAAACGCAAGCCTCGTAAACCCGCTATGCCACTAGCCGACGGACATGACGAACCTGTTGCGGTAATCGACAATGAGTTTGTGGCTCACATCGACGTCCAGCCTAGTGCGACCGGCCGCGTGATCGCTTTCGACGACGATGTGTTGCCAAGCAAAGGCAAGCCACCGCGAGGTCGCTCGAGTCGCTCGCCTGCCGCCGGAGGATCGGCGCAACCCTCGACGCCGACACGCAAAACACATATGAGGCCCGGTTCAAAAGCTGCTGGAAAGCCTCCACGAAGTCTGTCCGGTCGCGCTGGCGCTACTGGTGACCGTAACGGTCGGCCATCCTCAGCCGGCAAGCCACCTCGTAAAGCTGCCGGACGCTCGCAATCCTCGGGGCGTACGCGCGGTCCCAAGAAGCGTTAGGATCTCAGAAATGCCCTGTTTCGCCGATCAAGCGATGCAAATCTCCGCGCGAGTCGAGCTTAACCAACCGATGGCGCGCCACACGTTTCGATTGCGAGTTGCCGCACCGGAAATGGCAGAGCGTGCGTTGCCGGGCCAGTTCTTTATGGTTCGAATTCCCGGTGGCAACGATCCCTTAATCGGCCGCGCTTTCGCGCTATACAATCGTATCTTGGATAGTGATGCTAAGCCCACTGGAATTGAATTAGTTTATCTCGTAAAGGGTCGACTTACGACTCGACTGGCCCAATTGACGCCTGGGCAAACGGTTGAGTTGTGGGGCCCGCTGGGTAACAGTTTTTCAACTGTACAGGCTAATCATCTGATCATGGTGGCCGGCGGCATAGGCCAAACTCCTTTTCTGACTTTGGCGCAAGAGGCGTACGGCACAAGTGTTTTCGGCGACGGTTCGCGTGCCGGGGGATACGCGCAGCGTGTCAGCCTGTGTTACGGCGTGCGCTCTGAAGATTACTTGGCGGGAATCCAGGAATTTCGTGATTTGAGAGTCGAAATAAGAATCGCGACTGAAGATGGTTCGATCGGTCCGCCTCGGCGAGTCACCGCCTTACTAGAAGAACTGCTCGATCAGGAATCCGACCCAAGTCAAGCGCGCATCGTCTGCTGTGGGCCGGAACCCATGATGGAAGCGGTCTCGCGCATCGCCGCACAGCGCGCGATCGATTGTGAAGTGTCCTTGGAAACGCCCATGGCCTGTGGCATAGGGATCTGTTTTTCTTGTGTCGCCAAGGTCGGTACGCCAAGCGATTGGGACTATAAACGCACTTGCGTCGAAGGTCCTATTTTTCCTGCTACATCGATCCTATGGCACTAGCGGATCTCGCGACATGTGCGCCAATGGCTCTATTGGTAATCGATTCGGAACGGTTTGTTGGTTATGAAGACCGCGGTTACATCTCCGCTGGCGCTTGCACCGTGCTCCATGACTTCGCCTTCTGGAAACCAAACAAAACTGCCAGGCCCAAATGACCCTCGATGTGTCACCAGCGTTCCATCCAACACGTACATGCCGTGCCCACATGGATGCGTATGATTGGGAGTGATGAAGCCTGCGGGATAGCGCACTAGACGAACCATCATGCCCGTATCGGGATCAGCAAATAGTTCCTTGCGAAACATAGTCCTACCAACTTGATCGTTAAAAATTTCTTCCCATGGTTCGTCTGGCGATGTATGAAGTGCATCGTTCATGTTGGATTTCCGCATCTAGGCTCTACACTGAAGTTTCCATGCAAACTGTATGGACTATAGCATGAATTGATCCAAGCATGCGAGCCTAGAGTTGCTCGTAACTTTCCTCAAGCGGCAGCAGCACGCGGAGTCGGGCTCGAACCAGATTGGAAGAGTGGGTAGCGGCTGGCTGAGAGTCATGGGATAGTGCCACAGGTCGAGCCCAGCCTTGGTTCGCGGCAACCGTTCTCGAGCGCGCAGAGAAACGGCGTACACGTGCGGCGGAACGGATTCGAGCGATGGATCGGATCGACCGAAAAATTCCAGCAACTCCGCATACAAGCTGTAATGACGAATCGAGACTAGATCGACGATGGAGACGCAGATTTCGTCTTGTAGTAAAGCCGCCACTTTGCCAACAAAAGCACGACGGCTCTCGGGCCGGTCCTTGTTGCGGGGGCTGACCAATTTGATAGCCGCCACCAATCGTCGTCCATGACGAGCGTCGTAGATGCGAACTTCAAATTCGTCCTGGTCAGGCAGATCAGTCTCGATCGTCAGCGTGGGGCAGGGCGCAACAGCCGTGGCGTCGCTGCGTGAGAGGTTCGCAATGGAATGCCTAGATTAAATACCCTCAAGACCACCGATGTCAATTTCGATTTCCGCGCCCAAATGAACACCCGGTGCCGCCACGAATCCTTCTGGCAAAATACGATAAAGGTGCTGGACTATCATCGCTGGCCACATTGCATGCAGTTCATTCCAAGCATGATTGTCATCGACCGGAGAACGAAAGTGGTCTCGTAATGGCATGGAGGCGCGTCCGAAATAATCTTGCGAGGTTGGTGGCTGAAATCAAACATACACGAAACGCGGTAGTTTTTACGTCCAGAGCCGATGCTCGAAAGACTTGGAGAGCGAGTGCGATTAATCCAAGTCTCACTGAAATGTTCGTCAGGTCTGACGCGATTGATGCTTACTTCTCATGGGATATTCGATTGTCCTGGGTTGCGGATTCCGCGTTAGCAGGTGTTGCTATTCGGTTTCGCAGTCGGTTCTGCAATTGCCAAACGTGTGAGAACTCCACAGCTATGGTGTCGGAATAATCGTAAAAGCTCTCGAAAGCACGACTGGAAATTCTCTGAATGTCGTCTGCAAGTTGCCTGGCGATCAGTCGTTCGCTTCGCCAGCGCACGCCCAACAATGGAAGAGCGTCAATACGAGCTGGAAATGTGTCATGCAGGTGATAATAGAACAGCGAATGTTCCGGCAATGTTCGCCCGCGCAGTGCTTCTCGGAGCAGGCTGGCACGTATCTTAAGCAGTTCGACGACGCTTGCAATTTCGAAGGCGCTGGGATGCTCCGGCTGCGCGTATGATGTCAGGTTCATGAGAAATTCAGTGCCACTCAACAATCGCAATTCCTCGTTGGTGAATTCGTTCCAGAGTCCCCAGGTAAGTAAACGAGAGTCCAGAGTCGGAACCAAAAAGTGCGGCTGCTCGGCAACTCGCAACAGTTCGTAAACGACGTCCCAAGATTGGATCGCCATGTCTCTTTTACGATTATGTGTCGCAAAAGTGGCCACCAAACTACACGTCGTGATTTCCTCGTTCAATCTTATTGCATAGGTCACCAGATCTGAGTTAATTTCTTTTGGTGATTGCAAATCCCGTCGTACATCATCGAGACGAGAAATCAAACCAGGGAGAAACGGTGCATCTTCTGCATTACGAATTATGGAATTCACTCTTTCTCGCAAGGTCGATTCAAGAACCGCAGTAAATGGCGATTCGGAATGACCCGATGGGCGTCCAATCCGGCGACTGTTGGACGCCAATGCGCTAAACGGCTCGTCTGTTAGCACTAGGGGAGGCGTCTTGGTATCGAGCGCCGGGCCATGTAGGGTGACTCGCTGAACAGTGCTAACGAGATCTGCTCCCTGCCAGCGAACATACGGCGCGGTCAAGAAACAAGTCGACATGGAAATCGCGATTGGCAAGCAAACACATATCACCATCGTGATGCAGTAAGCTCGCGCGCCGTGAATTCGTTCGTGAACCAGCCAACGCGACGTGAGGTAAATTGCACTGGAAATTACGACCAGCAAGGAGGGCGGGAACCAACGAGCCAACCACCGCGGATCATCAATGAAACATATTTGAAAGTACTTTTCGACAGTACCAAATATCAATACCGTCAGCAGTAGCAGCAGCAGTGTCAAACTTGCAACCGCAGTCGCGACAACTGTGTTGGCCATACACAGCGACGCGTACATACCCAAGCAAAATCCGGCAACAAGGAGCCATTTTGGACTCAATCCAGCAAGTCCCGATCGCATTTGATCTGGCGTGTATTCGTATTCATAGGCCGTGACCAACAACAGGGCAAGCAAGATCGAACGTGATGCAAAGCGGCATACAAATACTCGCTGCCAATCCGCTCCCCGATCCGCTAGAAATCGAAATTGTGACAGCGTCTGGTCCGATGCGAACATACTTGTCCCGAGCAGGATCGATGCGAATGGCAGAGCTAGCGTCAATAAAATACTATGCAACGCTTCGTGTCGTGTCCCGTTGACTACTGAAGGCAGCGCGATGATCAGTAATGTCAGGCCGAGCAGCACTAACGACCCACGGAGCGATTGTACGAGCAACATCCACATCTCCAAAGGTCTTCGAAACTGTGTGGAATAGCACTGCCACATTGCCAGCGCGGAACCAACAGGTGCACGCACGAATGTCGCTCGCACTGAACTGAAACTTGAAAATTGTCCTCTTCCCCACCGCCAGCGAAACGCGGTCAGCGTGGCCAATAGGCCGGCCGAAAAGAGCGTAAGGGCGATGAACCTAACGCCAACGATCTCCATCGCAAACAAATCTGGACTTTCGCCCAGAATAAAGCTCACGACAGCAATCGCCACGCCCGTGAAACTGGTCGCCAAAATTGTATCGTTCAAAATCGTCGTAGCGATACTGAAGAATACCAATGCGCACAAGCCGACACCCATTGCGTAAACCTGAACCATGGCGAAGGAGCCGAACTCTGATGTTGTCGTGCTCCATGGTAATTCACGGCCCACAACAAGATTGCAAACGATGGCCACAGCGAGCAAAATACAGAGCGAGCAAACACCCGTAATAACCCACACAAGTACCTTGCTGGCGAACGCTTGTTGCCACGTCATTGGCAGGCTGCTGCACCACCCCCAGGTACGCGTCTGCCGTTCATTTCCAATTGTCATTCCGGCGACACCTAGGGCAAGCAAGGTTGGACAAATTAACGCAAACGCAAATGCGGCTACAGCCACGCCACCACTAGTTTTTGGGTCAAGAAGCTCCACTGCTGTCACTAGGATCTGTGAAGCCATCAAGCAGACCAAGCAAGCCAAGAAGAGAACTTTGACTTGTTGAAAATCTTTCCAAAGCAGGTACTTCCAACTATGTGTTGCAAACATGGATTGACCTCAGGCCACTTCCGATCTTCCTGCAATCGATAGGTTTACTGCGCCGGATTTTGAATGCTCAATTGGCTGCGTGAAGCCGATGTACAACTCTTCCAGGTTGGGCCGGACCGCTTTAACATCAAAGCAATTTGGATGTTGATCCAGAGCGTCATGAGTCGATCGATCGAACGAGCGAACCAACATGTTGACGGTTCGCCCTGACTTGCTTTGATGCAAGATTTCGAATTTGTCCAGTTCTCGCGGCAGCGCCACCAAAGGATCGCGCATCGAGAATGCGAGCATGGTGGTGGAGTTCTTCAAGTCCTCCAGCGGCGAAGCAATTTGCAAGCAACCATCGTGAAGGACGGCCACCCAATCAGCCACGCGCTCGACCTCGTGAATTTGATGGCTGCTGAGAAACACGGTCTGTCCTGCGGCGGCTCGATCAACCATGCTCTCTAGAAATTGACGGCGTACGATCGGATCCAGACCCGATGTCGGTTCATCGAGAATCAAGAGCTGTGGATCGAAAGCCATCGCCAAGGCCAAGGAGACTTTGGCGCGCATGCCCTTAGAAAGATCGCGAATCTTTGTGTTGTACGGCAGTTGGAATTCCGCTGCCAATTCTCCATAACGCCTCAGAAATCCGTCTGGGTAAAAACCCGATGCAAACCAACCAGCCTGAGCCACTGACATCCATTCGTACAAACCAGGAGCGTCGGCCACGTACCCGACTTGACGCCGGATTTCCATGGGTTTTCTCAAGGGATCCAGTCCGAGCACCCGGACCGCACCTTGATCGAATCGGTGGTAGCCGAGCAAGCCTCGAATCAGGGTCGATTTGCCCGCGCCATTTTCGCCGAGAATTGCAAACACAACGCCAGGCGGAACTCTCAGCGACACCTGATCGAGTACCTTGTTTCGGCCATAGAATTTCGTGACTTGTTCGATCGAGATTACATCGCTCATGATTGTCACTCTCCACTGCGAATCGCCTGTTTGATAGCCTTTTCGATCAACTCTCGCAGTCGATCGTGGTCTAACCCGCTGCGCACTGCTTCACCTACAACTTCGGTCAATCGTTCCGCCAGCAACGATTGGCGATCACTTATACAACGTCGTTTGGCCCCAATGCAAACGGCCAGTCCTCGCCCTCGCAAGCTTTCGAGAATCTCTTCGGATTGCAGTTGTTGATAAGCTCGCTGTACCGTGTTGGGATTGATAGTCAATTGTCGGGCCAGTTCACGGACGCTGGGCACTAACTGCCCGGGGACCACCACTCCCTCCGCCACCGCGAATTTGATTTGCCTCACAAGTTGCTCATAGATGGGCATCCCGTTGTTCGGTTCAATTGAGAATTGCATGCAACCACCTCCCGAAGGAATCGCCCCAACACGCTCCATGTGTATTGGTCATATAGTACACCGAATCAGCGGTTCTGGCAAGTAGTGAGCTTTAGTTTTGAGAGTGGTCTATTGCAACTGCTCTACAATGACATCAGACGCACGGCAGGTTTGTACAAGCAACGCGAACTAGAAAGAACAGAATTTTGAAATTTGCTGTGGCAAGATGACCGCAGAGCTGAGCTGATAAAAAGTGAACCGTTGACGCTAGCCTTGGGCGTCGAAGGTGTTGCGGCGCTAATAGCAGGAGACGATCCAACACCTAATGATTACGTCCATCGAATGGCCATTCCCCAGGCAACAACTTCGACGCGCGAGGCTAGCGCCAACGGTTCACGTTTTATCACAATACCGTTCAACGAACGTGGGATAAGCTTCCAGCTTGTCAAAATCTAGTGCAAGCAATTGTGAAACTCCGCTACAGGTTGACAAGCTGGAAGCTTATCCCACGTTCGTTGAACGGTATTGCGTTTTATCAGCTCACCGCAGACCTGTTCAAGGTTTTTGTTTACTGGCGGCGGTTAGAAACCAGGCTTCGAGTTCGCGATGGGTTTGAAAGCCAAATCGATCGTAGATGTGGACCGCTGGGAGGTTTCGGTTGTCGACGGCTGCAACTAGGATTGTACAGCCGAGTGTGGAGCAGCGGTGGCATGCGGCTTCCACGATTTTGCGACCGAATCCTTTGCCGCGTGCTTGGGCAGCGAGCCCCATATACACTAGTTCAGCGACGTTCTCGGCATGGATATTGAGAAACAAGCACCCAATTTCTGCACCATGATCTTGAATGATCCACCACGGAATGTTCATTCGCGGGTTTTGACCATCTAAGAAAGTTTCCAAGACGCATTTCGGATCGCGCAACTCGTTGACGGCTGGGCAATCGAGAGTATCGATAAAGGTTGACGATATCAGATTCTCGATTCGCCGCCGCGAGAAACTTGACACCGGAACGAACTCAAGCGGACCGTGGTTGAACTGCCGAGTCTCGGTTGATTCGTGACGCGGCAACTGCAGCCACAGGTGTTTGAGAATCGCCATTTGCTGAAACCCGGCTGCCGTTAGAATGTCGCTTGCTTGGTTCGAATTTCGATCCACGATCGCCTGAATCTGCGTGGCTCCTGCGGCTGAAGCTTGTTCGATCAATCGCCGTACGATGCGAGGGCCATGGGCGGTATGCTCTGGCAAGGCACGAACGCCACTGACGGCTGCGACTCGGCCGGGTGCAATCGTCAGGTAGGCGCCGGCAAGTCGTCGATCATGCTCGACAACCTCGAGTGGCCCGGGAGCGGTGGGGAACTGTGACGTTCGTTTCTCCAATTCGGCGTACATCCCATCGACTTCGTAGGACTGCAATTGGTAATGAGTCCAGGCCAAAAACTCGCGCCATTGTGATCTGGTTACCTCTCGAGTTTGGGCTAGCATACTAACTGTCCGGTCAAGAAGGGGATCGCGATTGGATTCTTGGGCTCGATTCGCCCAATAGATTTGGAGTACCATGCCTATGCATCGGTCAAACCGTCTGCGGTTTCTCGCCCAGCGGCTTACAATGGTACCGTCTTGCTAGTCTGACGAATTGTTCGGTTGGAGTCGAGCCAAAACGGGAGCAGTTTTGTGATGAATGGTATGAACAAGTTGGCGATCGCATTGATACTGGGAACGACCAGCAGCTTTGGGCCTACTGTGCCCGCCCAGTCGTTTTTGGAACAGCTTGAACGGACTATTCGCGAGAACGCAAAACAGCCGGTACCCAGAAAAGAGAATGCTAAATCCGTTGAGGAGCTGCCGGCTCCGACTAAACAAGTAAAACCGAAGAGTCCACCCGATATCAACCCTGGCAGTCAGATTCCTGCCGGTTCAGTTGTCGTTCCTCCATCGAGCATCTTGGAATCGGCTACGCCTACACCTTTGGCAGATCCTGGATATCTAGGCATTGACGCGGAATCGATCAACGGCGGCGGAATCGGAGCCAGGGTCGTCTCGATTACTGAGAATTCGCCCGCGTGGAAGGCGGGCCTGAGAATAGGTGATATTGTGCAAGGCATAAACGGGCATGCGATAGCCGATTTAGAAGCGATGGTTGACCAGCTTGCGCAAAGATCAGCGGGTGAGGCTGTTAAACTTCTCGTCTCGCGCGGCGGCAGAAACGTCGAACTGACCGCGATCCTGCAGAGTACCCAGCTCGCGAGCAAAATCAACGGTCCACTCGCTATCGGACCTTCGCAACCCTCAACAGCCGACTATGCCTCCAGTGCTCCAGGTTGGCTTGGCTTGGTAGTCGTCGATTTATCGATGCCGTTTCGGCAGCAGTTCGGGACCAGCCCCTATCGTGGTGCCGCGGTAACGAATGTCATTGCGGGCTCTCCGGCCGATTTGGCTTTGATTAAACCTGGTGATGTTGTCGTGCAGATCGATGGTCAAGCAATCGATTCAGCTCGCGTGCTATCGAATTGGGTAATGCAATCTCGACCCGGCCAACCGACGGAACTACTAGTTTATAGAGGCAACACACCCAGGCGAGTTCAGCTAGTGATTGGAATCGATCCAAATTCAAATGCGGTTCGTTCGTCTGGCTTCGATCCCGACAGCGCTATCCAGAATGACCTGCAATCGCAGGTCAACGAACTGAGGGACGAACTTCGCAAGACTCGCGATCAACTCAACCGGCTTGAGAAGCGTCTGATCGAATTGCAAGATCGACAATGATCATTCTCTGGGCGAATCATGGATTTTTCTCCTCTCACCGCTGATTATATCTATAGTCACTTGATGGAAGTGAACCGAAAACGACATGCAATCGCTTCTCTGCCTGGCTTCTGTGGATTGGCCGAGAGATCTGTTCGGGCAGGGCGAGTTTTGAACCAAGGAACTTGGAAAGGAATTCCGGCACGAATGCGGGATTTGTCCTGTACAAGACTCTGAAATGTCCCTGGAATTGTGCAAGCGATCATTGGCGGATGGTTGATCCGTCGAACTTGGCGGTGACAGACAGGCAACGCTAAGGTTTTCACCGGCGTTTTCACCCGCTTTTTTACCGGCGTCTTGCCGCAATAGTTGCTACCGCCAAGTACCGTGTGCCACAGTGTGACCTTGTCCCGTATTGAGCGGAGTCATAGTATAACGCCTGGAGGAACAGAAAATGGCAAGACCGAAATACACGATCGCCGCAACGGATGCCGGGTATGTCCGTGATTACCTGACCACACAACTTCAGATCAACGCGATGAACCTGGGTGATGTATCCTATACTGCGGTCCAAAAGGAACTGGCCGACGCTTGCTCGCCCCGATCGAAAGAAGAAAAGGCCAAGCTACTAGGAAATAATCTTCGTCAGTGAATGATTTCCCGTCGTTCCGCTGTTTAACGACGTTTGAACAAAGGTGAGTCAGGTGTCCTTGCTTCCTCGCAATTTGTAGCTTCTCCGCACAACTTGCGAGCGACTTCATTTGCTATTGCTTGGCGGTTTTGTGGCTGTCCAATACCGCTAATTCGCCGCACAGGTCCAACGCCTTCATGGCTTCGGCTGTCGCGATGTACGTAATATAGTGATAGTTGCCGCGATACAGCGAATGCATCCACCAACGACCACTTTCGCGTTGCTCTTGTTTGAGCCACGCCAAGCCGCGTTGAATGCGATCATCGGATACTGGAACGTCGTTCTGACGCATCAATACGATTGCGAGCGAGGTCATGTAAGCGTCGCTGGTTGGTGAGTCCGCGTCAGGAAGACTCTTGATCAGATTCAGTACCGTCGTGCTCATTTCAAAGTGCCAGTCGTTGACCGGGGACATATCGCGCGTGCTCCAGCCGCCGTCCGCATGTTGCTTTTGTGACAGCAGCGACATTGCTGCGTCGCGCTGGGCACTCGTGACGAGTTCAGGCAAATAGTGAGCTAGTTGCAATTTCAATACTAGGTCAAAATCGTTCTTGGGTTGTGCGGTACGCAACCAATTTTTCAGCTTCTCAACACGTTCGAGCATTGCCGGGTCTTTGAGGCTCGACAGCCAACCAGGCGCTGCGGTGATGGCGCGAGCCGCTTGTAGTGAGAGTTCAAAATCGGTGGTAATGTGCGGTATCTCAACTTCACCGTGGCTGACAAACGCGCCGCTGGCCGACTGGTGTTCGAACATGTCACGCAGCGCTTGTTCGGTGTGCGGCGAGGTAGTTCGGGTTACGTGTCGATCCCATTCCGCCAGACCGAGACAGCGCCAGACACTGCTGAACGTACCTGGAAAATACTTGTGGCCGCTTTTATCAGTCTCCTTGATCGGCTTGATCATTTTTGGGACCGAATTGGCGAAATTCGCGAGCACTTCCTGGCTGGGCGGACCAAAATGACGATTCCATGCCGTGCGCTCGGTCATGTACGGTCCGGTGGTGTGGCAATTGACGCAAGATTTTTCTCGTACCCAGCTTAATGCTCCGTCTTCCAAGTATTTTACCGCCGCTTTGAGAGATTCGGCACCAAACGCTTTCACTCGTGGTTCGTCGGCCGAAGGAAGCGTGACGCGAATGTCACCCGACTCATATTGAAATGGTGGCTTGGACGAGTTCTGTCCGTTCGCGTTGACGATCATCAGGCACACGATCGTCGTCGCCAAGCAGAACGTGTTTCCAGCACCAAGACGAACCGATACATTTATCATTGAGGCTTGTAATTTCATCGTCTTACTCCACGTACAGTAGCAGGGGTACATTGGCCAATCCGTGAAATTGTAACTGGATTGGTGCCGCAATGGAAAGTGGCTTAAGAGGGATCAGACATCAGCGCCCGAGCACGTTGTCGATGGCTAGGCAAAACGCGGAGCAGTTTTGGTAGTAACTGAGTTCCTCATGCGTTGAGCCAATCGAGCTGCGGCAGTCGTATTGAGTGATGCGTGCATCGGACTGCAATGGAGCAATCGAACGAGGGTCAGAGGCTCCAGGAATTCCGGCGAATCCGGCAATTCCCGCCGCCAACGGCGAAGGGTCCTCATTGAGAAATCGATAGCGTTTGAGAATCGGATCGCGCGAATTGTAGATGTTAACTAGACTTTCGATTGCGTTGATCGCTTGACCGTAGTGTTGACTGGGTGCCAGCCAGTGGCTATCGAAGGCAGGTGCAATGAGACTGACTCGCATCAATGGACCTGGCTCAGTATTAGCTGGTAAACACTGGCCGTTCAGGGAGCCACCCATAAATAAATGCAGGCCGCCACAAGTAACTCGCGAGCCGAAACTGAAGCCAATCAGTCCGATAGGGGCGCCCGTCGGTAGTGCTCGCAAGAATTGTGCAAATCGAACCGCATCGATCTCAGATCGTTCGGCTTTTTCGCGAATGTCTTGCACCGGACGCCCTTCACGCTGTCGATGACTGGGCCATGTGAATGCGACGAAGCGAATCGGTTCAGCGGTGCGAGCAACAATATGTTGGTAGAGAGTGTTTGCCCGCTGGCGAGCGTTTGAGTAGGTCATCCAATTTCCGTGCGTATAAATAATGCTGCGCATGGGGAATGCTCCCATATTCGCAGCAAGTTCCGCTAGCGTACCGCGAGTCCATTGGCCATCGACCATGCGATGAACCTTAAAACTTTCGGCAGAAAAATCGGCACCACACACAGAGCACGGCAGATCACGGGTACTGACCTCCCAATATTCATCTCCTGCACGAGGGACACATCCGCCCTGCGCAACACTGTGGAGCAAACCGAACAATAGGATCAACCAGCAAACGAGTTGCAGGCAGTTGATATGCGGCAATGGAGGCCGAACAAAACTGTAGAAATTGGTAGTTACGATTTTATCTATCATATCAATTGATGGTCATTATCGCGTAACAGGCGTTGCAAGGCCAAAACGGGTTTTCCAAATTGTAACTGGAATTCCGTGGATTAGTAAATTCTCGAGGCTCGCAAGTCCTTGCAATTAGCGCGTCGGTAGCCTGTTATTCAAATGCTAACGATTCTAACATCGCCTTAGTCTCGAAAATTATTTTGGGGCGAAGTTGTTTCGGCATTTTTGCTAGCTGCCAACATTTTGTTGAAAAAAATCAACATGTTTCGTTTGCACATCTTTCACCACGTCGTAGAGTTGTGCGGAACACAATAGACACTACCGGTTGGATAGGTTTTGCGCGAAGGAGAAAAAATCATGAAGAAAATTGCATTGCTGGGAATCTGTTTATTATGTGGCACTGGATGTGGTCGAGGTTGGCTGCCCCGATTGTTTCATGGAGCGCCATGTATGGGTAGCCAGTGCATGGTAGCGCCGTTGGCAGCTCCTTGCCATGCTTGCCCGCCGCCAACGACAGGCGCTCAATATGGTAGCTACGATTCGTACGGTCCAACCATTGGCGGCGAGCAGATCTTCGGCAGTGGCATCGGAAGCGATGGCGCCGCATATTCTAGTGAACCAGGTTCCATCGGAATTCAGCAAATGGAGACAGTAACGCCCCCACCTAGCACTTCCGGGAAATAGTTCGCGACTGAAGACTGCTTTAGTTACTTTAGTTACCAAATATTCTTTGCATTATGTGCAAGTCCGAAACACAATCGAGAGCGAATCAATTACGCAGGTTGATGAGTTTTCGTGCCTGAATGCGTCGCATACCTGGGGTTGAGTTCGCAGCCCTGGGGGTGTTTTGCGAAGGACTCGTTTGGAAAAAATTACTGAATCGCCAACACAGCGTGTGCACCCAAAATCCGCGTGTCGCGCAATGATTGGTTTCGCACGCGAGTCCAATGTCGTCGCGCTGCAGAAAATGTTCTCAACTTACGATAGCTGTTCCTGCTGGGGATTAACTGAACCAGATGTGGTAGGTGCGTAAGCGTGAGGGCCCGCGCAAGTTCGAGCCTGCAAGTTATTGATCAGTTGGGGTTCTGGCTTGCTATCTGCTGTTTCGTTTTTCGGATATTCATTATGAAACTCTGCGGGCTCCTTGTACGAGGTAACTTAGTAACTCGATCGATTGTCTTGATGCTTGCGGTACTCGCGTGCAGCTTGAATGCGTGGGGGCAGAGCAAGAAAAAGAAATCGCCGAGCAAGTCGGGCGATGAGCCCCCGCCACCGTCGCTGTTGCAATATATCGCGCCGCGACCGGTCGAGATGCTAGTTGGATTGAATCTAACCGCCCCAGATGGCAACATGATCAATACAACTGCGACTACAGTCTTTCCGACCGATTGGCCAGAGCAGGTCGTTGAGATACTTGAGGTAAACTTTCCCGCCCCGTCGAAGCCGCAGTGGCGCGATTTGCCTGGCGGCAATAAGCAGTTGCTGTTTCAATTTCCAATAGTGCAAGCAAGATCCACACTGGAGGCAACACTGCGCGTGCGCGTAACGAAAAGCCACATCGTAGGGCCCGAAGATACGACGAAGTTGGTCTTTTCCAAACGCCCTGATCGTGACGTCAAGCTTTTTACTGGCAACAGTCCATATATCGAAGCCAACAGTGCCGACGTTCGAAAAATCGTAAAGGAGATTGTGGACTCGAAGCCACTTACACCCTGGCAGCATGTGGAAAAGCTGTACGATTGGGTACGGGATAATATTTCCTACCAGCGCGGAGAATTGAAATCTGTAAAAGACGCAATTCGCGATAAATCAGGTGACTGCGAAGAGATGACCAGTTTGTTTGTGGCACTGTGTCGAGCGAGCAATGTTCCGGCGCGTTGTGTGTGGATTCCCAACCATTGCTATCCCGAATTTTACATGGTGGACGAGGAAGGCAACGGTACTTGGTTTCCTTG
>SXGS01762277.1_pt1 | contig 32475 bp, 26 predicted proteins | sample 3174681 | NCBI WGS metagenome assembly SXGS01 (sample SAMN11356861, study PRJNA531348) | freshwater metagenome | isolation source: freshwater sample F1-80 | place: China: Fuxian Lake, Yuxi | collected 2017-12-25 | reverse complement strand
TTTTCACCTTTCCCTCACGGTACTATCCGCTATTGATCTCTGCATCTGTTTAGCCTTGGAAGGTGGTCCTCCCAGATTCAGGCCGGATTACACGTGTCCGACCCTACTCAGGATACTCCTACCGCTTCTTTCTTTTTCGTCTACGGGGCTCTCACCCTCTATGGCCGCCCGTTCCAGGGTCGTTCGCCTAAAGAAAGAAGATCGGCGTATGGAGTCCTACAACCCCCGTAATAAATTACGGGTTTGGGCTGTTCCCCTTTCGCTCGCCACTACTCGGGGAATCTCTATGTTGATTTCTTTTCCCCGGTTACTGAGATGTTTCAGTTCACCGAGTGACCTCCCGCTTGCGCGGGTCATGGGACATAACTCCCATGGGGTTTCCCCATTCGGAAATCTTCGGCTGGTAGCGCCTGCCTAGCGGCTGACCGAAGCTTATCGCAGCTGGCCACGTCCTTCATCGGAATGCAGAGTCGAGGCATCCATGTGATGCGCATGAGTAACATTTTTTGATAGTGCGTACTGTCCACATGCCACTGCGCAGGCAGAACATGCCCACGGTAATGGTGTGAACTCTGCCATCTCAGAGCACAATGCTGAGATGGGAAAAATCTTTCCGTTGATGACTACTCATCAAGGAAAGATGGTGCAAATGCGGTTTAATCTTTTTCATCGAGCCGATGATGCGAAGGAACCGCGCTCCCCACCGGGGTATCACGCCAGCGGGTAGCCGCTTCCAGTGAAGCGGATAAAAAAAGCGGGTGGCTTACGCACACCCGCAGAACTCGGTTTCCCCGGACGATTGGGGCTACGAATCTTGCGGGTAGGCGTGTAGTGCCATAGGGCCAACACATAGTATGGAAAACGCGTTAGAAGCGTCAAGACAATGTGCGTATTTCCCCAAAGAAATTGGGATGTATAGGAAAGTTGTATTTTCGGGTATGGCAAACCCCTCTGCCTTTCGTCAGAGGGGTTTTGCGTGTGGGGCGGTTACCAGTCGAAGTCTGTGACGGGAATCACGAAGTCTCCATTGCGGTCCCAAGCTTCGTATTCAACGTAATACTGACGATAGATGCTGTGGACGGCTTGCACCCCCCTGAGCACTTTCGCCATTTGCGTCTCGCCGAGATGGGTGAGTGCTCCAGCCGCAACCCGTATGTCGGTGTAGTAAAACACACGATCAGTCGGCAGGAAGCAATCATTGAGTCCCAAGCGAATACGCAGAGCCGTATCTTCCTGGCCACCCCAGTCGTTACACCGGGGATCGAATCCCTTCATGCGAAACAGCCACTCGAGTGACCAGAACTGGAACGTATTGCGACAGAAAAACAGGGTCTGCTGAGCCCACTCACCGATTTCGGTAGGTGGGGAGCCGGCAAACAATAGTTGCCCTTCCTGTTGGAAAACTTCACCGATGGTCTGCTTTGGAATGTCCGACAGATCATCGATGAACTGGGCCAGCATTGGCGTACAACCATCCGGTTTCGACCGTCGTATGCCGATGATCGGAACCGCATGATGCTCTTCGAGCTTCAGAAGCGAATCCAACGGGGAGTCGAATCCGGCCTCAAACGAGGCAACGCAGACCATTCCTTCGCGAACTCCGCAGATGTGCAAAAACTTGAGGGCTCCATTGAGAAGCCGCGTCCAGTTCCGCACTTCAGCAGGGCCACTCACGAAGATTGGAGTGATCCACGTCGGAGAGCCGCACGCCTTCAGTGCATCGAGCGTAGTCTCTCCGGTTTCTTTGTCCGCATCGATCACGAGCAAGATTGTCTGGAAGAAGAATTTCTGGCGAATCTTCTCCCAATGCTGGATGAAGGCACGCATTGATGCCTCATCCTTGTTCCAGCACCGCACGATCACGACGCGCGCGTACCCTCCTGAAAAGGAGAGCCTCTCGGTGTACCGCAGTACACCACCAGGTCCGGTAAATTTTTTCATGGCAAACGTTTTTCCTTTCACGAATCGGGGGAAGTGAGTTTTCGTAAAGTAACCACCATCACACGGAGCAAAGCACGCGCGCAGTGCGCTGCTCCGTACACTGGAAAAACGATGGGAAAAGGACTGATTGGATATATAATTTTATAGTATTTTCTATTTTTGTCAATTTACGTATACATAGCTAATTGGGCCCTTTCGGACCCAATCAACCTTATCAACCCAATAAACCCACCTACGCCGACTCCATCGACTCTTCACTGGCGGAATCCGCCATCTCCTGCTTCGCACCGATGCCGGAGGCTTCGACTTCTGCACCCTCTTCGATTCCGGCAACGATTTCATCAGCAGGCTCTTCACCTGTAACAGCCATCTCTGCGATGGTGTCATCACCAGGCAAGATTCCTTCGGCCTGCTCTTCAGCTTCCACACGTGAGGAAAGCTCGACCGGTTCGACCTCGCCTTCGTCGATGATGACACGCTCCTCGGGAGCAACTTCATCTTTGAACTTCAGAAGATCGACACGGAGTCCGAGTGCCTGGAGCTCTTTCACAAGAACGTTGAACGACTCTGGGATGCTTGGCCTGCGGATCTGCTCGCCCTTCACGATGGCTTCGTACGCCTTGCTACGACCGATAACATCATCGGACTTGATCGTGAGCATTTCTTGCAGCGTATGCGCAGCACCGTAGGCTTCGAGAGCCCACACTTCCATTTCTCCGAAGCGCTGTCCTCCATGCTGGGCCTTTCCTCCGAGAGGCTGCTGGGTAACGAGGGAGTACGGACCGACCGAGCGAGCGTGGATTTTGTCTTCGACAAGGTGGAGCAGCTTGAGCATGTACACCATACCCACCGTGGACTTGTACGCGAATGCCTCGCCGCTACGACCATCGAAGAGCTGGACTTTGCCGTCCTCGGGAAGACCGGCTGCCTTGAGGTATCCGTCGATCTGCTCGGTGCGGATGCCATCCAGCGGAGGAGTGGCAATCTTGAGTCCGAGGATCTGACATGCCCAACCAAGGTGCGTCTCGAGCACTTGACCAATGTTCATACGGGAAGTGACACCGAGCGGGTTCAGGATGATATCGACTGGCGTGCCATCCTTGAGGAATGGCATATCTTCGCGGGGAACCACGCGGGCGACGACACCTTTGTTTCCGTGGCGTCCGGCCATTTTGTCTCCCACCTGAATCTTTCTGCTCTGGGCGACGAACACTTTGATCTGCTTGATGACGCCGGTTGCAAGCTCATCCCCTTCGCTGCGATCGAAGATTTGGACATCGACAACTTTTCCTCCGGCTCCACCAGGAAGACGCAGGGAACTGTCTTTCACATCCTTGGCTTTGTCACCGAAGATCGCCTGCAAGAGGCGCTCCTCCGGCGTAAGCTCCGTCTCCCCTTTCGGCGTGATCTTTCCAACGAGAATATCTGCCTCGTGGACAGTCGCACCGATACGGATAATGCCATCGGCATCGAGATCTTTGAGCTTGGCCTCACCCACATTCGGGATATCGCGGGTAACAGTCTCCGCTCCAAGCTTCGTGTCGCGGACATCGGTTACGTAGGACTCGATGTGAATGGAATCAAAGTACCCCTCCTCCACCACGCGGTTCGAGATGATAATGGCATCTTCAAAGTTGTAGCCTTCCCATGGCAAGTACGCCACGAGGAGGTTTTGGCCGAGGGCCAGCTCTCCCTGTTCTACCGATGCACCATCAGCAAGCACTGTACCACGGTGCACACTGTCTCCGCGCTTCACTCTGGGGCGCATGTGGAAACATGTCCCCTGGTTACTGCGCTGGAATGTGTGCAGGTTGTAGGTCTGCTTGCGTCCGGATTTGTACACCACGGAAATCTGCTGCCCGTCTGCAGCGACTACTTCACCATCCTCTTCTCCTATATGCGCATGACCTGAAGCACGCGCAGCAAGACCCTCCATACCTGTACCGACAAGTGGTGAAGCAGGTCTGATGAGCGGCACAGACTGACGTTGCATGTTCGTTCCCATGGATGCGCGAGTGTTGTCGTCATGCTCGAGGAACGGAATGAGTGATGTGGACATGGAAAGAATCTGCTTGGGTGACACATCAACGTGCGTGATATCACGAACGTGAGCCAATACCGGCTCGCCGCGGCGGCGGGCAGAGATGCGCGTAGAGGCGAACTCTCCAAACGACGTCAGCCCCTTTGGAGCCTGAGCAATCGTAAGGTGACGCTCCTGCTCGGCATCCACATACTCCGTCTTGCTTGTGACATACGGACGGACGGGAACAGTTTTGTTGCCTGCTTTCTTGTAGTGACTGACAACGGCATTCGCTTTCGCCTTGGTTTCAATCACCTCGCCCTCTTTGGCAACAACAGTGTGACCATCGCGGATCGTCACGTCGATCATGCGTCCGAGGAGCTTATCTGCATCCAGTGCAACATCGTGCTTTACCTCGTGGTACGGCGTTTCCAGGAATCCGTAGGCATTTACACGCGAGAAACCGGCAAGGTGAACGACGAGACCGATGTTCGGTCCTTCTGGAGTAGCGATAGGACAGATGCGACCGTAATGACTCGGGTGCACGTCGCGAACGTCGAACGAAGCGCGCTCGCGGGAAAGTCCACCAGGACCCATCGCGGAGAGGCGACGCTTGTGATCGAGCTCGGAAAGCGGGTTGGTCTGATCCATGAACTGCGAGAGCTGTGAGCTTGCGAAGAACTCGCGCATGGCAGCAGTAATCGGGCGGCTGTTGATGAGCTGCATTGGTGTAACCGTCTCCAGGTCCATCACCGTCATACGATCTTTTACGATGCGCTCTGTGCGCACGAGACCTACGCGGTACTTGTTTTGCACAAGCTCTCCCACACTGCGGATGCGGCGGTTACTGAGGTGATCGATATCATCCGGAACACCTTCGCCGTTATTCAGGCGGATAAGTTCGCGGAGGATTTCAAGGAAATCGCTGACTTGGAACACACGGTGCTTCTCGTCACTCTCAGTCTTCAGGTTGAATCTGCGGTTCATCTTGTAGCGGGCGATGTGACCCATGTCGTACTTCTTGAAGTCGAAGAAGAGACCGTCGACAAGCTGCTTGGCATTCTCTGGTGTAGCCAGGTCTCCCGGGCGGATCTTCTTATAAATGCTCTGGTACGCGTCCTCAAGTGTGCGGGCTGGATCCTTCTCTAGCGTAGCGAGGATATGATCCTTCTCCTTTGTAACATCTTTGAAGGCATCGAGAATTTTCTGATCGGTGTCGAAGCCAAAGACGCGAAGAAGCTGTGTGATGGGGATCTTTCTCTTGCGGTCGATCTTGCAGGAGATGATGCCGCGGCGATCTGTTTCGATCTCCAGCCATACACCGCGCTTCGGAATGATCTTAGCAGCGTGGTGGCGGGGGTAATCCGGCATCTTCGCGAAGAACACACCCGGACTTCTGACGAGCTGGTGGACGACAATGCGCTCGATGCCTCCGACAATGAATGTGCCGGTATTTGTCATGAGAGGAATACTTCCAAGGAACACATCCTGCTCTTTGATTTCCCCCGTCTCCTTGTTGATGAGCTGTACGTGGCCTTTCATGATTGCCTCGTAGCTGAGGTTTCTGCGGCGGCAGGTATCGGGATCGTACTTCGGCGCATCAAAGGAATGCCCGAGGATACGAAGTTCCATTTTCTTTCCAGAGAAATCCATGATCGGACTGATCTCCTCCAAAAGCTCTTTCACACCCTCTGTAAGAAACCACTTGTAGCTAAGGAGCTGCATTTCAATGAGTGATGGCACCATGGAGATGCCTTCATCTTCGACAAGGTACACGCGACCATCGCGGACCTGCTTGGGCTGGAGATGTGCTGGAAGGTTCTTGCATCCTGCAGGGACGCGACCGGCAATCGGGACGATGTGGGGGATCACTTGAGGAAGCACCGTGTCATCCACGTGCATCTGGTAGCCCTTCTTTCCACCAAAATCCGAAGGCTTCTTGCTACCGGCAACCGCTTTGGGCTGCGCCTTCTTTTCAGGTGCAACAACTTTCTTTGCAGGTGCAGACTTCGCCGCCGGCTTTTTGGGAGCAGGCGCCGCCTTCTTTGGAGGAGATTTCTTTTTCGGAGCTGGTTTCTTGGATGCAGGCTTATTGGCTTTCTTGGCCATAAAAATGGGGGAGAAACGCTACCGGACACGATCACCCTTTTACGGGGAACGGTACTACGGAAACGGATAGATGACGGGCCTGCAGCACTCAAAACTCAATCGAAGCCACTGCAATCGAACGAATTGTAAGCAAATCGCACATCCGGTCAACTATTTTCAACAAGTGAGTGGAAATATGATTGACATTGGTAATAATTGTTATAATTTACCTTTTGATGGAAACTAGCGTTAAACCACCAACCATGTGCGAGGTGTTCAACAGAATGTTGGAAGATGTGGACTGGCACATTTGGCAGATGGAAGCGAAACCCATAGAAGAGGAGCGCCTAGACGCATTCCGCCAGAAGCAATGTGCAGTAAGGACTGCACGGGAAACTGGAGACTTTATGAAGAGCTACCATATGCTCTTGGCACTGCAGCGAGAAATTCAGGTAGCAATCCCTGTAAGCAATGCTTCAAGTGAAACTGCATAGGGAGGCCGCGCGCCACGGGGGGTGAAGGGGAAGGCCCTGCTTTGCATCAGCAAGTCGAGTTGGAAATGCCGAATCCTTGTAGGCATTTCCAACGAGACACAGGGCCGGGCGGAGGGGCTTTGGCGCGCCAGGCGTTTTGGCGCCACCTTTGTCGCCGGACAAAGGCGGCAAATATCTTCTTATACAGCAAACCTCCTCTCCACCTCCTTCCAATTCACCCTTCGACTCGTCCTGCTGAGGCAGGACTCGCTCAGGGTAAGCCACTCTGCTTTTTTTAGGAAAGAAACCTGCGTTCTACTTCTTTCCAATTGATGACGCTCCAAAAAGCTTTGATGTAGTCCGGCCTCTTGTTCTGGTATTTGAGATAATACGCATGTTCCCATACATCCAATCCTAGAATAGGAGTCCCCTCACATCCGGCAATTGATTTGCCCATCAGGGGAGAATCCTGATTCGCCGTACTGACAATCTGCAATGCGCCATTTCCAATGTTCACAAGCCACGCCCACCCCGAACCAAATCGATTTGCAGCCGCAGAATTGAACTGCTCCACCATCGCATCAAACGATCCGAAGGATGCATCGATCGCTTTTGCAAGATCGCCCGAAGGCTTCCCTCCGCCTTGGGAAATCAAAATCGTCCAGAATAATGAGTGATTTGCATGTCCTCCGCCGTGGTTGCGCACGGCTCCCCTTTTTTCCTCTGGAATATTCGCCAGATTTGCGATCACCTCCTCAATGGGCTTCCCTTCCCACTCGGTACCCGCCAGGGCTGCATTCACTTTATCTACATAGGTCTGATGATGCTTGGTATGGTGGATCTCCATCGTGCGCACATCGAAGTGCGGCTCTAAAGCATCGTAAGCGTAGGGAAGGGCGGGGAGGGTGTAGGGCATAGAATTAGTGTAGAAGTATACGAGTAACTAGTATACGAGGTATGTCTCTGAGAATAGAGGAACGAGATAGTCACATTTTACAGCATCATCTTCATGCACTCGTATACTCATAAACTCCTATACTTCTCACATGCCCATGCGCCAGCTCTCCTCCCCCGCCGAACTCCAGGAATATGACCGTTGGGTAAAATCCCATCCCCACGGCACGCTCTGGCAATCACTCGAGTGGAAGGCCTATCAGGAGACACTAGGAAGAGAGGTGCGAATCTATGCTGAAGGAGAGGACGCAATAACAACCTCAGCACTAGTGATCATTGATACAACAGCCTTTGGTCTGACTACGTGGGATATACCGAGGGGGCCGATTGGAATGAAAAATGAAGAATGTAGAATGAAGAATTTTTCAGATGAAATTCTACAAAAGGCATCTTTTGAAAAGTGTATTTCGCTTTTCTACTCTCCACCTAAATCCATTCTTCATTCTTCATTCTTCATTCATAATTCTCCGCGCACAGAGCAACCCCCCGCCACGCGCCTCATCGATCTCACGCAATCTGAAGAGCAAATCCTTGCTCAGATGAAACAAAAAGGCCGGTACAACATACGGCTTGCGGAGAAACATGACGTAATTGTGGAGCAATCTACGGATATAGAAGCTTTTACACGTCTTGCAGCAGAAACAGCCCGCAGAGACGGTTTCACCGCTCCTCCAGCCTCCCGATACCAAAAGTTTTTACAATCGCTTCCTGGGGCCTTCCTAGTGCTGGCATATCCAACAATCAAGCAAACAATCAAACCCTGTCCCATCGCTGGCCTCCTCGGCGCTATCTGGAATGGGACGGGCATCTACTACTACGGCGCATCGGATTACGCACATCGCAGCCTCATGGCTCCCTATTTGCTCCAATGGAAAGCGATGAAGCTCTGCAAGGCCGCTGGTTGCCACACATACGACCTTCTTGGCATTGCACCCCCAGCAACCAGCAACCAGCAACCCGACATATCATCCTGGTCCGGGATCTCTCGCTTCAAGGAGCAATTTGGCGGTACGATCGTGGAATATCCGCCGGAGCAGCAGATCATTCTAAAGCCAATTGTTAACTGCCTTTTGCAGATCAAACGACATTTTCTAGCGTAGAGACGCATATGTCATGGTGAGCTCTGTCGAACCATGTTGCGTCTCAGCAGTACCAAGCCGGCCCCTTACACGCATGTGGTTTTTCCCATAAATTTCTTTCCATTTAAAAAAGCCCCCTTGCGGGGGGGCTTTTTTGTTACAAAGGAATATCGAATCTACGAGGGTAAAAGATTACCTCCTCCAGGAGGCGAAGCGGCCCGCCTTAGCGGGATCCGCTTCGCTACCAGAGAGGAAAGAAATGCAATTAACCAGCGTAGCTCGTCGACTTCACAACCGTATCTGGGTACTCAACCCACTTGAAGGCGGTTGCACCAGCCTGATCCGTGTCACGCCACGTAAGGTGGCTGTTACCGGAAGACTTACCAAACGTCAGGTTGCTGAGTGAATCGAAGTTCGTGAGCGAAACCTGAAGAGTGCTGTTCGTCGTCGAAAGGTTCGGATTTGTGATCGTCGCCTCGAGAACGAACGTCTGATCGCTACCCTGATCGATCTCCGTCTTTACGATGGAGCCGACAAGAGCGTTACACTCAACGAGCATAGCTCCTGAGTTTGTGTACGAAGTGGTCATAGCGGTACCGCCATCATCGTATGCAGTACAGTTGACCTTATTCGTCGCATCCGCCTTGTTATAGATTTTGAAGGAGGATGGGGAAACTCCAACGTTCGTTGCGTTCACATCAAAGATTACACCGGAGAGGATGACATCATTGAGACCATCCTTGGTGTTGCCATGAGCGGCAGCAGCGATCTTGAACTGACCAATGTTGGAAAGTCCGGTCTGGATTGCAGAACCGTTGGCATCCGGGTTGGCATTCGTGATCGAAGTGATCTTGGCCATCACGGAGAGGTTCTTCTTACCAATGACTGCAGCGTTGCTAGCAGCAGCACTGGAAAGACCGATAAAGATTTCACCTTCGGCGGCACTATCTCCGTCGTTGGCAGACAGCGGATTGCTGGACTCGTCACCGCGGGCGCGGATGGAGCCGGATCCTGTCTGGCTGTCATCAGATGCCCTTGTCGGGTCAATGAAGAAGGCAATGATCTGGTTCGTCGTGCCTCCACCAACGTCTGTCTTCAGACGTGGGCGAACAATGACGTCAATGTCTGCACCCTCAGCAACAACGAGCTGACGACTCTGCATGCTCGTACAGAAGGTGGAGATTGATCCACCAGCGGGAGCATACGTCGTCGAAGTTACCGTGCGCTGACCACAGCTACCTGCTGTAGCAAGAGCAAACGGCGTAGCCTCACCTTCCTTATAGAGCTCAAGGCGATCCACAGTGGATGCCGTCGAACCGGAGGAAGCGAAGTTGAGTCCGTGGACATCCACAGCCTCATTTTCAGCGTGGAACTGCACGCGGAGCACTGCTTCACCAAGAGCTCCACCAAGGAGCTGGCGGTTGCGAAGCGGTGTGCTGTCTTGGGTGACAAAGAGATCACCCTGGTTCACAAGCACCCAGCGCTGTGAAATCACCGTCGTGAAGATAATGTCACACGTGGTAGCGGAGCATGGCGTTGCCAGTCCGTTCTGCCTGATGTTGCTCAAAGCAGATCCATCATCGAGCTCTTCAGCCTCTACGAAGTTCAGGGAACCCGTGGAGAATCTGAGCTGGAGAACGGAACCAAGTGTCGTCGAAAGGCTGCTCGAGATATCAGCGTGGATTTCGAAGACAACCGTCTCTTCGGCAGGAACAACGTATCCACCACCAACGAGATCGCTGAAGGTGACCGTAGCGTTCGCCGAGGAACCCTGAGCGGCAATGCCGCTTTCGAGAACCTGATCAACTGTTCCGTTTCCGTCTGTGTCGACCCAGAGCGTGTAGTTCTGAGCGTTCAAACCGGATCCGGAGTCAGCAGCAGCGATGAGCTTGGTGAGGAGAATGTCCTCAGCCTCGCCAGCGCGAGCCTCAAACCGGAGGAAGTTGACGTTCTTGGCGTTCTCCACAGCCGTATCCGTTGTGCCAATGCTCTTCACCGTGATGTTGAGCGTGGCATCTGCGATGCGGTGGAAGTTGCCGGCGATGTTGCCGCGTGGGCGAACGTCTCCGACTTTGTCTCCCGTGGAAAGGCCTTCGATATTGAGCTGATAGCTCGTCGAAGACGTCGTAAGACCACCAAAGGAACATCCCGTCGTGTTGGTCGTAAGTGCATTGGTGGAATCTAAAATGCTCTTCGGCTCACCACAGATGTGAATCTTGAACTTATCGCCGGACTTCGGGTGATTTCCCGAGGCGTTGTCGATGAAGTCCACACGGAACTCCCAAGATTCGTCACCGGAAACGACGAAGTCATCGAAGCGGTACACCTGGAAGGTGTCCGTAGCATCCGATCCGAGATCGTCGGAAGCGGTCAGACGTACACCGTCAATTGTGCGGCCTGTCTTCGTGTTGCGGATCTCAACGTCCTCAAGAATCTCGTGAACGTTGTCGTACGAAGTGCTGGATCCTGCGTGGATCAAACCTGCACCTGTGCTGGTTGCAGCCTGCACAGCGATGAAGAGATCCTTGATATCCAGCTTCTCGCCACCAGTCTTGAAGGTGACGTTTGCAAGGATGGCATCGTTGTCATCGCGTGTGAAGTCCTGGGAAGCAGGACCATCGATACCGATCGTAAACTCACCGGCATCAATAGTGACCGTGTCCGGCAACGTGCTTGACTCTGTCGGCAGAGAAACCTGCGATCCGTAGAGCTGACCATTCACTCCGTAACCGTAGAGGGAACCGACGGCAAAAATGTCGGAAGCCTCCTCGAAGTGCATGATGATGCTGTCACCTGCGCCACCGACGATGTCGGAGACGACCTCAAGCGTGATCTTGTCACCCTCAAGGACAGTGAACGGCGGGTCGAAGACGAGGGTGATGAAATCACCAACCGTCTGAGCGACTGTGTTTGTGAGAACTGTTCCATCCGTGCGGCGGATCGCGATGTTCGAGAAGTCGCCATCGGAAGTGGAACTGTTCTGCTCAAGCGTCATCGAGTAGAAGGTCTGGTCCTCCGTGGAGTTCACGGAAACCTCGAACTTACCGATAACGACTCCCGTGTCACCAACCTCCACCTGATCGGGGGAGACGGTGCGGTAGGTTACCGTGACAATACCGCTCGTCACAGCAGCCATGCGGAAGGTGTTACCCCGGAGCGGGAAGTTTCCTTCAACGTCCTTAGCATTGCTGGAGACATCGGAAGGAAGTTCCACTACGAAGTTGTGCTCAGCAGCCGTGGAGGCTGTGGAGCTGAAGTCTGCGACGAAATCAACCGTCACAGTCTCACACGGATCAACCATCAGCGGTGAGCTGAAGCGGATGTCCGCAGTCTGGTCCTCGGAGTCGAGCGTGCGCTTGCGCGATACGCGTGCTCCATTGATTGCAGCGTAAACACCATCAACATCGGACACAGCACCGAATCCCTCGTGGAGAAGGGTGACGTGCTCGACGGAGACAGAGTCATCACAGGAAGCCGTGAGATCCGTAGAAAGGGTCACAGCGCCGATAGCACCCTTAGGAAGGGTGTCACCGACCGGGTTTCCTGAAGAGAGGGACACCTCGAGGGTGCCGTCGCCCTTCACGAGTTCCGTGTATCCCGTGAATGTCGTGGAATCGGAAATTTCATCACCATCAGCGGTCATGACTCCGTCGACTGCGAGTGTGTACTCGTGGCCGGCGTCCATGTTCTCGCCGAGGGTAAGCTCGACCACGGAATCATCCGTGACCGAAGCGGAAGCGACAGGGAGCTCTGGGGAACCCGTAACTGTATAGTTATCGGTGTCCTCAGCGGACTCAGCGTCTACTGCCGAAGTGAACTCGATCTCAATGGTCTTCGATCCCGTTGCCCTGGCCTTCTTGACCATAGGCTCGGATCCCATCTCATCGTCGCCACAATCAACGCCGAATGTGAGGCCCTGATCGACGCGGTGGAGCATGGTGACCATTTCAGCGCGGTTCATGTTGTCGCTTGGGCGAACGCGGCCCGTCGAATCATCACCCTGAAGGACGCAAGCATCCGCTGCCATCTGAATGGCATCGGTGTACCACTGTCCGGAAGGGTTATCGACGAACTGCGGTGCAGCGCCGGACCACTCAAGGTTGAAGGCGCGGACGATCAAAGCCGCAGCTTCAGCGCGGTTGATGTTCGCAGAAGGACGAGCGTAGCACGGGTGCTTGCCGTAGCAATTCCCGTCACCACGGACCCAGCCCTCTTTGCCGGCTTCCTCGAAGTAGCCGTAGAACCACGCACCCGTAGCAGCATCGTCAAAGGACGGGACTGCAGGGGGAGTGGATAGAATGCCGCCGTTAAGCTCGACGACGAGCTTGACGAACTCCGCGCGGTTGGCGAGATCGCCAGGGCGGAACTTCGTCTGCGTAGCATCGAGGTAGCCGGCGTCCACGAAGGACTGAACGGCATCCCCGAACCACACACCTGACGGGACGTCACCGTACTTGGCAAAAGCCGTACCCACCTGGGTGAAGGCGATAGCCGCAACGGAAACTCCCGCGAGCGTTTTCTTCAATCGGAGAAAATCCATAAGAAGAACGTAGGGAAAAATGAGAAATAAAAACAAAGTTAGAAAACCTCACCACGACCTCTCTGTATCTTCGACGCCAAGTGCCTTCCGATCCGCAGATTGGGTGAGTAGAAAATCTACTCTCCTCCTTATATATAAAGAGATGTACAAGACCGGATGACGAATGATGGCTGTGAGAGACACGAAACACTGCACGATCATCACAGCAAGACGCCACGGCAAAAACCGTGGTGAAATGAGGAATGATGTGAATCTGTCTTTCCGTTGAGACTACTCAGAATGGAAAGGCAGGATGCCGATGTGTGAAGGAACGTGTACACGGGACCCGCTCCTGCGAGTTGCAGCAGAGGATCTGGGAGACTTTAGCGATGGGCTAAACACCCACGCAAGGCCAGATTCTCTTCCGTGCACACGTATAAACGGGGAATAACGAGGTGTGTTACAGAGGAGGCAGTGAAAGGAAGGCACAATTCTTGGCTCTCTAAAGCAATGAATAGGCAATTTGGATAACGTATTTGTGAGTGAAAAGGGCAATAGCAAAGAAATTTGACGTTAAACAAAATGTATTGTTGTAATTTGTTTTTATTGTATAGATATATATATTGATGTTTAGAGAAGGTAACAAGTGGTATGGGACAACAAACATGTACGTTTTGATATCTAAGAAATAGGGAAATACGGAAATAAAGATATATGGAACAACCGTAATCCCTATTTCCTTACTTCCTTTTCACCTTCGTCCCCTCTTTAGTATCGCGCACTTCATAGCCCATCTGCATAAGCTGATCACGCAAGCGATCGGACTCTGCAAAGTCTTTACGTGCACGGGCAGCATCTCGATCGGATGCAAGTGTGAGAGCATCTGCATCAATGGATGCATCATTGAATGCAAAGCATCCAAACGTGTCTTCAAGAATCTTTACAAATCTCTTGTGCGCACCAAGAGCATTATTTTTGCGACTGTTAGCCATTATTTCATAGACAACTGCTAGCGCTTCAGAAACATTCAGATCCTGATCCATCGCTGCGGAGAATGCATGGATGTACTTCTCGCTCTCATCGGCATCCTTAGACTCGTCAGCTTCATTTACATCTCTTATCCACTCTCCAATCTTCCGCCTTGCACTTCGCGCATCCTCCAATCCTTTCTCTGAAAATTTCAGATTCGTACGGTAATGCACAGAGAGAAGATAAAAGCGCACATCGAGTGGAGAAAGCCCCTGCGCTACGATGTCTGGAATAGTTAACACATTGCCAAGACTCTTACTCATTTTCTCCTCGCCCATTTGTATGCGCCTGCGGTGGACCCACATCTTCACAAAGGGGGAAACACCGAATGCCGACTCACTCTGCGCGATCTCACACTCATGGTGCGGGAAGATGTTGTCCTCTCCTCCGGTGTGGATATCGATCTGGTTTCCAAGAATGCTTGAGCTCATTGCAGAACACTCAATGTGCCAACCGGGGAAACCGGAATTCTTATCTTCACCTGAAGTAGCCGACACCTCGCCCGTGGCTTCGTACCAACGTAAAATGTGTTTACTGTTTTGGCCTGTGCAGCGTTTCCACAGTGCAAAATCAGCAGGATGCCTCTTCCCTTCATGGACATCAACACGCACACCTGCCGAGATCTGATCCATAGTGTTTCCTGAAAGTGCGCCGTATGGCGTCGGGGTCTTACTCTCGACGGAAAAGTAGATTGCATCGGGAAGTTCATATGCATGACCGCTCGCAAGAAGTTTTTTTGTGAGAGCGAGTTGCTCCTTTATATAGTGACTCGCGCGCGGCCGCGCCTCCGGCTCCAGAAAATTCAATGCCTTCTCATCTTCGATGTACTGCTGCGTGTACCGCTCAACAACACCTAACACATCATCGCGCGTCACAACACCAACCACACATTTTGCCTTTTTGCCTTTTTGCCCTTCCTCACCTTCCTGCCTTTTCTCTTTCTCCGCCTCCTTCTCAATCTTATCCTCTCCTTCATCCGCATCCTGAAGTAAGTGTCCTACATCCGTAATATTTTTCACATGGCGCACGGTGTACCCATTCCCTGTTTGCAGCCACCGCTTAAGCAAATCTGCCATGAGGAAGCTCGCATAATTCCCTATATGCGGCCGGCCATAGACTGTCGGACCGCAGGTGTACATGGTCACCGTCTTTCCCTTGGGATCGAGAGGGATGAAATCCTCGTCGCGCTTCGTAAGGGTGTTGTAGAGACGTAGGGACATGAAGCTATTGTAGTGATGCACGGACAGTGCGTCTCTACCAAGAAATACAAAAAAAACCGACGAGCCAAAGACTCGTCGGTTCCTGTGGACACAAAGGCCCACAAGGCGCTGCTTATTCGGCAGCGCCGCTGGCTTCTTCGGAATCCTCCGAAGGCAGGGTGACAACCAGCTCGCCACGGAGAATCCCCATCTCCGATGGGGCTTCGATTCCGAGACGGACTTGGTTGCCCTTGATGGAGAGCACCGTAATCTTGACCTTTTCGTTGATCACAATGCTCTCGAGACGCTTCCTGCTCAAAACCAACATAGCAAACTCCTTTCTGGGAGTAGCACCCGTTCTCTTCCGAGGCCAAGCGGTTGCACCACTAGACGACCTCAGATATGAATCGGGCAGAGGAAGCACTGGAAATGCACCCGCTGCCGGATTCGAAGAGCAAAATGAGCTGAAAATACTATAACAAAACTCTTATTTAGTATCAAGGAATATATTTATATATAGTCAATTATTCTGCTACGTTTGGCATGATGCAAATGCCCGCAATTATCGATCGGGAACAGGTGGGAGCACTTGATGCTGCAGCTCGCAAGATTCTGGAAATGCATCCTTCTCATGCACAGGAACTTTTTGCTCGATTAAATGACCAAGGATTCGGCAATATTCATGGTTGGAACAATTTACCCGCTGTCATGCTCGCAGTCAGAAGCCCCATGATGGCTCTTATAATAGATTTACTGGCAGAGGAACCAGCAAATAAATTTCTCATCACCGATGCTCCGACGGCAAAGGAAGGGGAACCCCTTGAGCGAGAAAAAGTACATGCGATCATCGGAAGAATTCTAAGCAATCCGGATGTTCTTTCTCCAAATGCTCAGAGGCAGCATGCACTGGAGAACAGACTGAAAGCAGACCTGAAACTCAGAACATCAGTTATAGAGATAGAGCCAATAGCAGCGAAGGAAATTGCAACTGTTTCCAGCCGCATTCAGCTGCCACCAATTGTCGGCAATGAACAACTTCTGCAGGAGCTACGCAGTGGTTCACCTGAGCGCATACAGCTTCCGGAGCATGTGATCATTATCGCCATTCGCTGTATCGTGTGTGAGGGTCGCATGACCTTTAGTGAGATCATGGCGGTGAGCAGATAAGAAGACCGTGGTACACTCAGGGCAATCACCCTCTTTTCCATGCCCATCTCCCTCTCCGATATCTCCAGTCACCTTGGATCCGATGCTACGGATTTACTGAATCATAAGCCAAAAATCAGCAAAGAACGCCTGCATGTTCCGGTGAAGGATTCCTGGAAGACGATCTTTAAGGATTCCGACAGATCTGCAGATGTGCAGAAAAATATTGATGCGCTGTACAGTCACGGAAGGCTCGGAGGAACGGGGTACCTAAGCATCCTCCCTGTAGATCAGGGCATCGAGCACTCAGCAGGAGCGAGCTTTGCCAAAAATCCCGACTACTTCGATCCGGAAAATATTGTGAAGCTCGCCATCGACGGAGGATGCAACGCAGTTGCATCGACCTACGGCGTGCTCGGCATTGTGGCGAAGAAATATGCCGGAAAAATCCCCTTCATCGTGAAGATCAACCACAACGAGCTCCTTACCTATCCAAATAAATCCGACCAGATCATGTTCGGTACCGTCCAGCAGGCCTACGACATGGGTGCAAAAGGAGTTGGTGCGACGATTTACTTTGGCTCGCCCGAAAGCGGAAGGCAGATCGTGGAAGTGGCACACGCCTTTGCAAAAGCGCATCAGCTAGGGCTCTTTACGGTTCTCTGGTGCTATCTGCGCAATGGATCCTTTAAGAAGGATGGAAAGGATTTCCACACGTCTGCAGACCTTACAGGGCAAGCCAACCATCTTGGCGTAACGATCGAGGCCGACATCATTAAACAGAAGCTCCCGACGAATAACGGCGGCTACCTCGCTATGGGACAAGAGAGTGCCTATGGAAAAACAGACAAGCGCGTCTACGAAGAACTTTGCTCCGATCACCCCATCGATCTCTGCCGCTATCAGGTAGCCAACTGCTATATGGGTCGCATTGGGCTGATCAATAGTGGAGGCGAGTCCAAGGGTGCGAGTGATCTTGCCGAGGCGGTGCGTACTGCCGTCATCAACAAGCGTGCCGGGGGCGCTGGCCTGATCTCCGGTCGCAAAGCCTTTCAGAAGCCCAAGGAAGAGGGCGTAGCGCTTTTGAACGCCATTCAGGATGTGTACCTCTGCAAAGAGGTGGCGGTCGCCTGAGAGCCAACTAGGTTCTGGCGCTTTCTATATTACCGGGCCAAGACCGCGCATTTCCCAAAAGTGCGCGGATGCGGGCAATAAAAGTGCTGTCGTGACCGTGGAAGAGGTGCCCGTGCACGCATGATGCCATGAGGTAGTCAACCACTGCTGTGGCTTTTGCTATATTCATCGGTCCTGTTACAGCAATTGCATCCCGCGGACGCTCGGTCGTAATCTGTACATCTGCAAACGCTCCAGAGACATCCGGCAACTTTGTCGGAAAGACGCAAACATAATGTGATTGACTCTCTGGTGTCATAGCACTGGATTATCGTACTTAAGCAGCAAAATGCAACCGAGGTTTCTCTCTTACAGAGATGCTCTATCCCTTTCTGTTCACCACCACCTGCTGGCCAATAGCGAATACTGTCGACACGGCCCAGTAGAGGGATACTGCTGCGGGGAACTTGAAGGCAAAGAAGCCGATCATAAACGGCAGCACATAGAGCATCATCTTCTGCTGCATTTCCTGCTGGCTCATGGGCTTCTTTTCCTTGGGCTTTGAAGTATCCACAATCTCCTTCGCCTTCTTCTTGCGCTCGGCAATAGCGAATGTCAGCTTCATCTGGAAAAACTGCAAAGCGACAAGCAGCGGCGGGAAGAGGTAGATGCTTGGCTGCAGGAGATCCATACCGAAAAATGACGTGCCAAACGTCCACGGAAGGTGCTGATACGGTGCGTACAGAAGATGCACCGAAAGCCCAAGATGCGATCCGTCGCGCACGGCATAGAAGAGGCCGATGAGGATTGGGAATTGAATGAGAATCGGCAGGCATGACTGGAACGGATTGATCTTGTGCTCCTTCCAGAGCTTCATGGTTTCTTCGTTCACTTTCTGTGCATTACCCGGATATTTTTTGCGGATCTCATCGATCTTTGGCTGCAGCGCCTGCAACTTCTTTTGCCCCTCCAGTCCATGTTGCGTGGGAATGTAGAGAAGAAATTTGATGATAACCGTAAGGATAATGATCGCTACGGCGAGGCTGTAGCCGGGCGAAACTGATGCGATAAAAACAAGAAGATTGAGAAGAGGTTTGCTGATGAACGCACGGAAGACGCGTGTCATCCAGCCGGCTGGGTACACCGTAAACGATGTCTCCAGCACTGCTCCTGTTTCCGTCGCCGGCTGCGGAGGAAGTGTGAGGACCGCGATATATGTTCCTGTACGGTTGAAGGCTGTGTACTTCCACGGTGCCAGATCAATTATTTCCTCTTCACCGGATGCAATATCCGCAAACGCTTCACAGGGGATGGATGTCTCTTTTGTGGAAATCAAATGCGATGCATCTTTGGTTACATCGCTTTCTCCAAAATACACATCCACCGGCGCCTCGGGGCAGCGGGAAGTGATGCTAAGTGAATGCTCTGTGGCATTGCGCAGTAGTAGCACCGGATGATGGCCACTCTTTACAGTTGCATCCTGCGGACGCAGAACAATGGACGCCTGCCCCTGGCCATTTCCAACATCTTTGGGGCCATACATCGTGGTGAAGAACTGCGTACCGAGATACACAATGGCAAAGATAAGGAGGAGATCAGCGAACTTGCGGGCTTTGGGTGCGGGCATCAGTGTGGGAGAAGCGAGAGAAAACGGCGCGCATCGTCTTGAAGCGCGGAGAAATCACAGGTGAGACTACTGGAGCGGGGGCTCACTAACAATTGCATGGAGGAGTTTGTTTTGGGCATATCGGCAACGACAAGACGGAACGCCTCCCTGCACCGTCTGCGCATGCGGTTGCGTTTCACTGCAGATTTGTCGAGCTTGGTGGATGCGAGCATGCCTATAAAAAGCCCGCGCTGCGTCTGGGTTCTGGGTGCACCGTGTGTCCAGCGAACGAGCATATGCTTCCCGCGCCAAACACTGCCTTGTCGGATAAGGCGGTCACAAACCTTGCGGCCGGAGAGACGGAGAAGGTGCACCCCAAAAGTATGACGCAAGCATCGGAAGACAGGAACTGACTAAATCCGATTTTCTAGAACTTCCTTACAACCTTTGCTGGGTGCCTGCCTGTTCTTCCAACATGATGCTGCATGGCATCAACATGTCTACGAATTTCTTCACGGCGATCCTGCAAAAGTGAACGAACAGAATCCTCGCTAGCTGACTCAGCATCCGGAGCATCAGCAGTACGAGGAGCAAGATTCTCAAGAGCCTTGAGAAGTTCCTGTCTGCGTTGGGCAGAAACATTAGGATTGATATATGCAGCATTTACCTTGCGTATGGCATACAAGCGAATTTCATTTTGAGACTCCGAATCACGATATTGCTCCGAAATATCAATAATCGTTTCAATATACAATCCGCGTATGTTTGTCGGTACATCTTTAGAAATTTGTTTATCGATCCATTCACGCAATTTACCGGAAGCTCTCTCGCGGTGAGAGGTATCGAAACGAAAGTTATCTGTATGCATATTGTTATTATATCATATTTTATATATATTGCAAACTCCTTCGCAATGCTCTAAATAGTCAGTATGATGCCTTCGTGACGCAGCTATCTGCAGCCCAAGTCCGGCATATCGCCAAGCTCGCCCGTCTCCAGATCAATGATAGCGAGGTGGAAACCTATGCAAAAAACCTTACGGCAATCCTTGGGTACATCGATCAGCTACAGGAAGTGGATACATCTGGAGTGGAGCCAACGGCACAGGTCACCGGTACAACCAACATGCTTCGTAGTGACGAGATCTGCACTGAAAAGATCACACCGGAATCTCTCCTGAGCTGCAGCGCACTTCCGATTGTCGACGATCAGATTGAAACACCTTCTGCGCACGGATAATGCTGCACACGCTCACCATTGCACAGGCCCACGACAAACTGAAGAAGAGGGAAATTTCTTCGCAGGAACTCGTCCGCGCATGCATCGATCGCACCGAAAGCGTTGATAAAACTCTGAATGCCATCGTCCACAGAAGCTTTGATCAAGCCCTTAAGGAAGCCAAAAAAATCGATGATCAGGGCGTGAGTGATCACCCACTTTCCGGTATCCCCTACTTTGCCAAAGACGTGTACTGCGAAGAGGGGGTACCCACAACTGCCTGCAGCAATATCCTGCGCAATAAAAGCTATTGCCCACCCTTTGATTCCACGACAACCAAACGCCTGAAGGCCGCAGGTGCGATCTCACTAGGGAAGACCAACACCGATGAATTCACCATGGGAGCATCCACAGAAACTTCCTGCTATGGGGTGACACGCAATCCCTGGGACACAACCCGAGTCGCCGGAGGCTCCTCTGGAGGCTCTGCAGCGGCTGTGGCCGCTGATGAGGCCTTCTTTGCCCTTGCAACCGACACAGGGGGCTCCATACGCCAGCCTGCGGGGTACTGCGGGGTAGCCGGCATACGCACCACCTACGGTCGCACAAGCCGCTATGGCGTAATGAGTATGGCCAGCTCGCTGGATACCATCGGTCCTATCTGCAAAAACGTGGAAGATCTCGCCATTGTGCTGCAGGCGATTGCCGGAAAAGATCCTATGGACGGGACAACGTCCAGTAACCCTGTACCGGACTACCGTGCCACACTGAAAAACGGTGTGAAGGGACTGAAGATCGGACTGCCAAAAGAATACTTCATCGACGGTATGAACAGTGAAGTGGAAGGCGCTGTGCGAGAAGCCGCAAAAGTTCTCGTCAGTCTTGGGGCGACCATGCATGAAATTTCTTTGCCGCATACGAAGTACGCAACGCCGTGTTACTACGTCCTCTGCCCGTGCGAAGTGAGCTCCAATATGGCCCGCTACGATGGCGTGCGCTATGGCCACACTGTGGAGAATCCCGAAGACCTTCTGGACTACTACGTGCGCGTACGCAGCGAAGGATTTGGCCCGGAGGTAAAGCGCCGCATCATGATCGGTACCTACGCACTTTCTGCAGGCTACTTCGATGCGTACTACCGCCAAGCCCAGAAGATCCGCACGCTCATCAAGCAGGACTTCACCGAGGCCTACAAAAAAGTAGATGTCATTATCTCGCCAGTATCACCTACTCCCGCCTTCAAAGTCGGCGCACATGAAAATGATCCTGTGGCGATGTACCTCGAAGATGTCTTTCTTGATGGGCAGGTGATGGCAGGAATTCCAGCGCTCTCGGTGAACTGTGGTTTTTCGAAAGATCATCTCCCTATCGGATTACAAATCATGGGGCCCCAGTGGGGTGAAGAAACTGTCCTACGTGCTGCCTATGCCTATGAGCAGACGACCGAGTGGCATAAACAAAAACCAAAACTATAGTGATGTTTGGAGTTCAATTATCCCTCAAAGAATCGGACCTGCTCTTTGATCCAGCGCTGTGTATTTGCCACACTGGAGCGATCTCCTTCTTTCATCAAGGCTTCAAAAAGCATCTCCGTTCTTTTGTCTTGCTCGGCATTATTCAAGCTGGGCAGTGCATTGCGGATTTCTCCCCGAATCACCGAAAGCCAATTACGTCCTGATGTCGTAACCTCAATATCTGGTGCACCTTGGATTTGGTCGGGTTGCGTATTGGGCATGAAATGTAGAGGAGGAAGTTATATCTATTGTAACAGTTATTTATGATAATGCAACAAAAGAGCCTCAATGAATATTCACTGAGGCTCTGGCTCCATATCTGCTGCGGTCTCAGTACGGCAACCAAAATGACGGACAGAGACACCGCAGATTTGAAGGATCGAAGCAACTGACGTATTGCCAGAACGCTACAGCTAATTGCCGGTGATCCGTGGAAGGAAGAATTCATCCAGATAAGCATGAAATTCTTCTAACGAATGACACTGCTTACTCCAGTAGTAGCTACCGGACTTCTCTTTCATAAAAATATCGAACTCCAGCCAGAGGTCCTTTCCTGCATAAAGAAAAATAAGTTTCTCCAATTGGTTTTGATGAAGGCAAGCAGCCTTTGTTGTACTGCTCTGCAATCCAAGATTACAGGTGCAATGATTGCTGCCTTGATAACCATTAACGATACGTTGCGTCATTTCAACACACATAGACAGGTAAGTAATCTGATTCATCATGATCTCCTTTTGCTGGGGTTATGACATTAACGGCAAGTGATGCTGTGAAGGATCGAAGCAACTGACGTATTGCCAATTGCAAAATGATTGTATTGATATAATCATAGTTGTCATAATTATTTCAAATATATTTAGCAATACTTATTAAAATAACTATTAGAATCATTTTATGATATTAAATCTGTTGAATAATTTTTGACAACAGAGTACTATTCCTAGGTGATTGAAAAGGTTCTCACACAGCTAGGCTTGAATGATAAAGAAATTCAGATCTACCTGACGGTGCTCAAGCAGGGGAAAATTCTGCCGGTGGATATCGCATCCGTTACTGGCATCAATCGCACAACGGTCTATGCAACAGCCAAACAATTGATTCAAAAAGGCATGATCCGGCAGGAGACAGGGAAGCGCACCTACCTCATCGCCAGAGCACCGGAGGATATGGAGCTTCTTTTGCAGCGTGAGCAGGAGCAACTGAACCAAAAGCAGCACCTGCTGAAGAGTGCGGTGGAAGTGCTACGCCCACTGATGCGAAATGAACGGTACGAAGTACCGCGACTGGAATTCAAAGACGAAGAGCAACTGGAGCAGCATATGTACCAGCAGAGCGTGCGCTGGTCGGAAAGTATTATGGCAACCGACGGCATCTGGCACGGGTACCAAGACCACAGTTTTGTGGAACACTACGAAGGCTGGATCGACTGGTACTGGCATCAGGACTTTTCAAAAGACGTCGTGCTGCAGTGTTTTACAAACGACTCGGCCATCGAAAAAAAGATGCAGAAAAAGAGCTACAAACGCCGTCAGATGAAGTGGTGGGGCGAAGGGGAAATCGCTTCCACGCTCTGGATCAATGGGGAATACGTTGTAGTAATTGTCACTCGCACACACCCCCACTATCTTTTTGAAATCCACGACAAACTTCTCGCAGGAAATTTACGGGAAGTATTTAGCAGATTGTGGAGTGATGCGAAGTGAGTGGCGGGACCGACGGGATTCGAACCCGCGACCTCTTCCGTGACAGGGAAGCGCTCTAACCAGCTGAGCTACGATCCCACATTGCAGCCGACTTACGGTACGTTTCTCAGGCAAAATCTGCAAGATGAATACGTGATGATTTCATTTCATTCCTGTATATACAGCAAGGGATTTTTCTTCATACCATTGAGGCGCACTTCAAAGTGAATGTGAATGCCGGTTGCACCGTGCACAAGACCGGTATTGCCCATGAAAGCGATATTCTGGCCACGGGCAACATTGTCCCCAACGCCAACGTAGATCTCTTTGTTATGGGCATACAGCGTGACAAGACCATTACCATGATCCACTTCGATGACGTTGCCGTACCCACCGTTCCAGCCGTAATCCGCCCTTATAACGGTACCTGCCTCCGCAGCATAAATCGGACCGCCACCACGCACCTGCATGTCCAAGGCGTAGTGCGATGCGTGGAAATACTGCGTCATAAAACAATCGGAGCCACAGGGCTTCTGGAGCACACCCTTGGTGGGTGTCGGCGTGTACGTAGTATGCTCAGGCTTTTGGGAAACAGCAGGAGCCTTTGCCACCTTACCAACCGGCTTTGCAGTTACTGCAACTTGCACAGGCTTCTCTACAAGCGGCTTTGCCCCTGGGATAATGAGCTCCTGACCTGCAGAGATAAAACTCTCCGTAACATTATTCTGATCGGCTATATCCTCCGGCTTAACGCTATAGAGCTCCGCGATGCCCAGAAGCGTCTGCCCACGCTTCACCGTATGCAGCACACCATCTACCGGAAGGATAAGAAGCTCCTGCCCCGGCTTGATCGGAGTGCCGACTGCAACCTTGTTTGCCCAGCGAATGGTATCGACGGTTACCTCATAACGATCAGCAAGTTTTTCGAGGTTGTCCCCTTCCTGCACTGTATGGATAAGCCCCTCGGAATACGTGCGACGTGATCCCTCTTTACTCAAGGGTGATGTCTTCATGAGAAATCCGTCCTCTACGAGAAGGATGGTGTGCGAGAGTTCGGGGATCGTGTCGTCCTGGGCAAGGTCCGCATGGGAAACATAGGGCGGTAGAAGTGATGCAATACCAAACGTCAGGACGCAGAGAGCCCGGACGCGAACGGAAAGCCAATGGCGGGTAGTATCGGCGGGGGAGAGCACGGGAAGAATCCGGAATGGCCAGAGCGCAAGGAGTGTTCACGGATGAGAAAGCGCACGCAAGAACTATCTTGCAAAAGCGTCAGCCGTCATGGTCGGGCAGGCGGGCGAAGTGACACGCTTGTCGAATCAGCCGGAGCTGCATCGCCGAGTGCCGCGAGGATGGTACTCATGTCGCGGTAACGCTGGAGAGAATCAAGCAACACGATAATGTAGCGATGCCCATCTTCCTGCACCACCGACATAAGACATTCGTTTGCCCCAGATGTTGTTCCTGTTTTTCCCGCCTTCACGGGGCCTGCTGAGTGAAGCAAGGCGTGCGTATGCGTCAGAGAAATTTCCGTACCCTGCAGACTGGCGATGCGAACCCCACGCATACCAAGGCGCTTCTGGATAGCAGGATGCCGAAGCGCTGCCATGGTGAGCCATGCAATATCCTGAGGCGAGGAATGCTGCAACGAAGCATCGAGTCCGGCAGGATTTTCAAAGCTTGTTTGCGTCAGGCCAAGAGAACTGGCACGCGCATTCATCTCCTTCACAAACGCCTCCACGGATCCACTGTGGTGGACTGCAAGGGCAACGGCAGCATCGTTGGCGGAAGGAACCAGCATCGCTGAAAGCACATCCCCGACAGTAAACTGCTCTCCTGCGGGAAGGTGCACAGTGCTATGGGAAGAATCTATCCCCTGGGGAATGCGCACAACCTCCGAAAGCTTGTGATGCTCGACGATAATCATCGCTGTCATAAGTTTTGTAAGGCTCGCCATCGGCCGCGGCACATCGAACTGCCTCCCGTACACACGCTGACCACTTTGAGCATCGATAATGATGACGCCGGATGCTGAAAGTCGCGATGCAACCCGCAGCTCGATCGCCGGCGGTGCCACACCGATCTGCGACGGAATCGACACGGGCATCGCCGTCCACACAGGAGGGGCGATCACCCCCATACTGAGAACCGACAGAAGCGTACTAAACATCTGGAGAAGATTAACAGAAACTACGGAAAAGGTCATCAACCCCACAAACCCCATAAACTCAACAAACCCAACAAACCCATCATCGGTACACCACACGATCCTTCAGTCGCAGATCGATGTACTGCCGCACTTCCTCGTGTGCAATCTCTCGGAGAAAAATCCTATAGCGTTGGAAGTGATCCTCTATCGAGCTACGCATATCAAACCACAGCGTCCACTGCTGTGTCTGCAAGTGATATTCCTGCGCGCGCAGAAACACCGTACGCATCACGACTTCCTGACCAAACTGTTCCTGCAGAAACTTTTCACTGATGGACATCCGAGAAAGAAGATCTGTGGAAAGTAGTGATGTGCCCGGAGACGGACGTGCACCCCAATCCGTGAGCATGAACATGGGAAGATGCTCCTCCGGAGACGCACGGGAGGAAGAGATATACACCCCTTTGTCCGTGAGATAGTCGATGGACGCGCCACTTGCCGTTGAGAGAGACGACTCCTCCGGGTCGAGAATGCGCAGGCGCGCTACAAGCGGATCGAGAGAGATATGCACGACAAGGGTGGATGGATAATCTTTGGAAACCTCGACGCGCTGCAAATCGGGCATCCCATCTTCCAGCAATTGCCGCACGTCATATCCGGAAAGTAACATCAGGTGTTTGCCAAACAGCGGAGAGAGAAGATGCTGCACATGCTCAATATCGAGACGGGACTCCGTACGGACAATGCGCACCTCAGCAATACGCATCACAGGGGAAAAAAGTGCGATACTGAAAAAAGTAGTAAGAATGAGTGCGCCTAGAATGCAGAGGCCAATGGCAATGCTCCTCCGGGATGCTATGAGATGGTCCGACATGCGTCGCAAGATTCTCTTCCATTGCTCACTACGCTGACGACGATGCCGCTCGTAGCGCCGCTCAACAAGCTGCCGCGTCTGCGTACTCACCGGGCGGCGGAATTTTCGGGGCAGCCTGCGGGCTTTCAGCATGGACATGGAAGACGGGAATGAAGTACGGGAATAAGGGAATACGGAAGTACGGAGACGCCGTATACTCCTATGCTCATACACTCGTATTCTAGTATTCTTTCTTCACATGCGCACAGCAATCATCGCCGACTGGCTCCCCACCTTCGGAGGAGCGGAACATGTGGTCGCCGCGATGCACCGGATTTTCCCGTCTGCACCGATCTTCACCACAGTTGCACGCAGAGAACGTCTGCCGGATCTGCAGGCTGCAGAAATCCACCTGAGTACGCTGCAAGTCCCCTTTTCGATCCTGAAAACGCACACGGTGCTCCTTCCGTGGATGCCGCGCGCGATGGAGCGCATGGACCTGCGCGGATACGATCTGATCCTCAGCTCATCACACGCCGTGGGCAAAGGCATCATCCCGCCAAGTAACGCCGTGCACATCTGCTACTGCCACACGCCCGTACGCTACGCGTGGGAAATGGAAGATGCATACCTAAGTGATTTCCGTGTTCCACGAATCCTCCAGTCCTCGGTACGCAAAGCCCTCATGCGCCTGCGGCGGTGGGACATGAGTGCTGCCGCACGCGTGGATCTGTTCATCGCCAATTCACGTACGACGCAGGAACGCATCAAAAGAATTTACGGAAGAGAAAGTATCGTGATCCATCCTCCCGTCAGCGAAAAATTTTTGATGGGAAATATCGATACGCTGCGCCCTCAGGACCGCCACTACTTCCTCGCACTCGGACGCCTTGTTCCCTACAAACGCTTCGACCTTCTTATCGAAGTTGCCAACCATCTCAGGTTGCCTCTAAAGATCGCAGGCACGGGAAGTGACTTCAAGAGACTAAAAAAACTTGCAGGACCGACGGTCGAGCTGCTGGGCCACGTCCCGGAAAAAGACATTGCACAACTCTATGCATCTGCCCGCGCATTTCTTTTTCCACAAATCGAAGACGCCGGAGTTGCCGCCCTTGAAGCTCAAGCGTGTGGCACACCGGTGATTGCCCTCGGCAAAGGCGGAGCACTCGATACGGTGATCGAAGGCGAGACAGGAATATTTTTCCCGGAGCAGTCCGCCGATGCGATTACTTCAGCATTGGAAGATTTTGAAAAAACACACTGGAAACCCGAAGCAATCCGCAAACATGCCGCACAATTCCAAGAACAAATATTCCGACAGAAAATGGGAGATGTCGTGCGAAAAGCCCTTCAACAATTTTCAAGGCACCCGTAGAGACGCACTGTCAGTACGTCTCTACAATAATGGCATGCGCGATCCTCTCTCCCACAAAGGCGACAACGGTACGGTAGCGATCATCGGTGGATCACAGTTCATGCATGGCGCCCCGATATTTTCCGCGCTCGCGGCGGAGGCAACAGGGGTGGATCTTGTGCATGTCTGCTTGCCTGCTCTGCACGCGACTGTGGCACGGACATACTCACTGAATATTCAGGTGCATCCTTTTCATGGTGATGAACTTTCACGGCAGGACCGCAAAGAGATTCTCGCACTTCTCGCAACAATGGACTGCGCAGTCATCGGACCCGGCATCGGTAGAGACGAGCAAACACTTGGCTGCTTAAAAGACATCGTCGCTGAAGGGAGCTCCACCATGATTCTGGATGCATCGGCATTGCAACCATGGACCCTCGAAATTGTTTCGGGTAAACCCGTCATCCTCACGCCGCATCTCGGAGAGCTGGAACGCATGGGTATTCCTCCCGAGGAGATCGGTGCGTACGCAAAGCGCTTCCATGTCACCATCGTCGCCAAGGGGAGTACCGATCGGATAGCACTACCGGACGGTACTGTCTGCGAGATCGCCGGTGGCAATGCCGGTCTCACCGTCGGCGGAACGGGCGATGCACTGGCCGGCATCATCGCAGGATTGTCCGCACAGGGCCTTTCACCTCTTGATGCCTGCAGGGCAGCTTGCACGGCAATCAAACGTGCTGGAGCGGTTTTATATCCCGAATTCGGGTATGCCTATGGCACTGAGCGAGTGATCAAAGAGATACCGGGAATACTGCGATCATTGGACGATGTATCTTTGTAGACCTCCTGCCTACGCATGATCAACCAACCATTCACTCTCCTCCAACCTTTTGAAAAGAAGCTCTGTATTCGCCTGTTTACGAAAGAGGATGGGGTGATCACTGATCAGTCCATTGCGTCATCAATGGGCAGTTCTGACTACGCAGCACTTGATCAGGTACACGGCGAGAGAGTGATCAGGGTAAAGAGCCCAATGCACAGGACAGAAAAAGCTGATGGCCTGATCACTGATCAGCCAAATCTGCCACTGATGATCCGCATCGCCGACTGTCAGCCGCTGATCATCTATGCTCCAGAGGCAAATGTTGTAGGTCTACTCCATGCTGGGTGGAAGGGGCTCGTTGCCGGAGCTATTGCAGCATTTTTTAAAACGCTACTCGCAACGAGCAACGCGAAGCCTGAAACATGCCTCGTTGGCATCGGACCATGCCTGTGCAAACTCTGTGCAGAATTTACTGATCCCCTCTTGGAACTGCGTGGCATTCCACGGGATCTTGTCTCGGGCCGAAAAGCAGATCTGCGCACATGGGCACAGAGACAATTCGTGGCGTGCGGAGTGCAAGCTGATCATATTGAAGAGATAGAGGACTGCACCCGCTGTCATCCAGAAAAGTACTGGACGTACCGAGGGGGAGACTATGAGGCAGTGAAGAGCGGTAGGACGAATATGCTGGCGTGTGTGTTAGCTTCGTAGCCCAATCTCACTTGTCCACTTTTCCTGACGCCAAGTACTTTTTCACCGACGCCGCCCCCATCAGACAAACGATCAATCTGTCATCTGATAAATGGCTCATGCAAGGGCTCTTTCTTGCATGGAATGGAATGCCTTTCTAGAGTGACACACGTCTCAGCGATACGTCAGAGCAGTATGTTTCTTCTCCATCAAGCATGTACTAGGGAGACCTAATCATCCTGTGTTGCGGCGCCGGATTGCGGTCACCCACCTAACACTCGGGGACAAGCGCTTCTGCTCGACGATCGTTTGGATCACATCATTGGAGAGGCACATACGGTGTCTCTCCCAAGGATCCCCCCTACCAAGACTAGAGGGGCTTTCGCAAATACGTACATATCACAAAGACCCTGGCAGGCCCCGCGCGCCACGGGGGGTGAAGGGGAAGGCCCTGCTTCCGCCTCAGCGGAGTCGAGTAGGGAACGCTGAAGCCTTGGAAGCGTTCCCGACGAGACACAGGGCCGGGCGGAGGGGTGTTGGCGCGCGGAGAGCTTTTCTTTGCTACTTTCTTTTGTCTGGCTGACAAAAGAAAGTAGATGCCAAATTAGCAGCATACATTGCTCGGAATCTCTAAAATATATCCATGGAAACTCTGGCTGAACGATTACGAAAGGCCAACACGCTCCTCGCACCCTACGCCGTACCGCATGAAGGAATCCTCGGAAGAGAATACTCCGAGCCCGAGGACGATACGCGATTCCCCTTTCAGCGTGACCGCGATCGCATCATCCACACGCAGGCATTCCGCCGTCTCAAAGGAAAGACTCAGGTCTTTTTAGCTGGCACACATGATCACGTGCGCACACGCCTCACCCATACCCTCGAAGTAGCGCAAATCAGCCGCGATATTGCGCGCACAGTTGGTCTCAATGAAGATCTGGTGGAATGCATCGCCCTCGCGCATGATCTTGGTCACCCGCCCTTCGGACATGCAGGCGAGCAGGCACTCGACCAGTGGATGAAAAAGCACGGCGGTTCATTCGAGCACAACGAACAATCCCACCGGATCGTCACCCTACTCGCGGAGCATTCTTCACTCTTTCCAGGTCTCAATCTTCACCGTGAGATTCTCGAGGGGCTGCTCAAGCACAAGACTCCACATGACGGGAAAGATAAGGAAGAAAAGAATGATGATCACAGGGGCGCATCCCTCGAAGCACAGATCGTAAACCTTGCCGATGAGATCGCCTACACAGGACACGACTGTGAAGACGGACTGCGTGCAGAACTTTTTTCACTCACAGAAATCCGGAGAATTCCCTTCATTGAGCAAGCACTCAAGAGGGCCGAGCCGCGGGGTACTGCACTACGCGGTGCGATCATTCATCTGTTGGTTTCTGACCTGCTCATGACTATGCAAGAAGTAATCAACAATCAAAATATTCAATCGCTTGCGGATGTCTATGCATGCAAATCTCCAATCGCCATTTTTTCTAAAAGTACTCTCGATGCAACAAAAGAAATCCGCACATTCTTATGGGAGCGGATGTACCTCCATCCTGCAGTACGCTCGCGTAGCCAGGAAGGTGAGGTGATCATTGGACAGCTATGTGATCAATACATGATCAAGACTGATCATCGTATTGATCAGATTATGAAAAAGAACCATTCAGCCCTTCCAGAAGCCATAAAGGACTATGTGTCCGGAATGACCGATGCCTACGCACAATCTAGAATTGCTTAGGCAGATAGGTCATCGGATCTACTCTTTCGCCATTCACAATCAACTCAAAGTGCACGTGAGGTCCTGTAGAAAGATGCCCTGCCCCACGCGTCCCGGGACGACCTCCTGAGTAGGCAATCGGCTCACCCCTGCGCACTGTCTGACCAGGCTTCACCAAGAATGCTTCGACGTGTCCGTAGAGCGTGGCGAATCCGTCATGCCTAAGCGTGACGGAATTGAATCCGAATCCATTATCACTGACTTCTTCCACGATGCCATCCTGTGCAGCGCGCACAATAGTCCCCTGCTCCTGGGGAATATCAATCGCCTTATGTGGCATGCCGAAAAGTTCGGCGTAGTGCGGATCATCAAACTGCGCAGAGATTCCCTCCTCTGGGTCAACTGGCCACGCGAGAGCAACGCTTCCACGAGGCACCGCGCGCGAGACGGCAATTGCCCTGCCCTCAGCTTCCCAGATTTGCTGGAGGGTAAGAAGGATCTTGCCCTCGGCTTCCTGCTGGTCGCGGATAAGGTCGAGAAGCATCTGCTCGCTGCGCTCGATTTCCTCCTGCATGGTCTGTGAGATTCCACTTCCACGCACGCGCTTTTCTTCGCGCAATAGATCGAGCTGATACCGCAAAATCTCCTCGCGTTTCTGCAGTACTGCCTGCTGCTGACGAAGTCTCAGTGCATCATCCTCAGCCTCATGAACAATCTCGCGCGGCGACTCCCCTCCCACAGGATCCACAAGTTGCGCACTCCACCCGATAGCATAGTCCACAGTGAACAATGCACCCATAACGGCGCTCACTGTAAGGAGTGCTGCAAGAGGCTGTGGTATCTCTATATCGATGCGCATAAATCCATACAGTATAGCACAAAATCATTCGTTTGTGTGAGGTTGTTCAGTATGTGTTTATAGGAATATCTAAGCCCCTTGAAAAGCAAAAGAAATGTGTTGACGTGGGGGGGATGATGCATAGAATGCGCGAGCCGTTTGTCGGATTCTTTTACGGCGCGCAAGCGCTTAGAAAGAGGTAGTACATGGTGACTCCACCGGGCTTCTAAGCCCGACCAGCACGTTGTTGCTGGCTCGGGGATAGATCTCCCTACAAACAGCTTGATCCGTAGCCACCTTGGCTACGGATCATTTTTATAAATCACCTGATGAGAAATTCTGTATAATAGAAACATAGGCGCTTACCCTTCGACAGGCTCAGGGTGACACCTATACTGCACTGTAAAACCATTGGATTATTTCATCTTTTAGGCGCGTAGCTCAGTCGGTAGAGCGTCGGT
>SXGS01159315.1_pt1 | contig 32480 bp, 27 predicted proteins | sample 3174681 | NCBI WGS metagenome assembly SXGS01 (sample SAMN11356861, study PRJNA531348) | freshwater metagenome | isolation source: freshwater sample F1-80 | place: China: Fuxian Lake, Yuxi | collected 2017-12-25 | reverse complement strand
GCCATGCGGCTGATGGTTTTATGTGCCCAGTGATCTTTTGGAACATCAGAGAATGCTTCTGTCATTTTCGACTCTTTTTTCTCTTCCATCAGTGCGCGTTCGAGCATGACGGCTGCCTCAGCGCGAGTAACCGGTTTATTTGGCTGGAATGTGCCATTTTCATAACCCTCAACAAGTCCTTGCGCGTGCAGGTATTTGAGCTGAACCAAATATGGAGAGCCCACCGTGATATCCGAGAAAAATACATTTTTTTCTTCTTCCGTCGGAAGGGTTTCTGCAGAAACGATTGCAGAAATAGTGGTGGACAGCAAGAGAACGCCGAGGAGCATCCAGGGTTTTTGAGACATGTTTGTGGTCATAGAGGAATACTACTCTTCGATGAGAACCTTTGAGCGGATCGTGACTTGGCGAACATCGCCTTCGCCCTGACTGATCGTTTCGAGATCTTGGTACTCAGGCTTGGTGAAGTGCATATGAATGAGACGTCGGAAGTATGGTGACATTGGCGGGAGGCTCTGATTCTTGCGGGTTTTTCGAACGAGCTCTGCCTTTTGTTCCGCAATTTTGATGACATTTTCCTCCTGTCGTCGTCGGTAATTTTCTATGTCGAGGACAAATGAAAAATTCTCTTCGTCTGGTGCGAGCTTTTTTGTCTCGGCATTCTTGTCGATCTGTCTCCAGAGAATAAGCTTCACAGCGTGCTGAAGCGCAATGAGATTTTCGCCATGGTGACCGATAATCTGATTCGCATTCTCTGCCTCGATATTTACCCGGTAGGTTCCGTTTTCTTCTTTGGTCAGTTCAACGTTCGTCATCTCGATTCCGAGATGCTTCATAAATTCTTCGAGCGTCTGCAGAATCATTCGTTCAAGTTCCATGGGAAGTAAATAAAGATGTAGGTGTTAGTATAGCAGGTTTTTTAGACCGTGATAATTCTCTTTGCGGAATTATTATCTTGGCCTGAAGATCCGCCTGTCTGCTTGTTTACGTAGGCCTGTTGTCCGATACCGAAGAGTGTTGAGGTTGCCCAATAGAGACCCACACCCGCAGGAACGGAGGCGGTGAAGAGGGCGATCATCACTGGCATCACATAGATCATCATACTATTCGCAATTTCCATTTCTGATTTTTTGGCTCCTGGAGCTGCTTTTTTCAATGTCATCTTCATCTGTATGAACTGGAGGAGACCGACGATCAGCGGAAGAATAAGGGTGTTCCTTGCGGTGAGTTCGAGGATTCCAAAGAAGTTGGTGTGAATATTGCTGAGGGAGACGTTAATGAAGCCTGGGTAGAGAAGATACGCATTATCAGGATTCAAGCCTGTTTGCACGACGTAGAAGAGCGCGATCAAGACTGGGAACTGAATCAAGATTGGCAGACAGCTGCCGAACGGATTGACCTTGTGCTCTTTCCAGAGCGCCATGGTTTCCATGGAGATCATCTGTTGATTTCCTTTATGTTTTTCTTTGATCGCTTCGAGTTTCGGCTGAAGCTCCTGCATTTTTTTCTGAGACTTGAGTGCCTTTTGTGAAGGTGCGAGCAAGATAATACGGATGAGAATCGTCAGGGCTATGATCGCAAAACCGAGGTCGTGACCTGGAATTTTTGCTGTCAGGAAGACGAGAACGTTGTAGATTGGTTGATAGAAAACGGTCATCCAGAGCGTTCTCCAGATGCTTGGATTGACGACCGTGAACTCAGGAGATTCAACTGTTTTTTCGGTGGCGCCCTCGACGCCTGCAGCTGGAGGAGTTTTTACGCTTACCTTATATCGTCCATTCTCTCCGAAGAGCGCGTGGTTCCAGTTTGCGTAATCGATGACCAGTTTGCTCTTTGCCTTTACGATAATTTCCTTTCCAGCATCGCATGTTACCTCTGGCTTAGCCTCGACTTTCCCCCACTGACTATTTTTATAGGTAAAGACATCAAGTGGCTCACCTGGACACTCGTTCGGAATGACAAAATCCTTGTCAGTATTATTTTCAAGAGAGGCGGTGACGTGTGCTCCTCTTCCATATTCATCATCACCCATCACGATCCGTATCGGCTCTACCGAGCCGGTGTCTTGAGATGGTCCAGCAAAATAGCCGAAGACCGCATTGACTACCAAAAAGATGGCGAGAAAGGTCAGAACGTTGCGGAGAATTTTTTTAGCCATGATGCGAGAGTAATGGAGTGAGAGATTGTTCGAGGATTTCCCGACGCTTCTTTTGTGGTTGCTCGATGAGTTTTGGCGTGATCGTTACGGCGTAGTCCCGGTGTGTTTCGAATTTTTCCAGATATTTTTGGAGAACTCCGTACGCTTGCCTTCGTACCCGATTTCGCTCAATGTTTGTAATTTTTGCCGTTTTCGTAAAAATAATACAGAAGCGTGCTCTTGGTATATTTGTCGGTCGGATCCGGAAAAAGACAAATGGTGTGCGAAAACCTTCGCCTTGCTTAAAAAGTAACTCAATATCTTTTTTGCTGAGGCGGTAGTCTTTAGCTAGCATGTTAGACGGTAAGTCGCTTTCGTCCTTTGGCGCGTCGTGCTGAGAGGACCTTTCGGCCACCTACTGATCGTGAACGCTTCAAGAAACCGTGTGTTCGAGCTCGTTTCCGCTTTTTGAGTTTAGAGAGCATAATAAAAGAGTTTATGGCTGACGTGTGTGCGGCGTAAGCTTATCTTGGATTTATGGGAGTGTCAACGAATTCTCTATGACTCCTTGAAATACTGCGGATGGCTGTGTATAGTTTCCCTGTATGATCCTCAAAGCAAATTACGAGTTTCTTTTTGTAGGGCGAGATGAAGGAAGCTTTCTCGAGAATTACACGTACGAAGTTCAGGAAAATAGAGGGTCAGCCGGTCAGGTTTTCCTCTGTTTGGAGATCCAAAATAACCCTTCCGAGGCTGAAGCTATTGGTGAGGCTATGTTCCAGGAGCTGAAGACGATTTTCTTCGAAGAGACGGCTCTCGAGGGCTACTTGCGCTTTGAAAATGCCCTGAAAGGTATCAATCGTCGGCTTCACGACTTCCGAAAAGGCAAGCTGAACAAGCATATTGGTGTGATTCACGCTGTCGTCGCTGCGGTGGAGCACGGGGCTTTGTATGTCAGTCAGTATGGAGACAGTGAGGCGTACCTCATCCGAAAGCGCTTTGTGAGCATCGTGAGCGAGGGTCTTTCTGACCCACATAATAAGGAAGGCGATCTTTTTACGAGTATTGCGAATGGTGAGCTTGAGCCGGGGGACTTTGTCCTGTTTTCTACGACACGGCTACTTCGATATATCTCAAAACTTGATCTTTCCCGCATGGTGATCTCAAGCAACGTCTCTCGTACGTTGTCTGATTTGCGCGATGCTCTGTCGAGTGAGATTCTTGGACGAATTGGACTTATTGGTATTGCGACCACGCTTGTGACTGAGGAGTCACTTGCTGCTGAGCGCGCCTCTGAAGAGAGTCTCGGCGAAGATGAAATAGATGATTTTGAAGGTGAGGCGGTACGTCAGCCGGTTGAAGCAGGTTATACGGCTCGATCGTATGTTCCACGAGGAGCGGCGCTTGGTTCAGTTTGGAAATATGCTCAAAAATACGGCGATATGCTCGTCCAGAAGGTTCGAGCTACCGATCTTCTCTCCAAGACGGGATCGGTTCGACGTTTTGCGAGTCAGCTTCAGTACCGTATGGGTCGTGAGAAAGGTCTTACGAAAGACAAGATTCTCGTCGCGTTCGTGGGAATTATTGTGCTGCTTTTGGTTGGTATCTGGTTTGTTCGGGGCAGTCAGGTTCGTAATGCTGAGCTTCTCGCTCTTGATACGAAACTTCAGGAGTCCCGTCAGATGGTCAGTGACGCTGAGAGTCGGGCTCAGACTGACAAGACGGCGGCAGGTGTGATTCTTGATGCGGCCGAAACAAAAGCAAAAGAGGTGCTGAATACTTCTCATCACCGTGCCAAGGCTCTTGAGATTCTTTCTCAGATTCAAAAAACCCGTGAACTCCTTGATAATATCCGACGTGTCACTGATGCGAAGGTGGTTGTTGATCTCTCTGGTGCAGGCGTTGGAAATGCGCTCGGTATGGTTGCCGGTAAAGATAGATTCTTTGTGTACGAAGCGCAGAAGATGTTCGAGGTAATTCTTGATAAGGTTCAGAAGCCTCTTGAGTTTGATGCGAACGACCCGATTATTTCTTCTATCTATTTTGATGAAAAAGAGGTTCCGGTTTTCTTCTCAAAAAGTGGAAAGGTCTATGAACTTGCCAATGGTTCTCTTCGTCCTATGGCTGCCCAGGAAGGTTCATTCCGAAAAGGTGTCCAGATGACCGACTGGGGAAGCCGTATTTATATTTTGGATCCTGGGTCCGATCAGATCTGGCGATATCCTTATGTGAAGAGTCGTGGCTCGTTTGGTACGGCCGAGGGTTATAAGACGGCTGGAGATGTCAAGAATGGCGCTGCACTTACGATCGATTCAAGCGTCTACGTGGTCAGTAATGATGGCTCAATCAACCGATTCTATGGTGGCGTGAGTCAGCCTCTTCGAATTGATCGAGCACCATTTACTCCGATGGTTGGTCCTTCCCGTATTTATACTGATGCTGAGATGACCTCGCTGTTTGTCGTCGATAGCGCCGGCGGAAAGATTTTTGTGTACTACAAGGATCCAAAGACCGAGCATCTGGTCTACATGCAGCAAATTGTCATTGATGGCGTGAAGGATATTCGGGATGTCTCGTTCGACAAGAGTACTGGTCGGCTGTATGTGCTTGGTACGGATAAGATCTACGAGGTGCAGATGTAGGGGGGGGGCGTGAGCGAAATAGGTCAACATATATTCAAACCTACTGGACGACGCGCGTCGTCAGAAGCATCTCTCCACCACTAGACCAGTTTTTTTCTGACTTTTGAGAAAAAGTTTTTTAGGCCGGATGACGATTTTTTACCGGCAATCAAATCTTTATAGGTCTTTTCAAATTCTGCCGTTATATTTTCAATAGCGTATTTTTTGGCCATACGGAGAGACTCGAGAGACATCTTTTTCGCGAGTTCGGGTGAGTCGATAATTTTCAAAATATTTCGGGCGATTTCTTTGGCGTTAGCCGACTTGCATGGGAGACCGTTGTCTTTGATCAGCTCCGCGACTCCGCGCTTAGCAACTCCGACGACTGGTAGTCCGTATGACATGCCTTCTACGATGGAGAGTCCCTGCGTTTCCGAGGTGGATGCGGTGACAAAGATGCCGGCGCGTGTGTAGATGTTTGAGTTGAGGAGTTTTTCGAATGGAATTTTTCCTTTGAAGATCACGTGTTTTTCAAGTTTCTGTTCTGCGACGACCGCTCGTAATTTTTTTTCATACGGTCCGTCTCCGACGATCATGAGTTTGAATGCTGGTTTTTTTGCGTGTACCAGGCTGAAGGCCTTCACGAGAATGTCGAGATTTTTTTCCTTACTGAGACGTCCGACATAGAGCAGTGTTTTGCTGGTGTGGTGTTGCGTGAGGGCTGAGTGCGGAAGTGTGGGTGGACGGACGCCATTTGAGATGGTTCGCGTTGGCCGTTTGATCTTGTAGGTCACGAGCATCTTTCGGGTTTCTTCAGTTGGTGTGGTAATGAGATTGGCGCTGTTGTAGTACATGTTGGCGTATTTCCAACCGAGCTTGACGAGCATTTTTCCTACGGTGTCACCCATGATATCCAGACCGATAACTTTCAGATACTCTGGCTCCATGAAGTAGGTATGGAATGTTCCGACGATTGGTTTGCCGAGCATCTTTGCCGCGAGAATTCCTGCAGCACCCATAAAAATTGGCGTGTGGAAGTGTACGATGTCAATCTTATCTTTCATGAGCTGATAGACCGTGTTTGGATAAAAGGGGAGTCCGAGTTTGATGTCCGGGTAGAGGAGACTTGGAATTGAGCTGCAATACGAAACCTCGATGCCCTCTAGTTTTTTCTTGGTGAGGCGACCTTTTTTGATCGCAGGTGTGAAAATTTTCACGTAGTGTCCGCGCTTCACTAACTCTTTACTGAGAAGGAGAATCGACGAGGCAACTCCGTTCACGGAAGGAGGAAATACGTCGGTAAACATGGCGATACGCATGTATGTATCTTACAGGGTTTTGTAAATTTCCAGAAGCTCACGTGCGGTCGCGGTGCTATCATAGCGGTGCGCGATGGCGCTTGATTTTGTTGCATAGTCGTTATAGTACTGTTTGTCTTTTTTGAGCTGGAGAATTTCTTCGGTGAAGGTTGTGTCGGTTCCTTTGATGTAGTTGTCGCCAAATATCGGACGGTAGAGGTCGATGTCGCGAAGAATAATCGGGAGTCCCGCCGCTGCGGCTTCCAGAATGCTGAATGGAAAATTTTCCTGATACGATGGAAAGAAAAGAATATCGCCGACGCTGTAGTAGGCGGGCATATCTTCGTAGGGAACGATGCCTGGAAAGATCACGTTTTTTGGTGCGTTCTTCATGAGATTTTCCATGGTTGTGTGGTCGGCAGCGAGCTTCTTGAACGGCATACCTCCGATCCAGATGAACGTAACGTGTGGGAGATCGTGTGCGGTATTGATGAAGCTTTCAATTCCTTTTCTTGGTTGTATTTGTCCGGTATTCATGACGACAAAGTCGTTTGGTTTGAGGTTGAGTTTGGCGCGGATTTTTTTCCGGTCTTCATTGTTGTGTTTGAATTTTTCTCGATTGACGCTGTTCGGGATGAAGAAGATTTTTTTGGTGATCTCCATGTGTTCCAGTTCTTTTTTTACATCTGGTGATACGGCAATAATCGCATCAGCCAGCCCATAAAAGAATTTGAGATAGCGTCGCGCGATTGGGAGCCAGTATCTGCTTCCGACGATACTTCCTACAAACGACTCCGGAATCACGTGCGCGGTGATGACGAGTTTTTTGGTGCGTTTTCGATTGCGGAGAATTTTTGCGAGCGCATATGGACCGATCGTGTGCACGTGCATGATGTCTGATGGCTCGTTCGAGTTGGTGAGCACGTTAAGCCCGATTTTTTTAAACGCCTCGACTGCTTCTATGAATGCTGTATGGACTCCATGTCCCTGTACCGTAAACGGCGTCTCTGAAATAATATTTATGGTCATTAGATGCTGTGTGTTTTGGTGGTCTCCGGATCTTTGAATTCCGTGACTTCTGCCTGTTCTACCTTGATATCTTTGGATTTGAAAATGTCGAACTGTTCCATGACGATCGGGTAGCCTTCCTGGTAGACGACGCGGCTGACGCCGGCGATCGAGACCATGCTTGCGCAGATGCGGCAGGGATGTTTGGTGACGTAGAGTGTCGAGCCTTCGAGCGATATGCCGTCTTTTGCTGCGAGAGCGAGACACCACTGTTCGGCGCAGACACCGTAGCAGATTTCTCGTTGGTGGCCGGATGGAATTTTCATTTGGTTTCGGATGCAGCCGATTTTGTTGCAGTTATATTCCCGGTGCCAGTCGTTGTTGTGCTGTACGAGAACTTTCCCATCTTTGGCAAAAAGCGCGCTGATTTTGGCGCGGAGACAGAGAGCTTTTGGCTCTTCTTTGTCGAGGAGTTCGAGGAATTTTTTGTCTTCAGGAGTGATCATCGGGTGTATTGTAGCACGTCTCACCATGCTATCAAATCAAGCCTTTACTTCATCAGCCATGGATACACCACCGCAATCCTGTTCACGATGTTTTCTGGTTTGAAGATGCCGATTTCGGTGATGACGCCGGTGATGATGTCGGGAGAGATGACTTCGAAGGCTGGGTTGAAAATCTTGACGCCCTTTGGGGCATCTTCCCAAACTTCTTTAGGATCGCGCTGTTCGATGGTTTCGTCGAATCCGTAGACGGTTTCTGGATTGAACTTCCAGCTATTGGTGCAGCAGTAGACGGGGATGCGTGCCTTGTTGCAGAACTCGGCGAGGGCCTCGGTTCCTATTTTGTTGATGGTTTTTCCTTCGGATGAGAGTGAGTCGCAGCCGTAGAGAAAGATGTCAGCTTTTTTGAGCGCTGTGCGGCCGGCCGAGTCGACCATGTGGACGACTTTGAGGCCTGCTTTTGCGAGGGCGGTAGCGGTTTTTCTGCCCTGGTAGCGTGGGCGGGTTTCGGTGTTGTAGACGGTGAACTTCTTGCCCTGTCGATGTGCTTCGATGAGGATGCTCTCTACCGTAGAGGAGTGACAGTGCGTGAAGATGATCATGCCATCGAGAATTTTTTTCGCGCCGTACTCAGCCATTTTTTTCTGAGAATCTTCGAAGTGTTTTTTGACCGTGTCTGCGCAGTGTTGATCTTTTTTGAAGTTCGCCATGCAGTAATTCAGAGAATTTCTGAGGGCTGGTTCGGTGGCTCGTGCCTCGACGAGTTCCTTGTAGGCCTTCTGAATTTTCTTCGGATCTTTGGTGGATGCGAGCACCTGTGAAAGGGCGTCGACAGCTGCGATCGCGATTCGTTCGGCACCTTGAATCGTGAGGTCTTTGATGCCTTGGACGATTTCGGCGTGCGTCATTTTGTGTGTCATGTGAGGTGTGGAAGTTTTTTTCATGATGTTAGTTAATCGTGTAGACCTTTCGTTCTGACTCCTCGATGGCGTTGTTGAGGCGCTCCTTGTTTTCGGCGTAAATGACGTAGAGGGTGTCACCTTTTGCCACATGGTCACCTAGGTTTTTGCTGATACTTACGCCCGCTCCTGAGTTTTTTGGAGCACCGGCAACACGAGCCACGTGCGAGATGAGCTTATTGTCGACGGCTGTGATTTTTCCTGATTTCTTTGCGGTGACTGCGAAGGTGAGTTTTCCAACGGGTGGGAGTTTTTTTCGTCCCTGGGCATCAATAATCTCATTCATTTTTTTGTAGGCCATGCCTGACTTCAGAAGTGACGTCGCGAGTTTTTTCCCTTCTCCTTTTTTGGATTTTCCACAGAGTTCGAGGAGTTCGCCGGCCATGTAGATCGCTTTTTTGCGAAGGTCAACTGGGCCTGCCGCGTCATTTTCCAATACCTGCATGACATCGATAGCCTCGAGGACCGGACCGATTCCACGACCGATTGGCGCATCGCCACGTGTGGCGATAACTTTTACCGTCATGCCGAGCATCTTTCCAAGTCGCTCGAAGTCTTTTTTTAGTTCCTTCGCTTTTTCTAGTGTTTTGGTTTTTACCTGTGGTCCGTACGGAATATCGATCAATACATGTGTCGAACCAACCGCATACTTCTTTGCCATAATGGATGCGAGCATCATGCCTTTTGGGTCGAGACTCATTGGATGTCTGACACGAATTAGTCGGTCGTCTGCAGCGGCGAGGTCAACGCCTCCACCCCAGGTGATAAATGCTCCGACTTTTTCGAGAATTTTTTTCAACTTCGTGGCGTCGTTCGTCACGTTACAGAGAACCTCCATGGTGTCGGCGGTGCCTGATGGTGAGGTGATGGCGCGCGATGATGTTTTTGGAATTGTAATACCGGCAGCGGCGATAATTGGAATCACGACCATTGTTGTCCGGTTACCGGGAACCCCACCGATGCAGTGTTTGTCGGCGACAATTTTTTTATTGATCTTGATGCGATTTCCGTGCTCGACAATTGATTTTGTCAGGTTGGTTGTTTCTTCATCTGAGAGGCCGTGAATATAGCAGGCTGAGACGAAGTAGGTCATTTCCACATCAGAAAGATCATCGTTCACAATGTCTTTCACGATCGTATCAATTTTTTCCTTACTCAGTTCGACGCCCTCGAGTTTTTCCCGAATAAACATGTTTGCGGCAGGCTTCTCTGCGAGCGTTACGAACATCTTGTCGCCACGATCTGCCTTGAGTCGCTTCCAGGTCTCGATGTAGAGGCCAGCCTCGTTATCTTTTATTTCTCCATTTTCTGTCACATCGACGATACAGGTGAGGCGCGCGCTTCCGTTTCTTACGGAGAGGCGGTCGCCTGGCTGAACATCGATTGCATGAGCGGTTCGTTCATTGAGGATGACGATGAATTTATTTCCTACCTTAATCGGAATCTTTCTGGCTTTGAGGATCATGAGGGAGGTTTTTTAAATGTTTTTAATGAATTTTTTATTTCCCTTTATTATACCAGATTTTTCAGCTTTGATCAATACTCGAGTTGAAGCTGAATCTCGTTTTTGGTGGACAAACTGTTTAGACCCTTTATGATGTTCCTGACCGCAACACCCCTAACATAATCTTTTATGCTTGCTGGCCACCCTACTGGTCCTCAGGCGCCCAACACAGGCGCGCAGGACTCTGTTTTTTTGTATGTAAAGCCTGTTCGCGCTGTTGACGTGGCTCAGCGAGCTGCTGGTCATTTTCAGGCTGCTCTTGATGCTGCCGGTGCGGATCGTTTTCCCGACCTCACGTCTGCTATAGAGTTTCTTAAGTCTCATCCACAATTGTCCAGCTCGGATGTTGCGATGGTTGCTGGTAATTTTATTCTTTCTGCGTGTGATCAGCGTCCGAACCCCCAAGTGCTCGCGGCTCTTGTTACCTTTTTGGAGCCGTTTTGCGTTCAGGCTGAGGTAGGGAATGCCGCCCATGTTTGGCTTTCCAAATCTCCCTTGCTTCCTTCAGGTGCAAATGTATTTCATAGGATTCTTCTTAAGGCTTACATGAATTCTAACTGGAGATCCTATGCCTTTCATGTAGGGCCTAGATTTGACCCAAAGGAGCTTGCTATGGATGTTGGCAGCACCTCTTCTTCGTCGTGTATCGATCAGGCAAGACAAGCTGTTGAGTGGCTCGGGAATTTTCTCAAAAGCCATGAGACGATGTCGGCCGCGACAAAAGCACAGCGACAACAATGGCTTGAGAATACGGCAAATAATCTTAGCAGTCAGATTCTGGATCACTTTCGTGTCAATCATACAGCAGGTGTCGTGAGGAAGGCGGCAGGATCTGTGGTATCTGCGGTACCTTCTTTAGCCCAGTAATAGTTTCAGTTTTTTCGCAATACTCTCTCCTGCTAGTCGGCCGGTGGCCCAGGATGCTTGAAGATTGAATCCTCCGGTGAATCCGTCGACGTCGAGAATTTCTCCCGCGAAATAGAGGTTCGGACAGATTTTTGATTCCATTGTGTTTGTGTTTATTTCTGAGGTTGGTACACCGCCTGCGGTGACAAATTCATCCCCAGGAGTTCGGTTAATGATCGTAAGCGGAAGCGCGTGGATGAGCTGGAGGATGCGGGTTTTGAGCTCTTTCGTGAGTTGCCCGGTTGAAAGGTCTGAGGGTGCCTGTGCGAGATCGATGAAGACTTCGCAGAGAGATTTTGGGAGAAATATGTCGAGGAAGTTTACGAGTTGTTTTTTGCCGTGCGTATTGGCGAGTCTTTGAAAGCGCGTGGCGAGCTCATCGTAGGTTTCGTCGGGACAGAAGTTGATGGTGAGGTGCAGGGGATTGCCGTTTGTCGGTGCGTCGTAGGCGGCCATGCCTGAGAGGGCAAAGACGGCCGGACCAGTCACGCCTTTATGGGTGAAAAGAAATGCGCCGGTTCGCGCGTAGGTTTGTGTTGGTGTCTTGAGGGTGAGGGTTGCTTTTGGTATTGAGACGCCGGAAATACGGGCTGGCCACTTCTCGATCGTCATGTAGGAGCTGAGTGATGGAGCGAGCTCGGTTATCGTATGGCCCAGCGCTTTTGCAAAGGCATATCCGTCGCCCGTTGATCCGGTATGTCGGTAGGCGTTTCCGCCGGTGGTGAGCACAGCTGCATCAACATCTTGGTGTCCGGTTTTCGTATGCAGCCGAAATTGATCTCCAATTTTTTCAATCGAGGTAATGTTCGTATTCAGATGAATTTGTGCGTCACTGATTTTCAGGGTTCGCTCAAGAGCGCCGACAATATCTTTTCCATTGTCTGATTTTGGAAAGACGCGCATGTCTTCCTCGGTTTTCAGTCGAACTCCATGCGACTCGAACCAGTCCATCACCGACTGCGGTGGGCATCGAAAAAATGCTGACATGAGAAATTTTGCACCGCGTGGATAATTTGAGAGCAGCTGCTCAATGTCGTGACGACTGTTTGTGAGTGCTGATCCGGTTGTGATGTTACATCGCCCGCCACCGCTGATGATGACTTTTGCGCCCAGGTATGCGTTTTTTTCAAAGAGGTGAATCTCGGCGCCTGCTGCTGCTGGTGATTCTGCGAGCGTGGCCGCTGCCATGAGTCCCGCGGCTCCTCCTCCGATGATAGCTATTTTTTTCGGTTCCATGTTTTTACGAGTTCGTGGGTCTTCATTGCAATATGTAGCTCTTCTTGGGTGTGGAGGATATAGGTTTTAAATTTTGAGAGGTGGTTGAGTTTTTTGAGAATGTCTTTTTGGAGGTAGGTGGCGTTTTCGCCGATGCCCCCCGTGAAAACGAGCGCGTCGAGACCGCCGAGAACCGTGGCGTAGCCGCCGATGTATTTTGCGATATGGTGAACGTAGACTTCGTAGGCGAGCTGGGTGGCTGGGTTGTTTTTCATGTTGCCGGCGTGAATATCGCGCATGTCGCTCGAGACGCCAGAGAGACCCTTCAGCCCTGACTCACGATTGAGAAGATCGATAACTTTTTCGGCTGATATTTTGAGTTTTTTGGCGAGGTAGGGGATGAGCGCAGGATCGATGGAGCCTGAGCGTGTGCCCATGGGAATACCTTCAAGTGGCGTGAAGCCCATGCTCGTGTCGAGTGGTTTTCCGTTCATGGATGCAGTAATACTGCAACCATTTCCAAGGTGACAGGAGATAACGCGAGTTTTTTTCACACTTCCAAGTCGGAGAAAGCCGCGAAGTTTTTTGACCGCGAGCTGTGTGACGTACTCGTGACTGATGCCGTGAAAACCGTAGCGTCGTACACCCAGATGTTCGTACCACTCAATCGGAACGGCGTAGAGATAGGCATGAATCGGAAGGTCTTTGTAAAAGCCCGTGTCGAAGACGGCGATCTGTGGAAGTTTTTTGAATATCTTCTGTGCGGCCTTGATGCCTTCCACATTTGGAGGATTGTGAAGTGGTGCGAGGGCGTAGAGTTTTTTGAGTTCACCGAGAACTTTCGGAGTGATGATGGTCGGATCGTAGTATGTTTCTCCACCATGAACCACTCGATGAGCGATCGCTTCTATCTTCTGATTCTTGAAAATTTTCTGGCTGAAAAGAAACTCACAGGTGAGCGAGACGGCCTGGGCAATAGTCTTTATTTTTGGCTTGGTGGTTAGTTTTTTCGTCCCTACCTCCATACGAAACTCGCATTTTTTCTGGCCGAGTCGATCGACGATTGATGAGAAGAGAATGTTTTCGCGCTTGGCGTCAATGAGTTGACACTTGAGACTTGATGAGCCGGCGTTGAAGACGAGAATGAGCATGGGTGAGTGAGGTGAGAGGTTGTGGCGGTGGTTACTGGTATTCTTTGGTGTCGTAGTCTGCAGATATGGCTTCGCAGGCGGTGATGGCGGCGACGTGGACAATGTCTTTCCAGTCGCATCCTCGCGAGAGGTCATTTACTGGCTTACGCAAGCCCTGGAGTATCGGACCGATGGCGTCAGCTTTTGCGAGTCGTTCACATAGTTTGTATCCGATGTTTGCACTGTTGAGATCTGGGAAAATGAGAATGTTTGCATTTCCCTGGAGTGGTGAGTCTGGAAATTTTCGTTTCGCAATTTCTGGAACGACCGCCGCATCGAGTTGAATTTCTCCATCGATGATGAGTGATGGATCTTCTTCTTTAATCAGTTTCAACGCCTCGGGAATTTTTTGAATTGACTCGTCAGCGCTCGAGCCGTGTGTGGAAAATGACAGGAGGGCGACTCGTGGTTCGATACCGAATCGACGGGCAGTTTGTGCTGTATCCAAGGCAATATTCGCGAGGTCACGGGCGTCCGGATTTACGATCACCGAGCAGTCGGCGAAGAGCATGAATCGCTGCTGCATGAGCATGAAAAACACACCGGATACTTTGTGGAATTTTTCTTTCGTTCCAATAATCTGGAAAATTGGCATCAGAAAATCGGACGAGTGCGTTGTCGCTCCTGAGACCATGCCATCCACCTCGTCGAGGTGAGTCATCATACATCCGATGTAATCTGGCGACTGCATTTTCTCTCTCGCTTCTTCTATCGTCATTCCTTTTTCTTTTCGTCGTTCATAGAGTTTCTGTGCGTACATTTCCATTGTTTCTCGGACCTCCGATGTGTCTTTATCAAAAATCTCAAGATCATCGAGCGACATCTTTACCTTGTTTTTCGTGGCTACGGCTGCGATTCCCTCCTTATTTCCAATCAATACCGGCACGACAATTTTGTGATCGTGGAGATAATCGATTGCTTGCAGCGTCCGTGGATCACTGGTTTCGGCAAATACAATCCGTTGCGGATTTTTCTGTGCCTGATCGATGATGCGAGCGAGGAGGTTTTTCATTACTTCGATTCTACCACGTTCTTTTTTTTTCTAGAAAATCTCTTTTTTAGACTTCTGAACTGGAAGGGGAGATCGAACTCAAAAATCATCTGCATGGTGAGTTTGAGGAACTGGCTGTTTGTGAGGGGTGTTGGTTTTATTTCACACTTGTTGGTAAGAATAGCCTCGCGAATAGCGCTCCAATTTTTTTCCGCATAGACGAGTGAGAAGTTTTGATCGAAGTAGGGGAGGATGTGATTGTCGGAAGTACCGATGAGTGCTTTCCGGTGGAGTTTTGCCACTTCCTCTGCTTTTTTATTGAACATGTTCATTTTCTCCGTGAAGAACCATGAGTACTCGATGGCGTCGAAGAGATTGATGTTTTCGAGAAGTTTTTCCTGGAGACAGAAACCGCGTGGATAATATGGATGCGCGGCGATCACGAGACAGTCAGGATGTAATTTTCGGTACTTGCTGAGGTCGTAGAAATTATTGATTTTTTCGGCGTCTTTTGTAGCGTTGATAATCAGCACGTGTCTCCTGGAAATGGTTTTTTCAATTCCGGGTACGAGTAAAATACCGAGTTTTTCGGCGTATTCTTTTATTTCTTCATTGAAGAAAAATCGGTCGTGATGGGTGATCGAGACGACATCGTAATTTTTTGCAGCGGCCATGTCGAGCATCTGCTCGGCGGTGTGTGCTGGGCGATCAATGGGATCCTGTGCGGTGTGTACGTGGAACTGGACTTTGAGGGGTTTCATGGAAGTGGGTAAGGTGTTGGTGTGAAAACTCCCTTACGATGCCATGAGCATGGAATTTTTTAGAACTCTTTTTTGAGATCGTCGACGGCGTTCACGAGATTTTCAACTTTTTGGATTTTTCGTTCAACGTTCTGTTTCGTCTCTATGACTCCATTTTTTACTTTCGTCGCTTCTTGCTGTGCTCCTTGTACGACATTCGCGGTTGTTTTCTGTACATTTTCTCTCAAGGCCTCAAGCTTGCTACAGCCACTTACAAGAAGTGTTGTCGTGATGAACAAGATGAGGAGGGGTGTTTTCACAGTATGATCATAGCACTGAAGATTTTTTTCGGGAAGGTAATTTATCCTGATTATTGTGTGGCCGGTTGACTATCGTTCAATATTTGCAACTGCTCTGCGAGTGTTTGTGGGCGTCTGGCTGCTTCATATTCGAGGGATTGAAACGTCAAGTTCATCACCTGCTTTACGGCTTTTTCGTCTCTTGGAAATGCCAGAAAAAGTTTCTCGGTGAGCCGCTTTTTTGCGCCTGGAATGGTGCAGTGATTATTGGCTCTCAAATTTATGAGTTTTTTGGTGTCCTTTGATTCCAGAATAATTTCTTTCAAACTGATATTCTTTTTCCTGCTTTTCAAGAGATCAAGCGCCGTAAGTGCGAGCGAAAAGAGATCAGAAAGCGATTATCGAGATGGCTTTGTACTTTTACGATGACTTGTTTTTTGTCATCTGTTCTTATTCCTTGAAAGAGGCGGATTTGATCGGCTTTCTGGTATCGTAGTCGCTCTTCAAGGAGGTAATCCTGACCGCTTATTGTGATTTTTTGTGGGATAATTCGCATATGGATGCGGATTTTATCCCTTTACGCTTGATTTTTCAACCTCTTTATCGTCTCCTCCTTTCCTAGCGCCCACACCACCTCAAACACACCGGGTGAGAACTGTTCGCCGGTGAGAATCGCGCGGATTGGCCAGAAGATCTGACCGTTTTTGAGACCGAGTCGAGCCACGACGGCCATGAGGGTTTCTTTGATTTTTTCTTCGGTCCAGTGTTCGTCTGAAATTTCAGAGAGCGCACTCGCCACTTCTGGTAGGACTTGTTTGACGATCGTTTCGTCGACTTTCATCTTTTCGCTGTAGACAATCTCTGGTTTGAAATTTGGTGACGCGAAATAGAATTTTACATACTCATTCACCGGTTTTGGATCCTGGATGATTTTTTCTTCAATAGTTTTCAGGGCACGTGCAAGAAGTTCTGTATGTTCTTGATTCTTGTATTCTGGTGTGAGGTACTGGTCGCATTCTGCGAGGAGGAGTGCGGTTCGCGATGCGGGATCTTTTTCAACCGCCTCGAGGAATTTTCGTCGGCGCCACTGCCAGTTGTACCAGTCGAGTTTTTCCAGGTTGAAAATCGCGCCAGACTTATGAACGTTTTCGAGAGAAAAATCGGTGACGAGTTCTTCCATAGAGTAGATTTCTTTTTCGATGCCTTTGCCTGGATGCCAGCCGAGGAAGGCGATGAAGTTGATGATCGCTTCACGCATATATCCTTTTTGAATGTACTCTTCCACCGCGACGTCGCCCTGACGTTTTGAGAGTTTGCTGCGATCAGCGTTCAGGAGGAGCGAGAGGTGTGCGTACTCTGGTGGTGTCCATCCAAAGGCTTGGTAGAGCCAAATATGCTTCGGTGTTGAAGGGAGCCACTCTTCACCGCGAATGACGTGCGTGATCTCCATGTCGTGATCGTCGACGACGTTTGCGAGATGGTAGGTTGGGAATCCGTCGGATTTTACAAGAACCTGATCGTCGATGGATTTGCTATCGAATCGAACTTTTCCACGAATGAGATCATCCACGATAACCATGCCTTCTGGGATTTTTTGACGAATCACGAAGGGCGTGCCGGAGGCGGCTTTTGTTTCTATTTCTTCTGCGGTAAGCGCACAGCACTTTCGATTGTACATTGGCGCCTCGTGGCGAGTCTCCTGTTTTCGTCGCATTTCTTCGAGCTCTTCTTGAGTACAGAAACATTTATATGCGTGACCTGATGCGAGGAGCTGATCGACGGCTGCACGGTACTTGTCGTTTCGTTGTGATTGAATGTAGGGACCATGTGGACCACCGTTATTTGGAAGGTCTGGACCCTCGTCCCACTCGATGCCGAGCCACTTCAGTGAACTCATGAGATTTTCCATTGCGCCTTCGACAAATCGCTTTTGATCGGTGTCTTCTATTCTGAGCAGAAATTGACCGCCGAGTTTGCGCGCGAAGAGGTACGCGTAGAGCGCGGTTCGTGCGCCTCCAACATGGAGGTAGCCGGTAGGGGATGGAGCGAAACGGGTTCGGACAGTCATAGTGCGCTGATTATAGAGGAATAGATCTGCGGAGGCTAGAGCAGTGCTGAAGCTACTTCATGTTCGTAGTATACATGCTTCATATTTTCTGTCTGCTAAATGTGCGAGAACGTGATGCCCTTTACACAGTGGGGCGAGGTACTTTGGATCGTGGGTTTTTGCTACCGAGAAACGTTGCGAGTGATGGATTTCTTCTGATGGTTTGCTGCAGGTCTTGATGGAGCATTTGTTTCCGTATTCTTTTTTGAGTATTTTTCTGGTTCTGCCTGGGATGTATCGAGAATTGGTTGGCTGACACTCGTTACTGATGGTCTCTTTTTCTTGTTTAATTTCCTGTTCTCGATTTTCAATGGCACTGAGAATGATTTCGTTGATGTCGATGTCTTTCTGGTGAAGTTCTTCGAGTTTTGCTTTCACCTCTCCACTCAACTCAAATGTGATCTGCGCACGCAGACCTTCAGAGAATAATTCTTGGTTTTCGCAAGGTTCGCTCTTTACGTCTCGTACGAGTGTTTCCAGCGCATTTTGTGGCAGAATTTTCGCCTTTTCCGCCAGCTCTTCTGCATTCTCCTTCGTCGCAATTGATACCACTCTTGCGAGTTTATTCACACTCACGTCACCATTTACGAGTGCTTCATGGAGGGCGGGTTTATTCTCGAAACGCCTCTCGAGATTCAGGGTGAGACGAACCTGCTCTTCGCTTATTCCTGCGATTTTTTGTGCGAACTCAATCGCCGAGCTGCATCCGGCTTGTTCATAGAGTTTCCTTTTGTGCACTTCTGGAAGGAGTCCAAGAAACTTGCGACGCCACATAAGCGTCGCCTGACCATATTCCCTACACAAGGTCAGAAGTTCGGCGTTGGAAAGCGTGGAGAGATCAATCATAAAAAGAAAAAGGTTAGCAAATAAGAGGAGTGTTATTTGCGGGCCTTTCTTCGATACTGAGACCTGATTGCCGCGACCGGAATGTGTCTGAATACTACCTGAAACAAGCCAAAAATACAAGAAAAACTACCTGAATTTTTCTGGAAAAATCTTTTATTTTTTACCATGAAAAAATCTCAAAAACCCAACTTACAGCCCTCTTGTCCCCTCAAGCCAGAAACTGCTATACTCCCCACGTGGCTAAACGACGAAAACGATCCCAATCTGTAGAGCGACGCGGTAGCAAGACTCGATCTCGAAAAAGTCGAGGTGCCTTGCGCTCTCTTGCGTTTGAGGTGAAATCGAGCGTGGCTCGGGATATCTCGGCGATTATTTATTTTCTCTTTGCGACGGTTACGGTTTTGAGTCTGCAGGGAAATTTTGGTGTTGTTGGTGATGCATGGATTGGTTTATTGAAGCCAATTCTTGGTTGGGGCGTCTATGGCGTTCCGGTGCTGCTCTCCTTCGTGTCTGTGATGCTTTTTTTCTCAAAATCGATTCAGTTTGGGTTCGCCAGGATTGTCGGCATGATGACTCTCATGGTTTCTATTCTGAGTATTTTTCATCTGTCGGTAGATGTTACGGAACTGCATTCTGCAGCGAGTGCTGGGCAGTATGGCGGCTATACGGGTTTTGTCACCAATTTTCTCTTCCGTGAAGTGTTGCAGATTGGCCATATTGGCGCTAGCGTGATGTTTATCTCGATGTTCTTTATCGGACTGATGCTGACTTTCGAGGTTTCTCTCAGTCAGATTTTCTCGTTTTTCAGTGGTAGCCTCTCTATTAAGAAGGTGGTTGTTGAGACGGCAGAAGAAGAGGAGGATTCACAGCAGGACGAAGATGAGATTCCGGAAATTTTTATTCGAAAAAATGAACTCGCCGATGAAGTTCTCACGGAGCTTGCGAAAAAAGTTCAGAGTGGAAAGTATGATGCCGATCGTGATGATGAGGAGCGTGAGCGCGTCAAGACGATCAGTATTGATATGAATGAACATAAGGGTGAGGAGGATATTGTACTGAAAGAGGTGAGGCCTGAGGAGAGTCGGGTTGCCCAAGAAATCGATCCAGAAACTGGTGAAATTATCGAGGAAGAGGAATTTTTCTGGGAATTTCCGTCGCTCGATCTTCTCGCGCCGGCCGCCAAATCAAGTCGTGTTGATGAGTCGATGCTCCGGGATAACGCTGACAAAATTCGTAGTAAATTAAAACAGTTTGGTATTGAGGTTCAGATGCATGAGGTGAATGTTGGTCCGACGGTTATCCAGTACACTTTGAAGCCGCACGAGGGTGTGAAGCTTTCCAAGATCACGAACTTGAAGAACGATGTGGCGCTTGCTCTTGCGGCGAAATCGGTTCGTATCGAGGCGCCGATTCCAGGAAAGTCGCTCGTCGGTATTGAAATTCCAAATGAAAAACGAACAGCGGTGCATCTCCGGGAAATTCTTGAGAGTAAGGAATTTGCAGAGCTCGACTCGAACCTCAGATTCCCGATTGGACGTGATGTTTCCGGTAAGCCGGTGATTGGTGATCTCGCGTCGATGCCGCACTTGCTGATCGCAGGTAGTACAGGTTCTGGTAAGTCCGTGGGAATGAATGCGCTGCTCATGTCACTCATTTATCAGAATGGACCTGATGAGTTGAAACTTATTATGATCGATCCGAAGCGCGTGGAGCTTGATCTCTATAATGGTATTCCGCACCTCCTGACGCCCGTGATTACTGAGCCGGAGAAAGCGGCGATTGCCTTGCGTTGGGCCGTTGCTGAGATGACCCGACGATACAAGCTCCTCTCTGGTGCTCGTCAGCGAAACCTTGCTGATTATATGGCTGCTCTTGGTGATGATGATGTGGCTGAGCGACTCCCGAAAATTGTCGTGGTGATTGATGAGCTCGCTGATCTCATGATGACGGCGAAGAGTGAAGTCGAAGCTTCTATTTGTCGATTGGCGCAGATGGCGCGTGCGGTTGGAATTCACCTGGTGATCGCGACGCAGCGTCCGAGTGTGGATGTCATTACGGGTTTGATTAAGGCAAATATTCCTTCTCGTATTTCGTTTGCAGTTAGTTCTTCGATTGACTCACGAACGATTCTTGATGCGATTGGTGCTGAGGATCTTCTTGGAAAAGGTGACATGCTTTATTTACCAGGCGGCATGGCGAAGCCTCTTCGTGTTCAGGGTATTTATGTTTCTACCGCTGAAATCGAGCGTGTGACAAATCACGCCAAGGTCACGATGCCTCCTCAATATGATGAACGCGTGACCTCTCGTAAGGTTGCGGATGAGCCGGTTGCCGGTGTTCCCGAGTCGAAGTACGCGACGTCTGAAGACTCGATGGACGACGATCAGATGGTGCGCGAGGCGATTAAGCTGGTGATCGAAAGTCGAAAGGCTTCCGCGAGTCTGTTGCAGCGTCGTTTGAAAGTAGGCTATGCGCGTGCGGCACGCCTCCTCGATGTCATGGAAGAGCGCGGATATATTGGCCCTTCTCAGGGTGCAAAGGCTCGTGAAATTTATGTGAATGACGTGCCGGAAGAGACGGGTGAAGCTGCTCTGTAGTTTTTGATTTGCATGATCCATGAAACAACACATTCTTGTTACTGGTGGAGCAGGATATATCGGATCGCATGCGGTTCGTGCGCTTTTGCGCGAGAGCTATGACCTGACGGTGGTTGATAATTTGAAAGGCGGCCACCGCGAGTTCGTGCCACCTGAGGCACATTTTTTTGAAACGGATATTGGCGATACGGCACTGATGCATGATCTTTTTCAGCAACAGAAAGAACGAGGCATGCCGATTACGGCGGTGATGCATTTTGCCGGTCGTATTGAGGCGGGACTTTCGGGAAAAGAGCGTGAGGATTTTTATTACAATAATGTGGTGTGCGGAGAGCGTTTACTGCGTATCTGTGAAGAATTTGGCGTGAAATATTTTATTTTCTCTTCGACGGCGGCAGTCTATGGCGAGCCAGAAACGGTGCCTACCCGCGAAGATGCGAGTCTCCATCCGGTGAATTATTATGGGACGACGAAGCTCGAGTTTGAGAGGCGTCTGGCTATTGAATCTGAAAAAGAGGGACGTGATTTTCACTATGTGGCATTGCGTTACTTCAATGCGGCGGGCGCTGATTCTTCTGGCGAGATTGGTGAGTGGCATCCGCATGAGACGCATTTGATTCCGCGTGTTTTGCAGGTTGCGAAAGGGGAGTTGCCTCGCATCGAGGTGTACGGTGCTGATTATCCAACGAAAGATGGTACGTGTGTTCGTGATTACATTCATGTGAATGATTTGGTTGATGCGCACGTCCTTGCCCTGAAATATTTATTTGATGGTGGCTGTAGTAATGTGTTTAATTTGGGAAACGGAGCCGGATTTACGGTTCGCGATATCGTCTCGGTTGCGGAAGCGGTCGTTGGTGGAAAGTTGCCAGTGGTCGAAGAACCTCGCCGCGAAGGTGATCCTGCCGCCCTCGTCGCCGACAGCGCCAAAGCCCGTGAAGTTCTCGGCTGGGAACCAAAGCGCGCCGCCCTCCGTGAAATTATCGAAAGTGCGTGGAACTGGGAGCGGAAGAAATAAACCCCAGAAGTATCACGAGAAATCAATATTGTGTTTTTGCGCTTGGTCGGTACAATAATCTCCTATTTGTATGATTTTTAATGGATTCAACTTCTCGTGATTTAGCTTCTCTTTCCCGTCAAACCACCGTCAACAAAATCGGGGGTGCGAATATGATGCAGCTCGATGTGATCGGTAATCTCACTGATGTTCTTGAAAATCGAAATGAAAATATCGTGTATGTGGTCTCTGCGTTTGAAGGTGTGACCAATAGATTGATAGCCGCTTTGGATGCCTTGAATGGTAAAAATTATTCAGAGGCTGATATCGACACCGCTTTTGCGCCCGTTTACCAGAAGCACGAAGAGGTAATTGGAAAGTTTTTTCCGGGTGAGTTTGCTGAGAAAGTTCGAGAAAAATATGAGGCGAGTTTCGGAGTTATTCGACAATCCTTGATCACTCATAAGGCCGTTTCCAATATTCTCAAGCCAGTTGATGGTTCTTTTCAGATTCGTGACCAGGTTATTGGTTTTGGTGAAGATATGGGAGCGGCTTTTTTACAGATGTATCTTGAGCAGCAAGGCAAACAGGTTGTTCATGTTGAGAATGTTCAGGCCGATCAGGATCTTTTGAGTCATGGAGAGATAACGAATACGAGAATAAATGCCGCTAAGAAAGCAGGTATTATTCACTCTCTTCAAGAAGTTCGAAGTGATGTTATTCGTATTTTTGGTGGTCATATGAAGGGAACACCAAGAGGTCTTATTCCTCATCAGGGACGTGGATATAGTGATATTATGGGTGTTAATGTTACCCAGGCACTTCGTGATCTCGGAGAAGATGTGCAGGATCCAAGATTCTGGAAAGATGTTGATGGAGTCTATACTGCCAATCCGAAAGATTTAGGTCTGAATAATAACCCTCGGCTCCATGAGGATATTTCAATTTCTGATGCCCTGGAAAATGCTTCTGCGGGAAGTGGACTTATTAATGTTCGTGCTCTTTCTTATGCTCGTCAGAATGGTATGGGTTTGCGTATTCGAAACTTAAAACGGCTCGATCCTGATGTTGGTACAAGTATTACGACCGGTAGAGTTGATACGCGATTTCTGTTTAAGAGCATTGTTACCAATCCTTATGTGGATGCGCTTACGTTTGATATACCGGAAATGGCAGATGAGCCAGGATTTGGCGATGCACTTGTTTCAGCATTTGCAAAAAAGCGCGTAACTCTTGACCTTATCTGTTGTGAAGGTACGAGTATTACGTTCAGTGTTCCTCTTCCACAGGATGAGGCTGATCGGCAGGCACTTCGTTTACGGATTCGAGAAATTATTGATAGTTGTAAGACGGTTGAAGTTTATGGTGAACGTTTTGATGTTCAAGGTATTGAGTGGGATAAAGAGAGATTTGCAAGTCTTTCATTTATTGGAACCGAGCTTAAGGATCGTTCATCGGTACTTGGTTCGATCACTTCAACGCTTGGTGCATTTGGTATTAATATCTGCGGTATTTCTCATGGGAAGAAGCAGACGCGAATTAGTCTGTTAATCGACGGGGGAAATCGTAAGAAAGCTGTTCAGGTCTGTCATTCTTATTATGTCGATAATGATCCAAAGGTGAAAAGTGAGCGTGCACGATTAAGCGCGCAGGCCGAAGAAGGCCTTACGAGTACGTTTAATGGAAGTTAGGTCTGTGGACTTGTTGATTTCTTCACCAGCTCCAATACCATCGGAAACTCCTCGTAGCCGTCGCTTTTCATGAGGTGGCCGCCGTTGGAGAGCATGAAGAGTTCGGTTGGGGCGCCTGCGTCGTCGAGTTGGTTTTGGAAGTAGGGGCCGGTTTCGAGTTTGATGAACGGGTCGTTGTCGGAAAAGATCAGGATGAATTTTTTACAGTTGCGCGCGATTTTTTTCCAGTCGAACGGCGTGGTGAAAAAGTTGGCGAGCTGCGGGCGACGCGAATCGTTGTTGGTGGCGGCAACGAGGATGGCGAGATCGATGGGCTGTGTCCAGTCGAGTTCGAGGGCATGGAGAACTTCCGTTCCGCCGAGGCTGTGACCGATGATTGTTCGAAATGTTGTTTTAGGTGATGGCTGGTTTTCTGGCTTCCAGAGGTCTTTAATCGTCTGAGTCCATTCCTGTTCCTGGGGTTGATCAGCGTTGGGGAACTGCGGGCAGTCGACATGAAAGTCGAGCTGTTCAAGTTCGTGCTTGAGCCATGGAAACCAGTTTCCTTCATTGCTTCCTCCGTAGCCATGAATGATGAGCGCCTGTTTCATCGGTGTTTGCAATTAGGATTCGGCACCATGACATTTTTTATACTTCTTGCCGCTGCCGCATGGGCATGGGTCGTTTCGGCCGACTGTACTGCTGACGGTGACCGGCTCGCCATTGCCTGGTGCTGCCTGTTTGCCTGAGAGGACCGACTCGATCTGAGCCTCGTTCGTCATCATTTTTCGTGCTGGCTGCGGAGTGAGTTCCTCTTGTGTGGTGACGGTTATCTCGATTTTGAAGAGCGTGTTGACGGTGTTGAAGCGAATATTGGCGAGGAGTTTTTCGAATGCCATGAAGCCTTCCTGTTTGTACTCGATGAGCGGATCGCGCTGTGCGTAGCCACGGAGACTGATTGCTTCACGGAGACCCTGCATGTTTTCGATATGAGCCATCCACAAATCGTCGATGATACGGAGTGAGATACTTCGTTCGACGTTGCGCATGATCTCACTGCTTGGGAGTTTCTTTTCACGGAAGTCATACTCCTCAAACAGATATGTTTTTACTTTTTCGATGAGCTCTTCTGGTGTCTTTGCGTCCTTCATATCCTCAACGGTCAGCGGTTTTGAAGGATTCCCCTCGATTGCATGAATCTCCTCGGCAATCTTTTCAAGATTCCATTCGTTTGGAGGAAGAACTCCAGTGAAGTTACGAACGATACCTTCGGCGACTTCGCTCATGCTGAGGAAAATATCGTTCTTGATATCATCGCTCATCAGTGCCTTTCGTCGTCGGCTGTAGATGATTTCACGATGCATATTCATGACGTCGTCGTACTGCACGAGATGCTTACGAACATCGAAGTGATGACCTTCTACTTTTTTCTGCGCACTCTCGATGGCGCCTGAGATAAGCCGGTTTTCGATTGGCATATCTTCTGGAATTTTCAGCGCTTCCATCATTCGCTGGACCCGGTCTGAGCCAAAGAGACGCATGAGATCGTCTTCCATGGACACGAAGAACTGGCTTGTTCCTGGATCACCCTGACGTCCAGATCGACCTCGGAGCTGATTGTCGATACGTCGTGACTCGTGACGTTCCGTGCCAAGCACGAAGAGGCCACCGAGATCAACCACACCTTCGCCAAGTTTGATATCCGTACCACGACCTGCCATGTTGGTGGCGATGGTCACAGCGCCTCGCTGACCCGCGTCCTTCACAATCTCGGCTTCCCGAGCGTGATTTTTCGCGTTCAAGACGTTGTGCGGAACTCCCTGACGTTTGAGAAGTTCACTAATCAACTCCGAACGCTCAACGGAAATAGTACCGACCAGAACTGGCTGGCCTTTTTCGTGAAGTTCTTTAATTTTTTCGACCGCTGCGAGAAACTTTCCGCGCTGGTTTTTGAAGATCGCGTCCGTCACGTCCTGACGGTTAACGGGTCGATACGTCGGAATAATAATCGTTTCAAGTCCGTAGATCTGTACGAATTCCTCGGCTTCTGTCTGCGCTGTACCGGTCATACCGGCGAGCTTGTTGAAGAGTCGGAAAAAGTTCTGCAATGTGACGGTGGCGAGTGTTCGGCTCTCGCGTTTAATCTCGACGCCTTCTTTTGCCTCGATCGCCTGATGAAGTCCATCGGAGTAGCGGCGGCCCGGCATGAGACGTCCCGTGAACTCGTCGACGATCAGAATTTCTCCGTCTTTCACGACGTAATCGACATCGTTTTTGTAGGCGGCATGCGCCTTCAGAGCCTGTTCGAGATGATGCACTTCCGAGAATCCGGCATCGGTATAAATATTATCAACGCCGAGGAGATTCTCTATTCGGGAGATACCATCATCCGTGAGAAATGCTGCTTTTACTTTTTCATCGAGCAAGTAATCGCGATCTTTTTCGAGTTGTTGAACGATCTGTGCGTACTGCTGGTACTTCGAAGTAGACTCTTCAGCTGGTGCAGATATAATAAGCGGGGTTCGTGCCTCGTCGATCAAGATCGAGTCGACCTCATCGATAAGCGCATAGTTGAGCCCTCGCTGAACTATCTGTTCTTTCGAGGTTGCCATGTTGTCACGGAGGTAGTCAAAACCAAACTCGTTGTTTGTTCCGTAGACGATGTCGCACTCGTAGGCGAGTTTTTTTTCTTCGTGATTCTGATCGTGCCGGATGGTTCCTACCGTCAGACCGAGAAACTTGTGAAGTCCGCCCATCCACTCGGCATCACGCTGAGCGAGGTAGTCATTCACCGTCACAACCCAAACGCCTTTTCCGGTGAGCGCGTTCAGGTAGACTGGAAAGGTACAGACGAGCGTTTTACCTTCACCAGTTTTCATCTCGGCGATTTTTCCGCGATGAAGTACCGTTCCACCAATGATCTGCACGTTATACGGTATCATGTCCCACTGTTGCTGGTTTCCTGATACATCCCAATTTCGACCGCAGAGTCGTGCGCAAGCGGCTTTTACGAGTCCAAAAGCCTCAGGAAGCAGGTCGTCGACCGACTCGCCATTCATAATTCGTTCCTTGAACTCTTCGGTCTTTTTTGGAAAATCTTCGTCCGTTGTGAGCTCTGTCTGATACTTCTCAAACCACTCGTTTGTGCGCTCTACAAGAGGAAGAATTGATCTGATCTCTTTTTCATTTGGGTCACCGAGAATCGTGTTAATAATTTTTCTAAGCATGGTGTATTGGTAAAATTCAAATTATACCTAAAAAGCCATCGTATTGTAGTCTACATAAAGCCAAAATACAAGGTTTACTCCTTATATCCTCTCAGTACGATTGCGACCGTCTTTGTGAGGATCTTGAGATCGAGGTCGAGGGACCAGTTCTGGATGTAGTAGGTGTCGAGGTGAATCTCTTCTTTGAAGTCGAGATCGGAGCGGCCGGAGATCTGGGAAATGCCGGTGAGGCCAGGTTTTGTCTCGAGAACGAATCGGTCACTTTGGGAGTATTTCTGCACTTCTTCCGGGAAGTGTGGGCGTGGGCCGACGAGGCTCATGTCGCCGATGAGGACGTTCCAGAGTTGCGGGAGTTCGTCGATCGAGAATCGTCGAAGGAATTTTCCAACGCGTGTGATGCGTGGGTCGTTCTTGATTTTTACGAGAGGGGAGTCTTTGCGAAGGTTCTTGTCAGCAAGCGTGGTGTAGCGCTGATTGTGTGTATTCGGATGCATGGTTCGGAACTTGTAGAACTTGAACAGTTTGCCGTACTGGCCGACGCGCAGCACGGGTTTTCCGTCGTCGAGTTTGGTAAAGAATACCGGACCTCGTGACTCGAGTCTGATCGCGATGGCGATGAGGATGAAAAATGGGATGCAGATGATAAGTCCGATGAGTGAGCCAACGATATCGAAGGCGCGTTTCATAACTTTTCCCCAGCCGTCGAGCGGCGTTGGTTTGAGTTCAATGAGCGGAATGCCGCGCATGGTGTAGATCTCGACATTTGAGCGCTGCACTTCCATGAGGTCGGGCACAAACGTGTACTTTACGTGCATACTTCGGCAGGTTGCGAGAATATCCGGACCGTGCTTGTTGACGTTTTCTGCCTGGATAACCTGTTCAATTTTGTGCTTCTCGATTGTGTTTCTGAGGGTTCCGATGGTTCCGAGAAAGTCTGGACGATTTTCATGACGGGATGTTTCGCCGATAAATCCGAGGAGTTTGTAGTCGATATGATTGGCAATTTTTTTGGTGAAGTCCTGGGCGAAGGCATTTTCTCCGATGATCGCGATGCGATACTGGCCGATGCCGCGTCGGAGAAGTGCCTGTTTGATGAGGTGAAGAATGACTCGATAGAGCGTGAGAAAGAGTCCGGTGAGAACCGTGGCGTAGATGAGAAAGAGACGTGAGAATGGGAACGTCCTGATAATAAAAAAGTAGGCGATAATCATCATGATCCACGCAAAAATCACGAAGAGCATTTTTGCCAGATCGCGGCTGAGTGGTCGCAAAACCTTTAGCGAGTACATCTGATTGACCGCAAAAATTACCACCAGAAGTCCCGCACACTTGAACGTGAAGATTGCTAGTTCTTCTGAAGACGGAAGGGTGGTCAGATCGAACGGGCTCTGAAATGATGCAAAGTAGGGGAGTGTTCTGAGTTTGAGTGCTGTGAAAAATGCCAGTACGGTCAGCCCGAAATCGAGCGGTACTTTGATGATTCCAAAAAAGAGACGAATGGGTTTCATGCGTCGCTTATACTAATCCAAGCTGAGGCTGAAGGGAAGGGTTGATTTTGGAGGGATGGTTTGCTATAATGTCTTCAGAAAAGATCTTCAGCAGTAGTTTATACACTACACAATATGCAGGAGGTCTTTTTGCTATGTTTTATTCTATCTTCAGCATTTCTACCAATTCACTTAACTCCTTCGAGCTTTTGTTGGTTTGTATTTTTAGGTAGTGATAATGTTCTTTCATCGGGAATAGATAGACGAATCCCTCAGTTATTTTTGTGTCTATGTACGCGTATCCTTGAGTTCCGTTTACTGAAGATGGTACTTCTGTTGCCATTACTATCGTTGGTTCTTTAAGATACTGGTCGATGTTATCGATTCGAATTTTTTGTATGGTAATGTCATCCTGGAGAGTTCCTTCTTCTTCGCCCTCACGTGGATCGAGCTTTATAAGCTTGCTATTTTCGGTGGAGATTTTCCAGATTTTTGGATATTCTAAAGAATAGCCATCTCCTTTATAGGCCGTGTGCGTGCCGGGATTTTTTAAAAAGATTCCTCCTGTTATCAGGGTAATTATTACGAGTGCGAATATAATAATGAAGAAATGTTTTTTCATCGATTTTTGAAAAGCACTGGAATGCTCCTTATAAGCCGAGTTCTGTACGCGGCAGCCATCTTGCGATAGCCACTTTGTGACGATCATCTCTCTAGGCCTGTCCTCGCGGGCAGGCTCATGCAGTGGAGAAGAGGAGGACGTTCGGAATCGACGTTTGGAGCACTTTGCAGTACACGTATCCTTTCTTCCCAGCCACCTTGCACCACCTAGGGTTTGCCACTGAAGTTCGCGAGAACCTCACTCCGCCTGAAGCGGACTTTTCACCTTTTGCCTCGGTCTTGCGACCTCGGCTAGTATTGTCTCTGTGGTACTTTCCCTTGTCTTACATTACTGCAAGACCGACAGGCGTTACCTGTTAGATATTCCGATGGTGCTCGGACTTTCCTCCAGAACCTCTATTGGCACTTGTCCAACTTCAGCTCCGGCAATCGTCAAAGAACATTCCAGTGCTTGGTATTATGCCAGAATTTGTGCGCACCCACAAGTCAGGACATAAAGCTGTTTACTTTGCAAACTTGTTGTAGAGCCAGGCTATGAGAGCGCCACCGATCAAACCGTCAACGAAGCCGGCGACGAGGCCAACAAAGGCGCCCGGAACCGTTACTTCAAAGTATGGGTATATGCCAGCCATGATGTCGAGTGCGTCGACGCCCCACTGGATGTCGGTTACAGCATTAAGAAGCGTCCAGAGAAAGAGGCCGACGCCCCAGCTAATACCAAACGCGAGGGCGAGGCCCTTGATAGAAAGTTTCATACCGTTGAGGATAAGGAGTAGGTACTCCTATGTTACTCCTCCTCTGCCATATCTGTCATCCCTCCCTTTAGCTTCCCGTACTCGGTGGCGAAGAATTTGACGGCGTTGAGGCACTCGCGCGCCTTGTCATTTGCCGGGTCGAGGTTGAGGACTTTTGAAAATAGTCGCATGGAGCGTTCGAAGTTTTTTTCATTCATATAGAGAACTCCGAGGTCGGTGAGAATCAAGACGTCTTCTGGGGAAAGATTCGAAGCGCGTTCGAGTAAAATCAAACCCTGCTTCTTCTGGCCGTAGTGGTAGAGACTCCAGCCGAGGCATCTCAAGATTTCTGGGTGATTCTGGAAGAGTTCATCAGCACGTTCGAGATACTCGATAGAAACTTTCCACTTTCCCATGCAAGAGTAGACGAAGCCCATCAAATAATTTCCGTTTGGACTGGTGGGGTCGAGAGCGATAGCACGATCGAGGGCACGCTTTGCCTTCTGATACTCACGGAGGGTGAGATAGTTGTCGGCGATTTCTTCGTAGGCTTCCGTGAAGTCGAGGTCGTAGTTGAGAATTCGTTCGCAGATATTGATGGCCTCTGCGTGCTGGCCATTTTGCTTTTTTGTTTCGGCTTCTTCGAGAAGGGTCTGCAGAGGAGAGTCGTACATAGAAATGTTTTTTTATTTGTTTTTGTTTTTTTGGACGAGACGTCGTTTTCAACGTATCTACGTATTCTATCAGATTTGGCGATTTTTTTCAAGCATGAGATGTGGCAGTGTGCAAAACTCTGGGAATGTGCTTATTAACTCTTGAAATTGATACTTGCGAGAGCAGTTTGTGCGAGTTTTTGGTAGCCTTTCCTATTTAAATGAGCGCCGTCTGCGGCTGACAATGAGGTGTCCCGTAGTCCCGGATGGTCTGGGTCTTCTATGGCTCCGAATGAATCTATGATTCTGAAAGTCCCTTTCTTCGCTTCTTCTTTGAGCCACTCGTTACATGTGAGACGGGTTGCGACATTTTTTGAACTTTCTGTTGGTGGAATCAGAAGTCCTATAAATATTTTTGCCGATGGATTGAGCTCACGCACTGTTGCAATGAGATTTTTTATTTTTCGTTGCATCTTCTCAAGCGAATCGCCAGCAACGATATTGTTTCCTCCGCACTGGAAGATGATGGTGTCCGTGTTTCGGATTTGACTTTGAAATTGTGCAACACGTCCCTTCACCCCTTCTTTATAAGTCTGCTGACTGCCTCTCGTATAGTATTGATCTATTTTTGAAGGATCTTTCAAGCAGGCTGCGATGGCTTCTATGCGAAGTCCCCGGAAATCTACAGCGAGAATTCCTTTTTTCGACAAGGCTCCGCGGAGGCCTTCGACCTGGGAGTCGCCGATGAAGATAGGGGTGTGAGATGGAAGGGTGTCTCGGGATTCTTGAGGGGCGGATGTCGGTGCGGCTGGTTGTTCTGCTCGTAGTGCCCCCTGCTGTTCGTGAGTTTTTCCTATGGCATCTTCTCGTTGTTTGTCGTATTTTTTTTCTACTTCTTCTGCCCTGGCTAGTTGTTTTTCGTCGCAAGGAAGAATGTCTTCGTATTTGATAAAGAGTTTGGTGTTCGTGTAGCTCGACATGTAGCGGTCTTTTTCAGTTCGGTATTCGGCACCTCGGGTGCCTGGAAGACGTTTCGCGACTCTTGTCGATGAGCCTTCTCCAAATTGCACTTTGCTAATGTTTGCTGGTAGTAAGTGCCCAGCACCGATCGCGGCTTGTTCGGCAAATTGAAGTTTTCCAAAGTCGAGGGTGACCTGCATGCCTTTTTCCCCGAGTTCGATATCTTTTCCGATGACGGCGAATAGTTCTTCTTTTGGAAGCGATCGAAGTTGTTCTTTTTTTTGATCAGGACTCAGGTTCGAGTCATTATCGAGTTTTTCTAATTTTTCGGTGACTTTCTTGAGCTCTTCCGGATTGCCGCGGATAGCCGTTACTTTGTTGAGAAATTCACGAAATGCCCCTTTTTTCAGGTTTTCAATCTTGTCGAGACATTCCAGCCCTCTGAATCCGGGGATGGTTTTTTGTTTTTCTGATTCTGAAGATTGGTTTTCGAGACCTGCCATAATGTGAATTTATGTTTCTTCGCATTATAGCATACTTGAAGCTGAATGGCAATTCTTAGCCTACAAGTTCTATTTGTCTAAGGAGAAATTCCTGAAACGTCTTTCTTCCTTTTTCTCCTTTATCTCCTTTATCAATCAGATCTGGCTTATATGGAAATATCTCATCTACTCGTTCGCCGAACTGGTGACACCCTAATAATCCCTTTGAAAAGGCGATTCTACGAGCCTTCGGCAGGGTGTCCTTTAACCATGCTGCGATAGAGATTCCGCTCACTCTTTGATATTCTTTTCCGTCTTCTTTGAGCCCTTGGTATCCGTCGCCGCTAATGTTTCGATCAATAAAAACGATACCTACTAGTCGTTCATGTACCGCCTCCATGGCTTTATCAAGCGTTTTTGGCGCTATTAATTCCCAATCGTCAGGTAATGTTTGTTTGCTTAGTTCAACCGTCACTTCTCGGAATTCAGCTTCGTCATCAATGACAATAATGGTATTTTTCCCCATAAGTAGTAATTATTTTTTTAAAGATGTTTAATTATACTTGTAATTTTATTTTAGTCAATTATTGTGATGTTGCAGAGTTCCAGTCACATTTCCTGCTTCAGCTTGCAGTGAGCTTTGGATGGTCGCGTAATAACACTTTTGGAGAGGGGTCATTCCGTTCATGGCCAAGCCATAATGCCGTCGTTTGGTGTTGTAGAAGCTG
>SXGS01343626.1_pt1 | contig 32483 bp, 32 predicted proteins | sample 3174681 | NCBI WGS metagenome assembly SXGS01 (sample SAMN11356861, study PRJNA531348) | freshwater metagenome | isolation source: freshwater sample F1-80 | place: China: Fuxian Lake, Yuxi | collected 2017-12-25 | reverse complement strand
GTTGAAGGTGTGGAAGAACTCCTCCTGGAGCTGCTCCTTGCCCTCGATGAACTGGATGTCGTCGACCAGCAGGACATCGATTTCCCGGTAGCGCTGTTTGAACTCCTGTTGAGTGTTGTTCCGGATCGCCACGAGGAACTCGTTGAGCAGCGTCTCGGTGGAGATGTACCGGATCACGTAACCGGGGTAGTTCTGGCGGATGTAGTGGGCGATGGCCTGCAGCAGGTGGGTCTTGCCGAGCCCGGCCTGGCCGTAGATGAACAGCGGGTTGTAGCTCCGCGCCGGCGTCTCGGCGACCGAGAGCGCGGCGGCGTGGGCGAAACGGTTGGACGGTCCGGTGACGAAGCTGTCGAAGGTGAGTTGGTTGTTCGGGAGGTTCTTGTTGCCGCCGCCGGCGATGATCTGATCAACCTGGTTCGCCTCGCTGGTCGTTGCGTCGTTGGTGGACGACATCTCGGTGTCGAGTTCCACGGAGTCGTGGGCAGCATCCTCGATCTCGACCTCGACGACGACCTGGATCTCGGGGTGTCCCTGGTCCTCGAGTGCGTCCTCGATCAGTCCGGCGAACTTCCGCTCGATCCGACTTCTGGCGACCTGACTGGGGACCGTGATGGTCAGGGTGTCATCGACGAGTCCGTCGACCCGGACATCCTCGAACAGCGACCTCCAGGTTCCGGGTTGCAACTGGGCGCTGAGCACGCTGGAGACGGCGCCCCAGATCTCCTCCGCCTCACTGTTCGGCACGTTCGACCCCTCCTCATTCGTCCACAGGATGTTCCACAGTTGTGGACAGGTCGACTTGGACGTCCGTCGCTGTGGATAACCCGTTTCCACCCTGATTTGACGCGGGTTTCGACGAAACCTAACGGCGATCGTCGCCGCTCGCAAACCCGAATGTCGCACAGGTCACATCACTATGGGTGGTAGTATTTCCACTTCGCGTGGCTGATCACCACGATGTCCACAACGCTGTCGGCGACATCGCGGCGCAGGCGATCCAGTCGGCGAGCTCGTGGACTGGCGTCGTGGTCGGGCTGGACCTATCATCTCGCCGCTCGTCGTCGGTCACCGATCCTGCTGACCAGGCCGGCGTTCGAGCGACCGGACCACGGCGGCCAGCCCAGCCTGTGGCACGTCGTCCGGCACCACCGAAGCGGAGACTGTCGTGAAGCGTACCTACCAGCCGAACAAGCGTCGTCGAGCCCGCAAGCACGGGTTCCGGCACCGAATGTCCACCCGCGCCGGTCGAGCGATCCTCAAGAACCGGCGCCGCAAGGGGCGGCACCGCCTGTCGGCTTGATCGACCGGATCACGTCTCGTGCGACGTTCCGCTCGTTCAGTCGATCCCGTGACCGGGTGGGCACGCCCTGGTTCACCGTCATCCGGTCGTCCGGCCCGCCCGACCCACCGGCCTTGGGCGCCGGCCTGGCGTTCGCGATACCTCGACGCGTCGGGACGGCGGTCCAGCGGAACCGGGTGCGTCGTCAGCTTCGTTCTGCAGCTCGGGACCGGTACCTCGACCGTGGCGGCCCGAGCGGTTGGTTCCTCGTCGTGGTCCGGCCGGGAGCCGAAGCAGCGAGTTATGCCGATCTCGCCGGGGCGCTGGACACCGCCCTCGATCGCTTTGGCCGGATTGATCGATGACTGATAACTCATCGACACCGTCAATTGCTGCGAAGGTGCTGGTCGCTCCGATCCGGATGTACCAGTACGCCTTCGCGGGCCGGATGTCGCCCTGTCGTCACGATCCGAGCTGCTCGGCCTATGCGGTCGAGGCGCTCCAGGTACACGGAGCGATCCGGGGGTCGTGGTTGGCGGTCAAGCGGATCGGTCGCTGTCACCCCTGGGGCACCCAGGGCTACGACCCCGTTCCTGACCCGGTTTCGCACGAACGAGAGCAGGTGGCCTGATGTTCGAAGGGTTCTTCGATCTCGTCGGATCGATCCTCAACTTCTTCTACACGTTGATCCCCAACTACGGGATCTCGATCATGTTGCTGACCGTCCTCGTGATGATCCTCATCACCCCGCTGACGGTGAAGAGCACCAAGTCGATGTTGCAGATGCAGCGGCTCCAACCGGAGATGAAGCGACTACAGACCAAGTACAAGGACGATCGGGAGAAGCTCAACGAAGAGCTCATGAAGTTCTACCGGGAGAACCAGATCAACCCCCTGGGGGGCTGTCTCCCGATCCTGGCGCAGATGCCGGTGTTCATCATCATGTACCAGTTGCTCCGGGGACTGACCAACCGGGTCGGAGGCACGGGTAGCGGCGTCGGGCAGCTGGCCGGGGAGTTCCAACGCTCCCTCCCGTTGACCCCGTGGATCTACGAGGACCAGAACTTCCGGCCGCTCCACCTCAACCCGGGAACCGAGCTCTACGAGGCTCTCTCGAACACCAACGACATGAACTTCCTGGGTATGGATCTGGCCCTCTCGGCCAGTCAGGCGCTGAAGGCGAGCCTGGTGATCGCCCTCCCCTACTTCTTCCTCCTGTTGGTGATGCTGGTCACGGGCGTCTACCAGAACCGACAGCTCCAGGCCCGGAACAAGAGTGCGGCCACCAACCCCCAGCAGCAGATGATCATGAAGGTCATGCCGTTCTTCCTGCCGATCTTCTCGTTCGGGTTCCCTGCGGGTCTGGCCCTCTACTGGTGCACCCAGAACTTCTGTCGAATCGGAACCAACGCCTACATCACTCGATCCGTGTACGGCTCCGACGACGATCGAGGCTCGACGGATCGCCCGGCCAAGCAGGTCGGGAAGGGTTCCGATGACGGCGGATCGGGGTCGGCGACCGACTCGAAGCCATCCAAGTCCAAGCCGGGGTCGAAGAACGGTTCCAAGAACGGAACGGCACCGGAGTCGACGAAGCCGAAGCCGAAATCGCCCCCGTCCTCCAAGCGGGTTCAGGGCGGTGGGTCTCGACCTGCCGGCCGGAAGTCGGGTTCGGGGAGTGGGCGTCGATCGGGTGAGCCGCGGAAGAGCGGGGAGTGAACGATCCCGCCGTCAGCGGGAGCGAGGACGACCCGGCGGAGCGAACTGCCGGGCCAGACGAGGAGTGAGGTAGCAGCGTGGAGTGGGTCGAAGTGACGGGCAAGTCCGTCGAGGAAGCACAGGAACTGGCGTTGGACGAGCTCGGGATCGACGAGGCCGATGCCGAGTTCGAGGTGCTGGAGACACCCAAGCAGGGCCTCTTCGGCCGGGTTCGGGGTGAGGCTCGGGTCCGGGCCCGGATCGCCCCCAAGGCACCCCGGCCCAAGCAGGAACGGCCCCGCCGGAAGAGCGAAGGTGGTCGGTCGAAGTCGCGATCGAACAAGTCCTCGGGCGGGGACCGATCCGGTTCGGCCCGGGAGGCGGGTTCCGACGATGCCGGAGCCGGTGGCTCCGGGTCGGCCACTTCGGATCAGGGTGAACCGGCACAGGGCAGGGAACCGAAGCGACAGGCAGCACGATCGACCACGAAGGAGCGAGTCATGATGGAAGCGTCGGAACAGGAGTCGGTGGCGGTGGAGTTCTTCACCGGTCTCTCCGAGGCGATCGGTCTGGAGACCACCGTCACGGCGGAGCTCTCCGAGGACAACGTCCTCCAGATCGACATCGATGGGAGCGAGGTCGGGCTGCTGATCGGTCCGGGACTTCAGACGCTCGATGCGCTCCAGGAGATCGCCCGCCACGTGGTTCAGCGTGAGGCCGACGACCGCGAGTACGGCAAGGTGCAGGTCGACGTGGCCGGCGTGCGGACGACGCGACGAGCAGCGCTCGAGGCGTTCGTCGTCACGACGGCGGAGCGGGCCCGCGATGAGGGCGTGACGATTCCGTTCGAGGTGATGTCGAGCAACGACCGCAAGATTGTGCACGACACGATCGCCGGACTCGATGGGGTCGAGTCGGCCTCGGAGGGCGAGGAGCCCCGTCGTCGCGTCGTCGTCCGACCAGCCTGATCAGCTCGAGGAGCAAGCCGGGCAGGTGGCTCGATCGTGCCGGTTGATTCGGCCATCGACCAGTTCATTGCGGCCGGCGTTCGCCACGATCTGATCGGAGACCCTGAACCAGGGGTTCACATTGCGAACGCCGAGGCGTTCGCCGCGCGGATCGACCCGAATGGCGCCGTGCTCGACCTGGGTTCGGGCGCCGGCCTCCCGGGCCTCCTCCTCGCTCGACTCCGTCCGGACCTGTCGGTGACCCTCGTCGACGCCAGCGCTCGCAGGTGCCGATTCCTTGCCGAGTGGTCTGAGCGGCTCGTCCCCGATGCTCGGGTGGTCCATGGTCGGGCCGAGGCGGTGGCCAGGGACCCGGCCCATCGTCGGGCCTACGATGCGGTGACGGCTCGGTCCTTCGGTCCCCCGGCGGTGACGGCGGAGTGTGCTGTGGGGTTCCTGCGGCCGTCGGGCCGACTCCTCGTGAGTGAGCCACCGGGTGGCGATGACGACCGTTGGCCGCAACCGGGACTCGAGACCCTCGGACTGACCAGCCGGGGACTCCACACCTTGGGTTCGACCACCATCCAGGTGCTGGATCTGGTCCGGCCCGATGACCGGTTCCCCCGTCGTGACGGCCGGCCGGCCAAGCGGCCGATCTTCTGAACCTGTAGGCCCCTCGACGCGGCGGTGCACCACGGGCGTGACCGGCGTGTTCCACGTGGAACATCGAATCGAGGCGGGGTCGTCGATCAGATCGAGGTCACCTGGTGTTCCACGTGGAACAGACCGGATCCGTGCTCGGAAAGCCTTGACCTCGCCGACGGGACCGGGGAGGATGACCTACCGCCCCGCCCCGGGGACGGCCAGCAGGTGCTGTGCGAGGAGCAGAGATGAGCGATCCGTCACCTCCACTGACTGGAGCGTGGACACCTGAAACCGGCCCACAACGGGAGCTGGCTACAACGGAGCAGGTCGTTGACACGGATGAGCCCGAACGGACACCAGCCGGCCCGACGGTCGCCGAGTCCGCCGCCGATCGACCCATGTTGACGCCGGAGTCGGCCGCCGGCGGAGCGACATCGGAGCCGGAGCCCATCACCGAGCCCATCTCGTCGGGGAGTGAGCAGCGGGTGATTCCGCCCCTTCCTCGTGTGATCGCCATCGCCAACCAGAAGGGTGGGGTCGGCAAGACCACCACGGCCGTCAACCTGGGAGCTGCTCTGGCCGAGTTGGGGTTCCGCACGCTTGTCGTCGACATGGACCCCCAGGGCAATGCCACCACCGGGCTCGGCATCGACCCCTCGTCGCTGGAACACACCACGTACGACGTTCTGATCCGCTCCTTGCCCATGGAGGACTGCGTCGAGCCGACCGAGGTACGGAACCTGTTCGTGGCGCCCGCCAGCCGGGACCTCTCAGGTGCCGAGGTCGAGCTGGTCGGGATGATGAGCCGGGAGACCCGACTGAAGCGGGCGATCGAAGGTGTCCTCGACGACTACGACTACGTGATCGTGGACTGTCCTCCGTCGCTGGGCCTCCTGACGGTCAACGGCCTCTCGGCGGTCAAGGAGATCATCGTTCCGATCCAGTGCGAGTACTACGCCCTGGAGGGCCTGGCGCTCCTCACGAACAACGTCGAACTCGTGAAGTCGCACCTGAACCCCGATCTGGAGATCACCGGGCTGGTCCTGGTCATGTACGACGGGCGGACCAAGCTCGCCGAGCAGGTGAAGGAGGAGGTCCGAGGTCACTTCGGCTCCAAGGTGTACCGGAATGCCATTCCGAGGAATGTCCGCCTCTCGGAGGCGCCGTCCTTCGGCCAGCCCATCACGGTGTTCGACTCGAGCTCTCGGGGCGCCGTCGCCTACCGGGAACTGGCGCGGGAGGTAGCAGGTGTCTCGTAAAGGTGGACTCGGCCGGGGGATCACCTCCTTGATTCCTGCGGCGAACGACGGCGACGGCGACGTCTCCGCGGCGGGGTATCAGATGGTGCCGATCGAGCGGGTCGTGCCCAACCCGATGCAGCCCCGCAAGGCCTTCGACGAGGAGACCCTCGTGGGTCTGGCCGACTCGATCCGGGAACTGGGCGTGCTGCAGCCGCTGCTGGTCCGACCATCTGGCGACCAGTTCGAGCTGATCGCCGGCGAACGTCGACTGCGGGCGGCCAAGCGGGCGAACCTGACCGAGGTCCCCGTGGTGGTGCGGACCGTCGAGGACGTCGGCTCGCTGGAGCAGGCCCTCGTCGAGAACCTCCACCGACAGGATCTGAACCCCTTGGAGGAGGCGGCGGCGTACCAGCAGCTCATCGAGGACTTCGGCTACACCCAGGAGCAGGTGGCGCAGCGGGTCGGCCGGAGCCGAGCATCGGTGGCCAACCTGCTCCGTCTGTTCCAGCTGACCCCGGCGGTGCAGAAGCTGGTGGGGGAGCAACTGCTGAGTGCCGGTCACGCCAAGGCGCTCCTCGGTCATCCGGATCGTGCCTATCAGGAGGCACTCGCCCGTCGGGCTGTCGCCGAGGGTCTGTCCGTGCGAGACCTGGAACAACTGGTCCGGGAGCGACAGGAACTGGAGCGAGGTCTGGGGGACGATCCGGTCGCGCCGGCCGGGACCGGGACGCCGTCGGGGGGCGAGGATGGACGCCCGAAGCTTCGTCCGCCGGGCCTTCTGGAGCTCGAGGAGCTCCTCGCCGAGCGACTCGACACCAAGGTCTCGATCTCGATGTCGGCGCGGCGGGGCAAGGTCGTGATCGACTTCGCCAACCTCGAGGACCTGGAGCGGATCTACCGCTCGATCATCGCCGACTGAGGCCGTTTCCAGCTGGGAACCACACCATGGACCGGCTGTTCAGGGTTTATCCCCACGTGTGGACAACCCTGTGAGCTACCGAACTCGGGACTAGAGGTAGAGGGTCAGCACGGTCCGGTGGCCGCGAGCTGCGGCCACCGTTCCAGAGCCCGGATCATCGCCGTGGCGATCATCCCGTGCTGCGGTTCGACCAACGCCGGGGTTCCGCTCCGGAGGACGACGGCGGGCACGCGCGTCTCCCGAAGGATCGGCGTCCGCTGCCTCGACACGGTGCCGGCGCCCCAGCCCGGCACGGCCGGGAGTTCGTGGACCACGGCTTCAGCCAGCCGTCGCCCGCCCAGGGAATCGAAACCCTCGACGCCGAAGTGGGCGGCGTCGAGCTCGACGACCGGACTGATCTCCAGGCCGAGGTAGAGGTCGGCACCCAGGTCGTTGCAGTACGAGGCCTGGGCGGACCAGTCACCTCTCAGCACTGATACCTGGATGTTCGCCTCACCGAGGATGGATCGGACCTCCTCGGCGATCCGCGTGGCCTGGTCGCTGCCGTCCGAACCGATCGCCACCACCAGGTGTTCCAGTTCGCGTCCGCTGGTCCGGAGCCGCTCAGCCTCACGGACGACCGTGACCGTGGTGAGCTCGCCATCTCGGCCCAGTTGTTCGAGCGCATCGACGGTGTCGATACCGCAGACCCGGTCACAGACGAGGCCGGTGTTGCGCTGGAACGCGCTCACCGCCAGTTCGGTCTGGGGGCCGAAGATCCCATCGATCCGGCCCGGGTCGAAGCCGAGATGACTCAACCTCAGCTGGAGGTCGGCGACGTCGTCGCCACGGAGCATGGGTCGCTGGAGGCAGAGCAATCGGGCCCGGATCTGGAAACTGGCTTCGACGAGGGCGGTCCAGGTCGTGAGGTCGCAGACGCCGGTGATGGGGATGTTCCGTTGGCTCTGGAACAGTCGGACCGCCTCGGCGGTGCCATCACCGAACTGTCCGGCATCGTCGGACGACGGCAGTCCCCGGGCCCCCAGTCGCCGCTGGAGGTCGGCGACGTCGTCGCCGGAATCACCTGTCCGGAGGGGGAGCGATGAGAGGGAGATGACGCTGCTCGGGTCGAGGCTGATCGTCGTGGATCAGAGGAAGTCTGCCAGGTCAGCGACGATCTGCTGCTTGCCCTTGCCACCGACGAACCTGGCGACCTCTTCCCCATCACGAAACACGATCATGGTGGGAATACTCATCACATTGAACGAACGAGCCAGATCGGGCGAAGCATCCACATCGACCTTGGCGATCCGGATGCTGTCGGCGTGCTCGTCCGAGATCTCCTCGAGCGAGGGCGCGATCATGCGGCACGGACCGCACCAGGTCGCCCAGAAATCGACGAGCACGGGGAGGTCCGAGGATCCGATCTCCTCGTGGAATGTGGCGTCATCGAGAGCGAACGTCGGCATCGGAATCTCTTTCTTCGGTCGGCACCCTGGATTGCCGGAACATCATTCCACCAAACGAATTGAAACGGAACGACCGCTCCAACCACCAACTGCCCGCAAACATTTCCCGATGACGACCAGATCGGACGACCGGATCGGACGACCGGATCGTCAGTGACCCTGCCGCTCCAGCCAGCGCTCCACGTCGATCGCCGCCATGCAGCCGCTTCCGGCGGCCGTGATGGCCTGGCGGTACCAGTCGTCCTGGACGTCGCCGCAGGCGAAGACCCCTTCCCTGCTGGTGTTCGATCGTCCGTCGAACGTCTGCAGGTAGCCGTTCTCGCGGAGTGACAGCTGATCGGCGAACAGGTCGGTGTTCGGTCGGTGGCCGATGGCGACGAAGGCTCCGGTGAAGGGGTGGGTCGTGAGCTCGTCGGTCTCGACGTCCCGGGTCACGACACCCTCGAGCCGCTGGTCCCCGATCAGGTCCTCGACCACCGAGTTCCACAGGAAGGTGAGCTTCTCGTTGGCGAACGCCCGCTCCTGCATGATCTTGGAGGCGCGGAGCGTCTCACGCCGGTGGATCACCGTGACCGATCGCGCGAACCGGGTGAGGAACAGGGCCTCCTCGATGGCCGAGTCCCCACCGCCGACGACACAGATGTCCTGATCCCGGAAGAAGAACCCGTCGCAGGTGGCGCAGGTGGAGAGCCCGTGCCCGAGGAGTCGTCGCTCGGCATCGAGTCCGAGCATCAGTGACGATGCACCTGTGGCGATGATGATCGCCCGGGCCCGGTACGTGGGATCACCCTCCGTTCCCCCGACCCACACGCCGAACGGGGGCGCCGAGAGGTCCAGGCGGGAGACCTTCGCCGTCAGGATCTCAGATCCGAACCGTTCCGCCTGGGCCCGGAAGGACTGCATCAGCTCCGGGCCGGTGATCCCGGTGGGGAAGCCCGGGAAGTTCTCGACCTCGGTCGTCAACATCAGCTGGCCCCCGGGCTGGTCGCTGGTCGAGGAGGGCTCACCCTCGATCACCAGCGGCTCCAGCGCAGCGCGGGCGGTGTAGATGGCTGCGGTCAGTCCGGCGGGTCCGGAACCCACCACGATGACGTTGCGGACGTCGTCGGTCACGGCGTGATCCTCTCAGTCGATCGGTGCGCCCTCGGCGCGCCGCGTGAACCTAGACCCTGCCACGGACCGGCCGCGACGGCGGGGTCAGTCCCGGCGGCGACTCCAGAGGAAGGCGCCCAGCAGCACGAACAGCGCGCCCATGACGAGGTACGACACCCAGATGCCACCGGGCAGCAACCAGTGGAGGAATCGGGTCAGGCCGACCACGACGATGACCAGCACGGGCACGAGCACGATGACCGCGACCAGAGCGAGGACTGCGGCCCGGCTGACATCGAGCAGGGGGCCGGTGGTGCGGGCCCGGACCTTGTCGACGCTGTCGACGATCAGGTCGGTGACCTGATCGGTCCAGTCGGGCTCGGTCCGCTCGGCGGTGCCGGCGGTGGCGGTCGGGTTCGGCTCTGCAGACGCCATCGCCCGGAGCCTAGAGGCCGCGCCCGGTCAGGGGTGGCTTCGAGGGCCGCCGGTCGGGTTAGCCCTGAGCCGGGCGACCCCGCGCCGACAGCTCGTCGATGCGAACGCTGTGGCGGCCGTCCTGGGCCTCGCCCAGCTCCGTGATCCACAGCAGGACGAGTCGCCCCGGGGCCCCTCGGGTGTCCACCTCGATCGTTCCCCGGACGTCCTGCACCTCGGCCGACGGGGTGAGACGTCCCAGATCGATGGCATCGGTGGACTCGGCGTCGATGACGTAGACGGATCCGCTCCAGCCGTCGTCGCTCGACTGGATCCGGACCCGGTCGACCAGGGACCGGGACTCGAGGACCAGCGCCACGCCCACACCGGTCTTGGCCCCGAAGAAACCGCGTTCGTCGTAGAGCTCCGTCTGCCAGCCCGTGGCCGGGTCGCCGTCGGCGACCGCCGGCGCATCACCGTCGTTCTCACCCCTCGTCCCGCTGCCCTGGGGGTCGAAGGTGCCGACCCGGGCGATCGCCAAGGGCTCGAGCTCCTGGGCCGGGGTCGTCGTCGCCGGCTCGGCTGGGACCTCCTCTTGTCGCGACTCCCGCACCAGGAGTCCGGCCACCGTCAGCGCGGCACCGACGAGGACGATCATGAGGGCGGGCAGCAGCCAGCCGCGTTCGGATGCGGTGAAGGACTCCGGATCCTCGCCGTGGTGGTCGGGGCCCGGGCCCGCCTCGAAGCCCGTGGGTGGTCCGGGGACGTGCACGCTCCCGCCGAGCAGGGCCGCCCGGAAGTCGGCCGCGGTCGAGAAGCGGTCGTTCGGGTCCATCGCCAACGCGACCATCAGGACCTCGGCGAGGTGGTGGGGGACATCGGCGCGCACCTGTCGTGGGTCCAGCGGGGCCGTGTGCAGCCTGGCGAGTGCGACGGCGGCTGCCGTGTCCCCGTCGAACGGGCTCCGACCCGTGACGCACTCGTAGAGCACCACGCCGAGCGAGTACAGGTCGGCGCGACCGTCGAGGTCGACCTGCTGCAGCTGTTCGGGGGCCAGATAGGTGGCGGTCCCCACCAGCGAGCCCTCCTGGGTCAGCTGGGTCTGGCCGTCGGCGACGGCGATCCCGAAGTCGGCCAGCTTCACCCGACCGTCGCGGCACAACAGGATGTTCGACGGCTTGATGTCCCGGTGCACCAGGCCGGCCCGGTGAGCGGCCTCGAGGGCGTCGAGCACCCTCAGCCCGACCCGCTCCGTGGTGGCGGCGTCCAGGGCGCCCCGTTCGTCGAGCAGGTCTCGCAGCGTCGTCGCGTCGAGCAGCTCCATGACGATCGCCTCGCGCTCCCCGTCGCTGCAGGTGTCGAACACTCCGACCACTCCGGGGTCGTTGATGCTCGCCGCCGCCTTCGCCTCCTGACGGAACCGCTCGACGAACAGCGGGTCGGTCGCCAGGTGGGGGTGCAGGAGCTTCACCGCCACCCGCCGGGCGAGGACCGTGTCCGTTCCCTCCCAGACCTGGGCCATGCCGCCCGAGCCGATCAGCCGATCCAGCCGGTACCGGCCGCAGAGCACCAGACCGGAGAGCCCGGCACTGGTTGATGTGATCGGCGCGCCGGGGGGCGCGGATGTGATCGGTGCGCCGGGGGGCGCGGGTGTGATCGGTGCGCCGGGGTGCGTTCCGGCTCGGGTCTCATCCACCATCGGCGACGCTACCGTCGGCGGGCGACGGTGGTCTCGGCACCCGGTCGGTGGGATCGGAACCGGACCCGCCCTCCGGATCCGGGGTGGCGCTGGGGTGCCGGCCGTCGTCCCGGACGGTGCGGCGTCGACGTCGCCGGACCGTCACGAGCCACCACCAGGCCAGGACCACCAGCGAGGCGATCGACAGGGCGGCACCGACCCCCGAGATGGTCGAGGCCTGCACGGGCAGGCGAACGGAGTCGATTCCGACCGAGTCGTCCGGGGAGGTCACATCCACCCGGACCACGGACTCGCCGGGAGCCCGGACCGTGACCCTCAGCTCGACCAAGTTCTCGCCCGGGACCAGCCGGACGGTCTGGCGCTCACCATCGGGGAGCTCCAGTCGACTGCTGCGGACCCGTAGGCCCACATCGACCGGGTAGGGGAGGCCGTTGCGGAACCGGAGCGGGATGGTCGCGTCCCGGCTGGTGAGGACGACCTTGCGCTCCGGGGGCGCCTCGATCCGGCCGAGGAGCTCTCGTGACTCCCCGTCGATGGCGGCGTGCGAGGCCAGACGCACCGCCGGGTCGAGCGTTCGGGCCAGGCTCTGGGCGTTGACCAGGTCCCAGGTCCGCACCCTCGGCTCCACGGGTCCGACGACGCTGCGGACGCCGATGATCCTGGTCCGCGAGGAGCGGTACTCCGCCACGGGGCCCGCCTGGTCGACGACCGTGCGGGGTGCCAGCCCGGCCACCAGGTACTCCCCGTCCACGGGCCCGGCCGGTGGCGGGACCGCCTCGGGATCGGCCGTGAGCGGACCGGCTCCGGTGAGGGCGGGAACGAGCGCGAGCAGCACCGAGGGGTCGATCTGGGGTGGGACGAACAGGACCGACTGCGGACCGGGGAACGAGTCGGTGTCGTCCTCGACGGCGTTGAACCAGTCGCCGCTGAGCTCGGCGGCCACGAGGTTGGCGACGACGCCGGGGTCGAGGTCGGGCTCGAGCGAGAGCAGTCCGAGGAGCGGATCGTCCGCCACCACCGTCAGCGGCGCGGGTGGTGCCTCGTCGGCGGTCGTCGGCTGCCCGCCGGTCAGGACCATGGTGCGGCTCCGGGCCGTTCGGTCGTCGGTGTCGTCGGGCAGGACGAGCCGGTCGACCGGCAGGACGACCCGGGTGGTCCCGAGCGCCGTGATGGCCGGGAGCGCCTCCGGGGTCAGCGTGTCGTCGAGCAGCCAGGTGTGTTCGACCGGCCGCTGGAGCGTCTCGGCCTCGACGACCCGTGACCCGATGGCGAGCTCGTCCTGGAGCACGTCGAGTCCGTTGGCCGTGATGATGCCGCCCACGTCGACCGGCACGTCCGTCCGTCGGATGCTGCGGGCCCGCAGGCCCGGACGCTGGAGCGCCGCGGTGAGGGCCTCGGCGGTGAGTGTCTCGGACCGCCCGGCCCCGGTGAGCAGGTTCGGGCTGATGGCGAGCGAGAGCGGCGCCTCGGGCACGGCCTCGAGCAGGCCGGCCACGTCGTCGAGGGTCGACAGCAACTCGTCGTCGACGACCGACCTGCCGTCCGGCGTGAGCGACGGCGGCCCGTCGAGTCCGAGGGCGAGCGTCACCGACGTCCGGGCCGGCCGGCCGTCCCGGCCCACCGGCGCCGTCTCCGGCGGTCGGACCATGAACACGGTCCGCTCCCACAGGCTGGAACCGTCGGCGGCCACGAGCTCGAGCGAGACCGGGTGGATGCCGTCATCGGGGACCACCAGCACGCCGGTGGCACCGGTGCTGGAGTTGGTGATCTGCAAGGGGATGATCCAGCCGGCCGCCGGGTTCCCGAGCAGGGCCGCCGGCAGTTCGATCGGCCCCTGCAGGACCGACCCCGCCGATCCGCCGTTGGCGACGCGAGCGACCTCGGCCCGGAGGTCCGAACCGCCGCTCAGCCGCCGGTGGATCCGGACCTCCATGGTCGAGTCCGGCGGGACCGCCGTCGTCGGGGCGAACCGCAGCTCGAAGGTGCCGGTCGGAGGGACCGACGGCGACACGAAGGTCACCTCGAGGTCCGGCTCCGCCGGTGCGGGTTGCGGTGCTGGTTGCTGCGCGATCGAGGGTGATCCCCCTGCGGGCAGGGCCCCGGTCGCCCCGACGGCCGCCGCCACGACGGCCGCCGCCACGACGGCCACCGCGAACGCAACGAGGGGTCGCCGGGTGAACGACCCGGTGCGGGATGCCGGGCGTCCCCTCACGGGATCCCGCGGACGAGGACGACGAGGTCGCTCGGGGTCATCCGGAACCCCAGGTGGTGGTAGAGCCGCAGTGCCCGTTCGTTGTCGACCTGGGTGTTCACGAGCAGTCGACTGCAGCGGTGGCGGTCGGCCCACCGGAGCGCGTCCCGGCACAGCGCCGTGGCCAGGCCCGATCCGGCATGCTCCGGGTCGGTCGCCAGGCGCTGCAGGAACGCCTGGGAGCTGCTCCGCCCGGTGATCGCGTAGGCCACCACGACCCCGTCGGACTCGGCGACCCGGAACCGGGCCGACGGGGTGGCCGTCTCGGCGTCGTGCATCGACGCGGCGTCGAGCCGCCAGAACTCGGGGAACGCCCGGTGGTCGACCCGGAGGGCGGCGGGCCGGTCCCGGCGGCGCGCCCGGCGCAGCCGCACACCGACCGGAGGGTGCGGTCGTCCGAGGTCGGAGGACCCCGGGTCGACGGCGAGCACCCGCAGCCGGTCGAACTCCTCGAACCCCAGTCGGACGAACGGTCCGGTCTCGTCCGGGTGGAGCGCCGAGGTGATCACCGATGTGTACCCGGCGGCGGACAGCCGCTCCACGCACACGTGGAGGCTGTCGTCGTGGATCCGCACCGTGTCGGGGGCCAGGGCGAGGTAGGCGATCCGCGGGTCGGCGTGCCACGGGCCGATCCGAAAGCGGTCTCGTCCCACGGTCAGGGTCGCTCGGGAGGTCACGGCGCGGGAGGTCATGGTGCGGATCAGCTCGGCACGCCCTCGGTGCCGACCCAGAGCGTACGGGGCGGGGCCGACCCGGTGGGTATGGGGCGGGGCCGACCCGGTGGGTATGGGGCGGGGCCGACCCGCAAGGGGAAACCGGGCGGGGCCGACCCGCAAGGGGAAACCGGGCGGGGCCGACCCGCAAGGGGAAACCGGGCGGGGCCGACCCGCAAGGGGAAACCGGGCGCCGGGGGCTCCGTCGTGTCCCGGTACGATCGGTCCGTGGGTCCTGAGCGCGTCCGTCGTCTGATCGAAGAGGTCGCGCCGTTGACCGAGGTCTTCGAGCAGGCCGGCCGTCGGCTGTACCTGGTGGGGGGCAGCGTCCGTGACCTCTTTGTTGCCGGGGACGGTGTCGTCGCCGAGGCCGGTGTCGTTGCCGAGGCCGGTGTCGTCGCCGGCGCAGTGACGGGCGACGCGGCGGCGACGGTGGACGGCGACGGCCTCCCGGTGTCCCCCGACGTCGACCTGACCACCGACGCGCACCCGGACGAGATCAAGGCCATCGTGGGGCCGGTCGTCGACGCGCTGTGGACCACCGGCGAGCGATTCGGGACGATCGGCGTCCGCTCGGGGGGCCGTGACATCGAGATCACCACGCACCGGGCCGAGGCGTACCGTCCCGACAGCCGCAAGCCCGAGGTCGCCTTCAGCACCGACGTGCTCGACGACCTGAGTCGGCGGGACTTCACCGTCAACGCCATGGCGCTCGAGGTGACCTCGGCCTCCCCGACGCTGATCGATCCCCACGACGGTCTCGCCGACCTCAACGCTGGGATCCTGCGCACCCCGCTGTCGCCGGAGGAGTCCTTCTCCGACGATCCCCTGCGGATGCTGCGGGCGGCTCGCTTCGTGGCCCGGTTCGGGTTGCGCCCGACCGACGAGCTGGTCGAGGCGGTCCGCAACGGCCTGGACCGGATGGAGATCGTCTCGGCCGAGCGCGTCCGGGACGAGTTGTGCAAGCTCGTCGTGGTTCCCGACCCGTCCGCCGGCCTCTGGTTCGCCAGCGACACGGGATTGGCGATGACCTTCCTGCCGGAACTGCCCGACATGCGACTGGAGCAGGACCCGATCCACCGTCACAAGGACGTGCTGACGCACACGATCGCCGTCGTCGCCCAGTCCGAGTGCCGGCTCCGGGTCCGACTCGCCGCCCTGTTCCACGACGTCGGCAAGCCCAAGACGCGGTCGGTGGGCCCGAAAGGTGTCTCGTTCCACCACCACGAGGTCGTGGGCGCCCGTATGACCCGGGACCGGATGAAGGCCCTCCGGTTCTCCAAGGCGCTCGTCGACGACGTCACCCAGCTCGTGTACCTCCACCTGCGGTTCCACACGTACCAGATGGGGTGGAGCGACTCGGCGGTCCGCCGGTTCGTCCGTGATGCCGGTCCGCTCCTCGAGGACCTGATCGCGCTGACCCGGGCGGACTGCACCACCCGGAACCAGCGCAAGGCGGCGGCGCTGAGCCGCCGGATCGACGAGCTCGAGGAGCGCATCGCCGCCCTGCAGGAGGCCGAGGCGGTGCGATCGATCCGTCCCGACCTGGACGGCGCCGAGGTGATGCGCCACCTGGACATCGGACCCGGACCGATGGTCGGCCGGGCGCTCGCGCACCTGCTGGAGCTCCGGCTCGACCAGGGGCCGATGGACCGTGATGCCGCCCTGGCGGCGCTCGACGAATGGTACGGATCACAGGACGGCACCGGTGGGGGCCGCGACGGGAGGAGCAGCTGATGGCGGGCATCGTGGTGGGTGTCGACGGGTCCGAGCACTCCCTGGCGGCGCTTCGTTGGGCGGCCGTCGAGGCGAGGTTGCGCGGATCGGCGATCCGGGTGGTCGGAGCATTCACCACCCCGTTGATGAGCACGGGCTACGAGGTGGCGGCCCCCGATCCGGACGATCTCCGGGCGGCCTCGGAGACCATGCTCGGCGCCGCCGTGGACGCCACGTCAGCCGACGGGCTCCTCGACGGCCTGGACGTGACGGTGGAGTCGCTCGAGGGGCACCCCGGTGAGCGGCTGATCACGCTGTCCGAGGACGCCGAGCTCCTGGTCGTGGGGTCCCGCGGCCACGGAGGATTCGTGGGGTTGCTGCTCGGCTCGGTCACGACCTACTGCGTGAACCACGCCCACTGTCCGGTGGTCGTGGTCCGGGGCTCCGACTGAGGGACAGCGTCTGGATCAGACCCCGAGTCAGATCCCGAGCTTGCGGGCCCGGATCACGAGGGTCTCTGGTACCCACTCGCTGAGGGACGACCGGTGGAGGCTCGTTCCGGCGGTGCCGGCCTGCGGCTCCAGGACGGTGTCCACCCGGAAGCTCGCCCGCGTGAGCGTGGTGAACAGCTCGCCGAAGGAGTGGGGATGGGCGACCCCCTCGTCGGCTCCGGCCCTCCAGGCGATCGGGGTGGAACTCCAGGACGTCCGGGTGAGCGTCGGCGGCTGCTGTTCGGTGTCGTCGTCCTCGAGCATGGTCGCAAAGGGGTGGGGGAGCGACAGGAGGAACGGGGACTCAGGGGTCAGCACCCGGTGGACCTGTCGGACCACCCGGCTCAGGTCCTGCACGCCGGCGAGCGAGTAGACGGAGACCACCAGGTCGACGGCGTCGGCCCGCAGGAAGGCGAGGTCGGCCAGGTCGCTGTGGTGGAACTCGATGCGGACCTCGGCCCGCTCGGCGGCGGCCCGGGCCTGGGCCAGTCGGGAGGTCGAGGACTCCACGGCGATGACACGGGCACCCCGCCGGGCCAGGGCGATCGCCGCGGCGCCGGTCCCGCAGCCCAGGTCCAGCACGCGTCGGCCGTCGACCGAGCCGATCAACTTGGCGAGCTGCTCGTGGTCCAGGTCGGGGCCCAGCTGCACCAGGTCGCCGGTCAGTTCCGTGCCGTGCGGGAAGCTCAGCGGAGGCAGCGGTTCGGGAGCGGCGTCCTCGGCGACCAGGACCGGCCGGCTGTCGAGGTTCCCCGCCGACGGATGCCGACGGACGGTGGTGGTTGGGGGAGCCATCACCGACCATTCTCGCCGTTCCCGGCCGTTCGGACGCGGACCGGTGGTGTGGATCACCGGTGGGATCGGTCCCCCTGCCGGATCGACGACACCGGGGGTACCGTGTCCTCGTGCCGTTCACCCAGTCCGACGCCCCCGCCCGCCCGGGCCGGGCACCCGGCAGCATCGACTACCGGTTCGCACGACGGCAGGTGCTGCGCCGGGTCCGCGCCGGCGAGCTGCAGCGGTCCGAGGTCTGCGACGCCCAGCGCGAGCTCCTGCGGGTGGCGGAGCACTACTCGCAGCGGGCCACGACACCCTGTCCGGTGTGCGGCGAGTCCGAGCTCCGCATCGTCCGCTACGTGTTCGGGCCGCGACTCCCAGCGGGCGGCCGGGCGGTCGCCAGCCGGGCCGAACTACGCAAGCTCGCCGCCGGTCGGTCCGGATTGCGGTGCTACACCGTCGAGGTCTGTCTGGGCTGCCGTTGGAACCATCTCGTGGAGGTGGTTCCGCTCGCATCGAGCTCGGATCCCGAGCCCGTCGCGCCTGCACGAAGCCGTCCCCGGTCGTCCTCCTGAGCCGTCCCGCAGGCACCGACGGGACTCCGGGAGCCCCCTCGGGCAGACTCTCCGGGTCCGACCCCGGTCCGGCGTCCGCCGGACACCTTCTCCGCCGTGGCCTCCTCGACCCCTGAACCCAGCACCGACACCGCAGCCGTGCCCGGCCGCCGCAGCGTCCTGTGGCGCCTCCGGTTCGTGGGCTTCGGGGCGTTGGTCCTCGGCGTGGTCGCCATCGGGGGCGTCTGGACGGCGCTCAACACCCTGAAGCTCCCACCGGAGCGCCGGCCGGTCGAGACCTCGTTCGTCTGCGATTCGACGGTCGAGGCCGGTCAGTGCGGGTTCGACACCGCCATGGCCCGCCTGCGCACCGAGCAGGAGCGTGTCCTCGTGGACTACGAGCAGCTCCCGCCGGTCCTGGTGCAGGCGGTGCTCTCGGCGGAGGACCGGAAGTTCTTCGACCACAGCGGGGTGGATCCACTCGGGATCAGCCGGGCGCTCTACCAGGATCTCCTCGGGGGCAGCGAGTCGCTCCAGGGCGGGTCCACGATCACCCAGCAGTACGTCAAGAACGTCTACCTGACCTCGGAGCGGAGTCTGGACCGCAAGCTCCGGGAGGCCGTCCTGGCGATCAAGCTCGAGCGCGAGCTCGACAAGCGGGAGATCCTGACCCGGTACCTCAACGAGGTGTACTTCGGCCGGGGCGCCTACGGGGTGGAGGCGGCGGCCCGGGCCTACTTCGGCGTCAACGTCGAGGAGCTCGACCTGGCGCAGTCGGCCTACCTGGCCGGGCTCATCCGGTCGCCGGAGACGGCGGACGCGACCCGGGATCCCGAGGTCGCCAGCCAGCGGCGCAACAGCGTGCTGGTGGCGATGGTCGAGGAGGGCCACATCACCCAGGCCGACGCCGACCGGGTCGGCGCGCTGCCGTGGCTGACCGAACCGAGCATCCAACAGGACGGCTCGATCCAGGCGGCCACGATCCTGGAACGGTCCGAGGAGACCACCGACTTCGGGCCGGTCCGCTACGACGACATCGGCTCCGAGTACTGGGTCGACCTGGTCCGCCGGCAGCTCCGGGAACGGTTCGGACCGGGTGCGGAAACCCGCGGGTTCCGTGTCTACACCACCTTCGACCCCGACCTGCAGGAGGCGGCGGTCGAGTCGGTCAACTCGACGGTGAACCAGCCCGATGGTCCGCTCGGTTCGCTCGTCTCGGTCGACGCCGACGGCCGCGTGGCGGCCATGGTCGCCGGCCGTGACTACCAGTCGGCCCAGGTCAACCTGGCCCTGGGGGCCGAGGGCGGCGGTGCGGGCAGGTCGCCGGGATCGACCTTCAAGCCGATTGCGCTCGCGGCGTTCGTCGAGGACGGCTTCTCGGTCGACTCCCGCTACGAGGCCCCACCGACCACCCAGTTCCCGGGCGTGACGGAGCAGGACGGGAGCCCGTGGCGCCCCGCCAACTACGACCGGGCCGACCACGGCGTGGAGACCGTCGAGCAGGCGACCTGGCAGTCGACCAACACCGTCTACGCCGGGATGGTCGACCAGCTCGGACCGGAGCGGCTCGCCAGCATGGCCAACCGGCTGGGCGTCACCGCCGAGCTGGACCCGGTGTACTCGTTGGTCCTCGGCGCCGAGGGCGTCTCGGTGCTCGACATGGCCTCGGCCTACTCGACCTTCTCGAGGCACGGCGTGCGGATCGACCCCTACATCATCGAGCGGATCGAGGACTCCGACGGCAACGTCGTGTTCGACGCGGCAGTGGACGTCCCCCGTCAGCAGGTGATCGCGCCCGATGTGGCCGACACCGTGACGTCGGTGCTGACCGGGGTGATCTCGCGGGGCACCGGGAAGGCCGCCGCGTTCGGCTCACCGGCCGCCGGCAAGACCGGGACGACCGACAACGCCGAGGACGCCTGGTTCGCCGGCTACACCTGCGACCTGACCGCCGTGGTCTGGATGGGCTACGAGGTCCCGCGTGAGATGACGACGTCGAGCGGCGGGCAGATGTCGGGCGGTGCGACACCGGCGCGGATGTGGCGGTCGTTCATGTCGAGGGCCACGGCGGACGACGACGACTGCGACTACGCCGAGGTCGACTACGGCGACAAGGTCCTGAACTCCGGGTACTCCCCGTCGAGGTCGTCCAAGCGCTCCTCGCAGGGGTCCTCCGGTTCCTCGAGCGGTTCGACCACGTCGACGACCACTCCGTCCGGCGGCTCCTCGACCTCGGTGCTCCGGTCCACGACGACGGTGCCCAGATCCACCACCACGGCCCCCCGTCCCACCACGCCGCCGACGAGCTCGCCGCCGACCACGGCCACCTCCGGCGGAGGCTGAGCAGGATCTCGGGAATCCGTTCGGGTACAGGGGGATCTGTGCTTGGCACGGGACCCCTCGACGTCGTACCGTTGGGGTGTCGGCCGGCAGCCACAGGGCGCTGGACCAACTGAGGAGGTGGGCCAGTGGCACCATCTGCAGCCATCCCGTCGGCACGTCGGACGGTTCCGGCCGTCCGAGCCACCAAGGTGCGGCGGGGCGACGCACCGCTGGTCATGGTGACCGCCTACGACGCCCCGGGCGCCCGGATCGCCTCGGAGGCGGGGGTCGACATGATCCTCGTCGGCGACTCGGTGGCCATGGTCGTGCTCGGCTACGACGACACGCTCCAGGTCACCGTCGAGGACCTGGCGCACCACACCGCAGCGGTCGCCCGGGCCCGGCCCGAGTGCCTGATCGTCGGTGATCTGCCGTGGATGAGCTACCACGTGTCCCCTCAGGAGACCGTCCACAACGCCGCCGCCCTGATCCGGGCCGGAGCGCAGTGCGTGAAGCTGGAGGGGGGCCGGAAGCGGGTCCCCATGATCGAGGCACTCGTCGACGCCGAGATCCCCGTGGTCGGCCACCTGGGACTGACGCCCCAGTCGGTGCACGCCATGGGCGGGTTCCGGGTCCAGGCCAAGGAGTCCGAGGCGGCACTGCAGCTCGTGGCCGACGCCAAGGCGCTGCAGCACGCCGGGTGCTTCGCGATCGTGCTCGAGGGGGTTCCCGACGAGGTCGCCCGGATGGTGACCGAGGCGGTCGACGTGCCCACGGTGGGCATCGGTGCCGGTCGCCACTGCGACGGTCAGGTCCTGGTGTTCCACGATCTGCTGGGCCTCGAGGACCGGGTGGCGCCCAAGTTCGTCCGCCGCTACGCATCGCTGAAGGGCCAGGCCGTCGAGGCGGTGGCGGCGTTCGCCGCCGACGTGCGGGGCGGTGCGTTCCCCGACGACTCGGAGTCGTACCACCTGTCGGTGGACGAGGCCGAGGCGCTCTCGCTCTACGGCGGCGCCCACTGACCGGCGCTCCGGCCGGCTCCGTCGGTTCGCTGTCACATCCCTGCCCCAGACTGCGGGCGTGACGATCACCGGCCCCACCACCGGCTCAACCGACACCAGCCAGACCACGACCGGGCACCCCACCGACTGGACCCCTGCGGGGTCGGGGTGCCTACACTCTGCGTCGCACATCGCCCGGGCACGTTCCGGGTCCCTGTCCTGCAGGTCGCAGGACCCTGGAGCGCCCGTCGCCCAGGTCCGGAGGGAGGAGTCAGCGTGGCAGTCCGCGCGTACGAGCTCATGATCATCGTCGACCGTGACGTCGACGACGCCGCCAACACGGCTGTCCTGCAGCGCGTGCAGGAGCTGGTCAGTGCCGGTGATGGCACCGTGCCCACGGTGGACAAGTGGGGTCGGCGACGCTTCGCCTATCCCATCAACCACAAGGAAGAGGGCGTGTACTCGGTGCTGGAGATCGTCACGGAGGCGCCGAACCTCGACGAGGTCGACCGGTACCTCCGGCTCGCGGACGACGTCGTCCGCCACAAGCTGATCCGGCTCCCCGACGACGAAGCCGCACGACGCGGCCTCCTCGCCGGTGCCGGCGAAGGAAAGGACTGACCATGGCAGGCAACTACGTCGAGTTGATCGGCAACCTCACCCGGGATCCGGAACTCCGGTTCATCCCGTCCGGGGCTGCCGTCGCGAACTTCGGGCTGGCGGTGAACCGTCGCTGGCGCAACGCCCAGACCAACGAGTGGGACGAAGAGGTCGCCTTCTTCGACATCGTCTGCTGGCGGGACCTGGCCGAGAACGTGACCGAGTCCCTCACCAAGGGCAACCGGGTCATGGTCAGTGGCCGCCTGCAGGTCCGCTCCTGGGAGACGGACAACGGCGAGAAGCGATCGAAGGTCGAGATCCTCGCCGACGAGATCGGCCCCAGCCTCCGGTGGGCGACCGCACAGGTCACCCGGACCGAGCGCCGCGAGGGCGGCGGCGGTGGGGGCGGAGGCTTCGACGCCCCGCCTCCAACCGAGGCACCGACCTACAGCCAGGATGAGGAGCCCTTCTGATGGCCAAGCCACCGCCGCGTCGCGGCAAGCCCAAGGACAACGGTCGCAAGCTCAAGAAGAAGGTGTCGATCCTCGACTCCGAGAGCGTCGAGTACGTGGACTGGAAGGACGTGAACCTGCTCCGGCGGTTCATGTCCGACCGGGCCAAGATCCGCGCTCGTCGCGTCAGCGGGAACGACACCCAGCAGCAGCGGGAGGTGGCCAAGGCCATCAAGAACGCCCGTGAGATGGCGTTGCTCCCCTACACGAGCCGGGTCACCACCCAGCGAGGTCGTCGCTCGGACCGTGACGGCGACGACCGTCGTGGTCCGCGTCCCGACCGGGAGCGACCGGAGTCGACCGAGTCGGCCGACGCCGCTGCCGCCGAGGAGTTCGAGGCCATCGAGGCGACCGAGGACGCCGTGGTCGAGGAGGCGACGTCGTGAGCTCGGTGAAGGTGGTGCTGCGGTCCGATGTGGCCGGACTCGGCAAGCGCGGCGACGTGGTCGAGGTCTCCAAGGGCTATGCCCGGAACTTCCTGGAGCCCCGTGACCTCGCCTTCTCGGCGACGGCAGGGTCCGAGCGCCAGGCGGAGTCCATGCGCCGGGTCCGGACCATCCGGGACGCCAAGGATCGGGAGGCGGCCACGGAGATCGCCACCCGCTTGGTGCCCAGGACCATCACGATCGTGGCCCGGGCCGGCGAGGGCGGGAAGCTCTTCGGTTCGGTGACGGCAGCCGACGTCTCGGCAGCCGTGGCCGAGCAGGCCGGTGTCGAGATCGATCGGAAGCTGCTGGTGCTCGACGAGCCGATCAAGGACCTGGGGACCCACCACGTCCAGGCCCGGCTCCACGCCGACGTCGAGTTCCCGATCACGGTCGAGGTGACCACCGACTGACATCGGTTTCGTCCACAGGATGGCCCGTCATCCACAGTTGGACCCACAAGCGATCCACCGTGAAACCCGGGAAATCCAGAGGGTCATCCTCTGGATGACCACAGGGTGAACGGCGGAGGATGGACGGTGATGCCGCCCGAACCGCCCAGCAGTCCACCTGTCTCGAGCCGGGTTCCCCCGAGCAATCTGGACGCGGAGCAGTCGTTGCTCGGCGCCATGCTGCTCTCGGAGCACGCCGTGTCGTCCTCGGCGACGATCGTGCAGGCGGACGACTTCTACAAGCCCGCCCACCGCCACATCTTCGAGGCGGTGCAGACCCTGTACGCGACGGGACGCGGCGTCGACCCGCTGACCGTCGCCGAGGAGCTCGACCGGGTCGGCGTGCTCGACGCCGTCGGGGGCGCCGCGACTCTCGTGTCGCTGCAGGCGAACACCCCGGCGATCACGAACGCCGAGCACTACGCCCGGATCGTCGAGGAGAAGGCGCTGCTGCGGAAGCTGATCGGCGCGGCGAACGACGTGGCCGAACTGGGCTACGCGCCGCTCGACGACATCGAGAAGACGATCGACTCCGCCGAGAGCCTCATCTTCTCGGTGGCCCAGCGTCGGAACTCCGACACGCTCGCCGAGCTGGCCCCGCTGCTGGACCAGGCGCTCGAACAGCTCGAGGAGCTCTACGAGCGCGGTGACGCCATCACGGGGACCCCCACCGGGTTCACCGACCTGGACGGACTCCTGTCCGGCCTGCAGCCCGGTGCGCTGATCGTCATGGGCGCCCGTCCGGCCATGGGCAAGAGCGCGTTCGCGCTGGGGCTCGCCTCGCACGCGTCCGTGCGCGAGCAGCTCCCCGTGATGTTCTTCTCGCTCGAGATGAGCCACCTCGAGCTGACCCAGCGTCTGCTCGCCGCCGAGGCCCGGGTCGATGCGACCAAGCTCCGGACCGGCCGGCTCACGGACTCCGACTGGACCAAGCTGACCAAGGCGATGGGGCGGCTCGGCGAGGCGCCGCTGTGGATCGACGACAACCCGGCGCTCACGGTCATGGAGATCCGGGCCAAGGCCCGTCGGCTGCAGGACAAGCTCGGAACGACACTGGGCCTGATCGTCGTGGACTATCTCCAGCTGATGCAGGGTCGGAGCAACGCCGAGAGCCGTCAGGTCCAGGTCGCCGAGATCAGTCGGGAGCTCAAGGTGTTGGCCCGCGAGCTCGAGGTGCCCGTGGTCGCCCTCTCGCAGCTGTCCCGGCAGCTGGAGCTGCGAGCCGACAAGCGCCCCATGCTCGCCGACCTCCGCGAGTCGGGCTGCCTGACCGCCTCGACCCGTGTGCTGCGGGCCGACACCAATGAAGAGGTCCCCCTCGGGGACCTGCTGGCCTCCGCTGAGCAGGACATCCCGGTCTGGAGCCTGGACGACGACTGGAAGCTGGTGCCGTCGACCATGTCCCACGTCTTCGCGAGCGGCATCAAGGAGGTGTTCCGCCTGCAGCTCGCCTCGGGCCGGACGGTCGAGGCCTCGGCCAACCACCCGTTCCGGCGCGTCGAGGGGTGGGTTCGTCTCGACGAGCTCGCCGTCGGCGACCGTCTCGCCGTGCCGAGACGGGTCGGCCGCCCCGACCGGCCGACCCGCCTGGCCGACCTGCTCGCCGCATCGGGAGCCCCTCCCGTCGGCGATGCCAGTGGTGACGCCGCCGTCCCCGGCGCTGGGGTCGGGCCCACCGACACCCCGGTCGATCCGGTCGAGCTGGCCGAGCTCGTCGAGGGCGCCGCTCGATCGGGGGCGCTGCCCGCCGGGGTCGACTCGCTCGGGGACGACGACCTGGCGGTGGTGCTCGCTCAGGTGTGCACCAGGCTCGGATCGATCAGCGTGGGCACGCTCCGCGGCCGACCGCTCGTCCGGGTCGTCTGCACCAGCCGCCACCGGGACCTGCTGGGCCACCTCCAGCGGCTCCTCACCCGGTTCGAGGTCCACTCGCGGGTCGTCGCGGTGACCGGTCGTTCCCGCTCGTGGAGACTGTGGGTCCACGGGGCCGATGACCAGCGGCGGTTCCTGGCCGCGGTCGGACTCCGGGGCCCCGAGGCGGACGTTGCCCGCCGGGCGCTCGATGCGCTGGCGGACGTCACCCCCAACCCCAACGTGGACACCATCCCTCCTGCTGTCCGCGATGTCGTCGTGGCCGAGCTCGAGCGACTCGGGACCACCCATCGCCAGCTCGCCGCCGCGCTCGGGGAGCCCTACTGCGGCGGCTACCTCCTCGGTACGCCGGCCCGACCCCGGGCGACGAGCCGGGAGCGGCTCGGCCGTATCGCCGAGGCGTGCGACAGCAAGGAGCTCGCAGCGCTCGCCGAGTCGGACGTCTTCTGGGACGAGGTGGTCGGGATCGAGCCGCTGGGACCGCAGCCGGTCTTCGACGCCACGGTCCTGGGAACCCACAACTTCGTGGCCGATGGCGTCATCGTCCACAACTCCATCGAGCAGGACGCCGACGTGGTCATGTTCCTGTACCGCGACGAGGTGTACCACCAGGACTCGCCCGACAAGGACACCGCCGAGGTGATCGTGGCCAAGCACCGCGCCGGTCGCACCGGCGTCGCCCGGCTGGTGTTCCTGGACTACTGCACCCTCTTCGCCAACATGGCGAAGGGCGACTGAGTCAGCTCCCTGTTGGTCCAGCGGGTCCGGGTCACCTGACTCGCTGATGGAAGTGGATCAGGCCTGCACCCAGTCGGGTTGGAGGGCCGGGTCGGCCGGGAAGTGCTCGATGTCGGTGGGCGGGTCCTCGAGGTCCGGATGTTCCAGCTCCAGGTCCCGGCGGGCGTCGGCCCGGTCACGGTCGTCGAGCTCGCGCAGGTCGCAGCACCACTCGACCAGCGTGCCGTTCGGGTCGTGCGTGTAGACCGACCGGCAGAACCCGTGGTTGATGTCGAGGACCTCCAGGCCCAGGTCGAGCCAGCGCTTCCGGCGGGCCTCCAGATCGGTCGGGTCGGTGGCGTGGAAGGCCAGGTGGTTCACCCACTCGGGAAGTCCGACGGCCCGGGACATGGCCCCGTCGACGGCCGGGTACTCGCCGTGGAGGTCCCAGAAGGCGATCATCCCCGGCGCCCCCTCGGTCACGTCCGGATTCCGGTAGAAGACGTGGCGGGCCCAGCCGCCCTCGGGCGTGGGTGCCGTGATGCACTTGACCAGTTCGAAGCCCATGGCCTCGGTGTAGAAGCGGTCGGTGGCGTCGATCTTCGCAGTGGCGAGTGCGACGTGGTGGTAGCCCATCGTGATCTCCTCGTCGGGATCCATCGGCGGTCCGAGCCCCCGCATGGTAGGTCGGAAGGTGGATCCTGGGCGTGGCGTAGGGTGCGGAGGTGGCCGATCCAGCCGACTCCGCGAGCGGGACCGACGCCGCTGACCCGGAGGAGACGTCGGTCCCGTCGGTCACGGGGTCCATCGATCGGCGCAAGCAGGTCATCGCCGGACTGATCACCCTGGTCGTGCTGGTCGTGGTCTTCGTCGGGATCTTCCCGAAGTTCGCCAACTACGGCGATGCCTGGTCGTCCATCCAGAAGATGTCCGTCGGCTCGCTCGTGGCGCTCGGAGCCGTCACGGTCGCGAACATCGTCATCTACGTGTTCCCCTACATGGCGGCCCTCCCCGGCATCAGGTTCTGGGACGCGTTCGTGGTCCGTCAGACATCCTTCATGATCTCGAACGCCGTCCCCGCCGGTGGTGCGTTCGGGCTGGCGGTCCAGTACGCCATGCTCAGCGGCTACGGGTTCGGCCCGGCCGAGGCGTCCTCGGCCATCGCGGTCACGAGCATCTGGAACCTGCTCGTGACGCTGGCGCTCCCGGCACTCGGCCTGGCGGTCCTCGTCGTCGAGGGCGACGCCACCCAGAACCAGGTCCTCGGGGCCGTCGGCGGGCTCGTGGCGGTGGTCGCGATCGTCGGTGTGATGACGGTCGTCCTGCGGAGTGAGGCGTGGGCCCGGCGTCTCGGGGGGTGGGGCGACGCGATCATCCACCGGGTCCGGCCGTCCACGCCGCCGGACGTCGCGACATCGGGCGTGGTCCGGTTCCGCGACCAGACCTACGACGTGGTGGCGCAGCGGTGGGGGCGCCTGACGCTCACGAACTTCGCCCAGCAGTTCAGCCAGTTCTTCGTCCTGCTCGTGGCGATCTACGGGCTCGGTGGAACCAGCACCGGTGTGAATCCGGCCGAGATCTTCGCGGCGTTCGCAGTCGCTCGTCTGGCCGGGTTCATCCCGGTCACCCCGGGGGGTCTGGGGACCGTCGACGCCGCCCTCGTCGGCCTGTTGTCCGCCTTCGGGATGAACCAGGACCAGGCACTGGCGGCCGATCTCCTCTGGCGGGCCGCCACGTTCATCCCGCAGATCGTGATCGGGATCATCACCTTCCTCGTCGGGCGGGTCCAGGCCGCCCGACGCTCGGCGGGCCGGGCCGTCCCCAGCACCTGAGGGCGGGACACGCCTGAGGGGCGGTCCCCCTGAGGGGCGGTCAGTCGGTCGCGCCGAGCGGCTCGGTCCAGTCGGGCCCCGGCGATCCGCAGGCCGTGCGCAGGTCGTCGAGGTAGCGACGCCTCGGGACGTCCACGACACCGAGCGAGGCCAGGTGCGGGGTCGACCACTGGACGTCGAAGAGCGAGCCCTCGACCGACCCGACGATCCGCGCGGCGGCGACCACGGCGACCTTGGACGCGTCACGGACGTGGTGGAACTTCGACTCGGCGGCGAAGAACGCTCCGATGGCGACCCCGTAGAGGCCGCCCGCCAACGCTCCGTCCCGCCAGACCTCGACGCTGTGGGCCCACCCCAGCCGGTGGAGCGTGGTGTAGGCGGCGACGATCCGCTCGTCGATCCATCCGTGGGGCCGGGCGGGGTCGCCGCAGGCCCGCACGACCTCCTCGAACTTCCGGTCCGTGGTGATCTCGAAGCGACCGAGGACCCGCCGGAGGGACCGGGACACGTGGACGCCGCCCGCCGGGAGCACCGCCCGGGGGTCGGGGGAGAACCAGGCCAGGTCCCGGCGCCCGACGGGCATGGGGAACAGTCCGAGCCGGTAGGCCGCCAGCAGCGACCCGGGCTCCAGATCGCCACCCAGGACGACGGGACCGTCGCCCGGGCCGTCACGCGGGTCGGGGAACTCCCAGCGACTCGGGGGTGGTTCGGCCGGCGTGACGGGAGGCCTCAGCGCGAGTAGTCGTAGAACCCGGCGCCGGACTTCCGCCCGAGCTGCCCGGCGGCGACCATCCGGCGGAGCACCGGCATGGCGGAGTAGTTCGGGTCGCGGAACTCGTCGTAGAGGGCATCGAGGATGGCGACCGAGGTGTCCAGCCCGACCAGGTCGAGCAGGGCGAGCGGCCCCATCGGGAACCCGCAGCCGCCCTTCATGGCGGCGTCGATGTCCTCGGCACTCGCCGTGCCGTTCTCGAGCATCCGCACGGCGTTGTTCAGGTAGGGGAAGAGCAGGGCGTTGACGATGAAGCCGGCGCGGTCCTTGACCTCGACCGGCGACTTGCCGCAGGCCTCGGCGAACGCCCGGCAGGCGGCGATGGTCTCGTCGGAGGCGGTCAGCGGGCGCACGATCTCGACCAGGGCCATGGCCGGCGCCGGGTTGAAGAAGTGCACACCGCAGACCCGGTCGGGGCGCTGCGTCGCCACGGCCATCTCGACCACGGGCAGGGTCGAGGTGTTGGTGGCGAGGATCGTGTCCGGCCCGCAGATCCCGTCGAGTTCGGTGAACAGCGCCTGCTTGATCGCCAGGTCCTCGACGACCGACTCGATCACGAGGTCGCAGTCGGCGACCGCGGCCAGATCGTCGGTGGCACTCACCCGCGCCCGGACCTCGTCGGCGACCGCCTGCTCGAGCTTGCCCCGCTCCACCTGCTTCGCCAGCGACTTCTCGAGCGAGGCGAGCATGGCGTCGGCCGTCGCCTGCTGCCGTGAACGCAGCACGACGGTGTGGCCGGACTTGGCCGCCACCTCCGCGATGCCCGAGCCCATGATGCCGCTACCGAGGATGCCCACACGTTCGATCGTCATGCGGGCGATGCTAGCGAGCGAGCCGGTCGTGACCCCAAGCCGCAGGCGGGACGGGGCCCCGGGCCCGTGCGCCTCGGGATGGCTCGCTGCGTGGCGGGCATGTCAGGCTGTCGGCCGTCGGCCCACCGGTGGCGTCGGCATCGACGGAGGAGCGCGACGGTCATGACGGGGACGTTGGCCCTGGTGGGCGGAGGTGAGTGGTCCGAGGCGTGCACCTTCGACGCCGACCTCCTGTCGGGGTGCGGTGACGTGCTGGTGATCCCCGCCGCGATGGCCTACGAGCGACCCGAGGCCGCCGTCGAGCGGGCTCGGGCCCACCTCGAGCCGCTCGGCGTCCGGGTCGACGTGCTCGACGTCTACCGTCGCGCCCAGGCCATGGAGCCCGAGGCGTCGGCGGCGGTGGCGTCGGCGTCGGCGGTCTACGTCTCGAGCGGCTCGCCCATGCACCTCCGGTCCGTGCTGAAGGACACGCCGTTGCTCGACGCACTGGTGTCGGCCTGGAGGGGTGGCGCCGTGGTGGCGGTGGCGGGGGAGGCGACCTCGGTGCTCTGCACGCACATGGTGGACAGCCGGGGCGGGGCCTTCACGGTCGGCCTCGAGCTGGTCACCTCGGCGACGTTCGTGCCGCGCCGAGACCGTTGGTCACCGGACAAGCTCCACCGGACCGTCGAGCTGGCGCCGGTCGACCTGCCCGTCGTCGGCATCGACGAGTCGACCGCCCTCGTCCACACGGGTCCGGGTGAGTGGAGCGTCTCGGGAGCCGGTGAGGTGCAGGTCTTCCTGGGAGGTCGGCGGGTCGGACTCGACACACTGCCTCGGGCGCTGAACCCGGTGCTCGAGGGCTGATCCGCGTCGTGGTGTGAGCACGGCGGTGTCGGCCCGCCGGTGTCAGCTGGTGCCGGTGTCAGCCGGCCGGTGTCTGCGTGATGCGGACCGACTCGATGACGACCGGCTCGGTCGGCTCCTGGCTGGCGTTGCCGAGCGAGCCGATCACGTCGATGACCTCACGGCCCGCGATCACCTCGCCGAACCGGGTGTAGTTCGCCGGGTTCAGCTGCTGGCCCCCACCCGGCAGGACGACGAAGAACTGGCTGCCGTTCGTCGCCGGGCCGGCGTTGGCCATGGCGAGCGAGTAGTCGGTGTAGGCCTCGGGACCGGACGGCAGTTCATCGCCGAAGCTGTAGCCGAGCTCGTTGTTGCCCCAGGGCTCGCCGTCGCCGTCCCCGCCCTGGATGACGAACCCGGGGACGATCCGGTGGAACGGGACGCCGTCGTAGAAGCGGTAGCGGCTCAGCACGACGAAGTTGTTGGTCGCCACGGGGGCGGCGACGGGGTCGAGCTGCAGCGTGAACGACCCCTTGTTGGTGGTGACTTCGGCGGTGTAGGTGGCCGCCGGGTCGATGCACGTGGGTGGTGGCCCGGCGAACTGCTGGACCCGCTTCTGGGAACCCTCGGCAGGCGGACATGGCGTCGGCTGGGTGAGCGTCATCCCGTCGGGTGGGGCGGGGAGCGTCGCCCCCTCGGCGACGGTCGTGGTGGTCTCCCCGGGGCTGGTTGTGGTGGTCTCCCCGGGGGTCGTCGTGGTCGAGCCGTCGGCGCTCGTCGATCCGCCGTCCTGGACGAGCAGGGCTGCGACACCCAACAGGAGCGCCGCCGCCAGCACGATGCCGACGACCGTGATGACCCGCTGCTTGCGCTGCTGGCGGGTCAGGTGCTTCCGGGCCTGATGGACCCGGGCGGTCCGGCCCTGCTTCTGGCGTGCGTGCTTCTCGGCGCTGGTACCCACGGCGGGTGAGCGTAGCGTCGGGTCGCTCCGACCCGGCGTCGGTCCGGGGTCCCGAGCGAGCAGGTCCGCCGCCCGTCGTGGGGCCTCACCGGGGTCGCCGTGTAGCGTTCGCGCCGTGGCGTTGCTGGTCCAGAAGTACGGAGGGACGTCGGTCGCGGACGCCGATCGCATCCGTGCGGTGGCCGACCAGGTCGCGCGGGCCCACCGTCGGGGCGATCAGGTCGTGCTCGTCGTCTCGGCCATGGGCAAGGAGACCGACGAGCTGCTGCGGCTCGCCGCCGAGGTCTCCGAGGACCTCCCCGGCCGAGAGATGGACATGCTGGTCACGGCCGGGGAACGGAAGGCCATCGCCCTGGTCGCCATGGCGATCGAGGCCGCCGGGGTCCCTTCGGGCAGCTACACCGGAAGCCAAGCGGGGTTCGTGACCGACACGAACCACCGCAACGCCAAGATCCTCGAGGTCGGTGCCGCTCGGATCCGGGCTGCGCTCGACGAGGGGCGGGTTCCCGTGGTGGCCGGTGCGCAGGGCGTGTCGACCGACCACGACGTGACCTTCCTCGGCCGCGGCGGGTCGGACACGACCGCGGTCGCGTTGGCGAAGGCGCTGGGTGCCGACGCCTGTGAGCTCTACACGGACGTGTCCGGGGTCTTCACCACGGACCCCCGGGTGGTCAGCTCGGCCCGACGGATGCACTCGATCACGTACGACGAGATGCTCGAGATGACCGCAGCCGGCTGCCCCAAGCCGGCCATGCGATCGGTGGAGTTCGCACATCGGCACGGCGTGCCCCTGCACGTCCGGTCCGCATTCACCTGGGAACCAGGCACCTGGGTCGTCGAGGAGAGTCCAGACATGGAAGCAGCTCTGATCCGTTCGGTCGTGGCCGATTCGTCCGAGGCGAAGGTCACCGTCTCCGGTGTGCCCGATCAGCCCGGTGTCGCCGCCCGGCTGTTCCGGGAGCTCGCGGACGAGGACGTGAACGTCGACATGATCGTCCAGAACGTCTCGGCGGCCGGGGTCACCGACATCTCGGTCACCGTCCCGCACACGGACCTGGCACGCGCCGTTCAGGTCTGCGAGTCCCAGCGGGACTCGACCGGACCGACGTCGGTGGTCGCCGACCAGCGCATCGCCAAGGTGTCGGTCGTCGGTGCCGGGATGAAGTCGAACCCCGGTGTGGCCGCAACGATGTTCGAGGTGCTCGCGGCCAACGGGATCAACATCGAGATGATCTCCACCTCGGCGATCCGGATCTCGTGCGTGATCGCCGAGGATGCCGTCGATCGGGCGGTGCAGGTGCTGCACGACGCGTTCGAACTCGACCGCACCACCTTCTGATCCGCAGACCCCCCTCCTGCCGGCTTGGTCGTCGTCCTCGTCGTCCTCGTCGTCCTTGCCGGCTTTGTGGTGCGAGCTACATGCATATGCATGTAGCTCGCACCACAAAGCCGGCAAGGACGACGAGGACGACGAGGACGACGACCAAGCCGGCAGG
>SXGS01207195.1_pt1 | contig 32511 bp, 23 predicted proteins | sample 3174681 | NCBI WGS metagenome assembly SXGS01 (sample SAMN11356861, study PRJNA531348) | freshwater metagenome | isolation source: freshwater sample F1-80 | place: China: Fuxian Lake, Yuxi | collected 2017-12-25 | reverse complement strand
TTACCGGCATATCGAAGAGGGGATGAAACCCATGGCGGCTGCCTTCAAGGCCATGGACGAAATTAGCTTCGCGGTCATCGCTATCACCCTGTCGTTGGTGGCGGTCTTCACACCGCTGGCCTTCCAGAAAAGCACCACGGGCCGTCTCTTCGTGGAGTTCGCCGTGGCTGTCTCGGTTTCGGTGATCATCTCGGCGTTTGTCGCGCTGACCTTGTCACCGGCCATCGCCGCTCGGGTGCTCAAGCCCATCCAGGTCAAGAAGGCCACCGGGCTATTTGGTGTGTTTGAGGCGATCCTCGATGCCGTGACTCGCGGCTACCTGAGTTCTCTGCGCTGGGCCCTGCGTCACCGCTTCTTGTCGGTGCTGGTGACCTTGGGAACCGTGGCCTTGATGATCTTTGCCTACCGGGGCTTGGATAAAGACTTTCTGCCGCAGGAGGACAAGAGCCGGATGTTTGCGATCGTCCTCACTCCGAACGGTTCCACGAGCGAATTCACCGACCGTCAGCTCCGCAAGGCCGAGGCCATCATTGCCAGCGTCCCGGAGGTAAAAAGTTACGGCGCCATCGTGGCTCCGGGTTTCAGTGGTCCCGGTCAGGCTTCGTTCGGAATTGTTTTTGTGACCTTCCAAGATCGCTCACTACGGAAACGCTCAACCCAGGAAATCGTCAACGGACCGGGTGGGATGTCGCAGCGTTTCTTTGCCGAGGTTGAAGGTGGCTTCGCTATTGCTAATCTTCCCAAGGCCATCGAGGTCGGCTTCAACAACTCGCCTTTCGAACTGGTGATCCAGAATCAGGACCTCGACACGCTCAATCAGACGGCGCAGGCGCTCTCGGCTCGCATTAGTGGACTGACCAACGCCGCGGGCCAGCCACTGCTTAAGAACATCCGGGTTAGCTATGAGGTGGACAAGCCCGAGCTGCGCCTCTCGGTGGATCGCAGTCGAGCCGCTGCGCTGGGGGTGAGCATCGAAGACATTTCTCGGACGCTTCAGATCCTCTTCGGTGGCCTGGATTTGAGTCGTATGAAGGTGGATGGCAAGGAGTACGAAGTCATCGCCCAGTTGGAGCGGGCCTCCCGACTCACACCGCAGGAGTTGGACACAGTGTATGTCCGCAATCAGCGCGGGGAGCTCATTCAGCTCAACGCCCTAGTAACTCGAACGTCCGGCGCGGCCCCCAATTCCATCAGCCACTACGGTCGACTCCGCAGTGCCAGCATCACGGCCTCTCCGGGCGGCACTCCCATTGGTGTGGTGGTGGAGCAAGTTCAGCCGCTCTTGAAAGATCTGCCGGCGGGCACTCTGCATGCGTGGGAAGGGGAAGCGAAGAACCTGGCGGACAGCACCGGTGAGATTTGGTTCGTGCTCGGTCTGGCCGCGATCATCGTCTACATGACCTTGGCTGCGCAGTTCGAGAGCCTCATTCATCCCTTCACGGTCATGCTGGCGTTGCCGTTGGCCGCGGTGGGCGCCTTCGGGTTGCTGTGGGTGCTGGCCTTCCTGGGCAAGACCGGGGTGATCCCAGTGATCCCCTCCATGAACATCAACTTGTTCAGCCAAATCGGTCTGGTGCTCCTCATCGGGCTAGTGACCAAGAATTCTATCTTGCTGGTCGAATACGCCAACCAGCGCGCCCAAAAGGGCATTGACCCGGTCACGGCGATGATGGAAGCCGGCAAGGTTCGGCTCCGGCCCATTCTCATGACGGCCTTTTCCACGGTGGCGGGCATTATGCCCATTGCCATTGGTTTTGGCGCGGGTGCCGAGAGTCGTCGTCCGATGGGCGTCGCGGTCGTGGGAGGCATGCTCACCAGCACCTTCCTGACTCTGTATGTGATTCCGGTCGTCTACGTGCTGCTGGATCGCTGGTTTCCAACGCGGCCCATGCATTCCTCCGAACTCCTGCCGGAAGCCCCAACCCCGCAACCCGCCGTCGCCCACTGACCTCATGACCATCGACTCCGCCAAAGGCCGTTCCGTTTCCGTCCGTTACGGCGGTTTCGCTCGCTGGGTAACTCTGGCGCTAGTGCTCCTCGCCTTGGGGTGCCGTGCGCCGCAGCCGCCAAAGCCGGTAGTTCTGTCATCGGTTTTTCGCAGTGAGAAGCTCTCGGCCATCGACGGAGCCATCTTGCAATCCATCGCCTCCAACCGTTGCCCGGGCGGAGTCTTTTGGTTGGAGCGCAACGGGGTGGTGTATTCGAAGGCCTATGGGCACCGCTCGGTGGATCCATCGCTGGAGCCGGCCAGCCTGGACACGATTTATGATGCTGCCTCGCTGACCAAGGTGCTGGCCACGACGCCAGCGGTGGCCTGGCTGATCGAGCGCGGGCACATCGACCCAGAGAAGCCCCTGGCCCATTATCTCCCCGCCTTCGCCGCCCACGGCAAGGAGGCCATTACGGTGCGACAAGTTCTGACGCACGCTTCTGGATTGCGCCCTGGTTTGGGTGGCGGCGCTTGGAGCGGTTCCGACAAGGCCCTGGAACTGGCCTGCGATGAGAAGCCCACGCATCCGCCCGACACCCGGTTCGTTTATTCCGACATTAATTTCATTCTTTTGGGTCATCTCGTGGAGAAGGTTTCGGGCCAGACCTTGGACGCCTTTTGCGAGGCCCACGTGTATCGACCTCTGAAGATGCGGGACACGGCTTACCGTCCCCTGCTGCACGGTCTGGCAGTCGACCGCATTGCCCCGACGGAACGGCGCGCCGATGGCACGTGTTTCCGTGGCGAGGTGCACGACCCGACCGCCCGCAAGATGGGCGGCGTGGCCGGACACGCGGGCTTATTCACGACGGCCGCCGACGTGGCCCGTTTCTGCCGCATGATGGATGCTGGCGGAACCCTGGAAGGGGTTCGGGTGTTCCGTCCGGAGACGGTGGCTCGCATGATCTCGGTGCAAACACCGCCGAATCTTCCGAAACGGGGTCTGGGCTGGGACATTGATTCGCCCTATGCCGGACCGCGCGGATCGCTCTTTCCGGTCGGCTCGTTCGGCCATTCTGGATGGACTGGGACCTCCCTGTGGCAAGATCCCGGCAGCCACACCTGGGTCATTTTCTTGAGCAACCGCAATCACCCCACCGAAGAGGGCAACATCCTGGCCTTGCGCCGCCAACTCGGCACCCTCGCGGCCGAGTCGTTGGTAGGGGTGGAATTTGGGACCCTGCGTTAGGATTGGCCGGTCGATGGCCAACTCCACCCTTGACCCTGCGAGGATTGCGGAGCCCGATATTTGAAACCCCTGATTTTGCCATGACACTCGGACTCCACCCGTCCCGGATTCGCCGGGGCTTCACCCTGATCGAACTTCTGGTGGTCATCGCCATCATCGCCATTCTGGCTGGAATGCTCTTGCCGGCCCTGGCGAAGGCGAAGGCGAAGGCCAATTCGATCAAGTGCATTAACAACGCCAAGTCGATGACGTTGTCGACCTTCATGTACTTGTCCGATCATGGCAAACCGGTGCCCTACAATGGGGCTGCGACCGCCAGCATGGACAATGCGTTATGGGTGACCGTCTTGGCCACCAACTATGGCGGCATTAATGCGGCCCGCGTTTGTCCGTCGGCTCCGTCGGCGGCCGTTAAGTCCAAGCGTCGGCATCCCAACAGTGGTTCCTTGAACCAGACCTGGTTGTGGACCGGATCCAAGGGCATCGACTACGAGGCCAGCTACACCTTCAATGGGTGGTTTTACGGCGATGATGATCCGTATTTTAGCTCTCCTGATCAGCGAGTGAAGAAGTACCGCAATGAGACCGATTGTCCGACACCGTCCAACACGCCGGTGATCGCTGATAGCAACTGGATCGATACCTGGCCCCAAGCCTCCGATCCACCGGCGCGAAACCTCTTCACCGGCGACGACTTCGCCGGAGCCATGGTGCGCCTGACGCTGCCACGCCATGGGAGTGCCGTCTGGGGGCGCAACCAGATCTTCAACCCGAAGGACACGTTGCCGGGCGCCATTAATTCGGGCTTTGTCGATGGTCATGCCGAATTAGTCCGGCTTGAGCGCCTGTGGAGTTTGGATTGGCACAAGGGATGGGTCACCCCGACCAAGCGTCCGGGCAAGTGAGCCGAAGCCGGAGCCCGCGGCCGATGTCACCAGTTCGTAGATTGTGCTCCGCGTGATCCTTAGGGCACGGTCTTGGGATGAAGTTCTCGGTCCTTGTGTGCGGGGTTCTCGGCCTGCTGTTGGCTGATCACTCCTTTGCGGCGGAGGTGCGGCCTCTGACCCAGGCGCATTCCCACAACGACTACGAGCAGAAGCGCCCGTTGTTGGAGGCGCTCGATCACGGGTTTTGCAGCGTCGAGGCCGACGTGTATTTGGTGGAAGGCCAGTTGTGGGTGGCCCATGACCGCAAAGACCTGAAGCCCGACCGCACGCTGAAGTCCCTGTATTTGGAACCGCTGGCCGAGCGGGTTCGCAATCGGGTGGGGATCTTCGCCGACCCCAAGGCGCGTCTGATGCTGCTGGTGGATGTGAAAGGGCAGGGGCCTCAGGTGTACGAGCGCCTTAAGACGGAGTTGGCACCGTATGCGTCCATGCTCACCCGCTTCCGCGATTCGGGCGTGGTGACGGGCGCGGTCACGGTGGTGCTCAGCGGAGACCGCGCTTGGGACCTGGCCCGCGCAGACCGCGACCGATGGTGCGCACTCGACGGCCGCATGAGTGACCTCACCAATACTGCGCCGGTTGGTGTCACCGGGTCCTCGACGCCCCCCGCTTCTCTAGTTCCGTTGGTGAGCGAAAGTTGGCGAACCCTCTTCCGCTGGGACGGCGACGGCGAGATGTCGGCCTCAGACAGTGCGCGATTGAAGGGGTTGGTGAGTCAGGCTCATGCGCAAGGTCGGAAGATCCGCTTCTGGGCCCTGCCCGATCGTCCTGAAGCCTGGAAGCTCTGTCGCGACGCAGGCGTGGATTTGATCAACACCGACAAAATCCCCGCATTGTCGGCCTTCTTGCGGGGGCAACCATTGCCTCCGGGAAAACCGCCGATCGCTGACGAAAACTAATTTCGCTCGGGCCGGCGCTGGATCGGTCGACGTTGGGGACGCGGGTCTCCACCGGGCCTACTTCAGCGATTCCGCCTCGGCGCGGGCCCAGCGGTCGGCTTCGAGGATTTGTTCCAAAGTCGGTTGCTCGACGACTCGGTGCGCGTCCATCACGCGCGTGACGAGTTGGGCAATCCCAGTGAAGCCGAGTTGGCGGGCGCAAAAGCGTTCTACGGCCACTTCGTTCGCCGCATTGAGCACCGCTGGCAAGGTTCCGCCGATTTCACCGGCGCGTCGGGCCAATCCCAGGGCGGGGAATCGATCCGTATCTGGTTCTTCGAAGGTGAGTTGACCGATCTTGGCGAAGTTCGTCTGGACGCGGTCGCTGCGGAGGCGCTCGGGGTACAACAGCGCGTACTGAATGGGCAGGCACATGTCCGGCGTGGACAACTGGGCGATGATCGATCCGTCAACGTATTCCACCATAGAATGCACGACGCTTTGCGGGTGTACGACCACCTGGACGCGGGGCATTTCGATGTCGAAGAGCCAACGAGCCTCGATCATTTCCAAGCCTTTGTTGAAGAGCGTGGCCGAATCGATGGTGATCTTGCGACCCATGACCCAAGACGGATGCTTGAGGGCCTGTTCGACGGTGACGGCCTGCAGTGCTTCCTTCGGCCATTTCGTTGCATCGCGGAACGGGCCCCCCGAAGCGGTGAGCCACAAGTTTCGCACCGACGAGGCGGGCTTGCCGTCTAAGCACTGGAAGATGGCCGAATGCTCGCTGTCCACCGCCAAAACCTGAACCCCGTGGGCCTTGGCCTCGCGCATGACGATTTCGCCAGCCATCACCAGGATTTCCTTGGAGGCGACCGCGATGTCCTTGCCGGCTCGGATGGCGGCCAAGGCGGGCTCTAGGCCGGCCGTGCCCACGATGGCGATAAGCACAATGTCTGCCTCGGGCAACGTGGCCAGGCGGATGAGGGCATCCGGGCCTGTGAGTACTTCGGTGGTGTTGCCGAGTGCCGTCCGGACCCCCTCGGCTTTGCTGGCATCATGGATTGAGGCCACACGTGGGAGGTGCTTGAGGCACTGTTCGATCAGTAGATCGGCATTGCCACCGGCAGCCAGTCCGACCAACAGGAGTCGGTCCGGCTGGTCCTCCACCACCTTGAGGGTGCTGGTGCCAATCGAACCGGTGCAGCCAAGCAGGACGACGCGCTTCATGTGTCCGCCGAGTCTGGGGGTGGATCGACTCCATCGGCAAGAGCCTGCGCTTCGGCATAGGAATCACTGAAACCTTGGACTGGCCTTGCTGGTCAATGCGGGGGTAGGTTGTTGCTTTAAATCGCTGAAGAAATGTCTGGCTGACGCGTCTTTAAGCGCATTCCTAGTGCGACAACGCCTCCAACTACTGTCCTCGACAATGGAAACGAAGAAGATCTGGTCCCGTGCCGTCCGCTCCGCCGGTAGCTTTTTGGCCGCCCTCGTGCTGAGTTCGTCCGCTGCGCAGGCGGCTCCTGAATTGAAGGCCGTCTCCCTAGACGACTGCCTCAAACTGGCCCTGCAGAAGAACTTGGACATCCGGATTGCGTACTTCAATCCGCGCCAGTCATTGAGCCAGTACCGTCAGGCTTATGCTGGCTACGATCCCTCTATCGGCATGTCTGCGCGCCAGAATTTCCGGACCAGCGCGGGCGTGGGCAACCCGGGTGACTTCATTCCGCCCGGCGGCGAATCCTGGGCTGAGAACTACTCGGTGGGGCTTCAGGGCTTGGCCCCCACGGAGACCGGTTTGCGCTACTCGCTGCAGAGCGGAATGACCCGCAACAACAATGTCTTCTTTGCCACCCCCACTCGTCCGGAAATCAATTCCGGCTTCTTCTACAGCCCGTTTGTCAGCCTCGACCTGACGCAGCCGTTGTTGCGCGATTTTTGGATCGATTCCACTCGCATGATGGTGCAGGTGAACAAGATCGGCATCGGACGCTCCGAGCAGGGGGCCCGCCGTCAGGTGATCACCGTGGTCGCTCAGGTGGCTCTGGCTTATCACGACTTGATTGCCGCCCGCGAAAATGTGCGGGTGCAGCGCAAGGCCGTTGAAACAGCCGAACGGCGTCTGGCCGAGCAAAAGAAGCGAGTCGAAGTCGGCGCTCTGGCTCCGCTCGATGAGAAACAATCCGAGGCGGAAGTCTATCGCGCCAAGGCGGACCTGCTCCAAAGCGAGGCACGCCTGGGCGATGCCTCCACCAATCTCCGGAATTTGATCAACGACGACCTAGGCGGCTGGGATAACGTGTTGCTCAATCCCACCTTGATGCTAACTGCCGAACCGGTGGCCTTCGACAAGAAGGACAGCTGGCACAAGGCCTTGACTCAGTCGCCCGACATCGTGGATGCCCGGTTGCAGCTCGACTCGCAGAAGGTTCGCCTGAAGTTCGCCAAGAACCAGCTCTTCCCCCAGCTCGACTTGCTCGGCGGCTACGGTGTCATCGGAGCCGAACCCTCTTTTGGCATGGCCCTGCAGGACATCGAGGATCAGAAGTTGCCCAATCACTTCGCGGGGATGCGCCTAAACTTCCCGCTCAACAATCGCAACGCCCGCGAGAGCCATAAGCAGAGCAAGTTGGAGCAGGAGCGCCTGCTGCTCAGTTACAAGCGCATCGAGCAGAACATCATGCGCGACATCGATATTTCGATTCGCTCGGCCAAGACCTCCTTCGAGCGCGTCAATGCGGCCCTCAAGCAGCATGAATTTGCCGCCCAGGCGCTGGATGCCGAAGAGAAGAAGCTCGCCAATGGCAAGAGCACGGCCTTCCAGGTGCTGCAAATTCAGCGCGATCTCACCAGTGCCGAGGCCAGTGAGATTAATGCACTCTCCGACTACAACAAGGAGTTGTACCGACTGTCCCAAGCGGAGGGCGATATTCTCAACAAACTCGGCATTGTCTTGGACATCCGCTGATCGGAGCCAAGGCTGCAACCACGGAAATTGGAGCCCACTCAGGGATGGCTCCTCAGGATTTGAAACCATGAAACGCTTCCTTCAAATCGGGTTCGTGACGGCCAGCTTGCTCATTGCGAGCAGGGGGCTTCAGGCGCAGGGGGCCAAATCCCTGTTTGAAGAGAAGTTTTCGTCGGCCAAAGTCGGCGAGGTGCCCGAGTCTTTCATGGTCTTGGACGGGCAGTTCGCGGTCCGTGACGAGGAGGGAAATCGATTTCTGGAATTGCCCGGGGCTCCGCTGGAGTCCTTCGGGGTGCTCTTTGGTCCTAATGAATCCGATGGGGTCGAGGTGACCGCACGCATTCTGAGCACCAAGAGCGGGCGTAAGTTTCCCACGTTTGCCGTCGGGCTCAATGGCGTTGGCGGTTACAAGGTGCGCGTGGCGCCGGCCAAGAACGCCCTCGAGTTAGTAAAGGGTGACGACATCAAGGCTTCGGTTCCGTTGAAGTGGACCAGTGGTCAGTGGACTCAATTTCGCTTGAGCGTTCGTAAATCGGGCACCGGCGTGCGCATTGTCGCTAAAGTCTGGCAGGGCGATGAAGAGCCGAAGGAAGCTCAGTTGCAGCACGACGAGTCCGAGAAGCTTCCGCCGGGCAAAGCAGGTGTCTGGGGCATGCCCTTCTCTGGAACCCCGATCCGCTTCGACGACTTGCGCATCACGGCCGCACCCTGACTGGCTGCCGCTGTAGCGCGTCGTTGTGATGCGTTAGACCGAGGCTCGATGGGGTCGGCGAGTCTGTAGGTCTGTGAGGTTTGCGCGAAAACGTTTCAGAAACCGAGGCATTTGAGCATTGCTGGATTTCTCCAATCCGCCGAAAAAAGGGAATGGAGTTTTCCGTTTCATCGCCCCTGTCCCGTCTCGCTTGGGGCTGCCTCGGTGCCGCACTGCTGGCTGGAGTCTCCCTAGATTCTACGGCTGCGCCGCCGCTTTCCAATCGCGAGACCGTGGGTCACAAGGAGGGCGGCCGCTCAGTGACTCCGGTCAATCAGATTCTGACCCCGCTGGGGCGGCAGATCGAATTGACCGGTTTGCGCCCCCAGGCTCTAGCGCTGTCCCCCGATGGGTCCCGATTGCTGGTCTCGGGCAAGACCAGCGAGTTGCTGGTGCTCAGCCCGGTGACCGGCGAAATCCTTCAGCGCGTGGCCCTGCCGTCGGAGCAGGTCAATGAACCCCAGCCCGCGGTGCCGTCTCCCAACATTCTCAAGCCGGACGCCAAAGGTCAGGTGAGCTACACGGGTCTGATTTATTCACCCGATGGAAAGCGGGTCTTCCTGAGCAACGTCAATGGCAGCCTGAAGGTGTTCCGTGTGGATCCCGATGGTTCCATCATCGCCTCGCACTCACTACCGCTGCCTGCCGCTGGAGCGCCGCGTCGGAAGGAAGAAATTCCGTCGGGCCTGGCCATGAGTGCCGACGGCCGCCGCCTCTATGTTTGTGCCAACTTGTCGAACCGACTCCTGGAACTGGACGCGGACACGGGCAAGGTCCTTCGCGAGTTCCGTGTCGGTGTGGCCCCGTACGAGGTGGTGCTCGTGGGTGACGCTGCCTATGTCAGCAACTGGGGTGGGCGTCGCCCAGGTCCAGACGACCTGACGGGGCCAGCCGGCCGTGGCACCACCGTTCGCGTGGATCCGGTGCGTCACATCGCCAGTGAAGGCTCGGTTTCGATCGTCGATCTGAAGGCCTCGGCCGAATCCGTCCCGCTGGAGTTGATCACCGGGCTGCATGCTTCGGCCCTGGCGGTGTCACCGGATCGTCGCCATGTCGTTTGTGCCAACGCCGGCTCGGACACCCTCAGCGTCATCGATACTCGGACTCGCACGGTGGTGGAAACCATTTGGGCCAAGACCAATCCGGCGGACCTCTTCGGAGCTTCGCCCAACGCCCTGGCCTTCGCTCCCGATGGAAAGACCCTCTACGTGGCCAATGGATCCCAGAATGCCATCGCGGTCGTGCGATTTGATCCCGGTGATCGGGAGTCCCGGTTGGCGGGTTTGATTCCGGTGGGCTGGTATCCGGGGGCGTTGGTGCACGACACCGCGCGCAAGCAACTCCTCGTGGCCAATGTGAAGGGGTTGCCCTCGAAGATGAAGAAGGCCGACACCGCGGCCGAAGGATTCAATTCACACCAATACAATGGAACTCTCTCCATGGTCCCGCTGCCGACCCGGCGTCATCTGGCCAAGCTCTCGGAGACGGTGTCCCGCAACGTGCGTCGTGAGGCAATCGTGGCCTCCCGGTTGCCGCCGCGGTCCGGGGTGAAACCACGGCCCATTCCCGAGCGCATCGGCGAGCCCAGCGTCTTCAAGCACGTGATTTACGTCATCAAAGAGAACCGGACCTACGATCAAGTCTTAGGAGACGATCCTCGGGGCAATGGCCGCGCCGACTTGTGCATCTTCGGCGAAAAGATCACCCCCAACTTGCACAAGATTTCCCGCGAGTTTGCCTTGTTGGACAACACGTATTGCGCCGGAATCTTGAGCGCCGACGGACATCAGTGGTCCACCACGGCCTTCGCCACCGATTACATGGAGAAGTCCTTCGCCGGATTCCCGCGCAGCTACCCGGACGGCATGGGGGAAGATGAGGATGATGCCCTAGCTTATTCTCCGGCGGGCTTCATCTGGGACAATGCCCTCAAGCACGGCAAGACCTTGCGCAATTACGGCGAGTTCGCCGCCCCGACCGTCCGCTGGCGCGATCCCAAGAAGAAAGGTTCCATCCCCTATCTGCCGTGCTACCGGACCTGGAAGGGCGAATCCGACGAGGTGATTTTCTCCAGTCGGGCGATGGTGCCGACCCTCATTCCGCACACCCCGACGAACTATGTCGGCTGGGACATGTCGGTGCCCGACCAGTACCGGGCCGATCACTTCATTCGCGAACTCAAGGCCTTCGAAGCCAGCGGTGCACTGCCCAACCTCATCCTCATTTGCCTGCCCAATGACCACACCAGTGGAACCTCCGCAGGCCAACCCACGCCGGCCTCCTGCGTCGCCGACAACGACTTGGCCTTCGGTCGCATCGTCGAAGCGGTCAGTCACAGCCAGTTCTGGAAGGAGACCCTTATCTTGGCCATCGAAGACGACCCCCAAGCCGGTTGGGACCATGTTAGCGGTTACCGGACCACGGCGTTTTGCGTCAGCCCCTACAACCGGCGCGGTGCAGTGGTCTCGACCCAGTACAACACCACCAGCCTCATCCGCACCATGGAGCAGGTGCTGGGCATGAAGCCCATGAACCAGTTCGACGCCAGCGCCACGCCGATGTTTGACTGCTTCCAGGACACCCCCGATTTCACCCCGTACACCGCGGTGCCCAACACCGTGCCGCTCGATCAGATGAATCCACCCGCCAAGGCCCTCCTGAACCCCATCTTGCGGCGCGATGCTGAGGTCTCGGCCCGTCTGAATTTCCGCGAGGTGGACAAAGCTCCCGAAGACGTCCTGAACCGCATCCTCTGGAATGCCCTAGCCGGCACGGAACGTCCTTACCCGGAATGGGCCACCACCCCGGATGCTGACGACGACGACGATTAGCCCCATGCTGCCCGTCCAATGAGCGACGAGGCGTTTCGTCCCCCGGGGGATTGTCCGGTCTGTGGCGAGTTTGTTCCGCGCAAGGCCGTGGCCTGCGCCGGGTGCGGCGCCTCGCGGGATTCGGGCTGGAACGAAGAAGCCAGCGTCTCGGGCCTCGACCTGCCCAACGACGAGGAGTTCGACTACGACGACTTTGTCGCCCGTGAGTTTGGTCAGGGGCGTCCCAAGAAACCCGATCGCCGACGGTTTTGGACTGTCGTCGGGTTGGTGCTGATCTTGGCCATGGCCGCCTCGTTATTGGCGGTGTTCCGGTGGCACTGAAGCCAGGGCGTGCCGGAAGATCTGGAGGGTCTGGGGTGCTTCAGCGGACTCCACCGAGCCAAGCCCAGACGTCTGCAGGTTCGTGGTAGTCGGGGATGGCATAGTCGGCGCCGGCCTCGGCAAGGCGCAGGAGTTTGGATTCATCCCAATGGCCCGAGTGCCAGTGTTCTTCGTCTGCGGCCACCGCGATGGCTCGACCTCCCGCCGCCTTGGTCTCGGAGATTTCCACAGTGCCATCCCCGAAGGAGACCAGCGAACGCAGCGGATCTAAGCCATGGGCTTCGACAATGCTCCGGAGGGCATGCCGCTTGTGGAAAGAGGTGTCAGTCAGCCCGGTGGGTCCGTGGATGCGTTGGTCGAAAAAGTCGCGGACTCCTAGGCAATCCACCTCGGCAGACACAGCGGGCCGTGGCGTTCCACTGACGATATGCAGCGTGGCACCGGCCTGACGGAAGTGCTCTAGGAGGGCGCGCGCGCCGCGCACCATGTAATGGTCGGCCGTGTGGGTTCCATCGCGAATCGAGTCCATGCGCTGGCGGATTAATAGACCGAGCCGTCCCTGAAAATCCTCCTGATAACGTTCGGTATGCCAGGGGGTGCCTCCACGTTCGGTAACCAGGGCTCCGAGGCGTTCCATCTGATGGATGCTGGGTCGGCCATTGAGCGCCCAAATTTCCTGGTGAGCGATGGCCGAACGGCTGTCCACCGATTCGTCCGGGGCAGGGGGCAGGTGCTCCAGCCATTGCTGCAGCATTACTTCACCCCAACCGGCGCGAATGAACGACAGGGTTCCGTCCCAGTCGAAGACAATATGCAGGGAGTTCATGTTAGAGGGTTACAGGCAACCCGGTGCGGATTGATTCGGCTTCGGCCTCGCAGACGGCGACGGCGGCTGCGCCGTCGTCGGCGGTGACCACCGTCGGTGCCTTGCCGGCGCGGATCGAGTCCACGAAGTGTTGAATTTGACCCGCGTAGCCGTTGGGTCCCTCGAGCTTCAGAGTCTCCGCGGGCTGGCCTTCCACATAGCGGCGGAGGGCCTCGGTGCCACGAGACGAGTCGTAGTCGAGGGTAGCTCGTTCGAGCACCACGGTGTAGGCCATGCAGAACCCGAAACCCGGGGTCATGGCCCAACTGCCCTCGGCGCTCACCACCGCACCGCTGGCGGTGTCATACTGGGAGACGACATGGTCGATGCCGCCGCTGACTTTGGTGTGGCCTCGCGAAAAGACTCTGGACGGGTGCCCGAAGCAGTGCCGGATGAAGTCCACGTCGTGGATATGCAAGTCGAGCAAGGCCCCGCCGGAGTCGGCTGCATTTAAGAAGTGCCCGTGTCCCCAGCCCGGTGCCTGGGCCACTCGGCGGAACCGGGCGCTCAGCACTCGGCCGTATTGCCCGCCCACGATGGCGTCATGGGCCGCCTGCCATTCTGGCCAGAAGCGCAGGCACATGGCCGGCATGAGGAAGACCCCTCGGGCGGCGGCTTCGCGGGCCGCGTCGGCCAAACGCCGGCCTTCCTCGGCCGTGCGGGTCATGGGCTTTTCTACCAGCACGTGCTTGCCGGCCTTCAGCGCGGCGATAGCCAGTTCAATATGGGTCTTGGTCGGCGTGGTGATGTCCACGATGTGAATCGCCGGGTCTGCCAGGAATTCGGAGACATCCTGGTAGGCGCGCACCTGCGTCATGTCCAGTCGCACCCCGTTGGGGTCGCCCACGTTGCCTCCGACCCGGGTGAGGTCGCCATCCAAGTTGCGTCCGCTGGGATTGCAAATGGCACCCACCGAGGTACCGGGCACATGGGCCAGCGCCTGAATGTGGGTCGCGGCCATGAATCCCAGCCCCAGGAATCCGAATTGCAGTGTCATTGGCTCTAGGCAATCACGGGCCGCAGTCGAAGACAATCGGGGAGGGAACTCGGTATGAACCTCTTTTCCTTCGCAGTTTGCGCTTCCGGTCCGACGCCGGGCAGGGTGCAATGAACTCAATTCCCCGGATGAGCATCGTCAATACCATGTTGGGTGTCGTCGGCGTAGCGCTGACGGTAGTGGGCCTTTCGGCGGCCGCCCCGGGGCCGGCGGCAAAATCGTCTGTCGATCCGGCGTCGCACTGGGCGTTCCAGCCAGTACGCAATCCAGTGTCCCCCTCGGTCGCGGATGTGGCGTGGTGCCGATCCCCATTGGACCGATTCATCTTGGCCGGACTTGAGCGGCAGGGCCGAAAGCCTGCGCCGGAGGCCGACCGCCGAACGTGGCTTCGTCGAGTTACTTTGGATCTAACAGGACTAGCGCCTGCTCAAGAGGAGATCGAAGCCTTTGAGCGGGACGATTCACCGCAGGCTGCTGAAGCGGTGATCGACCGGTTGCTGGCCTCGCCCCGTTACGGGGAGCGCTGGGGCCGGCATTGGCTGGATGTCGTCCGGTACGCCGACACCGCGGGCGAGACCGCCGACTATCCGGTGCCGGTGGCCTGGCGCTATCGGAACTACGTCATCGATGCCTTCAATGCCGACAAACCCTACTTCGAGTTTGTTGCGGAGCAGATCGCTGGGGACTTATTGGCCCGGCAAGGTCCCCGTGAACGGTATGCCGAACGCGTGGCGGCCACCGGATTCCTGGCCATTTCTCGGCGGTTCGGCTTCGACTCGGAGAATTACCACCACCTGACTCTCCAAGACACCATCGACACGATGGGTCAGACCTTTCTGGGTCTAACGCTGGGTTGTGCCCGATGCCACAACCACAAGTTCGATCCGGTGCCGTTGACCGATTACTACGCGTTGTACGGGGTGTTTGAGAGCACGCGCTTCGCTTTCCCAGGGTCGGAACAGAAGCAGCGTTCGCGGGCGATGGTACCGCTGATCCCGCCTGAGGAGTCCTTGCCGCGTTGGCAAGACTACGAAAACCGGGTGGCTTCCCTCACACGAACGGTCCAGCGAGCGGGGTTGCCGGTGCCCTCGGCGTTGCTCCGATCAATCGACGACCTGGATGGCGATTTTGAACTGCAAGCTCCGGCTTCGGGCGGCAGCAAGGGGGTGCTCGTGTCGCCTTGGGTGTATGACGGCCCCATTGCTGTCACCACCGAGGCACAAAGCCCCTTCAAACACCGTTACCCGGGTGGCCGCGTCGGGGCGTCCATTCCTGCGGGTGCCCAACCGTGGCACCTGGGCCAAGCCTTGCACCGGTTAGGGCGATCGGTTCGCGATACCTCCCGTTTATCAATCAATCTCGATTTGAAAACCGTGCCCGATCCGATGGGGGGCTCGGGTTCACACCGCTTCTGGTTGGGACATGACGGCGGCAAACCCGCTCTGGAAGTACTCATTTCCGCTCAGAGCCTGTCCCTTCGCACCGATTCAGGGGTTCAGGTGCCTCTGGGACCGCTCACCCCGGGGTCGTGGGTGAATTTGCAACTCGACCTCGATAAGAAGGCCCGCACGGTTTCGGTTCGCCTGGGGACGCCGGGATCCATTCGGTCGGTGGGTCCGCAACGGTTGGCCCGCGACTGGGATGGCGTCATCGACTTCATGGGCCTAGATTCCGGGGCCGCCGAGGCGGGCGCTTTGACGGGAACGGCCGCCGCCGCTGCGCGTCCTGGGCTTTATTTGGACAACCTGGCGATCCAACCCGAGCGGTTTGCCCTGGTGTCCACTGAGGTGGCTTCGGCGCCCCTAGCGTCGCCCTTGGAACAGTCGCTTTTAGAGCGCGATGCGCTGGAGCGGGAGTTGGCCTCCTTGCGCGGCATTGATGGCGGCTTCGAAGGCCAGAAGGCTGGATCCCCACCCGCTAAACCGTGGCGTCCCGGGCCCAATAGCCGCGTCCGGATCCGAACCGAGTCCCAGAGTCCCGTTGCTGGGTTGCTGCCCCGGGGAGGTCTAGGCATTCACATGCCGGGAGGTCCGGCCTACGACGGCTTTGGTCAGAGCCTCTCCCCGGCCTGGAAGCGCGATCAAACATCGCGACTCCACGCGGCTTTTGATTTCCGGTGTGGCGAGGTTCCGGTCGGTGGCGGCGGAGAACCCGAAGGCACCTGGCGATTTTACCTCGGTCACGGCGCGGGCACCTCGGCGGCGGTGGAGCTCTTCTGGTCCGGCTCGGAACTCTTTCGTATCGATGGAGACCGCAAGGAACTCGTCGCACCGCTGCGTCGCGGCCAATGGTATCAGGTGGGATTGATCCTCGACTTGAAGGGCCGCCGCTACGAGGCGACGTTGCGAGGGAACGGAGCCGGGGAAGGGGTCGCCCCGGTGGTCTTTTCGGGCGCGCTTTTCTCGGGTTGGGATGGCGCGATTGATGATGTCTTTATCGACAGTTATGGGCATCGACCCGGTCCGAAGCCGGCGCTGGATGCTGATAATTTCGTGGTTCAAGAAGCCCCGCTATCGACCGGTGCTACGGCGGTGACGGTCGCCGAAAATTCAGGAGCCATAGAACGCCGTGGCCAGCGACTGGCCGAGATCGAGGCCCGTTTAAAAACCCTTCAGGCAGGAGCCGAGGCGGCGGCCCGTGAATTAGAAAAGCTCTTGGTGGAAGGTCCTTTTCCGTTGGCCTATGGCGTGTCCGAAGGCACTCCTCGAGATGCCGTGGTTCAGGTGCGGGGCGAACCCGACCAACCGGGCCAGCGGGTGCGGCGTGGAGCCCTGTCAGCACTAGGCTTGAAAACTATGGCTCCGGCTGTGGCCACGAGTGGACGATTGGAACTGGCCCATTGGTTGACGGACCCGACCAATCCGCTTCCGGCGCGAGTGATGGTTAATCGAATTTGGCAGCAGCACTTTGGTCGCGGCCTGGTGACCTCGGCCAACGATTTCGGCCTCCGGGGACAGGCTCCGAGTCATCCGGAGTTGTTGGATTATCTGGCTTCGGAATTCCGTCGTTCAGGCGGGTCGATCAAGGCCTTGCATCGACTCATCCTGGCAAGTGCTGTGTATCGGCAGCGCAGTGAACCGGAGCCGCTGAGGGCGGAAGGTTCTCCGGTGCGATCCGTGGCCGACGCCTCGTCCTGCCCGGTGGACGATCCCGCTTCGGCCGGTGCACTCGCTGGGGTTCGCGGCGGTTCCGCTGCAGGGGATGCCGGTGACGGGTTTTCGCCATTCCCGCGCCGCCGCCTGGGTGCCGAAGAAACCCGGGACGCCATTCTAGAAGCCTGTGGTGATTTGGATTTGTCGGTCGGAGAGGGACATCCGTTTCCGTCGCCCACCCGATGGGGGTATACCCAGCACGGCCCGTACGCGGCCTCGTACGATCACCACCGTCGCAGCGTTTACCTCATGACCCAGCGCATCCAGCGGCATCCGTTTTTGGCGCTCTTTGACGGGGCCGATCCCAACGCCAGCACCGCGATCCGCCGCACCACCACGGTGCCTTCGCAGGCACTGTTTTTTCTTAACGACCCGATGGTGCATCGAGAGGCCGAAAACCTCGCCCGTTTAGCCCGGACTCACGAAACTGCGGAGTCGGCTCAGGCGGCCTGGGTATTTCGGCGAATTCTCCGCCGTTCTCCGGAAGCTGCTGAAATGGCTGATCTCGCCGGATTTTTGGCTCAGTATCGGAACGCCTTGAAATCACCGGGCTCGCCGGACGCCAGTGCCCAAGCATTGTCCGCGTGGATTCGGGTCCTTCTCGGAAGTAATGAGTTCCTGACCGTGGATTAGCCCGAGGCCCCGTCCCCCTGATTTGCCATGAACCCTCACGCAGCCTTTGATCCCCGCCGTCGCGGCTTTTTGCGCTCCATGGTCGGTGGCTCCCTGATGTTCCCGGGCATTGTCGGAGACCTTCTGGCTCGAGAGGCGGGTCTTGGGAGTGCCAGCTCCGATCCGCTCAGTCCCCGCGCGCCGCATTTCACCCCCAAGGCCAAGCGGGTGATCTTCCTCTACATGAGCGGCGGGGTTTCCCATGTCGATTCGTGGGATCCCAAGCCCCGGTTGTTCGCCGATGCCGGCAAGACGGTCACCGTGGATGAGTTCCAGGGGCGCAAAGGCAACTTCACCATGTACGCCAAGCGGCCTCAGTGGGATTTCGCCCGACATGGCCGCTGCGGCACCGAAGTGAGCGGTCTTTTTCCCCACATGGCCGGCTGTGTGGATGATTTGTGCGTGATCCGGTCGATGACCTCCGACCACACTAACCACTACGAGGCCACCCTGGGCATCCACACCGGTTCGTTTACTTTTGCCCGCCCCAGCATCGGATCTTGGGTCAGCTATGGCCTGGGCACCGAGAACAGCAACTTGCCGTCCTTCGTGGTCATCGCGCCCAAGAGCCCGTATGCCGGAGGGCAGGTCTGGGCTAGTGATTTTCTGCCCGGGGCCCATCAGGGAACTTGGGTGGTACCGGGCCAGGAGCCGGTGGCCAATTTGCGCAGGCGGTCCCCGTCCGAAGAACTTCAAGCGCTGGAAATGGCGGCCATGAACCGCATGAATCTCCGACATAGTGCGGCCCGTTCTGCAGATCCCCTTCTGGCGGCCCGGATGAAGTCCTTCGAGACGGCCTTCGGCATGCAAATGGAGTTGCCTGAACTCTTCGACTTGTCCCGCGAAAGCGATGCCACCCACGCTTTGTATGGCCTAGAACGGGGGAGCACCCGGGGTTTCGGTTGGCAGTGTCTGGTCGCCCGCAGACTGGCCGAACGCGGTGTGCGGTTCATCGAATTAATTGATTCCGGTTCTTCCGACAACTGGGATGCCCATGGCGACATGACTCTCCATAGCCCCTTGGCGACCAATGTCGATCGACCCATAGCCGGCCTGCTCAACGACCTGCGTCAGCGCGGCATGCTCGAAGACACTCTAGTGGTCTGGACGAGCGAATTTGGCCGGACTCCCTTCAATGCCACGGCCGATCACCGGGGGCGCGAGCATCACCATTGGGTCTTTTCGTCGTGGATGGCCGGGGCTGGAGTGAAGGCCGGGACGGTTTATGGAGCCTCGGATGATCTGGGCATCCGGGTGGCCACCGACCGTGTCCATGTGCATGATTTTCACGCGACCATCCTCCATCTCCTGGGGTTCGACCATGAGCGGTTGACCCATCATCACAACGGTCGGGATTATCGCCTGACCGATGTGTCAGGCGAGGTGGTAAAGGGTGTTTTGGCGTGAGGATGGACCCAGCGAAGACGACGGTTGGAGCCGAGTGATAAATTTTGACGATTTACGCTCCCTTTGGGCCTCCGCGTTTGACATTGTTATCAGCCCTTCCTTAACTCACCCGCACTTCTTCCCGAAGCCATCGCTTTCCTGAGCGTGGCCGACGGAAAATCCAGAGGACACCGTGGCTGCCAAAGACGATTTTCTGCTCGAAACCATGCTCGACATGGGTCTCACGACTCATGATGCCGTCGAAGAGGTGCGTCCCGAGGCGGAGTCCTCCGGCGAAGGCGTGGTGGACACCTTGGTCAAGACCGGACGGCTGGAGGCGTCGCTCGTCGTCATGGCCAAATCGACCTACTTCGGCGTCGAGATGGTCACCCTGTCGGAGATTCGTCTGACCGATGAGGTGATTAACGCCGTCCCTCGGCACGTGGCCCGCAAGTACAATGCGGTGCCCATCGCTGAGCAAGACGGCACCGTGGTGGTGGCCCTCTCCGATCCGTCGGACATCGAAGCCATCGACGGACTTCAGGTCTCTCTGGGTAAGACTCTTGAGTACCGCGTGACCAGCGAGGCAGACCTCACGGCCGCTCTCGACAAGTACTACGGCAGCAGCAGTTCCGGTGGACGCGGCGATTCTGACATCGCCCGGATGATTCAAGACATCACCGAGGGTGAAGTCGAGGTCAGTGCGCTGAGCGGCGATGTGAAGGCCGATAACGAGGCCGTCGACGCAGACGCGCCCATCATTCGACTGGTCAACCAGATCATCATCGACGCCTTCAAGCTCCGGGCTTCGGATATTCATCTCGAGCCCATGGGCAAGCGTTTTCGCCTGCGCTACCGCATCGACGGCATGATGACCGAGATGAAGGATATCCCGAAGCGCCTGCAGGCCCCGGTGATCGCCCGTCTCAAGATTTCGGCGGCAATGAACATTGCCGAGAAGCGTATTCCTCAAGACGGCCGTATCCAGACCAACGTGGGCGGCAAGGTGATCGACCTTCGCGTTAGCGTCATTCCCTGTTCCCATGGCGAATCCATCGTCATGCGTATTTTGGACAAGTCCGGCCTTCGGCTAGGCTTGGCCGAGTTGGGGTTCATGGCCGACGATCAGGCCAATTTCGAGCGGATGATCGCCTTGCCCGATGGCATCCTCTTGGTCACTGGCCCTACTGGTTCGGGTAAGACGACCACGCTTTACAGCTGTCTCCACTATATTAACCGCCCGGACCGCAAGATCATCACCGTCGAAGACCCGGTCGAGTACATGCTCGCGGGCATCAACCAGGTCCAAGTCCACGAGCACATTGGTTTCACGTTCGCCTCGGCGCTGCGATCCATGCTCCGCCAGTCGCCCAACGTCATCATGTTGGGAGAAATCCGCGATATGGAGACCGCGACCATCGCCATCAATGCGTCACTGACCGGTCATTTGGTTTTTTCCACGCTGCACACCAACGATGCGCCCTCGGCGGTGGCTCGTCTCATCGACATTGGCGTGAAACCCTTCTTGGTTGCGTCGTCCGCACGCTGCCTGATGGCCCAGCGTCTGGTCCGCAAGGTTTGCAAGAAGTGTGCCGCGCCGCACACTCTGACCGAGCAAGAGATCGCTGGCTTGGGCTTCACCTCGGAGCAGGCCGCCGCGGCCACCGCCCGTAAAGGCAAGGGCTGCCCCGAGTGCAACAAGACGGGTTGCAAGGGGCGTTTCGGCCTCTTCGAGATCTTCAACATCAACGACGAGGCCAGAAAGCTCATCTACGACAAGGTTCCTTCCAACGTGCTTCGCAACCGCGCCCGCGAAATGGGCATGCGCACCCTCCGTGAAGACGGCATGCGCAAGGTCTTGGCGGGTGTCACCACGGTGGATGAGGTTGTCCGGGCAACCGTGTCGGAACACTGATGCGACCGACCAAAACCATGACTGGCCCTGCATTTGCTCTATTATTTAAGGCGGCCCCGGCCCTGATGGGTCTTTTTCGCCCCCACCGATCTTAAGAAACTTTCCGAACCGACCCATGTCCTACCAGATGTCCGATCTGTTGCAGTTGATGGTCTCCGAAGGCGGAGCCGACTTGCACATCCGGGTGAACATTCCCCCCGTCATCCGCATCCACGGCATTCTTCAGCGCGTGGATGGTCCGCCGCTGCGCCCGGAGGACACCGAGGAATTGATGCGCTCCATCACCTCCGAAGATCACATCCAGCAAATCCGTGAAAAGGGCGGCGCCGACTTCGGGTTCGCCTTCGGTGAGTTGGCTCGCTTCCGTGTCAGCGCCTTCAAAGAAAAGGGCAACTTCGCGTTGGTGCTCCGGCAAATTCCTTCAAAGCTCCTGACCATGGAGCAAATCGGTATCCCGGCCACGGTTCGGGCCCTGATTAATAAGCCCCGCGGTTTGGTTCTGGTGGTGGGTCCCACCGGTTCGGGCAAGACGACCACGCTGGCCTCACTCCTCAACATCCTCAACGAGGAGAAGGACGAAGCGCACATCATCACCATCGAGGATCCCATTGAGTACTACCACAAGCACAAGAAGGCGGTGGTGACTCAGCGGGAGGTCAATGTCGATGTGCCCTCCTTCGCCGAGGCCCTGCGTCGCGCGTTGCGTCAAGATCCTGACATCATTCTGGTGGGTGAGCTTCGCGACTTGGAAACCATGGAAGCGGCCATCACGGCGGCCGAAACGGGTCACTTGGTCTTCGGAACCTTGCACACCACGGGGGCAGCCAAGACCATCGACCGTATCGTCAACGCCTTTCCCCAGAGCCAGCAAGAGACCATTCGCATCCAGCTCTCCACGGTGCTCCAGGGGGTGATTTCCCAGTTGTTGGTACCTCGCGTTGACAAACCCGGCCGGGTCGCGGTGTTCGAGATCATGATTAACACCCCTTCGGTGGCGGCGCTAATTCGTGACAACAAGACCTTCCGTATCCAGTCCGATATCCAGACCGGTTCGAAGTACGGCATGGTTACCCTCGACAGCTTCCTCATAGAAAAGTGGCAGGCGGGTATGATTTCCGAAGAGGATGTTGTCACCAAGTCGATGGACCCCTTGACCATTAGTCTGAAGCTGGACGAATTCCGCGCCGCCAAGGCCGAGACTCAAAGCCAGACCCGTAAGTAACCACTCACCGACCCCTCACCCGCCATGGCCGAAGCAATCTCCCATCCACTCATCGCGCTCATCCGAGAGCGCGGGCTCTTGGACGCCCTGCAAATCGAGGAGATCGGTCAGGAGGTGCAGCGCAGCGGCAAGTCGGTGGTCCAGATCCTTCAGGATTACGGGTTGCTCGACCTCGATTCCATCCTCCAGATCATGGCCGACCATCTGGGGACCATGGTGGTCAGCCTCGAGGCGGACCCCATTCCTCCGGAGGCCATCGAGGCGGTGCCCAACGAGACGGCCCGGATGTATCAGGTAGTCCCGATGGCCCTTTACGGCGACACCCTGCAAATTGCCTTGGTCGACCCGCTCAATCCCCAGACAATGGATGAGTTGGGCTTCTCCCTGAAGTACACCTTGCAGGTGGTCGTGGCCAATCCGGCCGAGGTGGCGGCCTGCATCGAGAAGTTTTATCCGGCACAGGCCGATCTTGGTTATACTTCCCTGCTCAAGGAACTGTGGGTGGACGTCGAGGGTACCAAGGAGGAGGAAGGCCCCAAGGGCTTGTCTATTTCCTTGGACGACGCGGTCAACGACGTCCCCGTAGTGAAGTTCGTTAACCTGGTCCTGATGCAGGCTGTGCAAGACCGGGCCTCGGACATCCACTTCGAACCCTTCGAAGACGAGTTCAAGATCCGCTACCGCGTTGATGGTGCCCTCTACGAAATGGCGCCGCCACCGAAGCATCTGGCCACGCCCGTGACCTCGCGTCTGAAGATCATGGCCAACCTGAACATCTCCGAGCGCCGGCTCCCGCAGGACGGGCGCATTAGCACGGTGATTTCGGGCAAACAGGTCGATCTCCGTCTCTCCACGCTGCCGACCGCCTTCGGTGAGTCGGTGGTGCTCCGCGTTCTGGACCGAGGGGCTGTGCAGTTGGACCTCAAGACTTTGGGTCTGCCCAAAGATGGCTACGACTTCATCATCGAGACCATCAACCAGCCCAACGGCATCTTCACGGTCACCGGGCCCACGGGCTGCGGCAAGACCACGACCCTGTATTCCTGCCTGCGGCACATCAACCAGATCGACACCAAGCTCCTCACGATCGAAGACCCGGTAGAGTTCGACATCGAGGGGATCATGCAGGTGCAGGTCAATGAATCGGCCGGCATGACCTTCGGCAAGGCCCTCCGCGCCTTCCTGCGTCAAGATCCCGATATCATCATGCTCGGGGAAATTCGCGACTTGGAGACCGCCCAGATCGCCGTCCAGGCATCGCTGACCGGTCACTTGGTGCTGTCCACGTTGCACACCAACGACGCCTCGGGCGCCGTCACCCGTATGGTGGACATGGGTGTGGAGCCCTTCCTGATCTCCTCCACGCTGCTGGCGGTTCTGGCTCAGCGTCTGGTCCGCCGCATTTGTACGAGCTGCCGCACACCGTTCGAGCCGAGCGAGTCGCAGTTGCAGAACATGAGTTTGTCGGCCCATGACATCGGCGACAAAGTGTTCTACTACGGCCGCGGTTGTCCCAATTGCAACGACACCGGCTACAAGGGACGCAAGGGCATTTACGAGTTGTTGGCCGTCTCTGATGCGATTCGCAACCTCATCAACGACCGCGCACCCACCGTCGTGGTCCGTCAGAAAGCCATCGAACTAGGCATGGTAACCTTGCGCGAAGACGGCCTCCGCGGTATCTACGCCGGCGAGACCACCGTCGAAGAAGTGCTGAAGTACACCTGATTCTGTCTGGATACTCCGACGAAACTGATTTCACGAGGATACCGATATGGCCAAATTCAACTACGTTGCCATGGACAGCACTGGCAAGGAGACCAAAGGAGTCCTCGAGATGGGCAGCCAGACCGAGGCGCTGAATCGGCTTAAGGAAATGGGCTTGCTGCCAACGAAGGTCACCGAGGTGGCGGCGCCAAAGTCCGAGGGCAAGGGAGGCAAAGGTTCGTCTTCTGCCGCCGGTGGCAAGGGCCAGAAAAAGGGCGCGGGCCAAATCAATCTCAAGATCCCTGGGTTCGGCGGCAAGGTGAAGCCCAAGGTGCTTTGTACCTTCACTCGTCAGTTGGCCACCCTGGTGGAGGCCGGTCTGCCGCTATTGCGCGGTCTGCGTGTGCTGGAGAAGCAGGAACGCAACCTGGTCCTCAAGAAAATCTTGGGCGATCTCTCCGTCTCCATCGAAGGCGGTTCCACCTTCTCTGAAGGTCTGGCCCAGCACCCCAAGGTCTTCAATCGACTCTTCGTCAACATGGTGAAAGCAGGCGAACTGGGCGGTGTGCTCGAGGTTGTCCTCAAGCGTCTGGCCGAGTTCATGGAGAAGGCTGAGAAGATCAAGGGCAAGGTCGTCGCGGCCATGTTCTATCCCATATCGGTCATGGTTGTGGCGGTGGGTATTGTAGCGCTGCTCATGATCGTGGTGGTGCCCAAGTTCAAGTTGATCTTCGCAGACTTGCTCGGCGGCGACGCCGGCATGCCCGAATTCACACTGTTCGTCCTGAAGATCTCCGAGACCCTCAGGGACAACACCGTCATCTTCCCCGACTGGTTCTTTGGAGGCATGCCCTTCCCGGGTCAGGTGGTCTGGGGCATCGCGATCTTCGTCACCACCTTCAAGTTCATCATCAAGACCAAGAAGGGCATGTGGTACTTCGACAAGTTCAAGCTCAACATGCCCGCACTCGGTCCGGTCATCAGCAAGGTGTCCATCGCCCGCTTCACCCGAACCTTGGGTACCCTGGTTCAGTCGGGTGTGCCCATCCTTCAGGCTCTCAACATTGTCCGCGAGACAGCGGGCAACGTGGTCGTGGCCAAGGCCGTGCTCGACATCCATGAGTCGGTCAAAGAGGGCGAAACCATCACCGCGCCCTTGGAAAAATCGGGAGTATTCCCGCCGATGGTGGTTTCCATGGTGGATGTCGGTGAGCAAACCGGCGCTCTGCCGGAAATGCTCCTGAAGATCTCCGACAACTACGACGAAGAGGTGGACAACGCGGTCACGGCCATGACCTCCCTTCTCGAGCCGATCATGATCGTCTTTCTGGCGGTGGTCGTCGGTTCCATCGTCATCGCGATGTTCCTGCCGCTCATCAAACTCATGGAAACCCTTGGCGGCGACTCTGGCGGTGGCGAATAATCATCACTCCTCGAGGTTTCTCGGTAAGGCTGATAATTTTTGACCGGATACTCGAAGCTTCCTTGACCGGTCTAGTGTGCGGGTGTAAATACAAAGTAGTTACATTGAATGCGCATTGGCCATACTCGGATGGACTGGATGGACTGAATGGAGTTCGACTGGAACAATCTGCCCTTCGAACCCGACGGCTCGATTTCAATGACCGGAATCGAGGAGTCGTTCGAAGATCCGTTTGCCATTCGCTTGTTGCCCGACTCGTCGCGCTTCGGTGTTCAGGCTCGTTTCTTCAATTTGGGCAAATCGGCGGCGGGGCAGGGGTTCTTCAGCGTGTATCGAACCAATGGCAAGGTGATCCGGGTCATTCTTTCCCGGCCGTTCAGCGAGTCCGAGTCTTACTTTTATCAACGGCGGATGACTCAATCGCTCTCGACCTAGCCGGAACGATTCAATTGGATCGGTCGCGCTGGCTGCGTCTTCTTCCGCAAGAGCGTCGTTGTTCGCTCGATCCGGTCTCAACCATGGGCCTTCCATCGGCCCGCGCCTCGCTCTCGCCTCGTCTTGCCAAAGAATCCGCCACGCCATCACTTTCCTCCCAACTGAATCGGTCCGGCCGAGCCCGCCCCGTCGGCCTTTTCTTGGCCTGCTGCCATGAACCTTCAAACCATCCAGTCCTGGGACGATGTCCCGCTCTTCGACAGCGAGCAGGCCGAGGCCGATTTCTGGGCGGAGAACCAGGTCGATGCTCGGTTAATGGAGCTTTCGGCCACCGCCAGTTCCGAGCAGTCCGAATCGATCACCATCACCCTGCGCATGGATCCCCGGATGCTCAGTCGGATCAAGCGTTTGGCCCGGTCCCGGTTCCTCAATTACCAGAGCATGATCAAACAATGGTTGAGCGAGCGCATGGAAAAGGAATTGAAGGACCGCTAATCCTTCGGGAAAGTCCGCCCTCCCGTGTGAACCCATGAGATCTCGCAGTCCATCCTCTTCCTGCCCTCCGGCCCTTCACCGGAAGGTGGCTGCGTTCACCTTGCTCGAACTGTTGGTGGTGATGTCCATCATCGGCATTCTGGCGGGCATGGTCGTGGGTTTGGCGCCGGCGGCGGCGGCCAAGATGAAGGAAGCTCGGGTACGCGCCGAACTCCAACAATTGGTAACGCTGATCGAGGCCTACAAATCCCGCTTCGGAGTTTATCCGCCCGATGGCGTCCGAAGGGTTTCGATCGCGGGCCAGGGTTTTCAGACCTTGTCCAATCCGGCCTTGAGTCCCCTCTTCTACGAATTGTCCGGCGTGTACCTGACCAACGCCAACAGCGTTGATGGTTACTTTATCCCGCGCGCCGATGCCGACGATAGTGACGGCATCCGTTCGGCCGAGTTGCAGAACTGGTTTGGTCGTGAGGGCATCCTCAACGCCAAGCCGTATGAGTTGCGCAACCGGTTGTTCGTCTCTGATTTCAAGGAAGGTCAATATGCCGAGGTCTTCCGCAACCGCTCCGACGCCGGGTACGCCGACATCGAGGTGCTCACCGTGGGTTTCTCCTCCGATGCCTCCGGAAAGCGGCAAAACGGTCTGGCTTGGCCCAACAACCGGACCGACCACCCCGTGCCCTCTAACAAGGGGCTCAACCCGTGGCGGTACGTCTCGACCAACCCGACCAATAATTCGGGCGGTTTCGATTTGTGGGCCGAAATTCCTGTCGGCCGTGAACGAGTGAAGATCATCGGCAACTGGAAGGAATCCAACTAGTGGCCTCCCTCTCTTTTCGTTCCCCAAACACCGCTTTTCCGAACACCCTTTTTTTAGCAGCGCCAGAGAACCTATGAAGACTCGAACGACCGTCCAACGCCGGAGCGCCTTCACGCTCATCGAACTCCTCGTCGTCATTGCCATCATCGGCATCCTTGCGGCCATGTTGCTGCCGGCCATTGCCTCGGCGACCACCAAGGCCAAGTCGGCCAAGGCCAAGGTCGAGGTCACCGGCATTGTCGGGGCGATCAACTCCTACCAGGCCGATTATTCCCGCCTGCCCGCCACCAAGCGGACCCGCGATGCCCACGGGCTGCCCGCCCGTCCGGCGACCGGGCCCGACTGGATCTTTGGCAATGCGAACACGCCCGACGCCAAGGGCCTCTTGCCCACCCAGACGGTGGCGACCAAGACCGGCTATCAGCAGGTGCGCGACCCAGGCAACAGTGGTCGCGACGCCAACAATTCTGAGATCATCTCTATTCTCACGGCACAAATCGTTCCTGATGTGCAGGGCGGCATGGACGATGCCGTCAATCTCAACAACAACCAGAACCCCAAGCGCACGGTGTATCTGGCCACCAAGGCCGTCGGTCGCAATCAGCCCAACGGCGTCGACGACCTGGGCGTGTACCGCGACCCGTGGGGACATCCCTACATTTTCATCCTGGACCTCGACTATGACAGCCGCGTGCTGAGCCCGTTCCCGCTGGTGGCCACGGGCCGGCCGGCCCAGGCCCGCTTCATTCCGGGCAATGCGCTGGTGATGTCGCTGGGACCGGACGGCAAGGCCGACTTCAACGCCGACCAAGATCACCCAAACAATCGCGACAACATTTACAGTTGGAAGTAAGCGGGCTCCCTGACCCTCGCCCACGGCGACCCCACCCCCATGAAGCTCCAAGGACCCACCGGTTGCAGAATACCACTGGCCCCACGCCAGCGGTTTGCCGCCTTTACCCTCCTCGAGCTGCTGGTGGTGGTGGCGATCATCGGCCTCCTGGCGGGCGTTACTGTACCGGCGATTCGCGGCATGGTGCAGGGCAAGACTTTGTCGAGTGGGCACCGACAACTCACCGACGACCTAAACCGTGCCCGACAAGAGGCACTGCGTTTGCGAACCACCGTTTATGTGGTTTTTGCCCCGACCAATGTCTGGCAAACGCGGATGGCACTCGATGCCCAGATTGAGTCGATGGTGGTGGAGCGTCAGTTGGCCCCGCAGCGCTTCCGCGAGCAGGCCTTGCGCAGCTTCACCAATATCGCTCTTGGCGTGTTTCACTCTTATGCGCTGTTGGTTGAGCGCGAGATCGGCGCCCAACCCGGCCGCAGCCACACCCGCTACCTCGGGCCTGGTTGGCAGACCTTGCCCGATGGTGTCATTCTCTCGCCCAAACTCTTCCTCCCAGTCCCACTGGCTGCCACCGACCGGCGGGATCTAGTCCTCCACGAATTGCCGCAGCGGCCGTTTCGATTTCCGCTGGCGGAGTTCCCTGGCGACACCTTGCCGCCCATCCCCATGCGCTTCGTTGCTTTTGGTCCCGACGGCCGTTTGGCTCTGGCTGAGATGAATCGCTATTGGGTCATCAATGGTCGGCCCGAGTTACAACTCCCGCCCTTGTCTGAGCTCGCCCTCGGTGTGGGGCAGGGCAGCGTCTTTATCTCGCGGGACGCCGCCGGTCGGGTCGACCCCACGGTCATGCCCGATGCCATCGAGACCCCACGCGACAACGCCACCAACAACCGGGTGATCGTCTCTAGCCTCACTGGCCGCTCCCGGATCCTCAAACCCGTCCTCCGCTGATGAGAATCCCCGGCCAACCTGTCGCGTCTGTCTCGTGGAATCCCTTGCGGCTGCGGTTCCACGGTGCCCCCTCCCGGTCCCTTCGCACCACGGCGGCCTTCACCATGATCGAGATCGCCCTGTGCATCGCCGTGGTGGCGATCGCCATGGTGGCCATCATCGGTGTGCTTCCGGCGGGGCTCAATGTTCAGAAGCAGAACCGCGAAGAGTCACTGCTGACCCAAGATGCCGAACTCCTACTCAACGTCTTGCGTGGCGGGCAAACTCGGCTGCAAGACCTGCTGAACTATGCCGATCGCGTCACCCTCGTCCGCCAGTATCGCGACCGGGCACCGGCACGGACCAACCATTTTCATGGGCCGCTCGTCCAGAGCACTCCGGCTGGTTCTGATCCGCTGGTCGATGCCTTTCAAGTGTTGGGCCTTATTAGTCGACCCAAGTACACCCAAGAGGCTTCGTCGGTCAGTCGGGGCAATCCTGTGGCGGTCACCAACATCGTCCGCCTGGAGATGCGCTCCATGAGCGGTTCGATGGCCGACCATCCCATCATCCGAAAGAGCGAGCGCCGGACGATGCCCAATGACAAGCGCATCGACTTCGCCTTCCGCTACCTAGTGACTCTCGAGACGGTGACTCGTCAGTCCGTGTTGGTGCCGGGAGCCACTCAGTTGCCCACCGACGCCATGGCCGGCAGCGTCTCCGAGGTTCGCATGATTTTGGAGTGGCCTCTGCAACGCACCGGCACCGATCCCAACCAGTACCGCTTGGGATTCAACCGCCGGGAGTTCCGCACCGAGGTGTTGGGCCAACCGACGCGCTTGCGCGGCAATGTCCCTCAAGATCTCAGCTACTTCGGAGACATCGCCTATCCCTTCAATCCGGTTCCGGAGACTCCGGGGCCTAACGTGATTCACTTCTACCGGTTCCTGCCGGGTGCCCTGTGATCCTATGAACCTTTCCCTTGTTCAAACGGGCACTGTGATGCGCTCCGACTTCCGGCAACCTCGGCGTCGCACGGGAGCCTTCTCCTTGCTGGAGTTGATGATCGCCGTGGGCTTGCTCACGATCATCGTCGCCGCGCTTTATGCGATGTTCGACCAGACCCAGAAGGCCTTCCGGCAAAGCTTAAATCAGGCCGACTTGTCCGAGGGCGGTCGCTCGGCCCTCGACCTTATGGTGCGCACTATTGAGCGGGCCGCCTCCCCGCAAGTGGAGGACGCGCTGCACCTAGTGGTACGCCCCGCCAACGCCACCGGCTACGAACTGGTGTTTGCCGGGGATGCCACCCAGGCCAATCGCACGCAACCGCTGCGCTTCGACGAACTGTTTTTCACTTATCCGGCCAGTGCAGGACGTTGGCATGTGGGCGGTCTCTTCATTGGCACTCTCGATGCAGGTCCCGTGGTCTCCACGCCGGTGACGGGCCTGGGTTCGCTCTACCTCTACGACGAGGCGTTGCCCAATTCCAACCTCGTCCAAGTGCTCGACGGCCAAGGTCGCCTGGGGGCTCGTCTGCGAGATCTGGCCTCCCCGGCCACCGTTCCGCCTTATCGACTCACCGGCACTGCGGCGCTGCGGACCAACCTCATCACCGATCGCCTGTGGGTTCCGACGTATCCCGCCGGCGAGACCCGCGAAGCCCGTCGCGATGCGGTCAAACTGCTGGAAGGGGTTCTTCAGTGCCGCATTACTGCCTTTGATGCTGATGGCCGGCCCTTTGATGCCAATCATCCGGTGCTTTACGATGTGAATTTCCCTCGGGTCGGTGTGAATACCAACGTGCCGCGCCACTACCCGGTCACCCCGGTTGCTTGGCAACTCCAAGGCACCAATCGTGCGGGTAATGCCTCCCGCCCACTGCCCATCGAGGTAATTAACGTCAACTCGGACACCGCTCAGGTGAGCACCCTCTTCCGCGGACCCAATCTTCCGGCCTCCATCGAGATTGAAATCACCTTGCTCGATGGCAAGCAGTTGGATCAGTTCCGCTCCCTGCCGGACAATGTTCAAGCCCGCAACCGGTGGCTGGCGAACAACGCCGGCGCCCTCCAGACCCTCCGCCAACGGGTCGTCCTCCGCACCGCGCCCCAATGAAACGCCTTTCCCCCCAATCCAGCCGGCGCGGTGTGGCGCTGGTCATCACCCTGATCATGCTGTCGGTGGTGACCATCACCGCCGTCGCCTTCCTGATGGTGGCCCGCCGCGAGCGATCCGCCGTGGCCGCGGCCGGTGAGCAGGCTGACGTTCGCATCGCCGCTGATGCCGCGCTGAACCGCGCCCGCGCCCGGATCTTGGCTCAGATCGCTTCGTCAGGAATGCGAGAGTCGCCCACGCTGTTCGTCTCCACCAATTTCATTGCGCCCTTTTATACTCGGGGCTTCACCGCCGCCGGCCAGGGGTTGCCGTTGGGTGCCGCTCAGTCCAATCAATGGTACTCGGCACTGGCCAATGTTTCTTACCTGTACCAGGGCCGCCCGTTCGACCTGAACAACACGGCCGAGATCCTCGAATACCGGCGGATGTTGGCCAATTTGTACTACGACCCGCGAGTCCCGGTGGTCGCTCGCATTGGGCGCATGGACACTCGGGCCGATTCGTTCGAAGACCGCTTTTACCTCGACCTCAATCGCAACGGGCGCTTCGAAACCAATGGTTATATTCTTCAGCGTGAAGCTAATGGAACGCCGTCTCGAGATAAGGCCGGCAAAACGCTTCCACCGGTGTGGCACGTGGGTGATCCCGAGTGGATCGGTGTGTTGGCCGATCCCGACCGCCCGCACTCGGGCAACAATCGCTTCTTGTACCGTATCGCCTACCTGGTGGTTCCGGCCGATCAGACGGTTGACCTCAACTATTCGCATAATCAGGCCCGCAATCCGGATGCCACCACCAGTCAGTTCTTCCGCAACCAAGGCGTGGCGCCGTGGGAACTCAACATGGCCGGCCTGTTCCGGGACCTGAACACCAACCTTTGGCAGACATACGCGTACTCCACCACCGCGGCGAACACCGGCCTCACCTTCGAGCATGCCCTCAACCTGTGGACTCATCGCCGAGTGGCGACGGTCGCACGCCGAACCACCGTGCAAGACATCCTCGCCGAAGACTCTCGCTCGCAGTTGGGTGGAGCCGGAGACACCGCTGCGGTCTTGCGGATAATGACCAACGGTGTCGACGACCTCTCCGATGGCCCGCTCATCCAGAGCTTAGCCCAGGTGCGAAATCCTAGTGTGCTCAATGACGGCGATAACGTCACCACTCTCACCAGTCGGCGTTGGTCTGGCGGTGATGTCGCCAATCCCTACCTGACACCCTTCTCGCTGCTGAGTGATACGACGTTGCTCCCGCTGGGGGCCAACCGAGTCATTTGGACCAATCTGGATACCCGTCGCACTGCGTTTGCCGGCCAATTGGTCTCGACTGTCCAAGCCTCCAATTCTACCTACAACGCCTACACCTTTTACCGACTGCTCGGGTCGGTGGGCACCGACAGTTCCGATGGTCGCATTGAGGTCGGTGTCGATCTGGCCAATCGCTACTACCGTCGATCCAAGCTGAACCTGAATTATCAGGTGCTCGATCCGGCCGGGTCACAGCCCTACAGCGCCAACCTGGTCACCACCAATGCCGGTGCCACGGCATTGGTGCCCTGGACCGCCCGCACATGGGTCTCGTTGGCGGGCGATCGTCTGCTGCGCAAGGAGTTCTCCAACGGTCTGCCCGAGTTGGGCAATTTCAATTTC
>SXGS01648619.1_pt1 | contig 32574 bp, 23 predicted proteins | sample 3174681 | NCBI WGS metagenome assembly SXGS01 (sample SAMN11356861, study PRJNA531348) | freshwater metagenome | isolation source: freshwater sample F1-80 | place: China: Fuxian Lake, Yuxi | collected 2017-12-25 | reverse complement strand
GATGTCTTGCCCCGTCCATTTCCTGTCCCGTACTGTCGTTCCATGGTGGTTCCTCCGTTCTTGACTTGAACTTCCATCGGGGAACGTAATCCCCGACGGAGGAACCGCCTACTTCTTCAACTATCTCAGGGACATCTTCATCACGCTGACGATGGATCGTTACTCGCACGTCGGATTGCTCGACATGAACACAGCGTTGGAGTCACTCCCGACAATCGCCGCACCTGACTCGCAAACAATGCGAGCGACCGGCACTGACGACGTTTCGGATTTTGGTTGCACAAATGGTTGCACACGCCCTCCCGAAATCACCCATTCTCAACCGATTTCAACTGGCCTGATGCCCACTGATTCGACGGCGGACCGGAAACGACAAAACCCTCAAATTTCCGCAGAAAATGAGGGCTTCGAGGGAGTGAAGGTGCCGGGACTCGAACCCGGGACCTACGGATTAAAAGTCCGTTGCTCTACCAACTGAGCTACACCTCCAGCGTCAACCGTGGGCTGGCTGACAGGAGGGGCGGAGTGTGGTGGTCGAGTCGGTCAGCGTCAAGCAACGATAGAGACGTCGTGGTGGTGATTGCTGTCCATGAATTGCGGGCTATTCTCTGAGTGATCTTGGTTTTGTGGATGCACTCAGGTGGTGTCGGGGGTGGTCATGAAATTGTCACTGTCGGTGCGGATCGCGGAGGCTCCCTGCAAGACAAAACTCAACGTTCCATTTCGTGATTTGGTGCAGTTGGCGGCCGATTTGGGTTACGGAGCAATCTGCATGCGAGCTAGCGCGGGAGGACTTGCGACTCCGCGCAATGAACTCGATCGGATACGCGGCGAGGTTGAACACGCGGGGCTTAGCGTGTCGATGGTCACAGCAGACAGCGACGTGCCCCTGAACAACGAGCACGGGCCGGACAGTCTGAAAAACATTGGACCGAGTCTCGATGTGGCGGCTGCGTTGGGATGCGATTTAATCCGCGTCTGTTTGAAGAACGAAGCGGACATTGAAACCGCTCGGCGCGCGGCGGACGAGGCGGCGCAGCGCGGGATTCGGCTGGCACATCAGTGCCACACGACGACGTTGTTCGAGACGGTGGATCGTACACTGGTTGTCCTCGACCGAATCGGCCGGTCAAACTTCGGTTTGATTTACGAACCAGCCAACTTGATGCTGTGTGGCGAGCCGTATGGGTTGGAAACTCTGCGGCGGTTCGAGCCGCATTTGATGAATGTTTACGTTCAGAATCATCGAGTCGATCCGGCTGGGCCGGTCGAGCTGGAAACTTGGTGCCTGGGTGTGCGTCGATTTCATCACATTCCGATTTGGGAACCGGGTGGTGTCGATTTTCCAGCGGTGATCGCTGCACTCCGGCAAATCGGCTACCAGGGATTCGTCACGATCCACCAAGCCTACGCCGAATTGATGGGTCCGCGTGATGCGGCGGTACGGACCGCCGAGTACTTGCGGAGTCTCGGCGGGATCGAATGACATCGGGTAGAATCGGATTGCTTGCCCGACCTCTGGGGGTACTTCGCTGATGTCGCAACGTGCCATTATCTTGAGCTTGGATCAAATCAGCCGCCGTTGTCTGGGTTGCTACGGGCATGAATGGATCGAGACTCCGAATTTCGATCGGTTGGCATCGCGAGGCGTCGTGTTTGATCAATGCTTCTCATCGCCGGCCCCAGAGTTTGAATTTCGTGACGCAGCGAGGAGTTTGTGCAATGATTTTTGCGACGAAGGCATCGTCGTTCGACAGTTGCGTGAATCGCCTGCGGGCGAAACGGACGAGTTCGCTGAGACGGCTTTTGGTCAATTGATGACTGCGGCCGAGCACGCATTGGTCGAATTGAGTTGTGACCGGACCGCTTCTTGGATGTTGTGGCTGGAGTCGTCTGGGATCGGCTGGCCTGGTCTTGCGACGTCGCAGTTCGTGGAGCTGTATGCCGACGAACTTGATGACGATGACGTGTCGGAAGTATTGGCAGCGATTCGGGAAATCGAAGTGGCCTACGCCGCGATGCTGACTCAATGTGATCATTCGCTGGGCCGCTTGTTGGGGACAATCGACAGGCTGTTCGGTGATGTTCCGCCGCTGATTGTTGTCGTGGCGGCTCACGGCCAAGGGGTGTGCGAAATCGAAATGTTGTCACCGTTCGCGGATCGCTCTGCCGAGTTGACCGCAGACGTGGGATCTTTTCGTGACGAGTTTGTGCATGTCCCGTTGCTCGTCGCGGGCGCAACGTGCGAGTTGCTGGGCAGCCGGCGTTCTGAGCTGGTGACTCCGGCGGATCTGTTGCCGACGTTGAGCGACTGGTTCGGCAAGTCGGCGGGCACTGTTGTGCAGAGCGAGTCAATCAGCCTTTTGCCGCTGTTGCGAAACGAGGAACAATCGAGTCGTTCGGAGCTTTTCCTTCAAGACGTCGAAGGGCACGCGGCCGTGCGAACCGAAGAGTTTCTCTTCGTGGAGCCAGACGCGACCGTCCAGCTCGCATCTGAATTGTCCGCCGATGACGCGACCGGATGGTTGTTTCTCAAGCCGGAAGACGTCTGGGAGGTCAACGACGTGGCCGAACAGAATTCCGAACAAGTCGCGACACTGCGAGCGGCGCTGCAAGCTTGGCTGCGTTCAAACCAGCCCGACGTAGCAGCGAGGAGTAAGTGAGGAATCCCTCGCCCGGGCGTCGGCCAAACTGGCTTCACGCCAACGTTGAACAGGTGTCAGTCGCCGAGCACTTCACGCACTGACTCAGCGAGGATGTCGACGATTCGGTCCAGCAGCTTGACAGGTGTGATGACCGGCGGCGCGAGGCAAAACACGTCTCCGCGCAGACGTGTGAACAAGCCTCGCCGCTGAGCCGCCAAATGGACTTTGTGTCCGATGCCGTCCGTTGCCGGAAAGTCGGCCTTCGTTGGTTTGTCTTGCACGAGCTCGACACCGCACATCAGGCCCTTGCCGCGAACATCTCCAACGTGTGGATGCGACGCGAGTGCGGCTTGCAGGCGGTTCAGCAAGTACGTCCCCTTTTCGGCAGCCTGGGACGGGAAAGCTTCTCGTTCGATGATGTCGAGCGTGCGAAGAGCGACCGCGCAGCCGACCGGATGAGCGCTGTAGGTGTAGGCGTGCATCCAGGTCATCTCGCCGGTGTCGAGCACTTTGGCGATCCGCTCGCTCATGCCAACTCCGCCGAGCGGGAAGTAGCCGGACGTGATCGCCTTCGCGAATTGAATCAGATCGGGTTGCACGCCCCAGTGTTGCAAGCCCCACATCTTGCCGGTACGGCCGAAGCCAGTGATGACTTCGTCGGAAGCCAATAGCACGTCGTATTGATCGCAGATTTCACGGATGCGTGGGAAATAGTCGTCCGGTGGTACGATCACTCCGCCCGCTCCTTGCACCGGTTCGGCGATGAACATCGAGACGGTCTCCGGCCCTTCGCGGAGGATTGCCTGTTCGAGTTCATTCGCGGCGGCGATGCCGGGACTAACTCCCGGTGGAGCGACGTAGCGGTACGGATACGGCGACGGAATGTGGACGAAGCCAGGCACTCGTGGCTCGAACATCGGCCAGTAGACGGTGAGCCCGGTCGCCGCCGTCGCTCCCAGCGTGTTGCCGTGATAGCCGAATTGCCGTGCGATGACTTTCGTTTTCTCCGGCCTGCCCAGCATCCGCCAGTAGTAACGGGCGGTCTTGAAACAAGTGTCACTCGACTCACCACCGCCCGACGTGAAAAAGAATCGCCGAATTGACGGTGGTGCGAGACCGGCCAGTCGCTCGGCCAACCGGATTGCCATCGGATTGGAACTGCCTGCGTAGCCGGAGCAGTACGCGAGTGTCTCCATCTGTTGTGCTGCAACTTCGGCAAGTTCTTTTCGGCCGTGCCCAGCGACCACGTTCCACAAGCCTGACAGCCCGTCGATGTATTCCTTGCCGTCTGCATCGACCAGGATTGCTCCCTCGCCTCGCACCCAGACATGCGCGGCGGCCTCGTGCAGCTTGCGATTGTGCAGCGGATGAATCAGGTGCGCGAGATCCGTTTGCAACATTTCGGATTTGGTGGGCATGGCGAGGCTCTCCGTAAATTCAATCTTCAGGTGCGGCCGAGGATAGTCGCGAGGCACTGCAAAATCACTTGACCGATCGAAGTTCCGGTTCGAGTCGCTGCAGGCCTTCTTCGATCGTGACGACCGACTTGAAGCCAAAATCGCGGCGAGCTTTGTCGACGCGGTACCAGTGCGAGCGGCTCAACTGCGAAGCGAGAAACCGAGTCATTCGAGGCTCGGAAGAAATGCCAAACAGCGAGTGAACCCCTTCCAGTGCTGCACCAATCGCCGAAGCTGTGCCAGCCGAGATTGACTTCACCACCGGCGGCAGTCCGGCCCGGCCGAGCAACGTGTTGATCCAGTCCCACAGGTTGACTGGCTCCGGTTCGTTGATGAAGTACGCTTGGCCGGCGACCGGCGACGACAGGCTCAAAGCGTCGGCCGCTTGCAGATGTGCTCGCGCGGCGTTCTCGACGTAGACCATCGAGATCAAATTCTTGCCGTCGCCGACTCGCCGCAATTGGCCGCGTTTTGCTCGTTCGATCAGTCGCGGGATGAGCTGCGTGTCGCGCGGTCCCCAAATCAAATGCGGTCTCAACGCGCAGGTCGCGAGTCCATCCTGGCCGTTGGCGGCGAGCACCGCTTGCTCTGCCAGGGCTTTGCTGTGCGGGTAGTGGCAGAGGAACTTTGTCGCGTAAGGCAACGACTCGTCTGCTCCGAGATGGTCGTGGCCGTCGTAGACAACGCTCGGCGAACTCGTGAAGACCAGCCGTCCAACGCCGTGCTGTTTGCAGCCGTCAATGACGTGCTGCGTGCCGAGCGTGTTGACTCCGTGAAACAACTTCCTCGGCCCCCAGATGCCGGGCAGCGCCGCGGCGTGGAAGACGATGTCCATGCCTTGGCAGGCGGCGGAGACCGCCGGCGGGTCTTGCAGATCGCCGGTGAGCGACTCGACTCCCAGCGATTCAAGCCCCGGATATCGCTGCCGGCTGAAGACTCGGACGCGATCGCCGCGCGCGACGAGTTGCTCGACGATGTACCGTCCGAGAAATCCGCCGCCGCCCGTGACGAGTGCTCGCATGAAGGTTCGATGCCCGCAAAGTTCGACCAAACTGCGTGACCGGCAATCTTTGCTTGGGACTGTTCCCGCACCGTTGCCGATCCAACGAGGTGACGCCTTGTAAGGCCAGCGGGCCGAGTTTTCAAAAGCGTGCCGCTTTTCTTCAACGGCCTTCGCCAAGGAAAGCCAGATGCCGATTCGCCAGTGGTGGGAACATGTCGTCACGACGTGGAAGCAGTTTCGCCCGTCGCGGCGTCGCCGATCGTCGGCACGTTTCTTCGCCGAGACGTTCGAGCCGCGACGGATGCTGTCAGCCTTCGTCGTGAACAATCTCGGTGATTCGCATGACGCATTGCTCGGCGATGGGATCGCCGCCGATGCCAACGGTTTCACGACGCTTCGAGTCGCTCTCGAAGAGGCCAACGCCAGCATCGGAGCCGACACGATCACGTTGCCGGCCGGAGTCGTCACTCTCTCTGCAGTGAATGGCCCACTCGCCGTCACGGACAATGTCACGATTTTCGGCAACGGTGCCAGCACAATCGACGGCACCGCGTTTGATGAAGTCTTCGCCATTCACGGCGCTGCGCATCTGCAACTCGATCATGTGACGGTCTTCTCGGCGGATGTGTTGGCGGCCAACCTTCGCCCGCCACTGCTGACCACGAACACGCGCCAGGCGGATCTGGTCGTCGCGTTCTCGGTAACGCCGTCGGCGACATTTGCAGTCGATCTCAAGACGTCGAACGGCTTGTCGCCGCTCAACGGGATCACGACTCCCGAAATCGTGTTTGAAACAACGCCAATCGTGACCGCCCCCAAGCGAGTGACATTCGACGAGTCCGCAGTGCCGACACCGGAACAAGCGATTGACCAGATTATCAACGCGCTGTTCCGCAACGAGCCAGACTTCGTTCTGCCGGTTGGAGCGAATCAGAAACCGGGACCGATCTCTGAGAAGTCGGCGCGGCCGATGTCGAAATCCGACTCCGACGAGAAGTCCTTGCCAATGCCGCCGGCGACTGACGCGGAACCAACTTCGGAATCCCAGTCGTCGGACGAGGAATCCTCGTCCGAGATTCTCTATGACAAAGCAGAGGTGGGTGCGATCCTCCGCGGCTGGGCTGAAGAAGCTGGTTGGCAGGAGTTCGATTTTCTGACTCGCGGCGTGCAATCGGTGATCACCCCGCCTAGTCGCATCGGCCGCGTCGCCATCATGGCGGGAGTGTTGCTCAGCGGTGCCTTCACGAGTTCGTGGCGCGACTCCATTTCACCGACGAACTTGCGCACTCGTTTCGAGCGATTGCGGTGCCGAGCGAGATAGCTCCTCAATGCCGATGGCGAGCGGCGAGTGTCATCCCTCCGAGTTTTTTTCGCGTACTCGCACTCGTGCCTGAATCGTCTCGGAGGGTTGACACCCTCCGCTCGCCTAATGCACTCTGCTCTGTGCCGGTCGAGAAGACTTGGCCTTTGCTCATACTTGCCGCGCACCGACGGAGACTCTCATGACCAGCCGAGCCGCAACCGAATGGCGTTATGAAAAACTGACCTGGCCCGAAATCAACGAGGCCATCGAGATGCGGAAGGTCTGCATCATCCCCTGCGGAGCGGTCGAACAGCACGGCCCGCACCTACCGCTCGATGTCGATCTGATGTGCCCCGGCGGAATCGCCCGCGGCGTGGGGGAGGCGATGCGCGACAAGGTGCTCGTCCTGCCGACGATCGCCTACGGCTACACCGGGCATGTGATGGACTTTCCCGGAACGATCAACACGCACTGGGAAACCTTCATCAAGCAAGTGCTTGACGTGACGAAGTCGCTCACGTACCACGGCTTCAAGAAGATCATCCTGTTCAACGGTCACGGCTCGAACATGCCGAACCTCGATCTGGCCGCTCGTCGCACGAACTTGGAGACCGACGGAGAATGTGTGCTCATTGCCTGGTGGAATCTGCTGACCGTCGACAAGACCTTCCTGCCGAGTTGGCGTGAGAGCAAGTTTCCCGGAGGCTGTTCGCACGCCTGCGAGTTGGAGACGTCGCTGTACCTGTACCTCGACGAAGATGGCGTCCGCAAAGACAAGATCAAGAGCGGCACGATCAAGATGAATGACGAGGACAACCCCTTCAACTGGGTCGACCTCTTCGGAGCCGGTCCCGGCGCGTTGATCTCCTGGACGAGCAGCTACAACGACACGGGAGTTCTCGGTGATGCAGAGAAGGCGACGAAAGAAAAAGGAGAACGAGTTTTCCACGAGTCCGTCAAACAACTCGGCCGCTTCATCGATTACTTCCGTGATCGTCCCATCGATGTGCGCGGTCGACATCAAGCTCGCAAACCGAGCATGCCGCTACCCTGGGGGCAGTACGACGCGCTGCCGTAAGATTTCCCGCCTTCTTGCGTGGCCAATGCGGTGAAGAAGTGGTCCGCGCGAGTCCGAAATGAGTGACCAACAAATGACCGACCGACGCTCATCAATTGCCTGTTGGACGATCGTCGCAGCGTTGTGCTGCGTTTCGCACACGGCACGTCTCGCGGCCGATGACGCCAAGCAAGGCAAGACGAAAGTCACCTTTGAAGAGCATGTGCTGCCAATCTTGAAGGCTCGGTGCGTGAAATGTCATGCGGGGGCCGAGCCGGCTCAGGGGCTGAGACTGACAACTCGGCGCGAGATTCTGCGCGGCGGAAAGTCGGGACCGGCGATGCGGATCGCGGCGGCGGAGTCGAGCTTGTTGTGGGAGAAGCTGGCGTCGAACGAAATGCCGAAGGGAGGTCCGGCGCTTTCGGCGGCTGAGAAGGGTGTCATTCGAACTTGGATCAATGATGGCGCAGCGTCAGCCGATGCGGTTGATGATGATGCGAATGATCTCAAAACGCCGGACGGAGATCGGTTGAGCAATCATTGGGCGTTTCGTCCCCCCGTTCGTCCACAAGTGCCGACGGTTCGCAAAGTCGATCGAGTGCGCAATCCGATCGACTCGCTGGTTCTCGCGGCGCTGGAAGCCAAGGAATTGACGCTGTCGGCGGATGCCAGTCGCGAGGTGCTGCTGCGACGCGCGTCGTTCGACTTGATCGGATTGCCGCCGTCGCCGGACGAGGTGCGGGAATTTCTCGACGATCGGGATGAACTCGCCTATGAGCGGATGATCGAACGACTGTTGGCGAGTCCGCATTACGGCGAGCGGTGGGGCCGGCATTGGTTGGATGTCGCGGGCTATGCGGACTCGGCGGGTGTCCTTTCGGAAGACCGTCAGTTGCCGACGGCGTTTCGGTTTCGCGACTACGTCATTCGCGCCTTCAACAGCGATAAGCCCTACGACCGCTTCTTGCAGGAACAGATCGCGGGGGACGAATTGACCGACTACTGGACCGCGTTTGAAACGCTCGACCGATTGCCAGACTCAGTTGTCGAAGCAGTCACAGCAACCGGCTACTTGCGGTGTGCTCCCGATTCGAGCCGGCCTGATTTCTCGACGATCAAGAATGCCGATGCGCAATACTTCTACCCGACGATCAACGACACCCTGCAGATTGTCGCATCCTCGACGATGGGGCTGACGTTGCAGTGTGCTCGCTGCCACAGCCACAAGTTCGATCCGATTCCGCAGGTTGAGTATTTCCGATTGCAGTCAATCTTCATGGCCGCGTTTCGGCCGAAGCAGTGGATTCCACAGATGGAGCGGCGGTTGCTCGTCGCGACGGCGGCTCAGAAGAAGTCCGCCGATGAGCACAACGGCAAGCTCGACGCGGAGATCGCGCGACTCAAGGAAATACTGACCGGCTTGCGGGCGCAGTTCCAACAAAAGCTGTTTGACGACCGTCTCGCGACCTTGCCGGAACCGATTCGCGCCGACGTGAAGCAGTCGCTGGCCAAGCCTGCTGATCAACGTTCGCCGGTCGAAAAATACCTTGCCGAGAAGTTTCAATCACTGCTGCAACCGGATGACAAGGCGCTCGATAAGGTGCTGCCTGGGACTTTCGCCGACTACCGCACAGCGGTCGATCAATGGAACTCGGAGATCGCGGCACAAGAACGGCAACGCATCGGCTTTGAGGAACTGCGTGCGCTCTACGACCTGCCGGGGCCTGTGGTCACGCCGCTGTTGCGACGTGGCGATGCGCTGACGCCGGGACCGCCGGTCGAGCCGGGCGTGTTGTCTTCTCTGGCGACGCCAGTCTCGTTTCAGTGGACTCCGCCAGCGGCCGAAGCCAAGACCAGCGGACGTCGGTTGGCGTTTGCTCGTTGGCTGACTCAGCCCGATCACCCGTTGACGGCACGCGTCATGGTCAATCGGATTTGGCTGCATCACTTCGGCGAGGGGCTGGTTTCGACGCCCGAAGACTTCGGCACGCTCGGTTCTCCGCCGAGTCATCCGCAGTTGCTCGATTGGCTTGCTCGCGAGTTCGTCGCGAGTGGCTGGAGCATCAAGCAGATGCACCGGCTGATGATGACTTCGAGTGCCTATCGCCAGCGTTCGACATTCGATGTGGCGTCGCAAGCCCGCGCGATGGAAGTCGATCCCGACAATCGCCTGCTGTGGCGGCAGCGTCTGCGCCGAATTGATGCCGAACCTCTGCGCGACGCGATGCTGAGCGTTTCGGGATTGCTTGATCAACGCTTCTTCGGCAATGCGATTCCAGTGGTTCGACGCCCCGACGGCGAAGTGAGCATCGCCGACGGCCAGAACGACCGCCGACGTTCCATTTATGTGCAGGTTCTGCGTGGCAATCCGCTGACGATGCTGCAAGCCCACGACCAGCCGGTGATGGAAACCAACTGCACGCGCCGCAGCCGCTCGACGGTATCGACCCAGGCACTGACTTTGCTCAACAGCGATGCCACCGTTGCACATGCCGCCGCCTTCGCCAACCGCGCGTTGCGAGAAGCGCCCGATGCACCACTCAAGTTTGTTGCGCTCGCGGCACTGTCACGCGAGGCCACAACCGCCGAATTGACCGACTACGAAAAGTTTCTCGAAGAGCAGTACGTTCGATACTCTGTTGCTGGAAATCAAAGTGACGTCGCTCGGCACAAGGCGTTGGCTGACCTGTGCCACATGCTGCTGGCGTCAAATGAGTTTGTGTACGTGGATTGAAAACGTGGGATAGGCTTCCAGCCTGTCATTCGTCCGTCAGAGGACAGAACGAGGAATTCCATGAGAAAAGAGCGACAGGCTGGAAGCCTATCCCACGAGGAACTCTCTCGTCGTGACGCGATCTCGCGCATGGGTTGTGGCTTTGGCGGAGTGGCACTTGGGGCGTTGCTCGGCGATTTCGATCGAACGACGTCAGCGGCGGAGGGGGTGAATCACAGTTTGATCCCGAAAAGAACTCACCACCAGCCACAGGCTCGGGCGGTGATTCAGCTCTTCATGCACGGAGGGCCGAGTCAGGTGGACCTGCTGGATGAAAAGAAAGAGCTGTCTCGGTTGAGCGGTCAGGCTCCGCCGGCGGAGGTTGCGGACGACGAGAACCGCACGACGTATCTGCTCGGCAGCCCGTTCAATTTCTCGAAGCATGGTGAGAGCGGTTTGGAGTTCTCGGAAGTTCTGCCCGGCATTGCACAGCACGCCGACGACATCGCTGTCATCCGCTCGATGTTCACCGAACATCGGAATCATGAACAGGCGATCTGGATGGCGAACACGGGCCTGATCGTTTCCGGTCGGCCGAACATCGGTTCGTGGGTTGCGTACGGCCTCGGTGCTGAGAATCAAAACCTGCCGGCGTACGTTTCACTGCCCGATCCCAGCGGCATGCCGGTCGATGGGGCTCGGAACTGGTCGAGCGGTTGGTTGCCGCCAGTCTATCAAGGGACGGCGATTCGGTCGGAAGGGATGCCTGTGCTGCACCTGCAACCGAAGACCGCGCGCACATCGGACATCGATTTCGGACGCATGGAGCTGCTGCGAAAGCTCAACGCGAGACATCAGCAAGCACGACCCGGCGAACTGGAATTGGATGCCCGCATCGCCAGCTTCGAGTTAGCGGCGCGGATGCAGCTCACCGCCACCAATGCACTCGATCTGAATCAAGAGACCGCCGCGACTCAGCAGCTTTACGGCTTGGACAAAGACAAGACCCGTTCGTATGGCAAGCGCTGCTTGATGGCTCGCCGGTTGGTCGAACGAGGAGTCCGTTTTGTCCAAATCTTCATGGCCGGTCAGCCGTGGGACACGCACTCGAACAATGTTTCCGGCATCCGCAGTTGCTGCGAGCAGACGGACCTGCCGATTGGCGGCTTGCTGACCGACCTCAAACAACGCGGCCTGCTGGAGTCGACGCTGATCCTGTGGGGTGGCGAGTTCGGCCGAACTCCCGGTGCGGAACAGCGCGACGGTAACAAGACGCCGGGCATTGAAGGCCGCGACCATCATCCCTACGGCTTCAGCGTTTGGCTCGCCGGCGGCGGGATTCGCGGCGGCCAGGCCTACGGAGCCACCGACGACTTCGGATATCGTGCCATCACCAACCGCACTCAAACGGCCGATCTGCACGCAACAATGCTGCACTTGCTCGGTCTCGATCCCGAACGACTCACCTTTTCGCACAACAGCCGCGACGAACGGCTGACCGATGTCTACAAGGCACGAGTCATCAACGAGCTGCTGGCAGACATCAGCCATCTTTCATTCGTTGGCTGAAGTGGTAGACTGTGCCTCGCCGAAACCAAGGCTATTGGCTCTTTTGGACTCGACGGAGACGTGACGATGCTGACGATCGTGGGACCCCGGCAAAACGGCTTTTGCGACCGACTCGACCGCCGCAGCTTTCTGCAAATCGGTAGCCTGGCCTTGGGAGGCGCGACACTCTCGCTGCCGCAACTTTTGCGAGCCGAACAAGTCGCCGCCACGACTGGTCAACAACCGACTCGCCACAAAGCGGTCATCAACATCTTTTTGTCCGGTGGCCCACCGCATCAGGATTTGGTCGATTTGAAGCCGGACGCTCCGTCCGAAATTCGTGGCGAGTTCCTGCCGGTTGCGACCAACGTCCCTGGCATTCAGATTTGTGAGCTGCTCCCGAAGCTCGCCTTGATGACCGACAAGCTGGCGATCATTCGGTCGCTGGTTGGTTCGGACGGACGTCACGCTGCGTTTCAATGTCAGACGGGACGCCGCTTCGCCAATCAAATCGCCGGCGGCTGGCCGTCGATGGGATCGTTCGTCTCGAAGCTGCAAGGAGGCGTCGATCCCGTAGTGCCGCCGTTTGTCGGACTCGCACCGAAGATGATCACCTCGACCTGGGCCGATCCTGGTCAACCGGGATTCCTCGGTCCCAGTCACGCCCCGTTCCTGCCGAACGCCGAAGGCAAGAAGGACATGGTGCTCAACGGTGTCGATACCGATCGCTTCGGCACTCGTAAGTCGCTGCTGAAAAACTTTGACACGCTGCGACGCGACGTCGATGCCAGCGGGATGCTCAAGGGCATGGACAAGTTCACCGAGCAAGCGTTCGGCATCCTGACCTCCAGCAAACTGGCTGAAGCCATTGATCTCGAACGCGAAGACCCGAAGCTGCGCGACCGCTACGGCCGAGGCAGCGACAAGCCCGCCGGCTACGGCGACGCCGGCCCATTGAATAACGATTATCTCCTGCTGGCTCGCCGCTTGGTGGAAGCCGGGGCTCGCGTCATCACGTTGGCCTATGGCCGCTGGGACTGGCACGGCATGCCTCACGGCACAAACTTCTCGAACGCTCGCGAGCACTTCCCGATGCTCGACATCGGACTCTCCGCGTTGATTGAGGATCTCGAACGCCGCGACTTGCTCGACACGACAACGGTCCTCGTTTGGGGTGAGTTCGGCCGGACTCCGAAGATCAACCCGGTCGGCGGCCGAGACCACTGGCCCGAAGTCGCCTGCGCGATCCTCGCCGGCGGAGGACTCCGCACCGGCCAAATCATCGGCTCGACCAACCGCAACGCCGAGCACGCGAAAGACCGCCCCGTCACATTCCAAGAAGTCTTCGCCACGCTGTATCACTCGCTGGGTATCGACGTGAACACGGCCACGATCAACGACCTCGCCGGCCGCCCGCAGTACCTCATCGACGGTGTCCAGCCGATTCGAGAATTGGTTTAGCCATGAGCGTCGCCTACGAATTGCCGACAGATCGGTCGCGTCATCGCTTCTCGCTCGAAGAATACGAGCAGATGATCGAGTTCGGCATTCTCGACGAGAACGACAACCTCGAACTCATTCGCGGGGAGCTTGTAACGAAAATGACCATCGGCGATCCCCATGCCGCGTGCGTTGACCGGCTCACTCGGCTCTTCAGCCGTCTGTTAGAAGAAGACGTCGCGGTGGTACGAATTCAAAATCCTGCCATTGTTCTCGACAGCCGTCCGGAACCTGACGTGGTTTTGGCGGTGTCGCGAGACGACGATTACGCCACCTCGGCTCCGCGATCGGCGGATATTTTACTGCTCATCGAAGTCGCCGATTCATCGCTCGAATACGACCGCACCGAAAAGCTCTCGCTCTATGCGGAGGCTGGTGTTGACGAGTACTGGATCGCGAACGTCCGCCAGCAGTGTGTCGAGGTCTATCGCAATCCGCAGTCGAACGGAACCTACGCCGACACATGCGTCCTAAAACTGCGCGAATCATTAAGCATCGTGAAACTGCCCGGTATTACGGTCGCGGTTGATCACGTCTTCAAAGCCCGCCGCGACCGTTGATGGCGAATCATGAATCCGCCCATCGACGAATCCGCGTACCTCATTTCAGCGCGGCCGGCGGAAATGGACCAGCTTTGGGCGAATGGCTGGCGTCACTTTGGCCCGGCGTTCTTTCGCTATTCGCACACGCTGTCGGAGACAGAGCTGCGGCATGTGATGCCTCTGCGTTTGGATCTCGAACGATTTTCCCTGTCGCGAAGCCAACGCCGAGTGCGCCGCAAAATCGCTGACCTGCGGGTGCAAATCTCTCCGACAGTCATCGACACCGAGCGGGAAGACTTGTTCGATCTGCACAAGCAGCGATTCACGGAAGACGTCCCGGAGTCGCTGGACGTTTTTCTTGGCCCGTTACCCAACCGGATCCCCTGTGCCAACGTGGAAGTCGCGCTCTACGACGGCTCGCAATTGATCGCCGCGAGCTATCTCGATCTCGGTGCTCGCTCGGTCTCCAGCGTTTATGGCTTCTTTCATCCCGATCATGCTTGGCGAAGTCCGGGGATCGCCACCATGTTGCTGGAGATCGAGTACGCTCAACAACACGGTTACCGCTACTACTATCCGGGCTACGCTTTCCGCGAGCCGTCGCACTACGACTACAAGAAGCAATTCACCGCGTTGGAAACTTACGACTGGTCGGGTCGTTGGATTCCCCTCCAACGATCACACAAATCCTGAGCCGCCTCAGACCACGCCGAAAACTCGAATTCAAATCCCGATCCCAGCAATCGACCGGGAATCACGCGACGACTCTTCAGCACCAGTTCGCTTTCCGACCGCATCAGAAACGTACCGACTTCCAGCATCCACTCGGTCGTCGGCAATCCAATCCGACATCCCCAAGCGTCTCTCAACGAGCACATGAACTCAGCATTAGGAAGCGGGTTCGGCGACGCGAGATTCACCGGGCCGGCGAGATCATGATCGATCAGCCAATAGACCGCGCGAATGAAATCTCGGTCTTGAATCCACGAGACGAATTGTCGGCCGTCGCCCAGTTTGCCTCCCAAGCCCCAACGGACGAGCCGCAACAAATAGTCTAAGGCTCCTCCGCAATCGGGACTCATCATGATCGCTGACCGCAACAAGACCTGCCGCGTGTTCGGGGTATGAGCCTCAATGGCCGCTTGCTCCCACGACTTCGCGACGTCGATGCTGAATCGCCAAGTGTCAGGAGCGTTCGGTTCGTCACCGCCGAGAATACCGGTCGTCTCGTCGTTCGCAGCGTCGTAGCGGTGCGCGTAAATCGTGGCGGTGCTCGCTTGTAGCCAGACTCGCGGCGGCCGTGCCGCTTCGGCGATCGCTTGTCCGACTGCCCGCGTGGACTTCACGCGAGACTCTTTGATCTCGCGCCGGTTCCTCGTACCGTAGCGGCAATTGACGCTGCGGCCAGCCAAGTTGATGACGACGTCGGCTCCGTCAAATTCCGTCACCCATCGGCCGAGCGTTTCGCTGTCCCATTCGACATGGCGGACGCTGTGAGTGTCCGCTTGTGCCGACGCTCGCCACGTCCGCCACGACTTTCGGCTGAGCACAACGACCTCGTGGCCATCCGCGACAAACGCGCGAACCAACACCGCCCCGATCTGACCGCTGCCGCCCGGAATCACGATCTTCATGTCGCAAGCCTTCCCACAACGTGTTTGGTAGAGTGCGAGACCTCACCCGGATTCCAACAAAAAGCTGCGCTCATTGGGGAGGGCGAGGCTCCCGCCGAGCCGGGTCGTAGAGAACGCGTGATTCCCGCACCGGCTTGGCGGGAGCCTCGCCCTCCCGAACAAACGCGCGGTTTTCAATTGGAATCTCGATCACAACCGCGAACGGCGGAAGCTCGTAACACAAGTCCGTCCGCAATTCAGAACTCCCGCAGGAAAGGACCACCGTGAAACTCAACCAACTCCGCCTCGTTTTGGTGCTGCTCACTTTCGCGTGTTTTGGACGCACGGTCTTCGGTGAGGACATCAAGCATTCCTTCTTCATCGCCGGCCCGACATTCACCGGGGTCATCGACGAGGAGGGACGCGAGGCATGGGACTCCGGCAAGGCAGCGGCTCGTGATGGTTTCGTCCTCCCCAACGGAAACGTGCTCATCGCCTGGAGCGATGAGGTCAAGGAATTCACGCGCGACAAGCAGGTCGTGTTTCGCTTCGCTCGCTCGGCTGACGCGAAAGAGATTGGCACGGTCGAACGGCTCGACAACGGCCGCACGTTGATCACCGAACTCGGTCCGAAGCCACGACTGTTCGAAGTCGATGCTGGCGGAAAGATCGTGCTCGAATTCCCGCTCAAGCCGGAGACCGACAACGCTCACATGCAGACGCGAATGGCTCGCAAGCTGCCGAGCGGCAATTATCTCGTCCCGCACCTGCTGGCGTTCAAAGTGAAGGAGTACTCGCCGACCGGTGACGTGCTCAAAGAATTCCCGACCGATATGGATTTCCTCGGCGGACGCGAGGCCAAGAACTGGCCGTTCACGGCGATCCGACTGTCAAACGGCAACACGCTCGTGAATCTCACCAACGGCAACAAGACGGTCGAGATGGACGCCAGCGGCAAAGTCATTTGGAAAGTCGGCAACGACGACTTCCCGAACGAGAAGCCCTTCGACGATCCGTGCGGCGGCCAGCGACTGCCGAACGGCAACACGGTGATTTGCAGCTATCACTCCGACCGGCCGATCAAAATCTTCGAGGTCACGCGCGACAAGAAAATCGCCTGGACCTACACCGGCAAGCACAAAGCCCACGAAGTTCAGGTGCTGACGACAAACGGTAAGCCGATCGAAGGAAAGCCGATGAAATGAATGACGAATCCCGAATGACGAAGGAAATCCAAATGACGAAGCTCGAATGTTGAACATGGCTCCGCAGTTTGTCCGGGAACACAATCCCTCATTCGGGCTTCGTCATTCTTTCGTCAATGAGTACTTCGTCATTCGTCATTTCTTCAGGCGCTTGTCGAAATACTCAAATAGCGCTGCTTCGGCCTTCTCGGCGTCGGCACCTTTGAAGCCGTGGCCGGCCCCTTCGAGCGTCAGCAGGTCGGCTTCGACGGTCGCGGCTTTGAGCTTGTCGATCAGCCACACCGCTTGTTCGTGAGCGACGTACTTGTCCTCGGTACCGTGGATGCAGAGCGTCGGCGCGGCGTTCGGCGTGACCCAATACAGCGGGCTTCCCTGAATATGCAGAGCCTTGTGAGTGCTCAGGTCGCCGCCGAACCACAGCGGCAGAACCTCGTGAGCGTCCACGCTCTTGCCGTAGGACTTGGTGAAGTCGCTCGGCCCGTAGACATTGACCACGCAGGTCACGGCGCTCGATTGATTCGCGTTGCCACCGCTCCCCTCAAACTGCGGCACACCAGCCGTCACGCCCAAGAACTGCGCGAGATGTCCGCCCGCCGAGCCTCCGGTCACGCCGAGTTTGTTCGGATTGATTTTGTATTTCGCCGCGTTGGCTCGCAACCAACGGACGGCGGCCTTCGTGTCGTGAACCGCCGCCGGGAACTTGTGCTTCGGAGCGAGCCGATAAGTCATCGTCGCCGCAACGTAGCCGCGCTCGGCCAGCTTCACGCAGAGCGTGTCGTAGGACTCGCGCTTGCCCGCTCGGAAGCCGCCGCCGTGGATGCACAACACTGTCGGGAATGGACCGTCGCCGGTCTTTGGCCGCGCGAGATTAAGCTGCAAGTGCGTGTCTTCGGGGTTCGAGTATTCAATTCCCTCTTCCCAAACGACCGATTCCGGCACTGGCGGCGCGGCTTCGATCCCGGTCAACGAGGACACGAACAACAATCCGCACAGAGCGAGCATTGGGAACGTCTTCATCACGAGCTTCCATTTCTGGTTGGGGTTCTTGGCGTGAAATGTTCTTGCCCGGCCGATGGCTGAAGGCCGGACATGGGATGATCGAGTCAGACGACGGTGTTCCACAATTCGCGGAACTTCTGCGAGAAGAGTCTGACGGCCACTTCGGGAACTTCAATTTGCGGGTGCCACATTTTTTCCCACTCGAGGCTGAACCAGCCGGAGTAGCCGTCGGCCAGGAGCCGTTGCAGGCACTCGCGAGCGGGGAACTCGCCGCCGCCGAAGAGGGCGTAGTCGGCGTGTTGATGGCCAGTGTTGGTGGCGTGAGCCAACTTCGCCGCCTCGGCGATTTGAGCGGCGGCTTCGGGGGAGATCGCTTCGACTTGCGGAGGTCGCGTGACGGAATCCTTCCAGTGCGTGTGCCGAGTCCACTTCTTCAAGGCCGCCCAAGAGTCGGCAATCGTCTCGTTGTGGAACCGCCACGGATGATGCGTGTCCCACAGAACACCGACGGCCGGGCAAGTGACGAGCGACATCAATGCGGCCATCTTGTCGCTGCGGCAGAAGTCTCCGTGCGTCTCGATCAGGATGTCGATGCCCACGGTCGCCGCGTACTCGCCAAGCTGCTGGAGTCCGGATGCGATCCATTCGAGTTGCGACGCTTCATCACGCTCGGCCGTCAGCTTGTCGCCGAAGACACGGACGAACGACACCCCGAACTCGCGGGCGAGATCGCAGTACGCTCGGCCCGCCGCGAGTTGCGTTTCACGCGTCGCGGCATCGGTCTCCTCGAACCGCACGGATGACGATAAGCCGCAGACTCGAAAGCCCGCGTCGGCCAGTTGCCGCTTTCGTACGGCGAGCTGCGGAGCACGAAACTCCGGCCGCTTGAGGAGGTCCGTTTCACGCTCGATCAGTCGAATCTCGACACCGTCGTAGCCGTACTCGACGCCGCGAGCGACGACCTCGTCAAAGCTCCAATCGGGACAGCCGAGTGTCGAGAACGCCAACAGCGGCTGCCCTCGGCTTATCATCCGTTCTGACATGGTTGCTGGCCTTTCTGCCAATCGCTAGAAGTTCGCGCGAAGACAGCTTGGAACACTAATCGACGCTAATTAACGCTAATTTTGAACGTCCGAAAACCACCGTTTGTCTTGTCTGATTAGCGAAGATTAGCGGCGATTAGTGTTCCCCCCAATAAACCAAACAAAACTTTGACCGGCCGATTTCCGGCCACAACTTGCCCAGGAGATTTTCTGAAATGACTGCTCCGATTCGTGTCGCTGTGACGGGTGCTGCTGGCCAGATTGGGTACGCAATGATTTTTCGCATCGCGTCGGGTGAGGTCTTCGGGCCGAACCAGCCGGTGATTCTGCATCTGGTCGAAGTACCGCCGGTGCTCCCCGCTCTGACCGGCGTTCACATGGAACTGGATGACTGCGCGTTCCCGACGCTGGCCGGAGTCGTTAAAGCGGACAGCGATCATCTGGAAGACGGCTTCCGCGACTGCAACTTCGTGATCTGCGTCGGCAGCGTGCCACGCAAGGACGGCATGGAACGCTCGGACCTGATCCGCATCAACGGCCCGATCTTCACGAAGACCGGCCAGGCGATTCAAAACGCCGCCGCGAAGGACGTGCGAGTGCTCGTGGTCGGCAATCCGTGCAACACGAACTGCTTGATCGCAATGATGAACGCACCGAAGGTGCCGCGTGACCGCTGGTACGCAATGACGATGCTCGACCAGAACCGCGCCCAAAGTCAGTTGGCTCAGAAGGCGGGAGTGCCGGTTGGCTCGGTCAAAGGCTGCAACATCTGGGGCAACCACTCGGCCACACAGTTCCCGGACTTTTACCATGCTCGGATCAACGGCCAGGCAGTGACCTCGGTCATCAAGGACGAAGCGTGGCTGAAGACGACATTCATCGACACCGTGCAAAAGCGAGGAGCCGCCGTCATCAAAGCTCGCGGAGCCTCATCCGCTGCTTCGGCCGCGAACGCCGCGATCGATACCGTGACGAGCATTGTCCGTCCAACCGAAGCGGGTGACAGTTTTTCCGCAGCCGTGTGCAGCAAGGGAGACTACGGTATCGACTCCGATCTGATCGTCGGCTTCCCGCTGACCAGCAACGGCACGACCTGGAAGATCATCCCCGGCCAAGAGCACAACGAATTCGCTCGCGAAAAGATCAACCTCTCGGTCAACGAGTTGAAGACCGAGCGAGACGTGGTTCGCGATCTTTTGCCAACGTAACTGGGGTATCGCACATTGAACCGTCGCTGGTTTCCTTCTCTTGCCCCACAATGTGATTCCATGCACCGATTCTGCATCTGTTGGTTGTTGTTCGCCGTCGGATGTTTGCAATCTAATTCAACAACTTCGAGCGGATCGACCGATCCGGGATTCACAGAAACTGCGACCAATCCCGAATCGAAGGTCGCGAGTAGAAATTCTCCACCCGCTCTGACCGTCGGATCGCTGGCTCCGCTATTGAAGGTCAATCGATTTCTCAAAGGCGAGCCGGTGACGGAGTTCGAGCCTGGGAAAATCTACGTCGTCGAGTTTTGGGCAACGTGGTGCGGGCCGTGTATCGAGGCGATGCCGCATGTTTCGGAACTGCAATCGAAATACCCAGACGTGACGTTCATCGGCATCAACGTCTTGGAAGATGACGATTCGGCTGCCGAACACTTTCTCAAAGCTAGGGGCCAAGATCTGGAATACCGATTTGCTCGCGATGACATTCCTGAGGGAAGCAACGCCCACGATGGCGCGATGGCCATGACTTGGCTAGCCGCGGCCGAGGTGAATGGCATTCCAACAGCGATGGTGGTTGATGCTCAGGGGCGGATCGCAAACATCACACATCCGATGGCGTTGGAGGAGAGTCTGCCGCAGATCATCAGCGGGAAATGGGATCTGGACGCTGCCGCCAAGCAGCATCTTCTTAGCGTATTACCGGATCGAAGGAGCCGTGAATTCAATGAGCGGATGGAGACGCTGCTCAAACCCGGACCGACGGACGAGACGCCGAGAGAATTGGATCGAATTGCGGAAGAATTTCCCGAGCAAGCTGGCGTGATCGGTCTCGTCAAATTCCGTGTGCTGTCTTTGGAAGGCAATAAGACCACGCAAGCGTTGGCCACCGGCCGCAAGCTTCTGAAGGGGGATCTTGGCAATAATCCCGAATTGCTCAATGCGATGGCCTGGGAGATTGTCGGACCGAAGCGACCGAAGCCGGCGGCTGCGGAATTGAAATCGTTCGCGTTGGAAGTGGCACGGAGGTCAGATGAATTGGTCAAGAAGAAACACCCGACGGTGGCGGATACGCTAGCCCGTGCCTTGTTTGTCAACGGCGACACTCAAGCTGCAGTGACGACACAACGTCGCGCGATCGCACTCGCCAAAACCAACCCCAGAGCGACGAAGCTGGTCGAAGAGTTGCAGAAGCGTCTTGACGATTACGAAGCCGCCGTCTCAGCCGACAAACCGAAATAGTCTCGTTCGGCAATCGAAACTACTTCTTCAGACTGGCGATCCATTCGCGGAATAGTTCGACTGCCTCTTGATCGACGATCGATGTCCCCAACTGCGGCATTTGGCCGGTGCTGGGACCGCGACGATTGATGCGGGCGAGCAGCGTTGAGCGTTCAGGATGACCCGGAGCAATGATCCGCGGGTCGGCCAGACCGAATTTGTGGTGCAGCGGCGGTTCGTCGATCAACTTTGCCTTGGATCGTGGCGTGAAGAACTCGAGCTGCATTTGAGCATTACCGCCCCCCGCTTCAACGTGGCAGATCGCGCAGTTCGCGTGCAAGTACGAACGAGCTCGCGCGGCCAGGTCGGCTTTGCGATCGTACGGATCGACCAGTTTCGGAAATGATTCGGGCGACATCGCCAGCATCTCAGTCTTTGGATAACCGCGCTGATCGCGGCTCGCGGTGCGCTGCTTGACCGCTTCGTCGAGTTCTTTGTCATCGAGTCCAGTCTCCTGCAATTCGCGGCGGATCGCTGCGGAATGTTCTCCGTGCCACGAGCCGAGCTTCACGAGGCCGAGATGCTCGAAGACTCGAAGCTGCTGATCGAAGACTCCTCCGTAATCGTGCTCGCGATTCATCTGCAACGTGCTCAGGCCGAGCACGAAGTTGGCGGCACGGCTGTGACAAACCATGCACTCGGTGCGGCTGGGATAGCGCCACGTCTGCTTGCGAACGCCGTCTTTCGCCTGCGGATCGCGAATCGTGAACTCGCGGTCCTTGCCGCCATTCTCGATCAGGACTCCGTCGGTTTGCTCGTCGTTCCATTCGTAGCTGTAACCGAACCATTCCCCTTGTTGCTTGACGAGGAATCGTGTTTCGATCCAACGGCGTGTTTCTGGCTTGCCAGCTTCGCCGTCAAGTGCGAACGACTTCACGAGCACCGTGTTTTCAGGGACGTTCCAACCGCGATTGACGGTCATATCGATGGCTGGCTCTTTGCGATCGGGGTCATGCGGAATTGCCAGCCAGCGAGCCTTGTGAGCTCCATCCGACCAAAGTGCTGCGTTGACCGAGTACGGAATCACACCCGGCGACATCGTGTGCTGTTTCACGGATGCAAAAAGGCCAGACTCACTCAATCGTCGCGGAAACTTTGGAGCATCGGCCGACGGCGGCGGGTTCGGCTCGAGGTAGTACATGTTGCCTTGGTCACCGCTCTGTTGGTCAAGCACCAGTAATTCGCCGTGCGAGTCCAGACAGAAGTGCGTGATGTGAAACGGCGTGTCGATCAGTTCGCGGTGATAAGTCACTTGCTTGCCGTCGTGCTTCGCTCCCCAGATTTTTCCGGTCGAGTGATCGCCGTAGATGTACGCTCCGCGCAGTTCCGGCAGCTTCTCGCCGTGATAGACGACGCCACCGGTCAGCGAGCGGGATTCGCTGTGCGAGTGCTCCAGGGTCGGCTTCACGAACGGAGTCGGGCCGTGCTTCCGCTCGGCGTAAAAAACGTGCGAGCCTTCCATGACACTCCAGCCGTAGTTGGCACCGCGCTCGACGCGGTAAACCTGCTCCCACAGATCCTGTCCGTTGTTTCCGATCCAGATGTCGCCGGTCTTGCGGTCACAGGTGATTCGCCATGGATTTCGAAAACCGTAGGCCCACGTCTCTGGCCGAGCCCCTTTCAACCCGACAAACGGATTGTCCTTCGGCACCGAGTACGTCTTGCCGGGATCGGAGTGATCGACGTCGATCCGCAACAGCTTCGACAACAGGTGGTCCATTCCCTGCCCGGTCTCGATCAAATCGGAGTCGGAAGTGCCGTCGCCGGTGGTGACGTAAAACATTCCGTCGTTGCCAAAGACGCAGTCCGCCCCGCTGTGCCCGTTCGATTCCCATTCCAAGATGAGGTGAGCCGATTTCGGATCGAACTCAAACGTCTTCGGGTCCATGCGGTAGCGAGTGATCCGCACCGACTTCTCCTTGAATTCTTTGAATCGCTCCGCCGATTCCGGCACGAAGCCGGTCGATGCGAGGCCTGTCGATCCGATGTAGAGAAAACCGTTCTCGCCGAACTTCGGATGAAACGTGGCGTTGTAAATGATGGTCTCCGCGGGGAATTCGAGCAGCGTTTCGTACGACTCAACATCTGGGTTGTCTTTGAAGCGAATCAGCGACGATTTCGTTTGCAGGCCAGCCAGCATCCAATCGCTGCCAGGGACGTGCGATCCAAAGACCGGCAAGTTGAGCTTCAACTTCGGAAACGCCTTCCGCGTCCGAAACGGTGCGGGTGGCTCCGGCGAGCCGAGGACTTTCGACGTCGTCAGCGGTTCGAGCTTGTCGATGCCGAACGGCCGCTTGGCTTCCGACTTGTCCGGCCCGATGAATTTCAGCTCGGCGTAGTCCTCCCAGCGATGGAAGTCCGCATTCGGCTTGGAACTCTTGGGCGAACACCACGACAAGTCAAAGGTCTCGAAGTCGATGCAATAGTCATAGCGACACAGCACGAACTTCCAAACCTCGTCGATCGCGGGTCGGCCGCCGGTTTTCAGGAAGTCGCGCCAGGGAATCTTCCCTTCTACCGACCAGCCTTTGTCGCGATCGGTCCAATTGTTGAGCGTGCCGTCGAGCACGACTTTCGTTTCGAGATGAAACTCGTCGGCCCGACGGAAGCGAGCAACGTGACCGCGTCGCGGCAAGAACATGTCGAAGACCGTGTTCTTCGCGTTGACCTGAAACTCGTAGTAGCCAGGCTTGTCGTTCGCCGGTTTGAAGAACAACTCGATGACGTCGTTGTCCCACGTGTCGCCGTCGTGTTCCGTGACGTCGGCGTAGAGATCGGAGTCGACCATCTCGCTGAAGAAATAGAGGTTGTCGCGATCCCACAGCAGCCGAGCCTTCGTCGCCGTCTTCGACGGACGAGCATCCTTGCCGAGCCACGGCAGCGAGAACTTGTCGATGATCTCGGCGGTGGCCCAGGCTTTTTCGTCGGCTTTGCCGTCGATCGTGATCGGCAGCTCGGTGAAGCGGCACTCGTGCGGCTTCGGTTCGTCTTTGGGTTTTTCATCGGCTCCGAACGTGGTGCCACTCAGCAAGAATGAGGGCAGGATCACGCAGAGGCGCAAAGACGCAAAGGAAGACAACCACGAACAGAAACCTGCGACACGACTTCCCATTTCGACAACTCCTTGGATGACACTCGTCAGTTGGTTGGCCTTCTTTGCGTCTCAACGCCTTTGCGTGAAACCTCATTCCCTGTTCTCTGCACCAGCGCTGAAAACTGTTCGCCGCGTTCGATGTAGTTTTGGAACCAGTCGTAGCTGGCGCAGCCCGGGGAGAGGAGTACGACATCGCCCGGAGAGGAACTTTGCAAGCTCCACGCAACCGCCGGTTCGAGTGACTCGAAACCACGGCAGTTCGGGCCGACGACGTTCGCCACGCGGGCAGCGGCTTCGATGAGTCGGCCGAGTTGCGGGCCGGTCTGTCCGAGCAACGCGACCGCTCGGCAACGGCTCACGGCGACAGAGGCGATCGCGGACAGGTCAATCTGCTTGTCGTAGCCGCCTGCCAACAGCACGATCGGCTCATCGAACGACTGGAGAGCCAAAACGGTCGCTTCGGGAGTCGTGCTCTTCGAGTCGTTGAAGTAGCGGCGACCGTTCACTTCCGCAACGAATTCCAACCGGTGTGCCAGTCCGCGAAATGTGGCGACCGCTTGTTCGATCGCAGAGACCGATGCACCGGTCGCCAAGGCGGCGGCGATCGCGGCTTGAGCGTTTTGCCAATTGTGTGGTCCTGGCAAACGCAGCCAGCGGCCGAGCGGCAATCGCTGCTCACCACCGAGATCTGTTGGCAATCGCGTCAACACTTCCGAGCCTTCGTCGAAGACCCCGAGTCGGTACTCATCCGCCGGGCCGAATCGCAAGCGTGTCGCGGCGGTCGGCCAAGACGCCACTTCCGACCCTGCATTGACGACCGCAAACTGGTCGGCTGTTTGCCAGCGCAGCAGATTTTGTTTGGCGGTTCGATAGGCCTCGACCGTGACGTGTCGGTCGAGATGGTTCGGCGAGAAATTCGTCACGACGGCAATCTCTGGCTGCGGCCGCAACGGCGCGAGGTCTTCGAGTTGAAAGCTGCTCAGTTCCAGCACGACCCAATCTTCCGGCTGAATTTGCCGGACTTCGGGAAGCAAGCTGATGCCGATGTTGCCTCCGAGCCAGCAACCACCGTAGCCCAAGCCCTTGTGGCTCGGTCGATTCAAACCTCGGTGCGAATCACCCAGGCCACAAGGGCCTGGGCTACGGACGGCGAGGATTGCGTGAGTCAAAGCCGTCGTCGTGGACTTGCCATTGCTGCCGGTCACCGCGAGGACTCGGCCGCGATTCCGTTCCCAGAAAAGATTCATCTCACTGGTGAGCGGAACATCGGCCTCGCGGGCAACCGCGAGAAACGAGCTCTCTCTCGGCACGGCGGGACTGACGACGACGAGATCCGTGTTGCGAAAATCCGCTTCGTCGTGCCGGCCGAGACGCAGCGTGACCGGCCACGACGAATCCAACTTCGCCAGCGACGGAAGTAACTCGGCCTCGGAACGAAGATCGGTGACAATGACTTTCGCGCCCGCTTCTGCCAGGAATCGAACCGCTCCAACTCCGCCACCGAACCCCCCCAGTCCCATGACCGTGACCGTTCGACTGCGGAATTCAAAGTGTGCGGGGGACGTCAGCATCGGCGATGAATCTTCGTGACGAACGGTGGATTTCGATTTAACGGTTGTACGCCGTTTGCCGATAATCAGGAATAGTCGCGGCGTCCGTCAAACGTCCGCCGTGGCCATCAAGCGCAGGGAAGCGGCAATTTGGCGATTGTTGTGCAGTGTCCGGCGCTGGTCACGAGTGCTCGCAAGGAAGCGGGGGAAATTATGAAACTGGGGCGGAAGACGAACGCGTTCATCGTGGGCTTGGCCTGTTTCGGGCTGCTGATGCAAACAACCCCTTCGTTCGCCGGGCCACCCGCGCGAGCAGAGTCGTCCTCGGCGAAAGTGAAGATGGAAGATGTGCCGGCCACCTCGTCGGAGAAGCCGGCTCCAAAGAAAGTCGTTCAGCCTGCCGCGATTGACGTCGCGATGGCCAAGGACGGAACGATCTCCGGCCGAGTGCTCGATGCCGACCAGAATGGCCTGGCAAAGTCGGAAGTCTCCATTCGCCAAGGCAAGATGGAAATTGCGAAGACGGTCACCGACGCCGAAGGCCGTTTCAAGATCGTGAATTTGAAAGGTGGCGTGTACGTCGTCGCGGCGAACCGCGGCTTCGGCTTGTTCCGTTTTTGGACCGCGAAGTCCGCTCCTCCAAAGTCTCACGACCAAGTGCTGTTGATGTCCAATTCCGTCGTCGTGCGTGCTCAAAACGCGAATGACGGCGGGGACGTGCTCTACGATGACAACGGCCAGCCGTATGCCAGAGTCTACGTCGTTGATGAGGGCATGATCGCGACGACGACACCAGGAGCCGGAGCAGTGGGTCCAATGGTCGGAGCCAATCTTGGTGCCCTTGATATCTTCACAGTCGCAGTACTGGGAACCGCAGCCGCTGGACTAGCGGTCGGCATCGTCGCCCTGAACAACGACAGCTCGGCCAGTCCGTAGTCAGTGGCAAATACTTTCGACATCGACAAAAAAGACCACCGATTCTTCGGTGGTCTTTCGCATTCTCGATCCGCCATTCGTGTTGAAAATGAATTTGTAAGCTGTACAGCGCTAGCTGCGGGTCGATGAAAACAACCCGCGGCTAGCGTCTTGCGGCTCACTGGACGCAGAGATTAACACAATTGGACGAGGATCAATGATGATTTGCTGCGACTTCCTGTGGCTGGCTGAACGCTTTTCACGATGATGCTGGTCGGAGGGTTCGTTTTCCCCCGCAAGCGATCGAATTCGAAGCCCATGTGGGATCAAGTAGAACGCCAGCACCGCGGACTCAGGATCACGTTCGCGTGAGGACCGTTTTTGGCGCGTCGTAGGTTCTGCCGGTCGAGCTGCTTTGGTCTTCGACCTTGTCGCATGCGAGTTGATACAGGCGGCGACCGGCCTCCGTCGGATATTCCGAAGTGATGCAGGCTTGGCAGAGCGAATCTGGTGCAAGGCCGATGCTGCGAGAAATCGCACTGATCGGTAAATACCGCAACGAATCGGCTCCAATCGCGCGAGCCATGTTGGCTTCGATTTCAGGAGTCAGTTCCGTATCGGACATGAACCGAGTCGCAAACAGTTCTTTCACGGTGCTCATGTCGATGCCGTAAAAACAAGGAGCGATGATCGGCGGGCACGCGACGCGGACATGCACTTCCTTGGCTCGGCCCCGCTCACGGATCTGCGACACCAGCGCCTTCATCGTCGTCGAACGAACGATGGTGTCTTCGACCAACAAGACTTTCTTGCCTTCAAGGACTTCCGGAAGAGGTGTGTACTTCGCGCGGACCTTGTCGGCTCGGTTGGCCCCTTCGATGAACGTACGGCCGACGTACCGATTTCTGATCAAGCCCTCCAAGCTGGGGACGTTCAGTTGGTAGGCCATGCTGTCGGCGGCCGCCTTCGCCGTGTCAGGAACCGGGACGACGATCGTGTCGTGGTCCATACTTAACGGTTCTTGTAGAGCCAACTCTTCCCCAAGTCGCTTGCGAGTCAGATACACGCTGCGATCGTCGAGATTGCTGCAGACGTTGGCGAAATAAATCCACTCGAAGAAGCAGTGCGCGCGCTTCGGGCTTTCAGCGAACCGACGTTCAAAATCAATCTTGCCGTCCTGGATGGTGATTGCCGTTCCGGGAGGCAGACTGCGGATTTGCGAGTCTCGGAACCCCATGTTCGCCAACGCGACGCTTTCGCTGGCGGCGGCGAACAGCGGACCGTCGATGGCATAGCACAGAGGCCGAATCCCCAATGGGTCGCGAGCGATAAACATATCCCCCAGAGCATTCACAAAAACAATGTTGTACGCCCCATCCAGCCGCCGCGCGAGGTTCGACAACAACTCCAACAGGTCCGGACGACCCTTCGATTCTCGCTGCTTCAGTTCCTGGCAAATCAAGTGCATCAAGATTTCGGTGTCAGTCTCGCGAGCCAAATGGAAATCCGGGTTCTGGAGGCACTCATCGCGAAGCTCCAGATAGTTCGCCAACTGGCCATTGAACGCGAAGCTGAACCACTTCGACTTCTCGATGTGATGCCGCTCGAACGGCTGCGCGTAGCTGCGGTCATCCTTGCCGCAGGTTGCGTAACGGACATGCCCAATCGCTGCTGAGCCAGCGTATTCGGACATCAACGATTCGAAATCTTCCCGTTTGTTGAGTTCGAAGACCTCGGCAACGGTACCGACATCTTTGTGGGTGTCGATGAGCTGGTTACGGTCATAGCTGAAGGTCGTCATACCCGCTGCCAACTGACCGCGATTCTGAATATCCAGCAGCAACCGCGGAATCAGCCGGGAGGTCTGCTCGGTCCCCTCCTTGGGGAGCAAATCGCTGCGGCCCCGATTCGGAAGATGATAAACCGCCGCGATGCCACACTCGTGATGCAGTTCCGCCATGAATCGCCCCGCCGTGAGTTGATGAAGAGCAAAAGCGGGTGGCATGATAGCGGTCGGTTTGAGACGAAACCAACCACTCGGAAGCCGGCAAAATTGACTGAATAGTCCCTCACACGGCCCCAAATGAGACTGTTTAACCGCAACGCCATCGGCGTGGGCGCGCACGCCGATGGCGTTGCGGTTATTGGGACTCAGGTTGATGTTTGCACCGTCTCTGCGTTCTTCGCTCCTCTGCGGTGAAATAAGGCTTGATTCACCGCAGAGTAGCGAAGAGCGCAGAGACGACCGTGTCGTGACTTGCGCAAAGATCAATCTGAGTCCCAATAAACAGCGAACGCTGAAAGCCAGCCCCCCAAACTCTTTCAGCCATGACTCTCTTCTTCTACACATTGTCCAGAGAACAATCTCCTCGCAACGGACTGATGACCTGCAATGGGACAAGCCCCGCCAACCACTCGCACTGCCGTCATCGGTTCATCTAAAACAATTGTGGTGAAAGTCGGCACGAACGTGCTGTCGAAAGCCGATGACACGCTCGACCTCGACCGTATCGAATCGCTGTGCGATCAAGTGCTGCGGATCTTGGATTCCGGCCGTAAAGTCGTGATGGTTAGCAGCGGCGCGATCGGTGCAGGGATGGGATTGCTCGGCCTGAAGCACCGGCCGAAAGATTTGCCGCACCTGCAAGCCGCCGCCGCCGTCGGACAGGCGCATCTGATCCGGCTCTACAACGATTGCCTGCAACGTCGAGGCTACTCCGCCGCACAACTGCTGCTGACGGCGAACGACTTCAAGAATCGCACGCGCTACCTCAACGTGCGAAACACGCTCAACACGCTGTTCGAGTACCACGTCGTTCCGATCATCAACGAGAACGACACGGTCAGCATCGCCGAGATCAAATTTGGCGACAACGACCAACTCGCTGCGATGGTCACCGGCCTGATGGACTCGCCGCTGCTGGTGATTCTCTCGGTCGTCGCCGGCCTGTACGACGGAGACCCGTCGAAGCCCGGCAGCAAACTGATCCCACTGGTCGCCTCCTGGGACGACGCCTTGCGAACACTGGCCGTCGAATCAAAAAGCGCGCGCGGGACAGGCGGGATGCAATCGAAGCTCGAAGCCGTGCGCATCGCAACCGCCGTCGGGGAAGACGTCATCATTGCCGACGGCACACAGCCAAAAGTGCTCGACGCAATCCTCTCCGGCAAGGACATCGGCACGCTGTTCCTCGGCAAGCACAAGGCAGTCCCCGCCTGGAAACGCTGGATCGGCTTCACGGTCAAACCCAAAGGCCGCTTCCGCCTTGATGCCGGAGCACGCCGCGCGGTCGAGCATCAAGGCAAATCCCTGCTCGCTGCCGGCATCAAGTCAGTCACCGGCGAGTTCGCTCGCGGCGAAGTCGTCGCACTCGAAGACGAACACGGCGAAGAATTCGCTCGCGGCCTGTCGAACTTCGACTCACGCGAAACACGACTCGTCGCCGGCAAGAAGACGGCCGAGATCGCCAAGGTGCTCGGCGACGTCCCGTATGCCGAAGTCATTCACCGGGACAATTTGGTCGTGACCGTGTAGGTCGCGCCACGCCGTCGCACCTCGCTGTTTTCAGCGACGGAATCTTTTTTGAAAACTTCGCTCCATCTGCGCGGCGTTTGTGTCTGTTCGCGTAGCGGACGGGCTGATCACCATTTGCCGCCCTTCTCTTTGAAGGCTCGCCGCAGAGTCTTTTTGGCGTGACCCGGTTCGCGACCGTTGGTGATGATCTCTTTGGGAGACATCGATCCGTTGGCCAGCATTTCGCGACGCCACTCGGATCGGCTTCGAGCACCGCCAAGAACGGCTGGTCGCATGGAAATTCAAAGGCCAATTACCGCCGAAAGAATCCCGCCGACGAGTGTCCAAATGGCAGTTGAAATTTGCGGACTTGCGAAACCATTCCCCTCGTTGCTTTCGTCTGTTGTTCCGCGTTGACGACTCCCTTCGGAAAGTCAGGCCTACGAATTTGGGAACACCACTCAGCTCTCGCGGAAGATCGAATCGCTCACGGTGCCGGTGCTATCCGAGAAGGAGCCTTCTTCGATCTTCATCGAACGCAGGATGCTCAGAAAGACGTTTGACATCCGCGCGTCATTGCCACGCCAGTAAGTGCCATGCTTGAGTCCCATGTTCGCGCCGCCGGCAATCAGGGTCGGTAGATTCTTCGGATAGTGCGTCGTGCTGGCTCCGCTGCCGAACAGCACGATTGTGTTGTCGAGCACACTGCCGGCGTTGTCTTTGTAGTCTTCGAGGCGCGTCAAAAAGTGAGCGATCTGTTCGCTGAGGAAGAGGTCGTACTTTGCGAATTCGAGCTGCCCATCTTTGTCCTCGGCGTGCGACAGATTGTGGTGAGTCCGCGTCAGGCCCAGCTTCAGCGGGAACGTGTCGCTGATCCCCATGCCATCTTCGCGATTGAGCATAAATGCCACCGACCGTGTGATATCCGCATCAAACGCCAGCGCAATCAAGTCGAACATGTTGCGGTAATAATCGGCCGGCACACCTTCGTTCGTCGCGTCGAGGTTCAGGTGCGAGTAATCCTGCGTCTTCAGCGGGATGTCGATCCACTTCTCGGACGCGGTCAGCCGGGACTCGATCTCGTCCAACGAAGTGAGGTACTGGTCCATCTTCTCACGGTCAGATTGGCCCAACTGCTTGTTGAGCAACTTGGAGCTTTCCAGCACAGCGTCTACCAGCTTGATGCGTCGTTGCAGTTGCTCACGCTGCGTGGCGAGCGATGCTCGATCTCCGCGAAACAAGCGGTCGAACACGCGGCGCGGGTTGTTCTCGGCGGGGATCGGCTTCCCCTCAAGGTTGTACGAAATCGTTCCCGTGCGTGATAGAAAGCCAACGCCAGCATCAATCGACAACACCAGCGACGGTTGCCGGCAGAATTGCTTCGTGTGCTGAGCCACCACTTGATCGAGCGCCACCGAGTTGAACATCCCTGGCTTCGGATTGTGCAGCGGAGCCCCCGTCAGCCACATGTCCGAGCAGAGATGTGGATCGGCCTTCGGCCCATTCGGATGATGCAGCCCACCCAGAAAGCTGAGCTTCTCGCGGAACGCCTTGAGAGGCTCGGTCGATTTGCCGAATTCGAACGCGCGTCCTTCGACCTTCGGAAACCAACTCCACTCATCGATCCCATGTTTCGGATTCGGCAACGACATCCCGTTGGCCGTGTACATCGCACAAAACCGCCGCGGAGTCTTCGCCTCGACTTCCTTCCCCATCGCCTCCAACAACGGCAGAGCCAGCGTGACCCCCGCCAAACCTTTGAGCACCGCACGACGATCAAGTGGAACGGAAGAGGTCATGTGAGTTTTCCAATGAGTTAGCGACGAGCACCAGTGGCGGGGTGATTCGGTTTCTCTGGCTGAGGCTTCCGACGTGAGTATTTGCCTTCGGAACGAAAAGAGGTCAACGAAATGTTTTCTGAAAGCTCTCGGATGTTGAACCAGTACTCCTCGCGAACGTCTTCGTCAATCTCGATAGTTCCGGGATACAGGGAGTCCTGACCGTCTTTTCGACAATTCGACACCCAATAACCATAACGATTTTCAATGTCGAAGTAGTTCGCCTTAAAGCCTACTCTCTTGAGCGACTGAAGTTCGCGACCTTGGTAATGGATGGTCTTCCCAGTTTTAGAGAATCGCACACGACCAATCCTGCCTTGACCAGTCAGGCCATCGTCCTTGCCTTCAATGTACATGATCGCGGTACGCATGATCGAGCTCGCTACGGGTGTATTGGTTGCCGGTGAAACGGAGCGTTGTAGATCTGGCGATCGAGAGTCGGTTGAAGTTGGTGGAGTCGATGGCGTTTGTGAGGTTGGATTTTTGAGGCATGGCCAGAAGGTTTGAAGAGGGGTTGAAGACAGCCCTGAGGTTGTCTCAGGG
>SXGS01352217.1_pt1 | contig 32575 bp, 31 predicted proteins | sample 3174681 | NCBI WGS metagenome assembly SXGS01 (sample SAMN11356861, study PRJNA531348) | freshwater metagenome | isolation source: freshwater sample F1-80 | place: China: Fuxian Lake, Yuxi | collected 2017-12-25 | reverse complement strand
GGACTTCGAGCCCAAGCGAAAAAAGGAGCGCCACACGTACCCACCGATGGAGTTTTTTGGCGATGCTGTGAAGATTGCACCGGGGGAATTGTTCATTCCGGAACGCGGATTTAAGGTACTCCAGCATCAGCCTCCGCGTTCCGAGCTGGATCCTATTCCTGCTCCGATACCAGTGTATTCGATTGCCATGGAGCAAGCACGGGCATTTGCACTTTTTATCGACCTCCTCGAGCCCCTCGGAGAAGATCTTTCGGTTGTTCTGGAATCGACGCACGATTCGATGGTGTCCGACAGAAGCAGGGATTATTGGTCCGATTCGCATGATTCTATTGCTCTCGAGAGCGCTCTTGTCGAGTATGAAGATTTGCTGACGAAAGACGGTTGTACGGGGATTTCGATTATGGATGAGCGGGAGAAATATGAAGTGATGTTTACCGAAGATAAGACTTTGCATTGTTACGGCACTCCCGGGATCATGGGGAAGTTTCAGCGCATTCTTTATCGGCACAATGTTTTGCACCGCCCTGATATGAAGATTCTTTCGACGAAGATTGCGCATGCTCATCGGACAACTGCACAGTACTGCGAACGCTTTCATGAGCTTGTCGAACGCGTGGGTGCACTCAGTTACTGAAAAATAAAACCGATCGCTGCGATCAGCCGATTTCCAGAAGCAGGATCGTATGTACTTTTGCAGCATCCGCCTGCCCTTTCGTAAGCTTCATCACCGCACCGACGATTGCGCCGAGAGCTGCTGTTTTTCCTTCCTTGAAGGACGCGATCGCTTTCGGATTCGCTGTGATCGCTTCGGCGATGAATTTCTTCAATGTTGCATCATCGCTGACTTGCCCCATGCCTTCCTCTTTGATGATTTCTCCCGGCGATTTTCCGGTGACAATCATTTTTTCCAAGACATCTTTCCCTGCATTCACGTTGATAACCCCCGTGTGAATAGCCTTTGCGAGAGCGACCATATCGGCAATATTCGGTGCATCGGCGAGTGACTTGTTCTGTGCGGTCAAAAATCCGGGCATTTGCGTGAGAACGAGGGAGGAGGCACGCTTCGGTTCCCCGATGGCGGTCTGGATCGCGTCGAATCGGAGGCGGAGCGGCTCCGAGTCCACGAGCATCGATGCTTCGGCTTCGGTCAATCCCAGTCCTACGTATCCGGCTTTCATTTCGGATGGAAGTTTTGCGAGTCCTTCGGTGACTGCGGCCTGGAAGGCGGGGCTGATATGGAGTGGCGGGATATCGGGTTCCGGGAAGTACCTATAGTCCGCGGCGGATTCCTTGTCACGGAGCAGAACGGTTTTCTCTTCGTCGTCGATCCAACCGACCGTGGTCTCTCCTGTCGGCTGTTTTCCCTCACTCCATAACTTCTTCAGAATTTTCTCTTGGTATTGCAGCGCTTTTTCAAGGGCTTTGAACGAATTCAAGTTCTTGATCTCCACTCGGGGGTACAGCTTCGTTTCTCCTTTCGGTCGCAGTGAAATGCTGGCATCGAAACGCATCATGCCCTTGTACATGTCTGCTTCGCTGGTTCCCGCATTGATCAGAATGCGTCGGAGTTCTTCGGCGAACGCACTCGCTTGTTTCGGAGACCGGAGATCCGGTTCCGTGACGATCTCCATGAGCGGCGTACCCGCTCGGTTGTAGTCGCAGAGCGAGTGTCCGGTGCGATGCATCAGTTTGCCTGCATCATTCTCGATGTGCAGACGGTGTATGCGACACTCTCCGGGCTCACTTCGGTTGGTGCTTGCATCAGTGACCGAGAATTTCACCAAGCCGTGAGATGCAAGAGGATGCTTGTACTGCGAAATCTGGTACCCGGCGGGAAGATCGGGGTAGAAATAATTTTTGCGGTCGAAGTGACTCTCGGGATTGACCGTGCAACCGAGTGCAGCCGAGGAGCGCACCGCTTTTTCGATCACCGATTTATTGACGACCGGCAGCGTTCCCGGGTGCCCCATGCATACGGGGCAGACGGTCGTATTCGGGGCTTTCTCCCAAGCATCATTGTCGCATGCACAGAACATCTTCGTCTTCGTATTCATCTGCGCGTGGACTTCGAGCCCGATGATGGCTTCCAGTTCGACATTCATCGGCTGCATTCTAGCGTATCGAAGAAGCCGATGCGCAGGGTATTTATGCAGTCCGTCTCTCTGTCGCCACTCTTCGAAGGAGGCGCTGCGCTGTTGCGATCACTTCTCCGACCGTGGCGGCTTCCCTTTCCGCCAGTGCGACGATTTCTTCTTCAACATCAGACGGCAGATCGGATTCTTTCTGCCCATTCTTCATTGCTGCCTCCAGATCCAGGACGACTTCGACAAGATCGAGTGTGCGTGACTCCATATCCGGGTTCAATGTTGCAAGAAGTTGCGTTTCATCAAATTCAACGGGTTTGGACTTTCGTGATGTCTGCGTTGTTCGTCTCAATGCTTCGAGTATCGTTTTTCGGATCAATGCATCCTTATCAAGCATCATTTCAGGCTGCTTTGGAAGAGGATTGCCCTCTGCATCGATCGGAACTTCTCGTTCATTCATGCGTTCATTAAAACACCTATAAAATTTATGTCAAATTATTTCTTCGCTGCGTAGTCCACAATCAGAATGCCCTCCAGATGGTCCACTTCATGCTGCACCACACGCGCATCGAAGCCTGAGAGTTTCAGTTCCCGTTCTTTCCCTGTCACGCTCAGGAATTTCACGACGATTTCCCTCGGTCGCGTCACTTGGATCCAGAGATCCGGAAGGCTCAGGCAGCCTTCTTCCATGGTTTCGGTGTCGGCACTGCGCCAGAGGATTTTGGGATTGATGAGCGGTGTGAGTTTCTTCTGCAACATGGCGATACAAACGCGTTCGGTACGGTTTACCTGCGGTGCGGCAATGCCGGCCCCGTTTGAGGCAATGGTTGTTTCTTTCATCGACTCCACAAGCGCTTTGATTTCTTTCGTGATCGTTTGCACTTCCTTCGTTTTTGCACGGAGGATGGCACTGTCTTTGCCCGTGACGATCGTGAGGATGGCCATTTTGAGTCTCAGTATAGCGCTTTTCGGCGCTTCACGAAGAAAATATGCGGCATTTTCACTGCTCTATGACAACATGCATTCATGCGTTTTGAGAATCAGACTGCAAAGGAAGCGTACCTCGATGAGGAGCTTTCGAAATTCGGCGATCATTTCTATCCGACCCTGCAACACATGCAGCATCTCGAGCAGGTAACCGACACGTTACCAATCGGGCAATATTCCAGAATCGAAGGCAGAGTTCTTACACTTGGCGATCATATCCGTTTCCTCGTGAGTGAGGCCGAGAAGTCATCGTAATGACTTCACCTGCACTCCGCAGATCTCCTGCAGATCTTCCATCGAGTGTATTTCCCCGAGCTCGATCATTTTGATGAGCGCATGTGCCGTGAGGAGTACGTCCGGCAGAGCCCGATGTCTTGCCTGAGGAATCGTGAGACCGAGTCGTCTCGAAACGGCGTCGAGGCTGTGACCGAATTCGGTCGGGAAGAGTGCGCGACTCAGGCGCATCGTGCAGAGGCAGTCGGGCAGATCGATGTAGCCCCAGCAGAGTTCTTTCTCCACTTCCATGAAGCCCATGTCGAAGGTCGCGTTGTGCGCAACGAGGATCGACCCTTCGCTGAATGCCAGAAACTTGGGCAGCACTTCTTCGATGCCCGGTGCGTTTCTCACCGCTTCATCGCTTATCTTGTTCACTTGCTTCGCCTCCCAAGGGATCGAGCGCTCGGGATTCACGAGTGAAACGAAGGATTTCGTCTCATCGATCTCGCCACCTTCGATCCTGATGCCGGCAATTTCGATGATCTTGTGTCCGCGTCTGGGATCTAAGCCCGTCGTTTCCACGTCGAAGACGGTGATCGGGGGGAGGGGGGTGGGCATGTGGGGGGAGGGATCGTACGAAGCGAGTGGAGGCTATACCTTGGAATGGGAATTAGGAATCAAGAATTATGAATTAAGAATTGACACTCAAAACAATTCACAATTTCGAGTAATTTCTTCATGATGTCTCTATGAGGAAAATCACTGTCGATGTCGTTCTGAGCAAGCTCAAAAAGATTTATCCTGATGCGAAGTGTAGCCTCGACTGGACCACGCCCTTGGAGCTTCTCGTTGCGACGATTCTCTCGGCGCAGTGCACGGATAAACGCGTGAATATCGTGACGAAGTCGCTCTTTAAAAAATACGCATCTCCGGCGGATTACCTCTCCGTTCCTGCAGGTGAACTTGAAAAGGACATTCATTCCTGCGGGACATTTCGCATGAAGGCGAAGGCGATCCGTGAGAGTTGCAGGACGATTCTCCGGCGATTCGACGGTCAGGTGCCACGGACGATGGAGGAGATGCTTCTGCTTCGCGGTGTCGGTCGGAAAACCGCGGCGATCGTGCTTTCAACGGCGTTCGGAATCATCGAGGGCATTCCCGTCGATACGCATTGCATACGCCTGAGTCGCAGGATCGGATTGACGACGAAGAAGAGTCAGGAAGCGATCGAAGCCGATCTCATGCGGAAAACTCCGCGCAAAGATTGGGCAATGCTTTCTCATCTCTTCGTGGCGCACGGGCGTGCCGTGTGCATCGCACGTTCTCCGAAATGTTCCGAGTGTGTTCTGAGGGCGCAGTGCCCAAGGAGAGGAGTGAAGCGCTATACTTAGCATATGCAACGTCTGATTCTTCTTCTGCTGTGTGTTGTTGGCGTCTTGGCAGTCATCTATCTTTTCATCGTCCTTTTTTCCGTACCGTCTCCCGACAACGGAAGTCGCGAGCAGGAAGCGTCATCCATCGATTCGTCCGCAGAAGGAATGCACTCGTCCCTCAATCTCATTGTTCGCGTTTCGCCACGACTCGGTGTCGAGAAGAAAGATCCGCCACTCTCTTCTTCGACGGCGACCGAGCCGGCTCCGAAGAATGACACGCTCTACCGGCCGTATCAGCCAGATATTGCTCTTGGCGAGCAGGGATCGATATTGTTCTTTGCTCAGGCTGATGATCCTTTCTCCCTTGAACATGAAGAGATCATTCTTTCGTATGCCGTGAAGAAGGAATTAAGACTTCCTGTGTTCAGAGTGGATTTTTTGAACAAGCAGATGAAGCTTTCATACGGAGTGATCGTGCCCGATACGTTCATCGTGCTGGATGCGACCGGTCAGCGCCTCCGGTCGATCATTCATCCGAGCACGGCGGAGCTTCGGACGCTCTTGGTATCGAATCCAGAATGACAGGCTCTTCGGTAGAAGCCTTACCATTCACATTTGGGGGATAGCGTCACGCATTCTCCGGTGCCACGAAGTCGGGCGCGTAACCCAGTGATCCCATTTCCGGCAGATCGAGGCCGGCAATTTCATCCTCTCTCGAGACTCTGAGCAGCTTGCATGCATCGAGAATTTTGAAGAAGACGAAAGACAGCCCTCCGACGACGACGATAATTGAACCTGCTTCCAAAATCTGCGCCCAAATCTGCGTCGTTCCGCCGTAGAGAAGGCCTGTGACGGGAGCGGCAACGCCGTTCCACATTGCGCTGTCGGGATTGCCGTTTGCGAAGATGCCGACCGAGATCACGCCCCAGAGACCGTTGCACAGGTGGACGGGAACGGCGCCGACCGGATCGTCGATTTTGCATTTCTCAAGCAGCACCGATGCGATGCATACCCATACTCCGGCGACGAGGCCGATGATGACCGACGCACCCGTCGTCACGAATGCGCACGGTGCCGTGATGGCCACAAGTCCCGCGAGAAGGCCATTGACGGACATCGCTCCGTCCGGTTTTTTGAGTGGCGAGAAGCACCACATGTACGCCATCGCAGCGACGCCTCCGGCTGCTCCCGCCATGAGCGTGTTGATTGCAGCGAGCGCCGCCAGATTTTTAAGAGCTCCTGTCATGCCGAGAGACGAACCCGGGTTGAACCCGAACCAACCGAAGAAGAGAATGATTGTTCCCGTGATGCCGAGGGCAATGCTGTGGCCCGGAATGGCATTCGCCGATCCGTCAGGGTTGAATTTTCCGATGCGGGGACCGAGCACCATGGCTCCGACAAGTCCGAGAGTGCCCCCGATCATATGGACGACTCCGGAACCTGCGAAATCCACGGCACCGCTTCCAAGCCCCATCGTGCGTCCGAGATTTTGGAGCCATCCGCCTCCCCATATCCAGCCTCCGACCAGAGGATAGATGAACATGCTGACCCAGAGGGCCATCAGGACGAAGCCGATGAACTTCAGACGTTCAGCCATGGATCCGGTCGGGATCGTCGCAGCCGTATCCATGAAGACCATCTGGAAGAGGAAGAAGGTCAGAAGTCCTGCATTCGCTCCAAGTCCTCCGAGCATGAACCCGCTCCAGCCGAGGACGCCCGATCCTCCGATCATCACCGCTGTATCCAGAAGTCCTGTCCAATCTCCAAGCGTAACCGGGGAAAATGCCCAGCTTTCGAGCCCGTTGATGGCGGGATACGTGACATTGACTCCGCCGAATTGCAGAGCAAATCCCGTCAGCCAGTATCCAATGGCTCCGATGCAGAACACCATGATATTCATCATCATCGTGTGTCCGACGTTCTTGCTTCGCGTAAAACCGGTTTCCACCAGAGCGAAACCCGCCTGCATGAAGAAGATAAGAAATCCGCAGATGAGAACCCAGAAAATATTGAGAGAGAGGATGAGGTCAGCGGTGGCGTCCATGGGGGGGGGGGGAGGATGATGAGAACGTTGTTTACACGTCGTAGTATTTGAAGAACTCACTCGGTGTCGGGCGCTTCCTTTCGTCTGCCACTTCGTCGCGTTTTGCCGCAATGAAGTCGGTGAGGAATCGTTTGCTGAAGACGCCGCCTTCCAGCAGGAAGGCATGATCGGCAACGAGAGCATCAAGCGCTTCCGAAAGATCTTCCGGTGCGTGCGGAATTTTCATCAGTTTCGCTGGCTCCATGTGGTAGAGGTTTTCATCCGTCGGGTTTCCCGGTTCCAGTTTTCGCTTGATGCCGTCCAGTCCCGCCATGAGCATTGCAGCGAAGGCTATGTACGGGTTGCATGCGGCGTCCGGGGAGCGGAATTCGACCCGCTTGGCTTTCGGGCTCTCCGAGTACATCGGGATTCTGATTGCCGCAGAGCGGTTTCTCGCCGAGTAGATGAAGTTTACGGGTGCTTCGAAGCCGGGAACGAGGCGTTTGTAGCTGTTCGTTGTCGGGTTGCAGATTGCGCAGAGGGCCCTGGCATGCTTGAGGATGCCTCCCATGTAGTGCATCGCTGTTTTGCTTAGTCCCGCGTATTCGCTGCCCGCAAACAGCGGCTTTCCCCCCTTCCATAGACTCTGGTGCGTGTGCATCCCGGAACCGTTGTCTCCGAAGATCGGTTTTGGCATGAAGGTCACCGACTTCCCATGCTTTTTCGCCACATTCCTCGTGATGTACTTGTAGCGCATCAATTTGTCCGCAATGCGAAGGAGCGTGTCGAACTTCATGTCGATCTCCGCCTGTCCGCCGGTTGCCACTTCGTGGTGGAACGTTTCGATTTCAATGCCCGCACGTTCCATTTCGGCGACCATCGTTGCGCGGAGATCCTGCTGCGTGTCGAAAGGGGATGCCGGGAAGTATCCTTCCTTGTGTCTGATCGTGTAGCCGAGATTTTTGCAGTCGCCGCACTGCTGACCTGAATTCCATGTCGCTTCTTCACTATCCACGCGGTAATGCGAAGCGCCGACTCCCGCTTCGTAGCTTACGTGATCGAAGATGAAGAACTCGGCTTCGGGTCCGAAATACGCGGTGTCTGCGAATCCTGTCTTTTTCAGGTATTCCATGGCTTTCTTCGCCAGTGTACGAGGACTCCTCTCGTAGAGATCTTTCTTCATCGGTTCGCGCACATCGCAGAGGAGAGAGAGCGTTTGCCTCTCCGTGAACGGGTCGATGATTGCGGTGTCAGGGTCCGGAATGAGAAGCATGTCGGATTCCTGAATCTGCTGAAAACCTCTGATGCTTGAGCCGTCGAAGCCAGCACCGTCTTTCAGGACATCCTCGAGCTGGTGGATGGGCTTGCTCGTGTGATGCAATGTTCCTGGTACATCTACGAATGTAAGGTCGATCATTTCACACTTGTGCTTCTTTGCGAACGTGATGACGTCTTTGGCAGTCATGAGAGAGGGGGAAGGGAGATGACGTCCGACTTCATACGTGAGGCGGATGCTCCGGTTCAACAGATTGTTGACGACAAATTTTCGTCTGTTTCTTTTTTGAACAACAGAACAGAATCTCAGTATTTTGGCTTTCAGTGTGTTTTATACGATCGAACAATCTTTTGGAAAATTCTCATCTGTTTCCGTGTTGTTTGAACAGTGAACATCTTGCTATGCTCCATCCGTATGGCGAAAGACATCATTCACGTTCTGCAATCGGTCGGGCTCGACAGCAAGCAATCGCAGCTCTACGTCGCAGGATTGCAGCTCGGAACGGCTCCGGCATCGGAATATGCCAAATCAACAGGCATCAATCGCATCACGACGTATAACCTTCTTGAGGAGATGGTGCACCGGAGCTACTTCACCGTGATCAAGAAGATGCGAGCGAAATGGTACTCCCCTGTTGCACCGGAGTTCGTGGCTCTGGAAGCCAGAAAGAATGTGGATGCCCTTGAAAGAGTTCTTCCTGAATTACGATCATTGCAGGGTGCGAAGTACCGGAAGCCCCGCGTTCGGTTCTTCGAGGGGTGGGAAGGCATCAAGCACGTCTACGAAGACACGCTGACATCGAGCAGGGAGCTTCTGAACTTTGCAAACTCCGCCGTCGTAAGAAAATTTTGGCCGCAGTACGATGAAGAATATGTGGATGAGCGCGTGAAACGCGGCATCCATCTGCGGGGTATCGCCCCCGATGACAGTGCTGGAAAGCGGGTTCACGGGGATGATCGTGATCATCTTCGTGAAATTCGACTGATTCCCGCATCGGATTTCGATTTCACGAATGAGATCAACATCTACGATCACAAAGTCGCCATCTGTTCTTTCGATTCCGGTCTTCGGGGCGACAAAGACATGTTTGGCGTGATCATCGAGAGCAAGGAGGTGGCCGAAACGCAGCGGCAGATTTTCGAGATGGCATGGAGGTTTGCAGCGAGCACGACGCCGAAGGACAGTGCGCAGGGGAAGAAGGGGCAAACGTTCAAGCGGAGGTTGATCGCATAGGAAATGGCGGGGGCAGAGAGTGTTTTTCCTGTACACTCGACGTATTTTTCATGCTTCAGTCATCCACTCGTTTTCGGCTTACACCCTGTCAGGAGAGGGCTCTGGATATTCTTCAGAGGCAAGGCAACGTGTTTCTGACCGGTGCCGCAGGAACGGGGAAAAGCTTTCTTCTCGATCACTATCTGCGGGGAAAATCTTCCGAGGATTTTCCGATCGTGGCGAGCACGGGTGCTGCTGCGGTGATCGTGGGCGGCAGGACGTTTCACAGTTTTTTCGGACTCGGGATCATGGAGGGCGGGCTTGAAGCGACGATCACGCGGGCGATGCGTAGCAAAAAATTGATGCGGAGGCTGCAGCGGGCATGCTGCGTCGTCATCGACGAAGTTTCCATGCTCTCCGGTTCAACACTCGGGGTGGCGGAAACGATTGCAAGAGTGGCGAGGAACAGTCCTGAGCCTTGGGGGGGACTCCGGATCATCGCGGTTGGAGATTTCGCGCAGCTGCCGCCCATTGCAGCGGATGCTGCGGCAAAGGACTGGGCGTTTCTGCATCCTGTCTGGCAACAGAGCGATTTTTCGCCCGCGCTCCTGACGACGGTTATGCGAACGCAGGACCTCAGTTTTCTTGAGATTCTGAATTTTGTCCGTGAGGGAGTGGTGAATGACCGTGTTCGTGCATTCCTCAATGAGCGAACGACAGCATCTGCCGAGGACGAGGAGGGAACGCGTCTCTATCCGCATCGCGCTCAGGCCGAGCAGTACAATCTCCTTAGGCTGCAGGCGCTTCCTGAGACCGTGCATACGTTTCGGACGGAGTACATCGGGGATGAGCGGTATGTCGATTCCGCGAAGCGCGTCATCCCCATTCCCGATACCTTGCTCCTTAAAACGGGTGCGCTCATCATGATGCGTAAGAACGATATGTCCGGCGGATTCCGCTACGTGAACGGCAGCCTCGGCCATATTCGGAGCTTCAGTGAAGATGCGCTGCATGTTCGTCTGCTCTCGGGAGAGGAGATTGACGTTGTGAAGGAGAAATTCAGTTCACTCGACGGTGACGGAAACGAAGTGGTCGCCGCATGGAATTTTCCGGTCACGCTCGCTTGGGCGACGACGATTCACAAAGCGCAAGGCGCCTCACTCGATCGAATGATCGTCGATTTGCACCGGCTCTGGGAGCCGGGGCAGGCGTACGTCGCCCTCAGTCGTGTGCGTTCGGGCGCGGGACTGAGGATCGAACGCTGGAGTCCGGAATCGATTCGCGCGGAGAGACTGGTCACGTCGTTTTACGATGCGCTCAGCGAGCGAGCGACGAAGTACAAGCCTCAGCCGTTTTTCGATCCGCCGCCGCCCGCTCCGGAAGAGGAAAAGCAGACGAAGAAGCGGTCGATGTCGCAGGCCGAGAGACTCAGGAGGACCAAGCAACTTCTTCAGGATGAGGCCGGAATTTCCCTGATTGCCGAAGCATGTTCGGTCACGCAGAGCACCGTGCTCAACTACATCGAGAAACTGATCGCACTCGGTCAGGCCCCGAGTCTGTGGTACCTCATCGAGGATCTGCCGGAGGTCAATGACATCAGATCTCTCTACGAAGAGCACGGCCTGCAGTTCATGAAACCCGTCTTCGAGGCCCTCGACGGGAGAGTTCCGTATGACCACCTGAAGCTGGTACGCATGGTGATGATGGCACAGGCGTAGACGAGGGTATTGTTTTTTGAGAAATTTCGTATCACCATTATTGCGATGCGCCGTTTCCTCGCTTCGGCATGGTATCCGCTTTGCATTTCTCTGGTGCTTACCGGAGTGACGATCGGAGCGTATATCCTTTTGCAGCCGAGTGGAGACGATATTGGCAACAGTCAGATCCAGAACATTGCTCGACAAGCGGCATGGGGCATTGGTCCTGTATTCGGTCTTGCAACATTCATTCTCGCCGGTCTTCTGAATCTTCTACGACGCATCGTGCGACTTCGTCGTGTCCCACTTCTCCATCCCGTCATTGTCCTTCTGAGCGTTGCGCCTTGGCTTTTTCTTAGCTGGCAACTCACAGGTGAGCCGCGCTATACCCCGATCGCCCGTGCCATCATCGATTTTGCCGCTCGTGAGCTTCTCTGGGGATCGTTGGTTGCATGCATGCTGACGGTTCTTCTTAGTATTCCGCTCTTTTTCTCCGAAAAAAAATGAAAAAGTTTTTTCCTCTCATCGTTCTTCCATGTACGCTTGTGCTCAGCGGGTGCTTGGGAGACATCATGGAGATCTTCTGCGAAGCAGGTCCGGATTCCGACCATTGCTATCAGGCTGCAGCGGTGCAGGAGGAGGATCCGGATGGTTGTGAGAAGGTGAAGGGTGCGGGATTTAGCGGAAGCAATCCCCCAAAGGACAAGTGTTTTCTTCAGATTGCCGAGAATACAGGCGATCCATCCGCATGTGACGGCGTGGAAGGTGGATTCATGAGTTATTCGAAAGAGGAATGTCTTGCCGGTGCTTTTCGGAATCACACGGTTGAGGATTGCAAGGAAACCGCCGATGAAGCGAAGTGTCGAGCTGCATGGGGCAGCAACGGAAAGGGCTGTGGAGACGGATTCGTGTGGAACAAAGAGGGCGGTTCCTGCGATATGAAAAAAGAAGAAAGGGAACCGACTGAGAATCCTTTTGAGAATGAGAAAGTAAAAGAGGATTTGAAGAGCATCGGTGACGTAGGCAAGAGCGGATATATGCAGCTTTTGGATTGGGATATCGAACACGAGACTGACCCGGATCGATTGGCCGGATTGCAGAAATACAAGGAATTTCTCGAGAATGCCGGAGAGAAGATGGAGGAGGTCACGACGACCTTCGAGAAGCTGCAGGACTTGAAGAAAATTTTCGTCGACAGTTACGACCCCAAGGATGCAATCGAGAACATGTCGGCAAGTTCCATCTTAAGCAAAGGCTTCTTCGATCGACTGACGGAGAAACTGACAGGTGAGGACCCTCCCACAGAGCGATCGAAGGCGGAGGATGCACTCATGGTGTATGAGAAGATGCTTGAGAGGCAGAAAGACAACGATTTTCTCCAGCAGAAGCGGTTCGATCGCGTGAGTGAGACCATTGTCGGCAATCTGAAGGATAAGGCGACTGAGAAGTTGAAGGAGACGACGGAGGAGATCGTGAAGGGCGTTGCCGGAGATGCATTCGCCGTTGTCGGCATCGTCGACCATGCTCTCTCGTCTTTCCAGGAGGCCGCGCAGAAGGAGATGTTCGTCGGCCTTGCCGCTGCGTACAATCGACAACGCGATGGCATTGCCCAGGCTCATCCCGACTGGTCACTGGAGCGCATTCATCAGGAGACTGTCGCTAATGTCAAAGCTAATCCCTATGAAGATGTGCCGAACAGCGGATTTGTGAAATACGGCAATATTATCGAGAACGGCGATTGCAAAGATGCGGGGAACAATCCACTGTGCATCGACAACAGAGTGTTCTGGGTCGCGCTCGACAAGACGTGGGAATATTCCCGTAAAAAGAAATGAGTGAAATTACTTCGCAGTGTTCTCGATCGCCATCGTGATGGTCGTCTGACCTTCCGCACCGGCGATGAGGAGCGAGAGAACGCTTCCTTCCTTCGTCGCAGAGAAGATGGAGGTGCCGCCTGCTTCCATTGCCGTATCGACTGACCAGCCTCTCGAGGCGAGTTCGGTTTTGTAGTACGTCGCTGCAGCGGAGACCGTATCGCTCGTGGAGAGGACCACGGCCATGCCGGGTTCTCCCGTCTGAGGATTCATCGAAGCCGAGTAGGAAATCGTCGAACCTGGGTAAGCGGGTGCGTCCTCCGGCCAGCCCTCTGGCAGACTCTGTGCTCCGATTTTCGCAGTGCCTTCTTCCGTTTCAATGTCCATAGTTCCATCGATGTTCACATCGACGTCAGCATCGCTTCCGCATCCCGACAGAAGCCCGAGCATTGCAAATGAAGTGACCAGAGCGGCGATGGATGTTTTAGTCATGGGGAACAGGGAGAAAGGAAATAATTCTTGTTGGCTTCAGGATTCATTATTTTTCCTCGTCCGCCCAGATCACGAACGTGAAGACCTTCTGGCCCTTTCCAAGGTCCTTTTCAAAGTGTGAGGGTCGGCCTTTGCCATCGTGATGGAGAGGCTTTCCCCAATACTCCGGTCCGGAATTCTCGCTCTCCTGTGCGCCCGTTTGCGGTGCGGAGGCACTGAGCGTCGTCGTGCTGTCGAGGTGTTCGTAGGTCAGCTCAAGTTGCTCGTAGTCATGGGCGTTCGGATGCTGATTGCTCGTCGGATTATTCGTGTAATCCATGCACGTATCGAGATTCGCGTTCGTGAAACTTTCATCCTGATGATTCAAGCCGAATGCGTGTGCCACTTCCTGACACATCACGAGATTTTTCCACGCAGGCGAGTTGTATGTCGGAGTGTTGAAGTACGTATCGTTCATTTTTGCCGTTCCCTGCGTGATATGGGAGCCGTTCACCCACACGGAAGCAAGCCCCAGCCAACCGTTCCTGCCGTACTTCGCATTACACACTTCAATACGCCCTGCGGATGCGCGGCAATTTTTTCCGCCTTGTCCGAGAACAATAGTCGTATCGAGAACAGTGGAGACCGACCAGTCGCTCGACGTGGTGGCAAGATAGGAGTCCCACGCATTCGTGACGTTGTCGCCGAGCTTTACCGTGAAAGGATTACTCGTTCTTGCCCAGTGATATCCAGCCCAGGAGTGGCTTGCATATGCGATTCCTGCAAGTGCAGGAAGTGCGATTATGACACAGAGAAGAATGAGCGAACGTCGATGAATGAGATGAGAGAGAGCCATAGACATTCAGTTTCTGCTTTTGACTTTTTTTGTCAAGAAATTTTTTACATTCTTTTCTTAAACTGCCAGTACGAAAGCGCCCAGATGAGGATCGAGACGAACATGACCCACGGAACACCGGGCATGGTCATGACGACGGCTTGCAGTGCAAGCAGGATGATGTAGAGGTAGCCGGCGTACGCCCATTCCTTCAGCACGCGCGGCACGGACGGGACGACGATGGCAATGCCGCCGAGAATTTTTGCCACGGCGTTGAAGTACATCGTATAGACCGGGTATTGGAGCTCTATGAATACTTTTGCGACTTCTTCGGCTTGGACGAAGTACATGATTCCCGAACCGACCATCAGGAGCAGGAGGAGTGATGTCGGGATCCAGTAGGCGAGAGATTTTTTCATACGTTGAGTTATTATTTCTGGAGAATAAGCCTGATGTCAATGTGCCTACCCTTCGTATCCCAGCCTGCGAAGCGAGGCGTTTTCTTCCAGTGCTTGGCCGCGCTGCTGCATGAGAGCGATATAACGCTCACGGACTGCCGGCGTGACTTCCTCGATGTATCGCGACACTGCAAGATTTTCCCTTCCGAGATAATCACCAGGTACCCAACTGTAGTACAGTCGCTCGGTCAGATGGTACGCAGTTTCTCGTGCGAATGCCCACGGATGTGTCATCAGCTCGTCCACGTCGAAATTACCCGTACGATCCGGGAAGTCCAGCGTTCCGTTCATCATTTGCTTGAGGTATACGCCGTTATGCATGCGAGTGAGCATGTTTCGGATGTGCACCATGAGCGGATAAGGTGATTCTTTGCCGTTCTTATCCGTATCCCAAATGGCAGGCAGTTTCTTCACGAGTGCACACGCTCTATCGAAGAAGACGCCGAGTTCCGCAAGGCGATCTTCCGGTATGCGATGCAGGAAGCGGTGAACGTACGAGAGAAGGCCGCTCATTTTGGATGCCAACATCCCGGGAGACGCATTCAGTATTGATGCGAGATCGTACGATGGTAGAGGGTCGTGTCTCTCGTCGATTCCTCGTACCGTCAGAGAAGTGTTCTGCGTATCTGTGGAAGCTTTTGATGCTTTTGATTTGGAAATACGCTTCTCTCTTTTTTTGGATTGAGGTGATAGTTTGGGATTTCCACTGGGTCCGCCATCCGCTAACTTATTCTTTGATTCACCTTCTTCATCATTTCTGATGCTGTCGAGGAACTGCACCATGTCGATCATAAAATTGCGCACTTCGGTGTGGTCATCGTGCACTTCGGCTATTTCTGTGCTGGCAGCAGTTCCGCTTTGATACGCATCGTATCGTCTGCGAACCATGTCACGGATCAGGAGTGCGTTGAACTTCCTTTCGTAGGCATCGTGCAACTTGATGGATTCGATGTAATCCAGGAAACCTCTCAATTCACTCGGCGGTATTTTATCGAGTAATGATCCGAAGAATAGATCCGGCGAGATGGAGAAATCGTCAGCTTTGAAGAAGTCGACGATTTTTTTTGCGGTGATCTTTGGATCGGCACAAAGTTCGACGAAGCTCGTCGAATGGATGACGGAGAGCACAAGGGGTTCACGATCGGCAAATTCCAATTGAATCGTATGCTCATCGTTCTGACTGATATTGATGCAGGCGCGCAGAGTTTTTTTGTCGATCCACTTGAGTCCTTCGACGTATGCACTGTACCCGGCAAGACTGCGGATTGTTTCGACTTTCTTCATATCTTCCATCAGCTCCCTCACGGATGTTTGGGGGTCCACGTCGGGAACAGGATAGTGATCGGTTACTTCTTTGGGGTACCACGTATAGGCTGCAGCATAGATGTTGCACTTTGGATTGCGCGTTTGCAGCACATCGAACACACGTCCATTGATGTCGTGGATGAATCGACTGACATCATGATATGCCTGCAGCTGATGCTCTTCTTCCGCAGTGCGGAGGCTCGGATCACGCAATGCTTTGAGCATGGTCTTCAGATAGCCTGCTTTTGAGTATTGCTTTTCCATAAAAGATGTATATTTTACATTATTATTTTAATATGTCAAATATTCGAAATTCTCTCTTCCAAGCCAAAAACTGGCAGCCCCAGGGAGAATTGAACTCCCGTTAACGGATTGAAAACCCGCTGTCCTAACCATTAGACGATGGGGCCACGGTCTTGCGTTATTCTACATTCACCATTCTACATTCTCAATTTATTCGTCTGTCTATTGTGAATTCTCTCATGTTCTTCGACAATAGCATCCGCTATGTCTCTCTCCAGCTTCGCCCTCATCCTCAGCGTCTTCTTCTACGTCTTCGGATTTCCTTTGGTCTTCTGCGACGAGACCTATGCCGTCTGGCGGAAGAAAATTTTAAAGGACGGCAATATGGTGCGCATCATCGGTATGGCGTTCACGATGATCGCCGCCGTGACGCTTCGGCAACAGTGGAAGGTGACGTACGACGGGGAGGGTCTGGTTGTTCTGTTTGCGTGGGTCACGCTCCTGAAGAGCATCTTCATGGCATGGTGGCCGAAGTATTACGAGGGCATCCGGTCGTACGTTGAAGACGAGTACCTCGCCATACCGGCCGTGAGTGTGATTGCGGGGTTCCTCATGGTGCTCCTTGGTGCGATTTTCCTCTACTTCGGGATCCTTCTCCCGCAGTGATGGAAGCACTGTCTCTGATCGCTGCGATTTTCCTTCTGACGTTCGCTGTCGTCCTCTTCATACTGCTCATTGTCAGTACGTCGGTGCAGGCACTGTGGATGGTGCCGTTCGTGCCGACTCCGAAAGCCATCATCGACGGGATGATCGAGATTGCGGACCTGAAGCCGGGGCAGATCGTCTACGATCTCGGTGCGGGAGACGGACGCGTGCTCTTCGCTGCCGAGAAGCGTCAGCCGACCATACGGGGGATCGGGTACGAGGGTGCGATCGGCGTTTGGCTTTTAGCGAAGCTTCGCATTGCGATGCGGGGAAGCAAGGTGACGATGCGGCGTGAAGATTTCATGAAGAACGTCGATTTTTCCGATGCCGATGTCATTTTCACGTACCTCTCGATTGCGAGCATGAAGAAATTGAAACCGAAATTCGATGCGCAGCTCAAGGACGGTGCACGCGTGGTGACGCATGCGTTTCGCGTGCCCGACATGGTGCCGGAACAGGAGCGGATGGTGACGATGCCGTTCGGACGGGGGAGCCGTGTCTACTCGTACGTTTGGCGGAAGTAGTCTTCAGAATTGGAGAACGGAAAACGGCAGGGATGACGCGATCTGCGCGATCCAGATGATCGCATGCAGCAGCGCGAAGCAGACGTATCCGACCAGCAGTCCGAGGGGCAGCCAGAGCATGCCGAGCATGGTTGCGACGAAGCCGAGGAGCATAGCAAGCGGGAGCAGAGGAGCGACGAGGATATTGCTCAGGGGCGCGATCAGCGAAATCTGCTGGAAGAGAATCATCGTAAGCGGAAGCGTTGCGATTTGTGCTGCGAGCGTTGCGACCAGTGATTCACGCAGTGCCAGTGTCTCCGGCACGAATCTCAGAAGTTTCTTGAGCGGTGCCGAGAGCTCAGCGATGCCGATGACTGCGAGGAAGCTCAGTTGAAAGCCTGCGTCGTACCAGAGATAAAGAGGGTTCCAGAGGAGCATGAAGAACGCCGTCCACAAGATCGAGAGCCGTACCGTTGTTTGCCTCCCCGTTTGCAGCGCGATGAGACCGAGAATACCCATGATGCTGGCGCGCACGACCGATGCGCTTGCACCGACGAAAATCGTGAAGATCACGATTGCAGTCGCCAGAAAAGGGAAGCGTTTCTTCAGCGGTAGCCAGAAGAGCAGTCCCGATAGAAGCGAGAGGATGATCGTGACGTTGTATCCTGAAATCGCAATGATGTGCGTGATGCCAGCCGCTTTAAAATCCTCCGTGAGGTGTTTGGGGATACCGCGACGAGAGCCCGTGAGCAGCCCTGCAAGGAGTGATGCATGCGGTTCCGGGAAGATACGGTTGATCTGGGATTCGAAGCCTTCACGCAGTGCATAGAGACTGCGGAAAAAACGATCGGCGATGGAGAGCGATGCTTCCGGAACTTCGGCTTCTTCGATATGCGCACGAGGCATCAGTGCATAGATCCCTCGCACACTCAGATACTCGTCGTACGCGAAATCTTCGATTGTTCCTGGTCTCGAGAGCTTTCCCCTGACGGTGACCTTTGCGCCGTACTCGTATTCCGGCCATCCGCCCGTATCGTTGACAAGAACTTTCCCGCTCACGGGGATGATCTTGCCGTGTTCGAGTGTGATCGAGTCTGCTCGCACGGTGTATTTCGTGACCGTCGGTCGACTGTCCGGTGCGTCGACGATTTTGCCGTGTATCGTCACTGTTGTATCGGTTGCATAGAAATCGATATCGGAAGCTGTCGCCGTGCGCGCGGGTCCTCCAAGGAAATGCTGAAGGGTGAGGAGTGCAAAAAACATTCCCAAAAAGCCATAGCTCAGAGTCGATGCTTTCATGACGATGCGCGGATTTCCGTCAGTGCTTTGTCGAGCGCAATCCATTCATCGATCGACAGTGTCTGAGGCCTGCGCGTCGGTTCGATTCCGACTTGCGTCATGGCTTCTCTGCCGCTCGGCATTTCGCCCACGGTATTCCTGAGCATTTTTCGGCGCTTGCTGAACGCCAGCCTTGAGAGCTTCAGGATGCGTTCTATGGACTCGGGATGGGCTTTCGGTGCAGAAAAGCATTCGATATGGATGACGGCGGAATCGACCTTCGGAGGTGGTAGGAAACACGAGGGAGGGACGAGACGGATCAGAGACGGTGTGCCGAACAGGCGTACGAGGATTGTAGGAATGCTGTCACTCTCAATTGAGCAGATGTTCTCCGCAACCTCGCGCTGGATGAGCAGCGTCAGGGAGGTCGGTCTCTGAGGAGACTCCAGCAGCGCGTGCGTGAGCAGAGGAGAGGTGATGTGGTAGGGGATATTCGCAACGATCTTGTATGGAACACTCGGCATCGGTGTCTGCAGAGCATTCGCTTCGACGATCGTCAGGTTCTTTGCAAGTTCGGCCTGTTCGTTCATCGTGAAAATTCTGAGGAGCGGAATCATGCGCGGATCTATTTCGATTGCGGTGACGTGCCCGGCACGACTGAGAAGCTCGCGAGTGAGGATGCCGATGCCGGGGCCGATTTCGACGATTTCGTCGGTTTTTCGGATATCGGCAACCGTCACGATGTCTTCCAGTACCGACTCGTCAGTCAGGAAGTGCTGGCCTTTATTCGTGTCGAGCCAGATGCCGTTTTTATGCAGAAATTGGCGGATTTCATCAGCAAGCATACCTGTACAGTATGCCTGTTTTCTGGCAGCATTGCTTCCTGTGAGGCTGCTTCTGCCACTGATCATCATCGGGGCGATCCTCGGGTCGCAGATTGCATTTGCCGCAGGGGCGCAATCGGCGGCTTCTTTGCGTCCATGCGTTTCACGCGGACAAGAGCGCAGGGCGGCACGCATGATTCGTGCACATCGGACTCCTCGTTGTCAGCCGAACGTCGGAGCGAGCTCCCTTTCGTCGAGCCGTTCGTCACTTGCGTCATCCGTTTCTTCCTCGAAGCCGGTCGCACCGAAGATCGATTCTCTCGCCGATAGCGAGATTCGTTCGCAGTTTTTGCTTCTTGGAGAAGTCGGGCCGGTTCTCGGTGCCGCATCGATCTTCCTTGAGCAGGAACCGCTGCAGGTGACATCGATTTCCGTCAATCTCACGCAGCAGGTGGAAACGGTCGATGCGATGCTCGTGTACGACGATCAGCGCCGATTTCTCGGAACGGCGCTCCTCGATCCTTCGACATCGACCAATCGCTCGTACAAGGTGACACTTGCTTCGGATGCGTTCGTTGTCGGCAAGCGCGAGGAGAGAACGGTGTATGTGCGACCGCGCCTGACGAGTCGAGACATGGGAGGGCAGAGCAATCAGATCGTGCAGATCAGTTCGGTGACGGTGAGCGGAAACGGAGTCTGGAGCAGCCAGCAGTATACGAAGGTTTCCTCGGAGAGTTCCCGCTTTCCAGTGTTTGTGACGGCCAGATCGATGATCACCTCCGTGAAGCGCATCGGAGAGGCCACCGCCTCGCTCCTCACGGGAACGCAGCGCAATCTCGGTGCGTTTGAATTTTCGGGAAGGAAGTCAGACTCGAGCGCGCATATCGATCTTACGCGTCTCACCTTCGATATCGGGCAGACGGGAGGAGTAAGTCTCTCGTATGTCAGCCTCGGTGCGGTTGGAATCAATGAAAAATTTTCGTGCACGACGGGCGTATCCCAGATTGTGTGCTCTGCCATTCCCGATTTCTACGGATCACTGACGGACGCTCCACGTCAACTGACGGTGTACGGTGATATCGCTGCATCAGACGAGCTGCATGCATCCTTGCGTCTCACGCTCAACAGTGCCGGTGATTCGGATACGGATGGTGCGATTTCATGGAGTGACGGTTCGACGACTTTCGGGTGGGTGAGTGTGCAGGAGCCGGTCGGGGAGGGGACGTACTTCAAGTACTGATTGCACCAGCGTTTTTCGGAGGTCCGCTCTCGTCATGCCGATGTGTCTGATGATGTCGGAAACTGCGGCGGTGGAAATGTCTTCGCCGTTCTCTGCCAGCCATTCTTTTTCCGCACCCATTGTTCTTCCGGTTGCTTCCGGAATGACAATGGATCGATAGCCGTGTTTTTGTCCGCCCTTTGCTGTTTTTATCACGCAATCATTGAGCATCACTCCTGAGACGAGCAGATTGTGCAGCCGATTGTCGTTCTCCCCCTTCAGACCTGAGAGAAAATCGCCTTGTTCAAATGCATTTTTACCGTTTTTTCCGTACAACCATTCACCGACGTTCGGGAAGCAGTCATCGATGATGCGTTCGGAGCTCCAAAGGTTGTTCGTATTTCCGTTTGTGTCTTTGAATACGAAAGGATCAGTGTCTCCGTCATATTCAAACGGGCCGATGTGCTTCGGAAGCCTTGTGGAGTAAAACACATGAATGATCGGCATGCGTACTGCTCGAGCGACTGTCGTGAGAGTGTGGATGGACTCCACGATTCTATTCCAATGATGAGTGTTGAATTTCCAACTTTCTCCATCTTGCATATCCACAACAAGCAGAGCCGTATTCTCAGGGGTCAGATTTTCCATGAAAGATACTATAAATTCTTTCTGATTCTTGTCAATACCTGTCACCAGGGAGCCATTTCCTTCAGAACTTGCATGATACCCCGACGTGTTTGTCCCATTTTTTCAAGTAAAGTTTTCATCGATTCCTTTTGAATATTTTCTCCGTAACGTTTCAGCCAATCTTTTTCTCCACCGCCTGTCATACCCGTCGCTTCAGGGGCAATCACTGGCTGATATCCGTGATACAGTGCTCCTTTCGCAGTTTCGATGACGCAATCCTGAAGCATGACTCCCGAGAGAATGAGATTTTTCAGGTCACCTCCCTGTTCATCTTTGATGTCCGAGAGGAAATCGCCTTCTCCGAAGGCATCGGATTCATTTTTTCCGAAGAGGAATTCTCCGGGTTTCGGGTAGCACGCATCCACGATGCGATCGTCGTAGGAGAGGCTTTGCGGATAGGTGCACGAATCCGAAAGAATGAACGGATCGCCGTTTCCGTCGTACTGGAATGGGCCGGTATGCTTCTGCAGATCCATTGAGTAAAACACATGAATGATCGGCATGCGCACCTCCGTTGCAACTTCTCGCAGTCTGTCTATCGAACGTACAAGGGATCGCCACTTCGAATACTCAAATTTTCCTTCTTCGATATTCTGCATATCGATAACAAGAAGAGCCGTATTCTCAGAAGTCAGATTTTTCATGAAAAATATTATAAATTCTTTATTATTCTTGTCAATTGTCTGTGATGCTCTCTGGCAGATATTCAGGCTTCAGCTGTTGCCAAAATCCGAATCGGCGCGATGCCGATTGCGAGCCTCTTGGTCTGTCCCGAGTCGAACCGAACCTCGATGATGTCCCCGCTTCGACCGAGCACCAGTCCTTCGCCGAGCGTCTTGTGTCCGATGCGCATGCCCGCACTTAGTTCTTCTTCGACATGTTCGAGGAAATCTTCAGTGTCCTCCGAATCCTGGTTGAAATCGTCACGTTGGATGAACGGTTGCACCGTACTCTTGCGATAGTTTTCACTCGGCCTTGTCGGTGTCGATGCTTGCAGCCATCCGAATTTGCTTCCGAGATCGCGGCCAGAATGGCCGCACTGTACCTCGAGGACGGATTGCGGAATATCATCCAAAAATCTGCTTCGTGCGTTGCTTTGCGTCGATCCCCACAGCATGCGGCTGCTTGCATGCATGAGTGAGAGAAAATCTTTCGCTCGTGTCATCCCGACGTAGAGGAGTCTGCGCTCCTCTTCGAGCTGGCTGCGATCCAGCTGCGATGCGCTGTGTGGCAAGATTCCTTCTTCGCAGCCGACGATCGTGACCGAGCTGAATTCGAGACCTTTGCAGAGGTGCAGGGTCATCAGTGTCAACGCATCGGTTGCCTGGTCATTCAATTTGTCGACTTCCGAGACGAGCGCGACTTCTTCGAGGAAGCTCATGAGGGACTCCTGCGGAGGCAGATGGTCGTACTTCTTCGTGACCGAGAGAAGCTCCAGAATATTTTCCCAACGCGTCTCTCCTTCGTCCGTTTGATCGCGCACCCATTTCTCGAGTCCCGTACTTACGATCACCCGCTCGGCAATCGAACTCACGACTGCCGTTTCGGAGAGCGATTTCAGTTCCTGCAGAAGATCGACGAATGCGCTGATTCTCTTCTTTACGCCGTCATTCAGTGCATCGACCATCTCGATGTGCTTCATAGCGTCAAAGAGGCTGATGTTCCGGAGATTGCAGAAATTCTGCAAATGTCCGAGTGTCGTGTCTCCGATTTTCCGTGAAGGGACATTGATGATCCGGAGCAGCGAGAGCGTGTCATTCGGGTTCAGGATTGCGTACAGGTATGCGAGCACGTCCTTTACTTCTCGGCGCGCGTAGAATTTCATGCCGCCGAGGATGCGGTAGGGGATGCCTGCTCGGAGGCACGCTTCCTCGAACTGTCTCGATTGTGCGTTCGTGCGGTAGAGGATCACTTGGTCTTTAAGTGCGGTTCCGGATTTCTTTCTTTCAAGAACGCCTCTGATCGCTTCTTCCGCTTCGCGTCTTTCATCCATTACTTCTTCCAGTTTCACCTTCGTGCCGTTCTTTCGCTCGGTCCACATCTTCTTTTCGGGACGGTTCGGATTCGCCGCAATCACGCCGTCCGCTGCGTCCAGCACCTGTTGCGTGGAGCGATAGTTTCGCTCGAGTTTGATGCTGACGGCATCGGGGTATTCGTTTCTGAATTCCAGAATGTTCCTGATATCTGCGCCGCGGAACGCATAGATCGATTGGTCCGGATCGCCGATGACGCAGAGGTTCCGGTCGCGCTTACTGAGCAGGCTGATCAGCTGATACTGCACGTGGTTCGTATCCTGATACTCGTCGACGTGAATGAAGCGCCAGGTGTTCTGGTATCGCTCCAGGATAGCCGGGCATTCGGTGAAGAGACGCACGGTCTCGAGAAGCAGGTCATCGAAGTCGAGTGCGTTGGCTTCACGCAGTTTCTTTTGAAAATTTCCGTAGATCTCCGCCATGCGTTGATGCGTATACGTCGCAGCAGCTCGACGCGCCTGGTCGACGGAGACCGCTTCGCTCTTGAATCCGCTAATGTGCCCGATGGCGGTTTTCGGTTTCAGTTCTTCGGGTGCGATCTTCATGTCTTTCAGTACGGAGAGCATCAATTTTTCCTGATCGTCCATATCGTAGATCACGAACGTTTTGTTCCGTCCGATTGCCTCGATGTCGCGACGCAGGATGCGCACGCAGATGGAGTGAAATGTTCCGGAGAGCACCTCACCCCCGACCCCTCTCCCTGAGGGGAGAGGGGAGACATCTTCGCCTCTTGTGATATGCAGAATTTTTCCTATACGCTCTTTCAATTCCTTCGCCGCTTTATTGGTGAATGTCACCGCGAGGATCTGCCATGCAGGCACACCCTGTGCAATCAGGTTTGCGATGCGATGCGTGATCGTTCGCGTTTTCCCGGACCCAGCTCCGGCGAGGATCAGGAGCGGTCCCTGAAGAGTCTCCACAGCTTGCTTCTGCTCGTCATTGAGGCCGATGAAGATGGAGTCTTGATGCATGGGGATCGTGTGCAGTATAGGCGAAGATCATTGTGCGGCGAGTATCTGTCGAATAGCACTCTTGGTGCGCTCCAGTAAGCCATCGAATGCATCGAGGAGCTCTCCTGTCTTTTCTCCATTCGATTGCATTTTATGTATCTTGATCGCCCGCGTCAGGATGTCCGCCAGAGTCGTCATGATCCCGCTCGACACCGTGCCGATGCTCTGCACTGCGAGCACTCCTGTTTTCCCCAGGAGCTCACGTTGATCGGACAAGGCATACCCTGCAGTGATATCTCGGCGTTGCCCGGTCTGAACGGCTGCATCCGGGTCTTGCATCATCGACTCCAGTCCGACGGTGCCCGATTCATTCTCTTGCAGGGAGTTCCATGCCTGATGTCCGAGTTCGGCATCCATTCCAAGAAGCTTTCGATTCGTTCGCGGTCCGATGGACTGTTCGTCGATTGCGTTTTCGAGGATATCCAATCGGAACTGCTCGAGTGCCTGAGATACGCGGGCAGCACTCTGTCGGTCCCCGAGCAGGAACGGCAGTTCGTCTTTCAGTACATGTTGAAGATGTTCGTACCGGAGACGATTGCTAGTTTCGACCATGGCGACCAACTTTCTTCGTTCGGAACGCCGGCCGATCTTTCGGTCTCTCTCTGCCGATGGTGTTTCTGCATTCGTCATGCGGAGGATTGGGAAAATAATAAAAAACCCGCTTCGCGCGGGGAGGAGTAGGGCACTGCTCTTCGCGCGATCGTTAGGTAACGACGACGAGGACGGTGCCGGATGCGATGAGATTCTTTCTCACGACAAAAGAAGTGTATGTGAGTGTTTGTTTTGGGGTCAAGGAATAGATTGCCCTTTCTTTTTGCGCGAAAAAGAAAGGGCGAAAGAAAACGCGTGCGCCAATACCCGCCAGCAGACCCCCACCTGTGGCGCACGCCTACCCCATGGATGCTTTTTCACTATTTACAGAAGTTTTTGCGCAATTACTTCCTCCACATTCTGCAAATGTTTCTTCCGTATCGCCGCCTTCGGCGAGGTGAGCTGCTGCATCTCGAGATTCTGCTCACTCAGACTGGCTGCGAGCCGCTTGATCTCTGACGGTGCGAGTTGCGAGATCTTCTTTTCCGCTTTCTTCTGTTCGACGTCTCCGGCGATCTCCGGATCGATCTGTGCAACGCGTTCGAGAGTCACTGCTCCCATCTTCGTCAGCAGTATTTCATGCGCATTCCGGTAGCTGATGTGTGCCGCAAGCTCCGCGATCATATTGATGATGTTCTCGCGCTTCTGCGGGTCCAACGTTTCCGCGAGTTCGTAGGTTGAAATCCGACGCAGGGAAGAGAGGATCGGTGCGAGCGCTTCGCGAGAGACAATGTAGAAATAGTATTCATCTTTGGCGTAGATCAGTTTCTTCAGTTCTCCGATCGCTTCCGTCGGTACGACGAGGAAGACATGCGGGTAGATCTTGCTGTTCTTCCGTACTTTGTCTGCGGTCTTCTTCACGGCATCGTCGATGTAGGTCTGCAGGCTTTGGGCCTTGCTCGCCTTGGCATCGAAGATCACGTACTGGTCGAGGAATTCGATCAGGAAGTCCGGCTTCAGACTGCCATCGAAATCATCAGGCAAATTATTGTTGCTGTACGACGTGAATTGCAGGTGCGGAAGTTTGCAGAGGTCGGTGAGCGTTGCGATGACCGCATTCTCATGATCATTCCAGAGTCGATCGCGCTCTTCTTCCGCAATTTGTTTCGCCTTCACCTCACTTTCGAGAACTCTCTGGCGCTCTTCCTTCAATGCACGTTCTGCGGAATCGATCTTCTCGAGTCCCCGCGCATGCTCTCTTTCGCGTTCCTCATTTTTCGCTTCAACCTTCGTCAGGACTTTCTGAAGGCTATCACGTTCTTTCTGAGTTACTTCCAGCTTTGCTTTCGTCTGTTCAAGCTCGATGAAAAGACGTTTCGTTTTTCCCGAATTCTCCGCAAGTTCCTGTCTTGTGTTCTGCAATTCCTTTTCCAGTCTTACAAGATCTTTGCTGGCATCCGCTTGAGGGCTGCTTTGGGGTTTCCTTAGTTGCAGCACGAGATTTGCGATAATGCCGAGTGCACAGACGATGCCGATGACGATCAGGGCGGTGTTCATGTTCCGATAGTATCAGGGTTTACCCGAGTGTATGAGATGGGGCTTACCCTGAGCGTAGTCGAAGGGTGGACGCTTGTCCACTTTCTGAAAATTACAGAGAGCCGAAAGTGGGCTACTCTTGACATTTTCCTTTCTCCGAGTACCATTTCTCAGCACTCGCGCTTTTCCCTTAGCATTGCTTACGGAGAGGCCCGAAGAATCGTTTTCTGTTGTGCTTCCCCCACATTTTTTATGGCTCTCAAGCGCTCCACAAAGAAGAAGATCATCACGAAGTACCGCACGCACGAGAAGGACACCGGGTCTCCCGAGGTCCAGGTCGGGCTCCTTACCAAGAAGATCGATGAAGTCACGAAGCATTTGAAAGAGCACAAGAAGGACAATTCCGCTCGTCGTGGTTTGCTTGCAAACGTCGCACACAGAAGGAAGCTCCTCACGTACCTGAAGATGAACAAGCCTGAGGCGTACCAGAAAGTCATCGATGCGTTGGATCTGAAGAAATAGGTCTTTTTGCTGGTATTCAAGGGCAGGAAACAGGTAGAATGGCGCCATACGATCTTTTTCTGCGCTGTCAGATTTTTGTCTGGATTTACGTACCAGCGTCCTAGAAGGACATTGATGTGTACGTCCAGATCAAAGCAAGAATCTATCAGGAGCAGGGAAGATCTATTTTCTTCCCCTTCTTCGTATGATGAAAGAATATTCCATGACGCTCGGAGACGAGCAGATGATCATCAGAACAGGACAACTCGCCACACAAGCGAACTCCTCGGTGATCTGTCAGATGGGCGATACCGTATCGCTCGGCAACTGCACCGTTTCGCAGAAAGCCCGTGCCGGTGTCGATTTCCTCCCATTGCAGGTCGTGTATCAGGAAAAATACTATGCTGGAGGCAAGATCGCAGGCAGTCGCTTTCGCAAGCGTGAGGGCAGGCCAGGCGATGACTACGTTCTCCTCGCCCGAGTGATCGATCGCGGTCTTCGTCCGATGTTCCCGAAGTATCTTCGCAAGGATATCCAGGTCTTTGCGACGGTGATGTCTTATGATTTCGAACATGGTCATGACATCACGTCCGCGAACGCGGCGAACCTCTGTTGTTCACTCTCCGATTGTCCGTTCGAAGGGACGCTTGGAACGGTGCGCGTCGGCATGATCGGCGGAGAGCTGGTTCTCAACCCAAGCGTCGAAGCGAGAGCGAAGTCCGATCTTGATATGTTCGTGACGGCATCGCTTGAGCGCGTGGTCATGATCGAAGCCGGAGCCAACCAGGTCTCAGAGGAAGATATTCTTCGTGCGATTGATTTCGGCAAGAAGTGGGCTCAGAAGATCGCAAAGTTTTTTGCGGATATTCAGAAGGAGATCGGAAAGCCGAAATTTGAGATGGAGCCTCCGTACTACATGCATGAGGATGATCTGAAGATCCTCCGGGATTGGGCTCTGCCGACGGTGACGAAGGCGATCAAAGATTCCCTTCCCAAGCTCGAGCGAAGGAAGATTTTTACGGATCTCATGGACAAGGCTGCCGCGAAACTCGAGGAGAAACACGGACCTGCCGGCGATAATGAGAAGCTTCTCGATCTCTATGCCCACGGTGCTTCGTACGTCGACAGGATCATCAAGGAGGAAATGCGTCGCCTCGTTCTCGAGGAAGGCATTCGTATGAGCAGTCGTAAGATCGACGAGATCCGTCCCATCTCGGCCATCGTCGATATCTTGCCCAAGCGCGTTCACGGTTCCGCTCTCTTCCAGCGCGGAGAGACGCAGGGCCTCGTCACGTGCACACTCGGTTCTCCGGGCAGCAAGCAGCTCGTCGAAGGAATGGAAGGCGAACATGAGCTTCGATACATGCATCACTACAACTTCCCACCGTTCTCTGTCGGAGAAACGAGCAATCGTCTCTTCGTCGGCAACCGCGAGATCGGTCACGGCAATCTCGCGCAGCGCGGCTTGGAGCCGGTGCTTCCGCCTGTCGAGACATTCCCGTACACGATTCGCACCGTCACCGAGATTCTCGAGAGCAACGGCTCAAGTTCGATGGCTGCAACATGCGGATCGACCCTCGCGCTCATGGCTGCGGGTGTGCCCATCAGCGCACCGGTATCCGGTATCGCACTCGGACTCATCTCCGATGAATCGAAGAACAAGTACGTCATTCTCTCCGATCTTCAGGATGAAGAAGATTTCGGTGGTGATATGGACTTCAAGCTTGCAGGCACCGCGAAAGGAGTGACGGCGATCCAGATGGACATCAAGATCAAGGGACTTCCGGATTCCGTTTTCAAGGAAGCGCTCGAGCGTTCGAAGGTCGGACGTGCCGCTATTTTGAAAACCATGCTGAAGGCGATTGCAGAGCCGAGGAAGGAGCTCTCGCCATACGCACCGAGAATCGAGACGATTCACATCAATCCTGAGGACATTCGTCTCGTCATCGGCAAGGGGGGAGAAATGATTCAGAAAATCACCAAAGAACTCGGTGTCGAGATCGACATCGAGGACAGCGGCATGGTCTTCGTCACGGCTCCGAACGGCGATATCATGCAGAAGGCCAAGGAGTGGATCCTCGGCATCGTCGAGAAGCCGGAGGTCGGCAAAATCTACGACGCGAAGATCACGCGCATCATCGACGGTGTCGGTGCCATTGCGGAATTCGGTCGCGGTAAGGATGGCATGGTGCATATTTCCGAGCTTGCATGGTCACGCACGGAGAAAGTGGAAGACGTCGTGAAGGTCGGTCAGGAACTGAAGGTGAAGTGCGTCGAGTTCGATGCCGCAGAAGGCAAGACTCGTTTGTCACTGAAGCAGATGACGGCTCCGCCTGCCGGTTGGGTCGCTCCACCGCCTCGTCCGAGTTTCGGAGGAGGAAGAGGAGGATTCAGAGGACCGCCGAGGAGATAGTTGGCAAAAAAGAAAACGCTCCATCTCGGGGCGTTTTTTTCTTCAGAAGAAATTAGGGTTTTACGGAAGCTGACGGCGCACTTGGCGGCGGTGTTGCAGCCTTCGGTGTCGGAACAACAGGTGCAGGTTTTTCCGCTGCTGGCTTCGCCGCACTATCCGTTTTATAGAATCCGCTTCCCTTGAAATGCACCATCGGAGGAGTGATGAGTCGTTTTGTTGCTCCTTTGCAGGCCGGGCACGGTGGCGCATCTTTCGTGCCGAAGGGCAAAGATTTCAGAAATTGCTTGCTGCAGCTCTGGCAACGGAATTCGTAATTCGGCATATGGCAGAATTGTACACGTTTATCCTACGATATTTTTGATGAACTTTGGCGGTTTTCCGACAATAGTTTTTATGCCCCAGTACGCCGCAACGAGTCCGATTGCCGGACCTGCAAGAGTACCTAGAAAGCCTGCAATGGAGTTGACGCCTGCATTCGCAATCGATGCCGCAGTTTGGGGTGCGGCACTCACAGCATTGTGTGCGGCCAGAGTTTCAATTGGCATATAAATATTATACCATATAATTATAAATATGCAATATTCTACAGCTTATGCGGCGAGTGTGCGAAAAACGGAATGACGCACTTTATTTTGGTGACCGAACACTCCGGAGCCGACATCGAGTACGGGATCGATAAAGACGATGTCGACACCGTCGAAGCCTGCTTTGACCAGATTTCCTGCGGCACGAATCGGATGAAGCGTGACAAGATTTTTTGCGGCTGCAAAAAGGTTTTTCCCCGCAGAGCGAACATCTCTCGAGATATATCTCAGTCCGCCTTCTCCAAGCGGTTCCGCCTGTTCGCTGCTGAATTCTCCTGCGATTGCGTTCCCTATTTTTGCGATGCCGACCGCAGGTGCCATAACCACGGATCCCGCCAGGGCGAGAGGATCGTCGGCGCGCAGATGGAAATCCTCGATATCGCGCTTAAGTTGCCCAATGTCGCCCTTTGCGATGAGTCGCATTTCTCTTGCCGACCATGAAGAAGAAAAATCCATCGTGAGGTTCATTATACAACGTTGGAGACGGACGAAAGTAAAAATCCTTACATTTTTCGTACATCAATTACCCCGTTCTCTTCGCACACGCATGCCATTTCTAAGGAGATGTCCTCGATCGCCTTCCTTCCGATTTTTTTGCAGAGCTTCTGGTACACTTTATCCGTGCTCGACAAGGCCTACGATCCAAAGGCAGTGGAGGACCGCATCTATGCAATGTGGGAGGAGAGTGGTGCGTTCAAACCGGAGTCTTGTCCAAAGGATGGAGAGCCGTTTGCGATCAGCATGCCTCCGCCGAATGCGACGGGCCAGTTGCATCTCGGGCATGCCGTGATGCTTGCACTTGAGGATATCTTCATTCGCTTTGCGCGCATGCAGGGCAAGCGTGCACTGTGGGTGCCGGGGACGGATCATGCGGCGATCGCGACGGAGAACGTGGTGATCAGGCAGCTTAGGGAGCAGGGGATGAAAGATCCTCGTAAAGAGCTTGGACGGGAAAAGCTGATCGGCAAGATCGCCGAGTTCGTGGAGAAGAGCAAAGCGACGATCCGCTCGCAGGTACGCAAGATGGGTAGCAGTTGCGATTGGTCGCGCGAACGGTACACGTTCGAGCCTGCACTCAATCGCTGCGTGAACGAAGTGTTTTGTCAGATGAAGAACGATGGACTCATTTATCGCGGACACAGGATCGTGAACTGGGATCCGAAACTCCAGACGACGGTTTCGGATGACGAAGTTGTCTACAGGGAAGAGAAAGGTGCATTCTTCACGTTTCAGTACGGGCCGTTTCAGATCAGCACGGCACGTCCCGAGACGAAATTCGGTGACAAGTATGTCGTGATGCATCCGAAGGACGCTCGATTTAAGAAGTACAAACATGGCGAGACGTTTGAGGCTGAGTGGATCAACGGTCCGGTGCGTGCGACGGTGATCAAAGACGAGTCGATCGACATGGAATTCGGCACGGGCGTGATGACCATCACGCCGTGGCATGACAAGATCGACTTCGAAATCGCAGAGAGGCACGGTCTTGAGAAAGAGCAGATTATCGGGTTTGACGGTCGACTACTGGAGACTGCCGGAGAGTTTGCAGGTATGACGATCGAGAAGGCTCGTCCTCTGATCGTAGAGAAACTGAAAACGAAGGGACTACTCGTAAAGGTCGATGAGAACTACGTTCATAACAAAGCCGTGAGTCAGCGCGGCGGGGGCGCGATCGAGCCGCAGATAAAATTGCAGTGGTTCATCGATGTGAATAAAGAGGTTGTCGACTGGAAGCCGAAAGATGCCAAGAAGAAGCAGAAGATGAGCTTGAAGCAGATCATGCATTCGGTCGTGCATCACGGGGACATTGCGATTATCCCCGATCGTTTCGAGAAAACGTACTTCCACTGGATCGATAACCTGAGAGACTGGTGCATCAGTCGGCAGATATGGTGGGGACATCGGGTGCCGGTGTGGTACAAAGGAGACGAAGTGCATGTTGGAGCACAGGGGCCGAAGGGTGAAGGATGGAAGCAGGATGAAGACACCCTCGACACGTGGTTCAGCTCCGCTCTCTGGACATGGTCGACGCTCGTCGATCCGGAGATTGCGAAGGACAGCACACTGTCGCTTGAGGACATCCTGAAGCAGAGTCCGGATTTCCAGCATTTCCACCCGAACGCCGTGATGGAAACGGGATACGACATTCTCTTCTTTTGGGTCGCTCGCATGATTCTGATGACGACGTATGCGACGGGGCAGATTCCTTTCAAGACGGTCTATTTGCACGGCTTGATCCGCACGCGTGACGGCAGAAAGATGAGCAAGTCCGATCCGGAGACGATGATCGATCCTCTCGACATGATTTCGAAGTACGGAGCCGATGCGCTTCGCCTCAGTATGATCGTCGGACAGAGCCCGGGAGCCGATTCTCGGCTTTATGAAGAGAAGATCGCTGGATACAGAAATTTCATCAACAAGCTTTGGAATGCATCGCGCTTCGTTCTGATGCAGTGTGAGCAGGCGGGGATCGATCCGAAGACCATCGACAAACTTCCTGAAAATTCTTCACTTTCCCTCGCCGATCGCGCGGTTCTTCATGCTTCTGAAGTTTTGATTGCAGAGGTGACAAAAGGGCTCTCGGCGTACAGCTTAAGCGAGGCAGGGGACAAGCTCTACAGCTTCGTCTGGGATTACTTCTGCGACTGGTACCTCGAGCTCAGCAAGGGTACGGCAAATCATGCGGTTCTTGTTCACGTGCTCCGAAGAATTCTGAAGCTTCTTCATCCCTACTGTCCGTTCGTGACGGAGACGCTC
>SXGS01181327.1_pt1 | contig 32642 bp, 39 predicted proteins | sample 3174681 | NCBI WGS metagenome assembly SXGS01 (sample SAMN11356861, study PRJNA531348) | freshwater metagenome | isolation source: freshwater sample F1-80 | place: China: Fuxian Lake, Yuxi | collected 2017-12-25 | reverse complement strand
TTGGTAATTATTTACCGAAGAAGGCTTTTGCTTCTTTGTTTAGAAGAAGATATCCTCCAATCCAAAGATTGATTGCCAAGCTTATAATTGAACCAAAGTCTCCTGAAATTAAAGCCATTAATTCGGATAATGCGGATATTGTGCATAAAACTATTACTACAATTCTAGCCCAAGATTTAGCCTCTTTAAGAGCTCTACTAATTAGGAAACAAAGTACTGCAAATGCAAGAACTAATATTCCTATTATTGCAAAAAATCCCGCTCCGAGCAAACCTATTATCGGTATTGAGCTAAATAATGCTCCTACAAAGCTACCTCCTACGAATGAAAGGATACCAGCAAGTGCTAAAAATATTGAACCGATAAGATACAAAATAGAGATTATTTTTACTCCTGTCGGAACTGAAATATTAGCGGACTTTTTAGTCACAGATGTTTTTTTTACTGCCATTAGACCTCCTTTCTATAATGGGACTTAGGTCTTATTGTTTAAATAGCTACTTACTTGCTGTCTTTAATTATTAGTAATGAAATAGGTAATCTTTAAAAAGGCTTTTTTTCTATTGACTTTATGAAAGGTATAGTGGTTCAGTTTAGAAGAAGCAGACATAGAATTCATGAAAGACATTACTTACTAGATTTAGGTATGCATTCTCGTGAAGAAGCTAAAAAACTTGTTGGGAAACAAGTTCACTGGAAGAGCACTGCTGGTAAAGTTATTGCTGGAAAGATAAGTGATGCTCATGGAAATAAAGGTCTCGTTAGAGCTATTTTTGAAACAGGTTTGCCTGGACAAGCAGTCACTATGGAAGTTGAGGTAAAGTAAAAATGAAAATTTATACTATAATCAATAAATTTCCAATACAGAAAACTTTCTTGCAATTGAAAGTTTCTGTCTGTTTAATTCATAACTGTTCGTCTTCACTCACATCAGGAGCAATGAATTAAACATGGCTATACGCAAAGCATTATCCTATTCTAAGAAGAACAACAGACCTTACACTCGTGTTTCTAAGAAAAAATCACAGTCTTATATTAAAGTAGTTCCTCCAAATAAAGTTGTAAAATATAATATTGGGAATCAGAAGGCTTACGAAGAAGGTAAATTTCCATATGTTCTTAGATTGACAACAGATGAGACTCTTGTAATAAAAGACCTGGCTATTGAATCTGGAAGAATGGTTCTTACAAAACATTTAGAGACAAAAGTTCCAATGAAATTTTATCTATGGGTTAAAATTTTTCCACACCATATTTTGAGAAATAACAAAGCAGCTGCTGGAGCTGGAGCTGACCGTTTATCTACAGGTATGAAACAATCATTTGGAATTATAGAGGGTCGCGCTGCACAGGTTTTGAGAGGCCAGACTTTGTATTTAGTAGCTTGCGATACTGAAGCTACTGTTCGTGTCGCTAGGGAAGCTATATCTATGACAAAATCAAAGTTACCTTGTAAGACTCGTGTCACTTTTGAGAAAGTTGAACAAAAGATACCAGTTCCAGTTGTTGCTAAGTAATTTATTTTATTTTACATATATATTTATGAAATCATTTTTCTATTTTAGTTTATGAATTCAAAATCAAGTAATCTTGCTGGAATTAGTTCTGAAGTTCAAACATTAATGTGTGAAGCTAACGGAAGAAATTGGTCTTTTGGTTGGTAGATAGATTTTTATTATCTTTAAAGTTGTGATATTTTATGAATCAAAAAAATAAAGATTATTTTTTGGATGATCGACGTTCAGAGAAGAACGATCGACATAATTTTGAAAAATATAGAGAAAAATTTATTTCTTTTGTCAATAATCTTGACTCAAATAAGCGGGTTGCAATTTTAGCTCATGGTAATTGTTCTGATGGTATGGCTTCTGCTGTTTTAATGATTGAAATTTTGAAGAAATTACATCCTTCAATGCCTGTACCAATTTCTATTTTTTTATCTTATTCTATTGATATGTTTGGGGAATCTTTAAGGAAAAAACTAATTTCTGAAAATATTTCTTCTGTCTTTGTTTTGGATATAGGTATGAATCCTCAAAATATCTCTCAATTTAATGATTTTTCTCACTCTTTTAGTGTCTTTTATATTGACCATCATCCATCTGATGCACTACCTAACTTTGCAAAGGTAATCAAGACAGAATCAGCAGATTGTGCAACTCTTACAATTTATAGATTAGCAAAAGATATTTTTGATGAGTTCTCTTGGATCTGGCTTGTTTGTGCAGCTGCTGTTTCAGAATTCTCTTATAAAAAAGAGACTAACCTTAATTTTATACAGAAGTATTATCCGGAATTTAATAGAAATGATTTGGAAAGTAGTGAGTTATTTAAATTATCCAACGCACTTGGTTCTTTGATTATGTATTATAAGGAAAAACCACTTAAAGCTTTAGAAATTATTCAAAAAAAAGATTTCAAAAAGATGGCAGAAATAAACAAAGAGATCTCTTTAGATATTGAAAAAGGTCTATCTGGTTTTGATAAAGCTGAATCTTATGATAATGGCGAACTTTTTTTCTATAATGTTAATTCTAAGTTTGATATTAGCTCATCTATTTCTACTATTTTATCTATGAAGTACTTGGGAAAAACAATAATCATATTTTCAAAATCCTGGTCTGATTCTAAAAAAATAAAAATTTCTGCGAGGAATAATCTTGAGCCTCCTCCTTATTCTATGAAGGATTTGATCGAATCTGGAATTGTTGGACTTTCGGAATCTACTGGTGGGGGTCATGTCCCTGCTGCTGGAGGAGTTATTCTTGAAAGAGATATGGATATTTTCAAGAGAAGAGTTTTAGAATTTGTTAAATCTAAGCTTAAATAAAGATTATTTAGGCAATATTTATTAAGTGTTCGTGTTTTATTTATTTGATGAATGAAAGAGGTAAGTGGGTGAAATGGTTTTCTGAACTATCTAACAAAGATATATCTCTTGCCGGAGGAAAAGGTGCATCTCTTGCAGAAATGTATAACCATAAATTTCCTATCCCTCCTGGATTTATTATAACTGCTCAAGCTTATGATTATTTTATTGAGAAATCTGGTTTGAGAAATACAATTATGACTATTTTGAAAGAGACAGATGTTGAGGATTTAAAACATCTTGATGCAAATGCTAAGAAAATAAGACACCTTATTGAAAATTCTTCAATGCCTGAAGATATGAAAAGTGAAATTGTAGAAGCTTATGAGATGCTTGATGTGGATAAGACAAAATTTACTGGAGCAAGTGGTGGAGCTTTGGCTATTTTGAAAAATTCTCATGAAAAACCATTTGTTGCGGTTCGTTCAAGTGCAACAACAGAAGATTTAGCTGATGCAAGTTTTGCTGGACAACATGAATCTTTTCTAAATGTTAAAGGAGACGATTCTTTAATACATATTGTTAAAGAATGCTTTGCTTCTTTATTCACTTCTCGTGCTGTGTATTATAGAAAGAAAAAAGGCTTTTTTCATGAACAAAGTTATATTGCAGTAGTTGTTCAGAAAATGATTGACTCTCAAAAATCTGGAGTGATGTTTTCAAAGAATCCTTTGAAGAATGATGGACATATTGTAATTGAGGCCGTTTTTGGACTTGGAGAAGGAATTGTTTCAGGTATGATTTCACCAGATCATTATGTTTTAAATCAAGAACTAGAAATTTTAGAACATACTGTTTCAGATAAAAAAATAGCTCTAACAAGAAGCTCATCTGGAAAAACTGAACAAGTTAATCTAAAGCCCGAAATAAGTAGCAGGGAAGTCCTTACTGGTCATGAATTGAAGGTTCTTGCCCAATATGGTTTGCAATTGGAAGAACACTATGGAAAACCCCAAGATATTGAATTTGCTATCGATAACACTGGAATATATATTGTTCAATCTCGTCCTATAACTACAAAGACACAAGAAAACCATCATGAAATTGAAGGAAATGTTTTGTTTTCTGGTTTGCCCGCATCTCCTGGAATTGCGTCAGGGATTGTAAAAATAGTTCATTCTCTTGAAGAACTTTCAAAAATTCAGAAAGGAAATGTGATGGTTACAACAATGACTAATCCTGACATGGTTGTGGCTATGTCTAAATCTTCAGCTATAATCACTGATGAAGGTGGTGCTACTTCACACGCTGCAATTGTTTCACGCGAGATGGGGATACCTGCTGTTGTTGGAACGCGTTCTGCTACACATAAATTAAAAGAAGGACAAATTGTTACTGTTGATGGATTCACTGGAAGGATATTAGATGGTAAAGCCGTTGAGAAAAAGGTTGAAATAAAACCTATTGTCCCAACTCAAAAAATAAAAGTTAAAGTAATAGTTGATTTGCCTGATTATGCTACTCGTGCAGCTTTGTCTGGTGCTAAAGGCGTAGGGCTTGTAAGACTTGAAGCTGTAATTGCTACTTCTGGTAAACATCCCGCTTGGTTTGCTCGTAAGAATAAAATAAAAGAGTATGTTGAAATTTTGTATAATGGTTTGCGTAAAATCTCACAACCATTTGAAGAAATATGGGTTAGAACTTCTGACATAAGAAGTGACGAGTATAAAAATTTAGAAGGTGCTCCAGAAATTGTTGAAATGAATCCTATGCTTGGAGACCATGGTATAAGATTTAGTTTGAAGAATCAAGATTTACTTGAAGCAGAATTTACTGCTATAAAAGAACTAGCCGATGAATATTCTCATAAAACTTTTGGGGTTATGTTTCCTCAAGTAATTTCTGTTGAAGAAATTAGAGAGGCTAAAAAAATTGCACAGAAAGTTCATTTCCCTAAAAATGTCAAGATTGGAATAATGGTAGAGACTCCTGCTGCTGTCCAGTTAATTAATGAAATGTGTGAAGAAGGAATTTCTTTTATAAGCTTTGGAACTAATGATTTGACACAATTTACTCTGGCTCTTGATAGAAATAACGAAGAAGTTCAAAACCTTTATACTGAAATGCATCCTGCTGTTTTGAATTCTATCTCCTATGTTATTCGTAGATGTAAAAAATATGGTGTTGAAACTTCTATATGTGGACAGGCAGGAAGTAAACCTGAGATGGTCAAGTTTTTACTTGCAGAAGGTATCGATAGTATTTCTGCAAATGCTGATGCAGCACACACAGTTTCACAGTTAATTGCTGATTTTGAAAATAAACCTATTATCAAAGAGACTAAATCATTGATTAGTGTTAAACAGATAAGTCCTAGCAATTCAATTCAAGTTCATAATGAGGATCATGGTTCTCATAACATACCTATGCACATGAAATCTTTGACTGTTCCAACTATTCAAGCTTCTGACTCACATCAAGGGAGCGATGTTTTGAAACAAATAGATAATTGGGGAAACGAAGGAGATTATCATCCTAGTAAGGACCCTACTAGCGATGTTCCTGCATTGAATGACGCTATTCCTGTAAGTTCTGCTGATTTTATTCCTCGCTCTTCTGTAACTCACGCAATAAATTTTGATAATCAAGAGATTGAGGAAACTGGAGAGATTTACGAGAGTGCACAAGATGAGTTGTTCAATAATCTGATTGTGGAATATGTGGAAGCTAATATGCCTCAACAGAAAGGAAACGCTCAAGAAGGGCAAATGCAGAGTCCTTTAGCTGACCTTGGATAAATAAACTAATATTTTTAATTAAGACTCATGTTTGAAGATTGTTGTTCTTGAATGTGTTACTATTATATAGGAATTACATAACCGAAAGGTTTAAATAATTTGAATTGTTACGAACTTTATGAAAACAGATGATATCGTAAAGCTATCAAAGAGAAATCGTTCTGGTAGAGAACTCTCTGACAGACTTACTCAAGATTCTTCTACTAATGCTGTTTATGAAATTGCCGGTATTGAAGGTCGCCTTAAAGACCCAAGAATTGCTCCTATGCTTGATGCTTCTCCAGATATGGCTCCTGCAAGATATCGTGAACAACTTAATCAATATCTTGGAAATCGTCAAAATGAGCTTGTTGGTGCAGTACTAGGCGATATAGATAATTCTGTAAAGGGACTTGCCGACAATAAAGCTGTTGCAAAGTATATGCTTGATAGTCCTTTGAAACCGGCCGTTGTTGAAGGATTTACTTCTGATTGGGTTAAAGATTATGCTACTGCTCGTGATTCTGCAATTTTCTTGAAAAATCCTGAGAAAGAAATGCCTGGAAGATTTAAGGCATATGTTGATGGACAGATTGATTCTTTGAAGAAAGATAAAGTTGATAGTGGCTTAATCTCTGGTCTCGCTTGGGTTTATCAAAATAGACCTCAAGTTGTTCAAGAAGCAGTAGAACAAGACGCTATTAAGAGAGTTAGCGAGTTTATAAAGAAATTAGATGTTGCTCAAGGAAGAAGATATGTTGCTGAATGTGTTAAAACTCTTAAAGGTAAGGATCAAGTTGCTGAAGCTTACAGATTAGGTCAAGCACTTTCTGGATAAAAATATACATTCTAGAATTACTTCTGGAGATATATCTTTGATTGTTAATCCTGATTCAGTTTGTGAATCTAATTCTGGCCTCATTGATTTTTATCTTACTTCTCTTCCTAGGTCTCATGGCCTTAGTAGATCTGATAATGGTAAACAATTTGAACCTGTGATTAGGTTAGGAGTTAAAAAACCTCTTGGAGAGCCTATAGAGTTAGTTCATGGAGAATTAGGAACTCTTGATAAAAAATATTTAAGAGGAGTAATTCCTGAAGACTGGCTCGTAAAATATTTAGATGGGCCTGGAAATCAATATGTTTATCTTAGTGAAATTGAAATTATGCCTCAATCAAGTTTAACTTTGCCTCGACCTGCCATTGCTAAAGGAAGAATTTATTTTGAGACAAGACGAAAACCTTACTTATTGCTTGTTTGATTGTTTCTTGCATCTATCAATCGGTCAATTACATTAACTAATGTTTTCATAAAATCTTCTGCTCTATTTTGCCAAGCTTCAATTTCTTTTGCATCAACGTGTTTTATTTCTCCATGGGCAATTTGTTTATGTAAGACATATATGTCACGATACCATTTAACATATTCTGATTTTAAAATTCCTGTTTGAACAAAACTTTCATGAAGCATTTTTGTTACGTGCTCTGGAGAGGGTGGTAATTTGCCTAAAGTTATTAGAGATGCTTGAGCTGCTTCAACCATGCACCAATAAACACCTTCAATCGCGCCAAGCATGGATAATTTACTTCTAGTTAAGTGTTGTGGTGAGCGTTGTAATGCTGAGTATACTGCTTCTGGTGTTGCGTGAATTTTTCCTTGCATCATCAATGCTTTAAGAGGATTGAAGAAACCTGCTAAGTCTATCAAAACTTGTCCGTGTCTTAATATGTTTAGAACTATCGGATCTCCATGCAATAAATCTCTCCACCAAGTTGTAAGTCTAATTGTGTTTATGTGTAAATCACGACCGTAATTTTGTTCAGAGATTATTTTCGCTAATTCTTCTCTATACCAAGATGTCAATTCTAAATCCCAATTTATTGCCGCATCATCTATTAAAATCACTAAATCGATATCTGAGCTGGCTTTAATATCTCCAGTTGCTTGAGAACCAAATAAAATTGTTGCTTTAATTAAATGGTCAAATGTTCTGTGAACTTTTGTTGCGAAATCCATTGCAACATCTTTGCCTGTTCTGAATGATGATTTTAATTGCCTCGTATTGGTTTGATTATTTTCTGGAATTTGTTCGGAATGATTTTCAGTTTTCTGAATATGGGGTTTAGATATGTGTGCTGTTTTATGGATTGTTGGATGAGTGGTTTTATGGACGACACTACGATTTTGATGATGTTGTGTGTGATGAATCGCTGGTTTAGATGTGTGATGAACTACTGGAACAGATTTATGCTGAACTACTGGGTTTTGTGCGTGGTGAACTGCATGATGTACTGGTTTTTTTTGTTCTTTTGGTTTATTTTTATTCTCTTCATGTGCTTGAACCCATTGTTTTTTTAGGTTTTCAGTCATTTGTTGAATGATTGAATCAGAAGCACCAGCAATAATTTTAGATTTTATTAAGTCTGCATATTTTGTTAAACTTTCCGCTCTATTAGTTGAGATATTTCCATTTTTGTGTTGTGTTTCTATATATCTTTTTAATTCATCTATTGAGCTTGTTTTTATTTCTGTATGGCTTTTAGTTGATTTATGAGCGGTTTTTGAGATGGTTTTTTTCGGTGAAACCTTTCTTACAACTTTATGTTTAGTATGTTTCTTTTGAGGTCTTTTTTTATTTAGTGCATTACCTATTCTCTCTTTAAATGCATTAACATCTCTTTTTTTAGATTTTACCATTACTCTCTCCGTCGAAGTGAAGTTTATGTATTATTTAAATCTTAACTCTGCGATATATTCTTTGCAGTGATATTATTTGGATTATGCATTAAGATTTTAGAGTTGTGTAAAAATTTTACTTAACAAACTCTACATTGTCTAAATTTTGAAATTCTTTATCTCCTGTGAGAAATTTCATGCTGTGCCTTTTTGCATAAATATATCCTATGCAATCAGTGTAAGACATATTTTGCTTCTTGTGTTCTTTTCTGAATTTTATCGCTTCTTTAAGAGTTAGGTCGTCTATTTCTACTAAGCAGGCTTTGTATTCTTGATATATTTTATCTAGCTCTTCTTCATTAAAATAATCTGAACAAGAGCCATATATTTCTGCTAAATTGAATATAGTTATTGTTACTATTTTTTCTTTATAAATTTCATAGTTCGGATTTTCTTTTAATATTTCTATTATTGCATAAGTATCAAAAAAGTAACTTACTATTGGCTCTTCCATTTTTTCTCTTTTTCTTTATCAGAATCACTTAACCATCCTGCACGTAATTCATCTTTTATTTCTTGAGTTGATTTTTTTATTTTTCTCTTGCCGAAACCCCATAATACTCCTGCTTTAGGTCTTGTTTTTTCTAATATAATTGTAATCTCTACATTTTCCTTTATTTTTTCTTTGATAACTAATTCATTAGGTATGACTATTGCAATTGAATTTCCCCATTTTCGAGTTATTACTTTTACTTCTTTTTGCATATTCATAATGATACTTAATGATATTTAACTCTTTCTATTAACTATCATTCAAGAGGGGCGCCTGAAAATGAAGAACTATTTCCTCTACCTGGAATCTCTCCTCCCAGATAAGAAGGAAGTCCTCCGAAGCCCGCTCCGTAAATAGAATGGTGTACTTGAGGATTTATATCTCCGAGTCCTCCAAAGTATCCTCCAAAATTATTTGCTGTTTGATTCCAATAAGCGCTCTGACCTGGAGCACCCATTGAATATACTGGTGCTGTTAATCCTGAAAGGGATTCTCTTACTGGTGTGTAAGCCATTCCAAGACCACCTTGACGAGAGAACCAATCTCCTGTTTCTATTGCTTTCTTTGCTTTTCTGAAATTTTCTGTCCAAGCTTCTTTACTGCTCAATATTTCGTCAATAGGAACATTACCCATACCGATAGGTAATTCGGCGTCTTCAAATCCGAGATTGTCTGCAATGTGCATATGTTTTACATATGGAGAAATTGTTTTTGCTTGCTTGATAACATCTTCTTTAGTGTACCCCCATTTACGAATACTATTTATGTGTCCTACGTCCCAAGTTGCACCGATAATTTGTTTAGATACATCTTCAGCTTTGCTTTCAGACATATTCAACCCTCCCTCTTTCTCAGATCTCATTGCTTTTTCTATGAATTTTTTTCTTGATTCTTTAATCAAATCTCTTAATTCATCTGCTCTTGTTAATCCAGACATACCTGCTGGAGGATTTTCAATACTGATTATTCCAGGAGCGCGACCAGATTTTTCAGCGTTGTTATATGCATGCAATGCGACGTTTGAAAATGTTTCAGAACTTTTATCTATTGCAAACTTTCTCAATGGAGAAAATATTGATGGTGCGATATCTTTATCTCTTAGAATCCTTGTTCCTTCATTAACTTTTTCCTGCATATCTAATATATTTGTTCCTTCTTTCTCAAATTTAGTCAATACAGGCATTAATTCTTTTTTGAATTTATCTAATTTTGCAACTACTTCCGTTTTTTCAGAATCATTTTTTGCTTTTTCATAAGCCTCATTAAAAAGTTCTTTAAGCTGACCGTATGACTCTTTTATGAAAAAACCAGCATCATTCAATTGTGATACGCTTGACTGAAGTATTGCTGCTCCGGTCGGGTCTATTTCTTTTATAGCCATTACCCCTTTTTTGTATCCTTCGTAGTCTTCCCTATATTTTTTGTAAGACTCCATAATTCCACCAGGATATTGCTTAGTTATCTCTTTCATGTCTTCAGAATTCTTTTTTTCACTAGATAAAGTTTCAACCAATTCTCGACGAACTCTATTGTTATTTATGAAAACAGATTCCAATTGTTGTTCCCATTGTTTTTCATTAAGAGCTTTAAGACTCTCTTTTATTGTTTCTTTTTTTCCTGCAATATAATCTTCTTTTGGAACTGGAACGTTTCCAACTTGACCACTTCTTAGATTTATTACGGCCATCTGAACCATCTCTTCTTTTGCTGTTCCATCTTCCTTCGTTCCTGTCCTTACCCATCTTTCAACTTCTGGTAAACCATTGTTTGAGTGGAAAGTCATAACCACTCCCTTTGGATCGTTTTCTTTACTTTGAGAATTCATTTGTTGAGCTAATTCTACTGCTGCTTTCATTTGAGTTTCTGCTTCTACTCGTTGGTCTTCTGACCAGTTTCCTCTTGAATAGCCCGTTGATTCAACTAATGGTCCGTGAAAAGTTAAATCTACACCTGTCAATTGTCTTAATCTGTCTATTTCTTTCCAGTGCTGACGAGGAATAGAAGCTAAATGTTTCATAGGTCCTGCTCCAGTTAAACCTAAACCTGAAACTTCAATTGTTTGTGCACCTGTGTTTAATTTATCTGAAACTTTTTTCAGTTGGTTAGCTGTAAGTGGGTCTGTTGGATAAGCCATATTTTTAACTTCTGGATGATATGCTCCCATGGCGCTAAATCCCGCATAAGCTTTCTCAAATGGATATTCCGAACCAGTATAGAAATTTTCGTATGATGCCATCAAACCTCAATTATACGACGGGAAAGACGTATTTAAATATTGTTAAAAATCATTTTTTCTCTTTCTATCGTTTTGGTCTTGTTCTTGTTGAGTAACGTAACTTCTTTGTGCGCCTGACTCTGTGCTTCCTGCCCCACGCCAACTATCTTGGTTTTGATTAGCCGTAGAATCTCTTTGCTCAATATTTCGGTCTCCCAATGCTCTCGTTCCAATTTCTGATTTGTTTCCAGATGCTTCCGCATTTCCAACAGGAGTATATTTGTTTGCACTGTAAGGATTTCCTCCACCAGTGTATGAAGCTCGGAAATTAATTTCAGATTCGTCCTCTTTGGCTATTCTTCTTTCTCTTGGAGAATTGTCCACTATTTCTGATTGAGTGAGTGTGGAAGAACCTCTGCTAATTCTACCAGCAACAAAATTCTCAAATCTTTGCTCCTCTTCTTCTTCAATTTCGTCTTCTAAATCTTCATTTACTTTCTTTATTTCTTTTATTTCAGAACCTAGTTTTTTTATTTCCTTTATGACTTCAGATTTTTTTTCTGATTTACTTAATTTATGCATATTTATCTAAATAAATGGTAATTAAAATAAGTTTCTATTTAGTAAAATCAAATACTTTATCAATTACTTTTTGATATTCTACCCATTTTAATGATTTTCTAAGAATGAGGTGAACATTATTTTTTGTGAATATGAAGTAAGTCATAATATCTTTATTATCAATCTTAAATGATAACTCTCCTCTCCCCGATTTTAAATAATCTTTATATGTTGGGTTTTTCAATTCTACATCATGGTAGAGAAGGTCTCTAATATCAAATACAATATCTAACCCATTTATAGTTTCCTCGTTTGCTGGAAATCTATACCACAAAGAGTCCTCTGTGTTTGAAATACTTATTATCTTTCCCATATTTTTTGATTTAATTTAATATTAATAAGCTTATTGCACATCAAAGTGGCTTTGGTGTGAAGGCATACCATGTGATTTTTTGTAAACATCAAATACTGTAAAACAACTTTCTCTTGCAGAAATTGCTGCCTGTGAGCGAACTACTTTTTCATATTCATTATCTGGCAAAATTCCTTTTGAAGGATTTTCAGATTTAGGTGCTTCTTTAGATTTTGGTTTAAATGAATCCCATAATGGCTTGAATAATCCTGTTATAGAATCATCTTTTTTCTCTACTTTTTCTTCTTTCTTTTCTTCTATTTTTTCACCTTTTCTTTTTTTCTCATCTTCTTCATCTTCTTTCATAATTTCAGCAATATCTTTTTGTATTTGATCCAAACTTTCCTTTGTAGCTCCTTCAATAAGTTTCATTACTGCTTGGAATTCGTCTTTCGCTATTTCCTCTTCCAATACTTTTAGCTCTTCATTATTCAATGCGTAACTTGTGAATTTTACTTTTGTTTTTCCTCCAAATGCCCAATCTCCTTTTTGAGATATTCTTTGAGGAATACTTCTAAAATCAAATTCAACTACTATGACTTTACTATAATCTCTTGTTTTTATTTTATTGAAAGTGTCTGGTAGAAGTCCTGAAGCTACATCATCTTTTACATCGTAACCACTAGTTCCTAATAAAACTAGTTCAAATATTGTGCTATTGAATGCCGTTACTAATCTTGCATCTGTGTTTCCATCTCCACTCATTTTTCTTTCTAGTTTTTGTGCTGCTTCTAAATATGGTCTGACCCAACGAGCATACAAACTTAGAGTACTATATTGGGATTTGAGATAATTTTTTTCTAATCTATAACGTTGTTCTAAAGATTTTTCTGATTCGTCAATCCATCTGAAAAATTCCTCTGCTCTTTGAATTAACATTCTTCTTACTCTTTCATTCAAGTCTAATTTTTTTATGTGTTCAATGCTATCAGCAGCCATAAATCCATCTCTTAGAGTTACAAAGTCTAATTCTCCAGAAGATAATGCGTTTATACTCCCTCTACCTTTCTTTATATCTACATTATCTAACCAAACCTGTTTTAATGCCAATAATTTGTTGAATTTTTCTTGTTCATCTTTTGCTGATTTATACTCTCTATAAGGGAGCAAACGCAATTTGAATTCTTTTAAGTCATAAATTAAATTTAGAATGGATTTGATTACAGTATTTACGTTGCCCATTGTTCTACCAACTTCTTGTTGCATTTGTGTTGCCTTGCCTTGAAGCTCTGAAAAGTGTCCAGAGCCTGGCGAAGATTGAAAGTTATCTACTAATTTTTTTGTCTTAAAGCCCATTCCTTCTATAAAATCAAGAATCCAGAAATATATCGGTTCTAATCCTTCTGCTGGAGAATCATAAACTATTTCGTGTTGTTCTATTGGTGACTTCAACCCCCAAAGCCCCATAGCATCTGATTTTGCAGAATCGTAATTGTACAATTCTAATTCCTTTGCTTTTTTAGGCACTGCTGTTTTTTTTGATTCTGAAAAACCTTTCTCTGAAGTTACTTTTCTAACTTCTTTTATTAAGTTTTTCCCCTCTTTTTCTGGTTGACAATAAGTTTCTGGGCTAATCGCAGCTATATATTTATGCAAGTCATCGTATGCCATCTTTTGTTAATAGACTAATGTATGGTTTATTTAAAATAGTATCTAAGAACAGATTTAAATAATTTAGACTTCTATTTATGCTATGCCTCGGTTTTCAAGGGAGAGTGGTGATGTGTTAGATTTACCTGAGATGCAACGCCGTGGATTGATAAAGTTCCCTGAACCCGAAGAACAAGTTCAAAAAAATGAGGAAGATTTTCATTTTTTGGATGATCGACAAAACAGAAGTTTTGATCGACATGATGAAATAGATTTTACTTCTTCAAGCTCTAGTGATGTTGGGAACGTTGAACACGAAGTCAAAAAGGAGAATTTTTCTGTTCCAGAAGTTAATCCTTCCTCTTCTGGTGTTAGTAATTTCTTGAGTGATTTTGCTTCTATTGGCATTTCTAATAATTCTGAAGTTTCTAAAAATGAACCTGTTAGTGTTGGTTCGGATTCTGATGCTACTAAAATTGTTCAAGATTTGAAATGGAGACTAGAGAATACTGAATACAAATTAGAGCAAGTTATGGAAAGATTGCTTATTCTTGAGAAGAATTTGGAATAGAGTATCTTGGTAAGGTTAGTGCGTGTCTTGTGTGTCTTTCAAGTTTTTCTATAAAAGAAGATGGTTTGAACCTTCCATAAATGGAGTCTTTTCTTCTTGCTTCTGCAAAAACTTTGTCCATATCTGTTTCGCGAATATCTAAAATTTCTTGGTAGTCTGGTCTCAATTGGCGTAAATCTCTTATTGGTATCACAAATAATCCTGCTGACCAAAATAATTGTTCTTTTTCATGTTCATAAGAGATATATGGTGTATCTCTTGGGTCATAAAAATCCCATCTAAATTTATAATTCACTTCCTCACTTACTCCTCTGCGCAATGCATTTAACGAGCCTTGGTCTTTTGGAACTACATGTTCAGAAAGGAAGAATATCCATTCATCTCCGAGAACTCTTTTTTCAGGGTTTCTCTTTAACTCAACTATTTTTCCATTTTTAAGTATTGGAAAAGTTGCACAGACTAAATTCAGTCTTCTTCCATAATTTTGTGCTGGTCCTCTTTTTACTGGTTTTCCATTTGCTGGAGACACTGACTCGTCATATTCTCGTTGGTCCATATTATTTCTCTTAAGTAGTAGCTTAAAAAGGTTCTTGAAGTGGTAAAATGTTTTAAATAAGGTAACTATCTCGATAAGATATGAAAGACTTATCTAAAGAGATTTTAGCTTACGCTTTACAGAATGCTATTGAATATACGAAGGCTGACTCTGGTCGTGTTCTCCCTAAACTTTTTCAACATGGTTTAGACAAGAAAGAAATTCCTCTTGCAATGAAGGAGATAAATGAAATTGTTAAGAAAGTTAATTCTTTGAATAAAAAGGAGCAAGAAAAATTATTTGCAAGCGTTTCTGATTTAGTTAAAAAACAAGCAAAAAAAGAAGATTATGAATTGCCTGAATTGCCTGAATCACCAGTTGGTAAGAAAATGGTTTTGAGACTTGCGCCTTTTCCTTCTGGAGCAATGCATATTGGAAATACTAAAACTTATTTATTGAATGCTCTTTATGCTGAAAAGTATGGTGCTGACTTGCTTTTAGTCATGGATGATACTATTGGAAGTGTTGAAAAACCTTTGATGAAGGAAGCTTATGATTTAATTCCAGATGCTTTTGAATGGCTTGGTGTAAATATCAAAAATAAATATTTCAAATCCGATAGATTGGATATTTATTATGAATATGCAGAAAAGTTAATTGAATTGAATAAAGCTTATGTTTGTTATTGTAAGGCTGAATTATTGCGTGAGAATAGAGCTGAAGGTAAGGAATGTTCTTGTAGACAATTTCCTAAAGGAATACAACATGAACGATGGAAACAATTGTTTAAACCTGAAGTTCATGAGGGAGAAGCAACACTACGTATAAAGACAGACATGGTTCATCCCAACCCTGCTTTTCGTGACCGTGTGTTGTTTAGAATTGCTGATAGACCTCACCCACGTGTTGGAACAAAATATAGAGTGTGGCCTACTCTTGAAATGTGTTGGTCCGTAGATGACCATTTATTAGGAATCACTCATATTATTCGGGGAAATGACTTGATGATTGAAAGTGATATGGAAAAATATATTTGGGATATATTCAAATGGAAACATCCTATTCTTATCCATACAGGACTTGTTAGACTTGAAGGTGTTGGAGCTAAACTTTCTAAATCTAAAGCTCAAAAAGAAGTTAAATCTGGAGAATTTTCTGGGTGGGATGACCCGAGAACTTGGAGTGTTCAGAGTCTTGCACGTCGAGGAATTCGCAAAGAAGCAATTCGCGAATTTGTTAAACGTATAGGATTGAATAAACAAGATATTGTTGTTCCGATTGATTCACTTTATGCTATAAATAGACAACTTATTGATTTGGAATCTCCTCGTTTCGCATTTGTTGAGAAACCTTTCTCTCTCGAGTTAAAGGAAATGCCAACAGTAGAATCTATTTCTGTTCCTGTACATCCAGATAAACCTCAAGAATTGAGAACAATCAAGATAGGAAATAATATTTCAATTGCAGAAAAAGATTATTCTGAGCATAAAGACAAGGAAGTCCGTTTGATACATTTGTTTAATGTTATGCTTTCTGGTAAACCACATGTTACTTCAATAGATAATAAAAAAATACCTAAGATACAATGGGTTTCTGATGGAGTGAAAGCGCGTGTTATGATGGTTGAAGGAAATTGGGTTGAAGGGCTTGTAGAACCTTCTGCATCAAATATTAAAAAAGATTCTGTTGTTCAATTTGAGAGATTTGGATTTGTTAGATTTGATAGACTTCACGAAGGTACTCTTGAATTTTGGTTTGCTCACAATTAACTAATTATTTATACTCTCTTTAATTTATTTTTTAATGATTAATGGTAGGGGTATTGGTTCTGTAATGGGTGTGGTTCTTTTTGTTTTACTTTCTATAGCTTCTGTTGCAGTTATTTGGTCTGTTGCAATAACTAATGTCAAGAAGACCGCTTCAAGCGCATCTAATTCTGCTGACTGCCTTGCTCTTGACGTTTCTGTTTCCTCTTGTGTTCTTAATTTGACAGAATTTGAACAAGGGAATAGTGCAATATGGAATATTATGTATTTGAATTTTGAAATTAATCGTGGTCCTAATAGTAAAATTAGTTATTTGGATTTAGATTTTGAAGGTGTTAGAATGCTCCCTCCATTTCAAGTAAATGTTTTGAATTTGAACAATACTTATGAAATAGATGCGCTTCAAACAAAAAAAGTTATTGAAAGAATTTATGCGAGGGCAGATTTGATTGATCAACCTCCTTATTTTATTCCTATAAATCCCCAACTTTGGTATTTTAGCCCTTTATTCAATACATTTTGGTCATCTTATTTTGGGCAATTCTTTTTTCCAATTAATATTAAACCTAAAGTTGTTCTTGAAAATGGTGTTATTTGTCCTCTTCCGCCGATTAAATGCTCTTGCGTTGATGAATATGGCTTAACTCCACCAAATAATGCTGTTCCTTGGTGCGACAATGTTAATCTTGCAAGAAATTTATTGGGTGTTTAGTGTCTGTCGATATATATCTTTATTGATACATTTATTAATCTCTTAACTTATCTGTATAAATGATTTTTAGAAGAGGTGTAAGTTTAGTTGTTGGAAATGCTTTGATTATTTTGCTTGTGATTGTTGGAGTTGCTTCAATTTGGGCTGTTGTAAAACCTACAATTAGTAAGAGTGCTGAACAAATAGAAACTGATTGTTTGAGCGTTAGTGTTGAACCTGTAAGTTGTATTGTGGATTATTCTAATATAGCTGATCCTCGTGTCACTTTAACTGTTAAACGTAATATTGGTGAAGGAAATATTAAAGATATCAATTTAATATTTACAGGTAATGACTGGGTTTTTACTACTACTAGTCCTCCATTAGCTGTTTATTATAATGTTGTTCAGACAAGCGAATTCCCAGTTATTCAACAAATTAGCACATTAAATGAGTTAGAAACTAATATTTTTAGCATAAGTACAATCGATTCATTAATTTATGGATTTGATAGTATTTTAGTTGATATTAATCAATTATATTTCAATACATTTATTTCTAATCTTCCTTCACCAAGCAATCCTCATTCTTTAATTAGTGTTGGTTTTGCACCCCTAACTTTCAATGTTGGAGCAATTACTGAATCTAATCGCGTATGTCTTCCTCTTTCTCAACCAATTAAATGTTCTTGTATTACTTCTCCGATTACTCCTGTCGTTCCTGTTGATTTATGTTCTACAATTAACTCTTAATTTAAGGTAATCTTTATATAGTCCGTCGTCATATCTTTTATGAAAAGGAGGTTTATGATGATGTTTTTTAATAAAAAAGGAGTGAGCGAGGTTGTCGCTAATGTCCTCATAGTTCTTCTGGTCATCGTTGGTGTCGCAGTTATTTGGTCGGTTGTAAAACCTACAATTGATAAGAGTGCTGAACAAATTGATACTGGATGTTTTGAAGTAAGTTTGGAGGCTAATAGCTGTAAACCTAATGCAGTTACCGCTGCTAATTGGGATGTAGTTGTCAAGAGAAGTACTGGAGCTGGTACTCTTACTGGAATGAAGTTAATCTTTGAAGATTCTTCTTCTGGAGCAACAACTGTTGTTGATGCTGGAACAATTACTGGATTTGATGAGCTTGAGACACAGACTTTCTCAAACCTTGATGATGGAGCAATTACCGCTGATAGAGTGAATGTTGCTGCTATAGTCGGGAACGAATTGAGATTGTGTCAGCCTTTGGCTGCACCTACTCTTTGTAATTAATTTTACAGAATTTATTTTTCTTTTTTTTCTTTTTCTTGAGTTAGTTTTTATATTTAGCTCTGCTCATTAAGTTATTGCTTTCAAGAAAAGCAGAAAATTTATATAGCTATTTAGTTCATTATTTTTATGGAAACCGAAGTTAAAATAAATGCTCGGGAGATTATGGCTCGCCTCCTAAGAATTCAGACAGGTATAGATTATATTAAAGAGCACATTGATGATACGACATTATCGGAAGAAGATTTAGTAGCTATTAAGGAAGCTAAAGAAGACATTAAGAAAGGAAAAACAAGGAGATTGTAATCAATTCATGTATTTTGTTGAACTCTCTCAACATTCTCAAAAGTTTATCGAAAAATTAGAGATCTATATTAAAAATAGGGTTGAAACAACTTTAAAAAGATTAGAAAACAATCCTGTTCCCAGTGATTCTAAATTTATAGGAAGAGATGATGAAAACAATAAAATTTTTCGATATAGAATTGGAGACTATAGGTGCTTATATTCTGTTCATGAAGATAGAAAATATATTCTCATAATAAAGATTGATAAAAGGCCAAGAGTTTATAATTAAATATTTTTTGTGCAATATTTATAAGTCAGAGATTTCTATTAACTCTATGATTAAGAGGGGGCTTGCACCTGTGATGTCTATAGCATTAATAACTTTGGGAGTTGTTGTCGCAGTAACTTTGCTTTGGACTTTTGCAAGCAATACAATAAAGCCCAAAGATCAAATAATAAGTCCTGATTGTTTTACTGCTGATTTGAGTGTTGTGAGTTGTCAGAGCTATGGGGTTTGCAGTTATTTTGATGGTTCGGGAGTTTATACTGCAGACGTTCTTGTAAAGAGAGGAGCGGGTAAAGCGGATTTGACAGGCATAAGATTTTCATTTGAGGATTGGCTTGGAAGAAAAATTGTTCAAGATAGAAATCTTACTTCTTTATTACCTGGATATAGTTTGGAAGAATTACAAAGCTTGAGATTTAGAGATTATCCCCTTAGTAGAATTCCTACTTCTGGACCAAACAATACGCTTAGAGTTGTTCCTCTCGTTGGAGAAGATTATCAAGTTTGTCCTCTTGCCTCACAACCTGTAAGTTGTTCTCCTGCCCCTTTATATGGAGTTCCTCCTCCTTTAGGAAGCAATCCTGGAGCAATATTACCTTATGAATTAACAGGTCAGTGTTGTCAATGTCCAAGAAATGAAAGTGAGTGTTATAATGGGCTTGATGATAATTATCCTATTACTGGAGGTATTGTATATAACACATCTGACCCATTAAATCCTTCAATTACTCCAACAATATATCCTTATGGAACGCCCGTTGGTAATTTTAGCGTGTGTTGTTCTGTTGTGCCTCCACTATTTGCAGGTCAGACTATCGGAGGAATAACTTATCCTTCTGTGGGCAATGCTTGTCCTCCAGTTATATAGAGAGATTTATAATCAAGCAGTTCTTTTTTGTTTTATGAATTTGAAAGGGGCATCTACTATTGGAGTTATTTTAATTATTGTTTTGAGCATTGTTGCTATCGGCATTTTTCTAAGTGTAACTTTAAGGAGCATACGTAATGTTACGGCTCAAGAGAAGGCTAAATGTTTAGGAATTGATTTAGAAGTTATTCAGTGCATTGTTTTCCCTGCTGGTTCTCCTTTACCAAATAGTGCTTATCAGATTCCTGACAATGGAATATATGCTGTTACTGATAGAGGTTTTGGTGGTGGAGAGATAAGAGATTTAAGATACCATGTAACGTATAATAATGGCGAAACAGAGATTTTAACGCCTGTAAATATTAGTGGGCGAGGATATAGAGTAGAGACAGGATATAAATATTTCTTAGAGCATAGTTCAACACATTCAGCATTGATTCCAGTAGTTTATGATTCTCCTACTCAAGTTCCTGTTACTCTTGGTGTTTCTGCCGTTGTGGGTAAAAAAGATACACTTTGTGAATTGACTGCTCCTGCACTACCTTGTGTAGTTTATGTTCCTATTCCATAAAGCTTATTAACATAATTTCTTAATGATTATATGCAAAAAAGAGGATTGAGTGCTGTAATGGGCACTGTGTTGATAACTCTGTTAGTTATCGTTGCTGTTTCTACTATGTGGGCTTTTGTTAGGCCTGCAATAAGTAAAAGTGCGAGTCAAGTAAATACAGACTGTTTTACATTGGATGTCAAAGCTGTTAGTTGTAAGCAACACGTTGCAGATATTTCTGGGTTTATGAATCTAGATATAAATGTAAATAGACGTTCTGGAAAAGGAGATTTGACTGGATTGAAATTTGTTTTTATTAAGGCTAATGAAGAAACTATAGTTGGAGAAGATTTGACAAATATTCCTGATGAACTTGAGACTACGACTTCTAGCGTTAATGGTTTGATTACTGAACAAATTGATTCTGTTTTAGTTTCTGCAATGCTTGGACCAAATAAAGTTCTTTGCACACCTAATAGCGCAAAGGTTACTTGTCAGCAGGTTGCTTAATGAGTTGGATTGAAGTAGAAAGTAAAATAGCTATTGCTGAAAAAGATGTTTCTTTCGTGAGAAAAGAAATAAAAAAAATAGCGAGATTTGTTAAACGTGAAACTAAAAAAGATGATTATTACTCTTTAGAATATTTCAATTATCCTGAAAAGAGTTTGAGAGTTAGAGACTTCGGTAAGATGAAAGAAGTTAATTTCAAAAAAAAACATAGTTATGTAAATGGAGTTTATGCTAAAACAGAAGTCCAGTTTGAAATTTCTGATACTATTAATTTTATTAATTTAATAGAAGATTTCGGATTTCGCAAGTGGTTGCACAAAGAAAAGTCTACTGAATTATATAGCACCCCTGATGGCGTTTCTATTGAGTTGAATAAAGTTAAAGGTTTAGGTTATTTCTTAGAACTAGAGGTTCTTTGTCCTCTGAAGTCTATTGTTTCTGCTCGTAAAAAAATTATTGCTGTTCGTTCAAGACTAGGATTTAGCGAAAAAAATTCTGAAGAGAGAGGATACACTAAACAATTGTGGGATAGGAAATAATTTAATTTTTATCTTGAGTGGCTTTTTCCATTTCAGCTTGTTCTTTCTTTAATTGTTCTTTAAGTTTATCTAATTGGTCAATTTGTTTTGCTAACTCTTCTTTGCTTAATTTAGGTGAGGTATTTTGTTGAACTGTTTTTCCTGTTCCTGGTAACTTTTTTATGTAGTCTAACATAGAAGCTTTTTCCATTTTTAGAACTGTTCTTGAGTCGTCATCTACGTGCGCTTTTAGAATTTCCATTCCTGATAGAACGCAGTTCAAAACCCATAATTTTTTACCATTTAATGTTTGAATTACTGCAACACATTTTTTTACGCTTTCGGTGATATTTCTGTTTTTCATTTCATCTTCTAGTATCCCTTTAAGTGCATCCAAATCAACCTTTGTCTTCAAATCAAGTTTTTCTGGTACTTTTTCTTTCTGCATCATATCTAATAGGCGAACTTCTACTTCTCCATCTAAGTTGAATGCCGCTACTTTTTTCTTTGATGGAACATAGTAATCTATTTGATGAACATTATTACCCGATTCATAGTCTAAAACGAAAAATCCTGCGACCAAGAAAGAATCACTATACTCTTTACGAAACTGCTTGTATTTGTTAGAATTTTCTAATTTCTGAACGTATGGTTGTATCTTCATCTTTTTTACGATTGGATATTGATTGAATGATATATAAAGATTTGTTTTACATTTGATGACGATAATATTTTTAAAGAGGTTTTTTAATTAATTTCTATGGATCAAGGAGAGTTTGTTATGGAATTTGAAGATACTAGACTTTCAATAACTCATAAATTAGCTCGTAAGGTTAAATCGGGTCTGGTTAGCCTTTGTAAAAGTGAAGCTGTTGTTACGGAATCGAGAATCAATTATGTTTTTCAGAGATTAGGAATTAATAGAGACCATTATGTTAAACAATTTATTGAAGATGGATTAAACTTAGGTAATGGAAGAGAATTAAAAGTTGTTGAATCTTGGGATGATATTGAAGATGGTGGTAAAAAATATAGATTGAGAGTGATAGATACTATTTTGCAAAGAGAAAGAGATGGTTACGGACCTCATTAAAAACATAGTTTTTTATACTGATTTTTAGCATTTTTGAGATGACTAGATATAATTATGGACTTACTAATAGAGATGTTCGTTACATAAAAAGATCTTTAATAGGTTTTGAAAGTGAAGGTAGGGTTACTCCTGAAAGACTTATCGGTATAATGAGAAGAGTCCCCCACGCATTAACAGAACTAACTTCTTTTGGTAGAGATTCAAAACAAGTGATTTTTAATTATGATCATAAAAGATTAATTGTCTCAGAATGTTTTGAAGACCATCCTATAATGATGTATCGTGTAAAAGTTGCTTAATGATTTAACTCTTTTCTTAATTGTTCTATGAAATCCTTAACTTTTATTCCGAATTGAGGTTTTCCTCCTCTTGGACGGACTGCTAATGTCTTGTTTTCTTCTTCTTTATCTCCTATGACAATTATATAGTTTATTTTTAGCATTTCTGCGTCTCTTATTTTTGACTGAACTGTGTCTGAACGAGTGTCTGTGTCTATTCTTAAATTTGGAAATTCTTTTTTCAAATCAATGACAAATTTCTCGCAAGATTTTGTATTTCTGTCTGTGAATGAAATTACTCTGACTTGACGTGGTGAAACCCATAATGGTAAGTTTCCGTTTGTGTGCTCTAATAAGACTCCGATAAAACGTTCTATTGAACCCATGACTGCACAATGAATTACTATTGGTGTGTGTTCCTTACTATCTTCACCGATATATGAAACTTCAAAACGTTTAGGCATCTGCATGTCTAATTGGATTGTTGCGCATTGCCAACTTCTTCCTAATGAATCTTTAATATGGATGTCTATTTTTGGGCCATAAAATGCTCCATCGCCTTTGTTTATTTTAAATGGCATTTTCATTTTTTTTAGAACTGACTCGAGAGTTGATTCTGCAAAGTCCCAGTCTTTTATCTCGCCCATGAATTTTTCTGGACGAGTTGAAAGTTCTAAACGATATTCAAATCCGAATAACTCTTTGTAAATATGGTTTACCATACTTAACATCGTAGTTATCTCCTGACCTATTTGATTAGGCATACAGAATACGTGAGAGTCATCTTGTGTGAATCTGCTTACTCTAAATGCTCCGTTTATTACACCAGATAATTCTTGTCTATGAACAATTCCAAATTCTGCAAGGCGCATAGGCATTTCCTTGTATGAACGAGCATTATTTCTGAAAACTAACATTGCGCCTGGGCAGTTCATAGGCTTTACACCAAACTGCCGGCCTTCATAATTTGTCAAGAACATATTTTCTTTGTAATGTTCCCAATGGCCTGAAACTTTGAAAAGTTTTGAATCAAAAATTTGTGGTGTAGAGATTTCTAAATAATTATGCATTTTTAGTAAATTTCTTTTCATTTCAGTTAATTTGTTGTATATTTGTAACCCATTATCGTGCCAGAAAATCATTCCTGGAGCAACTTCGTTAAAACTGAATAAATCTAGTCTTTGAGCTAAAATTCTGTGGTCATTGTCTTTCAGTTTAGAGGTGTCTAATTTTGTTCTGCTTATTTCTCTTAAAAGTTTTGAAGGATCGTATTTTTCTTCTGTTAATTTTCCAGGTGTTGGAACTGACTTTTGAGTTTCGCTTCTGAATTCTTTACTTAGTTCTGAAAGAGGATGGCCTTTACATTTGAATTCAAATTCTTTGTAGTATCCGAATGGAGCTCTTGTTGTGTTTTTGAACTTCTTTCTTAATTCTTTTTCTGATTCTTGTAGAATTTCTAAAGCTATTGTTGGTTTTGCTAAATTTGATGAGAGGTGTGCGTATGGATAAAGAACTATATTTTCTGTCTTAACTTCTTTTGCTGTTTTTTCTACTGCTTCAATTAACTGCTTGACTGTATCTGATGAATCTCCTTGTTCTATAGATGTTAGAACGACCAAGCATTCTTTTACTTCGTGTTGCTCTTTTTCTTTTTCTGAAATTTCAGGGGCGTCTTTGAATGCCTTTTTTACTGCTTTGAAACGAATGTAGTCGCAATGTAGTGTTAAGATTTTCATATGTTTTGAATGATTTAGTATTTTATAAATCTTCTTTGATAAGGTAATATTTAAGTAGTATTATTTTGCTTAAATTATAAGATGAATATTGGAACCACGAGAGGTGAAATTCGTGATTATATTCGCTCCGCTCTTGTAGATTCTTCTATTCCAAAATACAGAACTATTGAAGCTGAAAGTCATATGCTTCTAAATGATTCTGGAGGATTATATCGTCCTCTGTTGCTTATTGCAACTGCTAAAGGATACTCTGTGGCTGTAAAAAAAGCTCTTCCTTTTGCAGCGGCTGTTGAATTTGTTCATGCAGCAAGCTTGATTGAAGATGACATTATGGATAAATCCGATACTCGCAGAGATAAACCCTCTTGTCATATACAATTTGGTATAGATATTGCGCTTTTGGCACATACACATCTTGTTCAAAGAGCTTATGAACAGATTCTAAATCCTCTTAATAGGGTAACTAATGGGCAAAGAATAGCTATTGCTCGCAAAGCTTATGCAGTTGGTAAGGGAATGACTCTGGGGCAAGAAAGAGATGTTACTCAAGAAAGTCTTGAATCTAAAGAAGAGATAGTTAGAATGTATGAGAAAAAGTCAGGGTTACTTATTGGATTAGCTTTGGCTTCTGGAGGAATTCTGGGAGGAGCTTGTGAAGAAGACGTTCAAGCTCTTGAAAGAATGGGAATTAAAGCAGGAGTCGGATATCAGATTATTGATGATGCTTTGGATGAGCGAGCTCCACAATCAGTTACTGGAAAACCTAGAGGTCAAGATGCTAATAAAAAAACCCTTTTAAAATTAGTTGGATGGGAAGAAGTTAAAAAACTAAAGGCTGAGTCCGATTCTGAAGTAGATAGACTTTATGGAACTCTTCATGGAGACCAATCTTTACTTATGGATTTAATGTTGCATCTTAGACATAAACATGACCAATACTTAGGTTAATATGTTACTACTAATTTATGACACATTTAGTAAGATTTAAATACTCTTAAATAGTTTAATATTTATGGTAAAATCGGTAAAAAGAACTGCTGGAATTTGGGCTCTTGCTGGATTGCTTGGAGCGATAGCTTATTCTGAAATAAAAGGTAAATTTGGAGATGAGAGAAATTATACAAAAGAACAAATTAGAACGAGTGTAGAAAGAGGATTACAGGATATAGTTAGAGGAGAAGTTCCAGATGGACCGGTTTATGATTCTAAAACTCTTCCTAGCACAAATTGTTCCAGATATATTAGATTATCTGCAAAAGATTTGTTTGGTAAAAATTATCCTTCTGGGGATGCTTGGGATTTGAGAGACAAAGAAGGAGTTGAAGAGATTAGAGTAAATTCTTACGAAGACTTGAAGAAATTATTTGGTTCTGGTCATCTAAAACAAGGTATGGTTTTAGGAATTTATAATCCTAAAAGCAGATATAATTCTAGAGCTGAAAAATCTGGTGCTGGATATACTCATGTTGCTTTGTTTTTAGGAGAAAAAAATGGAGAATTATATTTTGCAGACCAATTTGGAAGCCAAATAAGAACAAAAATGTCTGATTCTGATTTGAAGAGAAAAGGATTAGAACCAAGAGAAGTTCTGTTTCTCGATAAGTAGTTAGCATTGCTTTGCATAAATCTTCTTGAAAGAAGATTTATATAGATTATAAGCATGTTTTATTTATGAGAGTGTGGTTGTTGTTTATCGTCGGAATTTTAGCTTTGTCTTTTGCGTCTGCTGGGATATTTATGGATCCATTAAAACCAATTTATAATTATGGAGATTTACTTTCTACAAACACTAATGTTGTCTCTCCTTCCGCAACTAGCGGGCACTATACTGCTGATTTAGTATGTGGTTTTAACCTTACTTTGCCAATCTTTAACCAATTTATTTATTTGACTCCGAATTCTGAAAAACATTTTGAAATAGCTACATTGCTTTCCAATAATGAGCTTAGAAATATTACTCAAAATTGTTTTGTGCGAGCAAACTTTAACGGAGATACAGTCTCAAGCAGTTCATTCAAACTATCCAAACTTATTCATTTAGACACTGATTTGGCTTTTGATGAACTAAAACCAGGGGCTTCAGTTTATATTGATGGGACTGCATTTAAGGAAAGCGAATTGCCTTTTAATGGATATGTTGAACTATTTCTTCCGTCTTTGAACTTGTACAAATCTGGGACTATTCAAAATGGCAAACTAAATATTAGTACTTTGTTACCTGCAAACGCAAAATCTGGAGTTCATAACGCTACTATAATTGTTCATGACTCTGATGCTTTAGGAAAAGAACTTAACAATGGAACTCAATCTTATACTCTGAAAGTTCTTCAAGTTTTGAATAATGTTGAAATTGTAGCTGAAAAAGAAAACATAAAACCAGGGGAAGAACTTATTTTTGTTATTGACGCGCGGGATCAAGCAGGAGATCCTATATCTGGACAGGTGAGTATATTAATTTCTGAACCTAATGGTCTTCCATTTATAAAAAAAGTAATCAAACATGGTGAATCTCAAAAGATTCCATTCTCATTAAATAATACTCCTGGTTATTGGAGTATTGAAGCAACAGTTACTGGAATAACTAAAAGGAAATTATTCTATCTTGCTGAACTTCCAAAGATACAAACTAGTTTGATAAACGATACTTTAATTGTGACAAATATTGGAAATGCCCTTTATGATGGTCCCTTGGAAATAACTATTGGAACACATGTTGAAGTTAAACAATTAAAATTAAAAATTGGTGAGATTGAAAAATTCACTCTTCGCGCTCCCGATGGCAATTATGCAATTTCTGTTTTAGGCTCTGACTCATCTGAATCTTTGGGAACAAGTTTCTTGACAGGGAAAGCTATTCAAGTTACTGATTTGAAAGAAGATTTTCTTAATACTCTGGCTGATCCTTTGATATGGTGGCTTGCTGCAATACTATTTGTGATGATTGTTATCTTAGTTCAAGTGAAAATGCGTTTACAGAGAAGACCTCCAACTCCTGGAACAACAAGTTTTGCTTCATTTAAACCATCAGATAATTCTACACATTCTTTTACTAAATCTGAAATTAAATCTGTTGAACCTCAGAAACCTGCTCAATCAGTAAGCCAATCATTAACTAGAAGACCTAGCACTTATTCTCAAAGCCCTATAACTCCTCCTAAACCCCAAATTACTTCTCCTCCTGGAGTAAATCCTTTTGTTGGTGCTCATGAAGGTGTTCGTGAAAAAGCAGTTGCTATTGCAGTTAATGCTTCTGCTGGAAATTCAGCGTATGCTGTACAGACTTTGAATACTGCTCTTTCTCTTGCACAGGAAACAGGAGCTAAAATATATGTTGAGGGAGATTTCAAAATAATTCTATTTTCGCATAGACTTACTAGGACTTATGATAATGAATCTCTTGCTGTAAATGCTGCTAGAAGAATGGAATCTTTGTTTGTTGAACATAATAGATTATATAATGAAAGAATATCTTTCGGTTTAGGTGTAAGTGATGGAGAAATTATAAGCGAAATTGAGAATGGCAAATTTCATTTTACCTCTGTTGGTAACTTAGTAAGTTCGGCAAAGAGAATATCTCAAACGGCTGTAATGAAACTTTTACTTTCGGATTCTATCCGTAAAAAAGTTATGAGCACGATTAAAACTGAACAGGCTGGGCAAACAGGGCTGTGGGAAGTTACTCGTGTTGTAGATAGAAGTTCAGGTAATGAGTTTATGCGTAAATTTACAGAGCGAAATAGATAAAGATGAGCTATTTTTTTAAGAGTCTTTTTTCTTCCAGAGAAGAGCCAGGTATAAAGTTAGTTGTTTTTGATTTTGATGGCACTCTTGCAGATACTAGAAAATTATTAATCAATATCGTAAAAAAACATGTTGCTAAATTTAATATTTCTTTGACTGGTCATTTAATTAATGTGTTTGGCAATGCTCCGTTACATGATTATCTTTCGATTACTGGAATAAGAAATGATTTGGTTAAGAGCGTAGCAAAATCTATAGAAGAAGACTTTGTTTCAGACTATCTTAAAATAAAAGCGTGTAAAAAATTTAATGTAGTTAAAGAAATAAAAATCAGAAAAGTTATAGTTTCAAATAATTCTACTGAATTTATTGACAGGATTTTAAAAAATTGGAGAGTAAATTATTTTGAAAAAGTTCTTGGTGCAGACCATTTTGACAATAAAGTTCATGCAATAAAACACTTGTGTAATAAATATAAGATCTCTGCTGAAGAAGTAGTATATATTGGAGATAAAGATATAGATGTTGATGTTGCTAGAAAAGTCGGATGTTATAGTGTGGTTGTTTCTAATAGCACGTCTTGGTCACCTAGGAAAGACATAATTTCTAAAAAACCAGATTATCTAATCAAAGATTTGGGAACTCTTCCGGAAGTCATAAAATTAATTAACTCTGCACAGCTTTCCAGCATCTAAGTAATATCCTTTGTACCCTATATTTGATTTGAATAATTTTTGTACGTATGGAATCATATTATCTAACTCCATTTTTTTGATAGTATTTATAATGAAAGCTTTTAGACAATTTGGAGCAACCCTACCACAGTCTTGTAAAATATTGCGTTGAATGAATTGTTCTGTCTCCGCTTTAACTATTATTGGGAGTTCCGCATTTCTGACTGCTAAAACACACGCTTGTCTATCTATGTATTTTCTTAAGATTTCATACTGCTGAAGGTTAATAGTGTGGCTCATTTTGTGACAGGGTATTAGAAAAGCCAACACTAATAAGTGAAAGACTTATGAGTACTAATAAAAGAAATCGCTTTCAGGCAACTTACTTGTATACTCATATTAGTTTTAAGTGATGCTAGTATATAAGATTTTCTATTCTATAAACAAGATAATTAACTGAACTTTACATTCTTTCCAATTTTGAGATTCTATCGTCTATATTCGGATGTGTTGAGAATAAACCAGAAATCTTTTTCTTGAAGGGGTCACTTATGAACAATGGAGCTACTGCTTTTGGAAAGTTATGTTTATCATTTGAACTAACTGATTCGCTTTTTATCTTTCTCAATGCTAAAGCTAATCCTTTTGGATATCTGGTGAATTTAGCCCCTGTTGCATCTGCAGAAAATTCTCTCTTTCTTGAAATTGCTAAAGATACGAGATTTGCTAATAAGGGTGCGAGGATGGCTAAAACTATTCCGATGATTAATAGAACACCGTTTCCTTTTTTGTTATCGCTATTGTTTCCTGAATGCCACAAACTTCTTAAAAATATTTCAGAGATTATTGAAATCATTCCGATTACAACTGCTGTGAAAGTCATGAAACGAATGTCATAATTTGCTATGTGGGACATCTCGTGAGCTATAACTCCTTCTAATTCTTGCTTACTTAGTTTTGTTAATGTTCCTTCTGTAACACAAATGACTGCGTGTTTTGGGTCTCTACCTGATGCGAAAGCGTTTATTTGCGGGCTTTCCATTACGAATACTCTTGGCATAGGCAAACCAGATGCTAAGGCCATATTCTCTACACTTGCTATGAGTTGTCTGTGATGTATTGGCGATGCAGGAATGGCTTTAACAGATGCAAGAGCTATTTTATCTGCGTTGTAATAACTTACTAAAGTGTAGATTATTGAGACGATTATTGCCATAATCATAAATATAAAAAAGAAAGAGGGATTGTAAATCTGAGAAATTATATATCCCAATCCTGCAAAGATTAAAACTATTATTACAGCTAAAAATAAAGACTTTAGTTTATTGCTCTTTATTTCATCGTGGAAGGATACTCTTTCAGACATAATATGATTATAATTGTTAGTTATATAAAGGTTTATTCAAAGGCGTTTAAAGCATCGTCTATCTCGTCAAATACTGCTGTGTCTGTGTCTATTACTCTTCCGGCTTCAGATAATGTGTCTGCTGGTGTTGGAATGTTTTCGAGAACGTCGCTTGATTCTATATCGTTTGTTGAAAGGAGCCAAGCTATTCCTCCAACTAAGATTAGGCCTATAATTATCCAGATTAATGCTTTCATTGTTCCCCTTCATTTATAATTAATTTATATTCTCTTTTGAATTCCTGCATTTTTGGAACTACTTCAGAACGTGGCTTTCCGTCCAATATTAGTTGCTTGATTTCAACTATTTTTGTAACTAAACTTGCAGATTCCTCTGCTGTGATTTTTCCAGACTCTTCTAATCTTTCTATTTTTTCCTGTAATTCATATAGTAGCGCTACGACATAACTTCTCTTTGCTTCATTTGGTGCGGCTCTGAATGTTCCACCTTCATTTATATTTATACCTGACTCTTTTAAAAAACACTTTTTCTTATCAACTGCACTTTCAAGTTCGTAGCAATTACTTTCTCTTAGACGATTGTAAAGTGCTTTACACTTTTCTTCGTTTATTGTTCCTGTTCTACCCCTGCATGCTTCTTCAACTACTGAATAACTCTCTCTTAGAGTTGCTTTGTTTTTGATTCTGCATAAAATTCTTTCGCGAGGTGTGTCTATGTCTTCACATGTTGTTCTTCCTGTTGTTGGAGGTTCTGTTATTACAGAAGGAAGGCTATTTGATGTTGAAGTTCCTCCTGAAGATGAACCTGCTGCTAAAACAAAAGATACTGAAACGATTAAAGCAACACTAAATAGAACTGCGCTCTTTTTCATGTAATCTTATAATTAATATTATATTTAAGCTTTATTAAATATTTTTTGGCGGTTGAGGATAAAGAATTCTCGGTCTAATGGATGAGATAAAACTTTTTCAACTTCTTGTGGAGTAAACCATCTTGCCTCATTTGCCTGATGCTTCTCTGGTTCAAGTTTTGATTGATTAGTTGTAAAAAGAAATAAAGTAATTTGTTTTTTATCGTGAGTATTTTTCCCATCTTTACCCATTTTTGGTCTAGTATATGTTCCCAATTCTTTTACTAAATGAATTTCTGTAAGGCCAGTTTCTTCTCTTATCTCGCGAATTGCAGCATCTAAACGAGATTCATCCTTTTCAATTTTGCCTTTTGGAAAAGACCATGTGCTGTTTGCCTGCATTATAAGAACAATTTTATTATTGTTTAAGATTACTCCACCTGCTGAATAAGTTGTGCTCATCTCAGAAACTTACTTTAGGAACTGCTCTTTCTGCTGCTGCAATTTTAAGAAATTCTTTTGCCTGTCTATTGTATAACTTAGCAAAGAATGTTCCAGGGAATGTTGTGCATGCATTGTTGTAACTTAAAGTTGCATCGTTGTAAAACTGACGAGCATAAGCTACTTTGTCTTCTATTGCAGACAATTCCTGCTGTAACTGTAAGAAGTTTGTGTTTGCTTTCAAATCAGGGTAATTTTCAGATAATGCGAATACTGATTTTAGAGCGTTACCTAATTCGCTTCCTGCTTTTACTTTGCTTTCCATTGTTTTTGCACCAATCAAAGCTTTACGAGCGTTTGTAACTTCAGTGATTATTCCTTTCTCGTGTTTCATATATCCTTTAACGGATGCAAGTAAATTAGGAACTAAATCTGAACGTTTCTTCAATTGGACATCTATTTGTGAAACTGAATTGTCAATTTCGTTGCTTAAAGTTACAAGGCGATTATAGTAGTACCAGAACATAATTACTACTATTGCAACAATAACTCCAATAACTGTTCCAAAAATCATATTAGTATTAAATTAATTCTTTTTATAAAGCTTATGTTTTATTTGTGGAAGGTTTTTATACTAATTCTTATTGCTTAAATAATGGAACAAACAGCTAAAACAATAGTTACTTTTGGAGTGATGATTTTTTTAGTATTTGGGCTTTACTTCTTTTCTGATTGGTTTTCTAAAACTACAGGATATGTATTGGGAGAGGATGAGAAACTTAAATTAGCTCAATGTCTTGTTACTAAAGACGCAGTATTTTATCGTTCTGCAACTTGTCCTGATTGCGATAAACAACTTGAGATTTTTGGAGAAACTGCAACTGACTTTCTGAAAGTTGTTTCATGTGCTAATGCTGATGAATGTCCTGCTGGGGGAGTTCCTGCTTGGAAAATTGGTTCTCAAACTCATTATGGAATTAAACAATTTGATGAACTGATTTCTATTTCTGGATGCTCTGTTCAG
>SXGS01523276.1_pt1 | contig 32648 bp, 20 predicted proteins | sample 3174681 | NCBI WGS metagenome assembly SXGS01 (sample SAMN11356861, study PRJNA531348) | freshwater metagenome | isolation source: freshwater sample F1-80 | place: China: Fuxian Lake, Yuxi | collected 2017-12-25 | reverse complement strand
GAGTTTCAGATTCTGATCGATATCCCCTTTCTGCTCGGGGTCGTAGAGGCTGCCGTTCGGATCTTCGAAGTGACGGCTCAAAAACTCCCGTGTAAAGCCTTCCTTGAGCACATAGAGTCCCAGCCGCCGGCCGTTCAACGCCACGACGGCGTAACCCACCATCGGGGCAGGCACTCCTGCCGAGGCAAAAAACTCACTCCCGATCTTTTCCTTCAGATAACTGGGATCCTCGACCGAATTGTTCAGGTGGATCTTGCGAAACCCTTTCCAGCGTGGCCCATCCCGGAACCGTTCGAAATCCAACGTCCAGGAAGGCTTGTCATCAAGGGGTCGAAAACTGCCTGAAAACCCCTTCAGATGAACCCCGACTTCGAGGAAAAGCGAACCGTCGAACCGCACTGCCGCGCGAACATCTTTGCGCCTGTCCAGCCGCAGGCTTTCCATGCTCTCGGGTGACATTTCGATGTCGATTTTGGCAACACTATCAGGAAGGAAACGGTTTCCCGCCCCGCTGGCGGCCCACAATGTGGTTAGGCCCAGCAAGCCGGCACAGAGAAAAACAACGATTCGTGAGGCATTGGCTCCACGCGCTATAGCCTTGGAGAGAATCTCACCAGCCTCACGGCGCCGTCTATTTTCCGGAGCCTCGGCCGCGCCGCTCCCGCTGATCATGGCCGCTTTCATCCTCACGGCGCCGGCGATTCGGATTTGCTCCGTGCCGGTTCGAGCTTCGGGGGGCGTTTTTCGACCACGACTAACGAGTTCGCGACTCGCCGCTCCCTCCCATCACACGGACGATTCCTGATGGCTCCATCATACCAAATCGCGGACGAGCCGCCTCCATCAAGATTGATCGCTTCCCGGCATCCCAACCGCGCCATATGCCGGGCCAACTCAGCGAGAGTCATGCCCTCTGAAAAACCAGGGTATCGCCCGTCGACTTGAACCAAGAACAAAAACTCCTCGTTCCATCCGACGGCGGAACGCGGATGCCTGGTCTGCATGGACGACAACACGTGCGACTCGGTTTCCGACGGCTTAAAAGCCTGTCGCTTCCCATCCCGCAGCAGAACTGGGCCTCCGCTGATGGCGGAACGGACACCACGAAGCCTCGGCTCAGTCGCGGTCGATAGCACGATTTCACTTCCTGTTTCAATCCTCGGAACTCGCCTCGAGACGGAAGGATCCAGGGATAACACCACCGTGCCGGGGACAATCCGAGTGTCGCCTTGCTCATGAATCCCGGTTACCTTCAACCGATATTGCTTCCCGGCGTGAAGAGGCAGCCACGGGACCTGCTCCACATGGCTCAACACGAGCTCACGACCCCGCCGCGCCCTGGTGGAAGCTCCCATAGCTGAGGTGTAAAGCTCCGCGCGCCCCTGCAAACGAGCCCCATTTAATCCGATGTCGCTGCTCGTCCCATCGGGCCAAGTGACTTGAAGCTTGGAATGCACCGTTCCCGCGTGGAGTTCGCCAATGGCGTCGACCCAAAAGCTGGCACCACCATCGGGGGCGCTGATCAACTCGCCTTCCGCGATCTGCAAACCTCTGGGATCTCCCGAAAAGACCCCCTCACGCTGATAAAAATCGCCATTGATTGCGGCAATGGGAACGCCTCGAGCGGGGCTGACAATCTTCGTTTGATCGGTCACGGTGGAAAGTCCAACTGCGGCCCCGTGCGCATGAACCGCCAAGATGTCATACCGGCCTCCAATCCTTGGAATACGCGCCACGTGGATCGACCACGGTCCCTCGTTCAATTGCTGGTTCTGGTAGCTTGCCTGTGATGGTTTGCCGGGGCTCGGATCCGATGAAGCTTGGACATTTGTCCCGTGTGACAACCCAAGGAAGCAGGCGAGAACCTTCACCGACAACCTCGCCCCGAAGCTCAAACACCGGGAATTACGAAGCTGATTCGCAGGAGGAAATTCACCCCGGCTCAAGCAACTCTTACACGCCTGTAATCGGACAATCATTCCGTGATGGCTCGAAGACCCCATGAACTATCCATAAAACGGCAGTTGAACATCGTGGAGATTCGCAAAAGCCTGGATGAGAAAAGTTTGACGAAGAGGGAGGCATATCCCTTGTGGATCAGGTGAGTGGATCGGAAAAAGTTTATCGCCAGGATCTTGCGAAGATTGAACTGGGGCAACTGCCGTTTTGAGGCTGAACGATGACAGAACTCACTGGCCCCTCCCACCATTTCAATGCCAAACCGAAGCTAGCGGTTGCCTAGGGAGGCCAAGCCACCACGAACCACGACCGGTGCCTGCCCGGTTAAATGGATGCTAGGCAAGTTTGAACTTCGAAATCGCATCCCGCAAGCGGCCCACGGCCTCGGTCAACTGATCGATGGCGACGTTGGATTGATTCGCGGCCTCGGCAATCTGCTGGCCCGCCTCGCTCAAATGGGAGAGTGCTTCGCTCGTCTGCCGGGCTCCTGTCGCTTGGGCCTGCATGCCTCCGTTAACGCTTTCGAACCGAGGCGTCAGCGTTTGAACCTGCACAATGATCTCGCTGAGCTGCGATCCAACTTGCTGCACTTCGGTGACACCGCGCCTGACTTCGTCGGAGAATTTGTCCATCCCCATCACCCCGGCGGCAACGGCCGACTGCATTTCCTTGACCGTCTGCTCAATGTCGTAAGTCGCCACCGCCGTTTGGTCGGCCAGACGCCGAATTTCGGTCGCCACCACGGCGAAGCCCCTGCCATACTCTCCGGCTTTTTCCGCTTCGATGGCCGCGTTGAGAGACAAGAGATTTGTTTGATCCGCCACTTTGGTGATCGTGGCCACCACCTGGTTGATGTTCGCCGCTTTCTCGTTGAGAACATTCAGCTTGGTGCTGATCGCCGAAGCCGCCTCGGTGATTTGGCGTATCGTGTGCTCCATCCGGGACAACCCGGACTGGCCCGTGTTCGCCAGGCTCGCCGTGTGCTCCGCCACCTTGGCCACCTCTGCCACGGACCTCTGCAATTCTACCGAGGTGGCCGCGATTTCCTTCGCCGTGGCCCCAATCTCGGTGGTTGTCGCGGCAATCTCGTTGGCCGTAGCCTGCTGTTCCCTAGCCGTCGCGGCAATTTGCGTGAGCGACGTGTTGACCTGGATTCCAGATCGCTGAACCTGCCCAACCAGCAACCCCAGGTCGTCGCAAGTGCGGTTCAAACCTTCCGCCAGAACACCAAACTCGTCCTGGCTCGTGACTTTCAACTTCTGCGAAAAATTGCCGCTTCTCACACGCTGCATCGCTTCGCTCAACTCGCGCAGCGGCGTTTGGATGGATTGATTCAACGAGCGTCCAAGCCATCCACTGATGAGAAGAATAGCGATCAAAATCCCAAGCCCAACCATCTGCGCCGCGCTTGACCGATCGCTCTGCCGAATGGAATCACGCAAGACCCGGCCTAGGAAATTGGAAACAAAACGATCGAGGTGCTCCCGCGCGGGAAGATAATCATGGTTGTAAACATCCAGCGCCTCGGAGGGATTCTTCTCGACGAGTTCCACGATCCGATTCTCAATCCCGTTGAGGGTTTTTTCGTCATACTCGTTCAACACTTCCAACGATCCCAGCAACTCGGCGTCTCCTTCCACGGATAATCTCATCTCTTTCACGGCCCTGACCATGTCAGTGTCCGCGCTCAGTTTTCTGTTCTTCTCAACCAGCGCGTTGGTCGAACTCAAAAAAACGGCGTTCGTCGGGTTCAATAGCATCCCTCGAAGCGCGTCACTGGTTTGGAGGATCGCATACTTGATCTTGTCCGCATTCAGAAGCAGCTTGTCCCGCCGGGCATTGGCACGCAATTCCTCCTGAGAGAACTGTCTTTCGACAAACCATGAGATAACCTGCCCCACCATCAAGAGGGATATAATGACGACCAGCGTGGCGGAAAGTCGTCGCGAAAGCGTCCAGTTTTTCATTACTCCAGTTCTTATGTCGCGGGGATACTAAACGAAGCCCTCAGCGCACACAAGGCCAGAGAGTTGGATCATGGACTTTTCAGGACTCTATAAAAACCTGGCCGCTTGATCTCAACCCGAATCACCCGACTTTGCGGTTCGCTTTTCACGATGGAGTCACCCCCCCACGCTCCTCCGGCGGCGAGAATCTCGCTCCTCTCGATGGAATAGCCTTTCCCAGGCTGGGCCGTGAACTCAAGGAAAACCGAACCGGTGGCGGCCAACGCCCAAGTCAACCGGAGCGCGCTCTGCCGGGACCGGGCATCAGTTCCCGCGAGATACTCCTGGAGATTGGTCATCCCATCGCCATCCGCATCCGCCGAAGCGTCCGACGCGCCCGCTGGATCGAACCCATTCGCCCGTTCCCAATGATCTGGCATCCCGTCCTTATCGGTATCCAGGTCCACCACCACCACCGTGGCTCTTCCGGGCGTGGGCACCCCTTCCCCCCAATTCCGCGGCTCATTCCCAAAGCCTCCAACCGAGACTCTTTGCAACGACCGTGATGGATCAAGCGCCCCCTCCGGCCAAGGTGACACTGGCGCATAAGCGATCTTTTCCGCCAATATGAAGGGAACAAAACCAGCGTCGGGATGCGGGGGTTTCTGAGGAGGATCTGGCTTGTAAAGCTCAACCGAATCACCCTCATTCCCCAATTTTCCTGAGAATGGACCGAGAATCGGCGTCCCCGCTGGAATGTTGTGTCGCTGGCGAAACTCAGAAGTCAATCCGGGGTTGGCGACGGGGTCGAAATCCACGACCAAAACATAGCCGCCCGCCCCCAGGACGGTCGCCGGCGGAAACTCGAAGTCAATCGCATTGGCCAACTTCCATCTATTCCCTGGCGCCGCGGGGTCAAACAAAGCCACTGGGACCGCAAGCGGATTGTGCAATTCGACGAACTCGGGGCGGGCGATCTGCGCCCCCTCCCCCACGGCCACTCCCGCTGAATAATGGATCTCTGTGATCACCACCGGGCCCACTTTGGGACGGCCATTGGCGGCGCCGCGACCCGTACGGAACTGGCTCAATGACGCCGGATTATCCACTCCGAACGAAATCCTATCCATGGCCACGAATTCAATCCCCGCGGACGTCGCGTGGCGGCCGAAGGAGACGGCGTTCTCTGAAGAACCAAACGGCTGGCGAAGCCTAAACCCCGTGAAGTTCCCATTCGCGTCCGCGGACGACAGAATCGCCTCATCCCCGTGCGCGGAGTTGAATGTGAAATCGTTTTCGGAATCCGTTCCCAGGTTGAATTGGGATTCGTAAATGACCAAGAATGCGCCTGGCGCCAGCACCGTACCGTTCGGGATGCGATATTTCCTAAAATTCTTCGGGGCATTGCTCAAGAACCAGCCGCTGATGTCTAACGAAGCCGGTCCTAAATTCAGAAGTTCCAACGCGTCCTCCAGGGGAGGGTCGGTGTGAGCCAGCAACTCATTGACCACGAGACCAGGTGGCAATGCGTAATTCGCTTCCCCCGGACTAGCACTCCCGTGAAACGATAAAAACGATCCACCGCCGTCCGGCAATCGGCCCTGGGACACTCCCGGCGCTTGGGTCGTGAAATCCAAGGAATCGATGATTTGTTGGGATCGTCCATAGATTCGCAGGGTCTCCCCTCGATCGTCCAAGCTGAACGGCAGATGATTGGGACCCAGGTTGGCACTCCCGTCGGCTTCGAACCGAACCCAGCCGTTGGCGGCGATAAAACTCAAGGGCCCGACGATGTGGTTCGTCTGGCCCGCCATCGAAGGATTGTCGGAAATCCCAAGGCCTTCCAAGTTCAAGGGCAAGTGGTCCGAATTGTAAAGTTCCACCCAGTCAGAGCCCTGCAACGGGGCGGCCATCCACTCATTCAATCGCAGCTTCGAAACATCACCTAAAGCCGATGGAGAAGCGTTGGCCGCGCCGGGGGTCGGTTTGGAGGTCAGGCTCCAGACCCCATTCGCCTTGCCAATCGTGAGATCCGGGGCTTGGAATCCGTAATTCACCGAGTCCACCAACTGATTTGCCGCATTGAACAGGAACACGCCCCCTCCCGCCGCGGACAATCCGCGGCCCACATTGGGTGAATCTTCCGTCTTCGTGGACTTGGCCGCCCCGGGATCGAACCGAAGAATCAAATACCCGCCAGATTTGATCGATGAACCCGAGGGAAACACCCATTGGCCTGGGACTTTTTCGTCCGCGCTGACGCTCATTCCGCTCAAGTCGAAGGGCGTCGATTTAGGATTGTGCAGTTCGATCCATGCCACGAGGCCTTGATCCGACAGCTTGAACACCTCCGGCCACGCCAACACCTCGTTGATGAAGGGGCCGTCATAGACCCCAAGGTGGTTCTTGGCTCCCGGGCTCGCGCTGGAAGAGAACCGCTGGAAAGGACCGTCCGCGTCGGGAAACCGGCCCTCTGACACACCCTCCAATTGCGGTCCATAAGTAGTGCTCGAAACCAAAGCGCCCTTCGAATCATGGAGCCTGATCGCACCTCCCGCCGCCGGCAGCTTAAAATCAAGATTCGTGGATCCGCTGCCTTCGTCCGCGAACAGTTGGATATACCCCGAGGGAGGAACCACGATGTGGCTCAAGAGACGGTGGGTCGCATTGCTCGTGCCCAGGTAGATGCCAAACAAATCCACAGGCAATTGGGCATCCCCGTTGTGAAGCTCGATCCAATCAGCTTCGCCGGTGATGGTGTTCGCCAAAAACTCATTCACCACCAACCGGCTGTGTTCGGCGCCGCGGGCGGGTTCGTTGGGGCCGCCTGGAGAGGGTTCGCAGATCACCCATCCGCCCTCGGCGGAATTCTCGCGCCCGAGTGAAACATCGGCGATCTGAGGCCCGAACCTCAAACCATCCACATGGTTGGTTTTCGAGTCGTACAGGGAAATCGTGTCTCCCTCTCTATTCAATCCGAACCCCGCGTGGAGCCCGGGAGCGGTCACATTGCTATCGCACCAAACAATCAAAAAAGCATTGGCTCCAATTCTGGCTCCAGTGGGGAAGACAAATTTGCGCGGGTTGGTCCCGTCCGAGAGACTCCATCCGGTCAAATCCACGCTCGCCGCCGTTAAGTTTCTTAATTCCACCCAATCGGATCGGGCCCCCGCGTTGTCGATGCCGGAAACGTTGTCGGCCAAGAGCTCGTTCAGAACGATCGCGCCGGTCGTGCTGGGCACATGAACCGCTCCCGGGCTCCCGCCGACTCGAGCGCCGGCTTGCCAGCTATTGGGATCGTTCGGATCGCCACTTTCATGGACCAACTCCAGTGAATACCCTCCCCCGTCCGCGCCCGTCGGCCAGCCAGCGCCGTCTTTGTAGTCGACCGAGCTCAAGATGTTCCCGTTCCTGTCTTTCAGCGATAGTTTCTCGCCTCCGTTTGACAAAGATCCCCCAAATCGGTCGAACACGGCCACTCCGGGATAACGCTGCGCAAACAAAACTGGGTTCAGCGATGAACTCAAGACGAGCCGGGCCTTGGGCGCGAGCGACCCCGCGGTCTCGGAGAACCGGTAGTCGATGCCCCCGAAATTCAATCCTGCGAGCGGCGCAGGGGTGTTCCCGAAATTAGCCAATTCCACAAACTCATAGGCGTCGCCCCCAGGAGGATTATACAAGATTTCGCTGATGCGAATGGGAACAGCCAACTCTTCGACTTGAAAAGCGGCTTCGACTAGGGCGCTCCAATTCGTTCCGGCTTGGGCCCTGGCCTTGATCAGGACGGTTTCCGTCAAGACTGGAGGAGCCGCTCGAATGTAAGGAATCGCGTTGCTGGCAACGGTCGCCAATCCAGGCGCGCGGGGGTCCGTGCCGTCCTTTGTAAAATAGATCGTTCCCTCCAAGTTCGTCATCACCAGCGAATACCCGGCGCCCACTCGGCCCCCGAACTGGCTGAAAACCGGCGCGTTCGAGGACATCAATAGTTTCGCCGAGTTCATGTGGTTCATGATGTTCTTCCGGCGATTGGCCAGCCAGCCGGTGGACACGGGATTCCTAAACCCTGAGATCGTGGATGCCATCAACGTTCTCTGTTCGTCGGAGCGGGCCTTGACGCGCGCGTCGGTCAAAGCCCCCCCATTGAAAAAATGCTTGTGAACCCGATCCGCAAAGAGTTGTCGAAACTCGGCGTTTAATTTCAACCGCCGATAAAATTGCGCGATCTCGGAATCGCCGCCCAACTCCGCGGTCAACGTGTTGTTGTTGACGGACCGGCCTTGATTTTCGAACGCCCACTCCGCGTCCCAAATGTAAAAGCGATACTTTCCTCCCGTCACACGCTCCCTGGCGGCCCGCCAATTGTTGTGGGGCCAGTCGCCCGTGCCGGCATAGATGTTTGCGAGCAAATAATCCACGAAGTTCTCCAGGTCCAACCGCTTCGAAATCTCCGCGTAAGTCGCCGGATCCGCCGGCCCCTTCCCACCATTGATCATGGTTCTCATCGAATTCCAAGCCGTCGCATCTCCCTCGCGCACTTCGCCCCCCTGCGCAATCAAGTCCCACTTGCCATTACCCCCATGCCAGGTTTTTAGAAACTCGGCGTCGATACGTTCCGTCGGATTGTAATAACCCTTGTACTGCCCATTCAGGAAGAGATGCACATAGGTGCCATGACTCGCTGGGTTGCCCGTATCCCCATGCAGCCGCCTCACCAGCTCGTCGACAACAAATGGATTCGTGGGATCATTCATTCCAGCCCTCAACACGATCCCGTCAAACGAGGTGACGGAAATATCCGGAATCAAGGGGTATTCAAGCCGGCCGAGACCGTAATCGCCCCGAAAATAGAGGCGAAACGAATACTTCCCCTGCGGCGGAGAGGATTGCCTGTAGTTATACAAACCCCTGATGTAAGCCCCGCCCTGCACCCGCAGTCCGGCCTCCACCGCGAAACCTTCCTCTCCGTCGGGCCGGAGATACTCAACCGAGACCGGACGCTCCCAAGCCAGGCCATGCTTGGTCGTGTTCCTGGGACTGGACTCCATGATCCCGGTCGGGCCGTAAAGATTGTTGGTCGCCGTCGTGATGGACATGGCGGGAATGGCGCGCCGATTCGCCGGCAGCCCGAAGAGATACGTGTGCGTGGCCACGGGGGAAACCAGCATGTTCTCCCCGAACCCGGCAGCTCGAATGACTCGCGTGGTGTTGATCTGAATCGGCTCCGTGTACAACACCCCGTTGGTCTTGGACGGCAAACTCCCGTTCGTCGTGTACCAAATCTCGGCGCCTTTCGTCCCAGTGGACAGCGACAGGGAGAAGGGGGTGTTGAAGTAGCCGCGCTTCACGCTGAAATGGACCGGCTCCACGGATTCATCGATCACACTGGGCGGGTTCTGAGTTCCTGGCGTTCCCCGGTTGTAAAATCGCCAATGACCTTCTGGATCCCGCCCATACGAATAATCCGGACGCTGATCGGGACGCTTGGAATCCACATAACTCACGAGACGTCTTGGAGAATCTGGGCTGTAGAGCGCGATAGGGTCCCCGTGCCCAATCTTGAAATTCGTGTGCAGCTTCGCGTTGGGCGCCGCAGACGCCCGGTCCTTCGCGGAAGCGAAGACCAGCAAATAGCGTTTCGCAGCCAGGCTCACGGCTGGAAAAATCCACTTCCCAGGTTCCTCGTGGTCATCGGTCAGGCTCCAACCCCCGAGCGAGATCGTGCTTTCTCCACGATTGTATATCTCGATCCAGTCGGGCGTGTCCGACTCCTCGTCCTTGAGCACGGTTCCATTCTCCTCCATGAACTCCGTGATCACCAAATCAGGCAGCGGCACCCCGGGATCGTAAGTGCAGTTCCATGGCGATCCCTGGAATTGATTTCCCGCCTCATCGCGGATCTGCTGATTGGCCGCCCAGGAGAATCTCACGTTCCCAACCGATGGGGTCGAGAATCGGAACAGATAGGGTCCCGCCCCCGCTCCGCTCAATTCAGAGGCGGCTTTTCCATTAATTTCGAGATCGGCGGCCCTGATGCCAAAAACGGCCTCGTTGAATAGGACCTCCACTTCGCTCAACTGCCTCACCGTCACCGCGGCGGACGGCCGGCTTAAACTCAGCAACGGCGCGTTCGGGTCCGCCATCTCATAGGTCCACACAGAGCCAGCCGCGTCCGCTTTGAATGAATTCGGGGGGGTCGCGAGATCCGTGATGCCATGCGCCGGATTCCACGAACACTGAACCACGCCCTTCGGCGGTTGAACAAAAGTGAAGGTGTAAGACCGCCCGCCCCCCGTGACCGCGGACGCGGGGATGCTGTTCACGAAAAAATCAAGCGCGTCCACGCCGCCGACCGGCTCCGAAAATTCAATGGTCACCGAGTTCAACGAAGACACCACGCCAGGGGATGGCTCCACACTGATCACCACCGGCGGCACTTGCTCTCGTTCCACCGCGTTCAATTGGGCGTCGATCACGATGTCGCTGCTGGTCAGCCCAACATTGAACACTTGAATCGCCAGCACATTCTCGCCTTGCACGAGGATCGACGCCAAGGGCGCGGGCAGGTACTCGGTCATCCGAACGGGCTCCGCCACGTTCGCCGTGGCGACTGAGTTGTAGGCGGGTTCACCCGCCGGCGGCGACAAACTCGCGATCCTAATGCCGTTGAGCCAGGCAATGAAACCATCGTCGCACATCGCCGAAAATTCCAGAGACGCCACATCCGCCGCGTTGGCGACCACAAATTTTTTCCTCAAGAACAAGGTTGTGTACGAGTTCGCCATGTCGGTGAGAACCGTGCCTCCCCCCAAGTTCTCCCCAAAATAAAACGGGGCCGAGCCGGTGAGCCAAGCGTTGTCGTTGAAGGATGGAGACCTCCAAGCCGCCTTGTCAGGCGCCGATGCCTCGGTTTTTCCCTTGAAATAACGCCAGCTCGATTGAGGCGAAACCAACTCCGCCGCCCGGACACTTTGCGTCGCGCCAAGTAATAGAAAGGCTCCAATCCAATTAGCGGCCATCAATAACATTCTAATCATAAACAAATTCAGGGCACCTTGGGACTGACAACTTGATAATACTTCTCACTGGCAGAATCACGGAGAACGTCTCGCGCCGACAGATTAACGGCGCCCGGACCAGGAGCCGCGTCTACGTCCAAGAGTTTCATCCACGTCGAACGAGCGGAAGTGAGCGTCTCCCGCGAGAGGACTGAGTATCCTCTGCCAGGCAACCCAAGCCACTGTATGAGCACCTCGCGTCCTGACGTCAATCCAATGCTCAATCGAAGGGGATCTCCACTCCCACCTCCAGATCCAACCCCAACTCCAGGGGAAGGCGTGGCCGCGGTCCAAACCGCGGGCTGGTTTCCGTCCCCCAGAAAACCAATCCTATGCAAGGACGATCCGCGCCCGTCCGCTTGCTCAGGCCAGGGCGGGCCGTCGTCATAAGCCACTTCGTCGATGACCAAGCCGCCGGCCGCGGCGCGCACTCGCACCGTCTCTCCTCCATCACTCAGCTTGCCCGAAAATGGCCCGACCACACGATCAGCGGAATCCAACCCATACCGCGACCTGAAGACCTCTGGCGCCGTATTGGCGGCCACCAAATAAGCGCCCGGCGGCAGGCGGCCCTCCAAATCCAATTCGATCCCCCCCGTCAACTTGACCCCGTTGAGATCCAGCGTGAGGGTGGCGCTGATGTTCCGAAGCTCCACAAAGTCGAAGGACTCGGAAGCCGCGTCGTGGTAGTGCACCTCCGAGATTCTCAGCGAGGCGGCGAGTTCATCGACGAACTCCGGTTCCCCTGCGGTGAATTCCAAGGGTGCGGACCAGTGGCTCCATCTTCCAGTCACGTCTTTCATCTTCACCCTGACACGGTACAGACGCCCCACTTTGAGTGATGATGGAGGCACTTGAATGACGAGCGCCTGGTTTGTTTGAACAAGGCTTTCCCACACCGGCTGGATCTCGTAATGCCGCGGGTTGCGTGGGTCGAATGGCGGGCTGTTATTGCCGCTGATCTCCGCGAGCCTCCAAGCCATCGCGGCAAATGCCGCGCTCCCCGAATAGGAGGAGGATTCCACGACAATGTTGTTGATGGGAAAATTCGTCGAGCCCCGCGCCGTCAAAACCGGGCGATTCGGAATCCCCGTATCTCGCGCCTGTGAATCCAACAGCGCGCCGCGCGTCGCCACGTAGGCTTTCATCTTCCTGATCATCCCGTCGAACGTGTATCCGCCAACCCCGGCTTGGTAGTAGCGGCCCTGCCCCGCTTTGGAAGCATTCACAATCGACGTGTTTCGCATGACCGGATTGAAATCCCATTGAGCCCGGTCCGCGTCGATGAACGAAGGCCCGCCGCTTGGATCCCGGATCATCGCCGCATGCTCGTCGATGAGCTTGCCGGTCTCATCCGCGTTGAACAACAAATCCCGCAACTCCCTCACCCGGTTCCTGTACTCCATGAGAAAGGCCACGCGGCTCGAGCTGAGCACTCGGTTCTTGAAGGCTTCCTGACCACCCCCGTACATGTTGTCGGACCACGTGAGATCCAGGTCCCATGGGTGCACCGACCACAACCCTGTCTCCGGGTTCTTGTAATAGAAGTAGTTCTTCCCCGCCCCCTCATCGATGTCGTAATGATGAATCGCCTCAAGGATAGCCCGATAATTGTAATACTTCCCAAGATCAAAGTGGGCGCGCCACCAGGCGTCCGGCACATTCGCGCTTCGGTAGGTCGACATGAATTCCGTCAGATCCGATTTGTTCGAAGGACCTGAACGGCCCAAATTATTGAGTTCCCCAGTGCCTCCCTCCATTTTGTAGAGGTTTCCGTCGGGCAGGCCATGCTCCTCCAAAAAACGGCCATCCTCCTGTTCAATGGCCAGGTACAATCCCCAGAAATCACCTTCATATTGGCTCGTGGCGCTCGACTCGGCTGCTCCATCAATGATCCGGAATTGAACAAAGGTCGTCTCCGGAGCTTCCACGCCGGCCAATTGAAACAATCGGAACCCCACTGACTCAAACATTCCATGCTCGCCACGATGGAAATAGTCGCCCTGCTGAATGCAGGCCCCCAGATTCAACTTGGTCCATTTCGTCGGGTGCTTTTCGCCGAAATTATCGCGCCCCTGGAAATCGTGGCCGGCGTTGAAGTCGAACTTCCACATGTTCTTCCCCATCGCGTACCGCCAGACCCCCCCTCGCGCACGATATCGGATGTGGTCGTAAACCACACCGTCGTAAACCAGCGTTCCCCACCACTTGTAGAGATCGCCCCCATACTTCTCTCTCCACGTCGCGGTCTCGACGGAATCCTTCTTGGAAATCAAATGGTAAACCGGCAATCGCCGCATCACGTTCGTGCCATATGTCACGGGCGGGAAGCCGCCAGAGGGAATCACGGCACCAGTCCACGAGGGCACGCCGTTATAGACAAAATAAGCGAAGTTGTGCTGGGGATCCTCAGGAAATGGCGCCACGACCTGCCCGCCTCCCATGTTTTTTGCAAGAATTCGGTATCGCACGAGACGCCGATGCATCTGTGTGTCGGCGCTCAATGTGACGGTGTAAATCGAATCTCCCGACGCCGCATCCCCGTCAAGCCCAGAGTCGTTCATGGCCAATGCGGCCCAGGACGTCTGATACGCCGCGTCGTTGAGTTCCACGTAAGCCCCCGGATCCACGGTTTGATAGCTGAACTCCACGCTTCCAATTCCGGTTGGATCCGTGATTTTGGCGGTAATGACCACTTTTTCACCGGCGGCAGGTTGCTCCGGCTGGTGCATCACTTGCCGGATCGCTGGAAGAATCTTCGCCGAATGCACGGAATTCTGCCGGCCCGGAGTGGGGCCGATGCCACCACCCGCGCCGTCCCTGGGTTGAAGGGTCAGCGTCACATCCACAAAGAAATCGCTGCTCGCCCCCAGGCTGGAATTAAAACCCTGCACGGCTATCACATTGATTCCTTTCCGAAGCGCCTGCACAGGCGCCAACAACGGGATTTCCTTGAAAGCCGCATCCTCCAAGGCCGACACCGCGGTCCCGTTCAATCCCACTTCTCCTTCGGGCATGTTCGCGCTGCCGACGGCAATTCCATTGATCCAAATCTTAAGCCCATCATCATACTGCGCCCTTAGCGCGACTCCTGAAATCTTGCCGGGATCCTCCACCTCAAATGTGTTCCGAAGCAATACTGAGGTGTAGCCCGACCGCATGTCGTTGAGCTGGGTCGCCACAAAATCCTCTCCATAACCCGCCGGCAATTTTGCCTTGGTCCAAGTGGCGTCGTTGAACGTTGGCAAACGCCAATCCCTCCCGAATGCCTCCGCGCTGGCTGTCCCCTTGAACATCGACCACACACCCCCGTTCGCGATCGCGGTGGTCCCAGCTTGGCTTGCGGCCGCCAGCGAGGGACGCCAGTGAGCCCCCAAATCATTGCCAAAATCGGTATGCACAAGTTCAATCGACTGATCCCGTTCGCCTGTGAGCGTCGGCCAGGGAAATCCCCCTTTGTAATCGACTTCATCCATCACGGTTCCCGCCGCGTCTTTAAGTATGATACGCTCCCCTTGCCGGGAGAGCCGGCCTTGGAAAGGCCCCAATGCGCTGACCCCGAAGCGAGTCATCAAAACGTCCGGATTTTCCCCAACCACTAGATAGCCCCCCGCTGCAATAACAGTCCCGGCCGGAAACAAGTAATCGACTCCCCCATCCAATCGCCATCCGGAGATCGAGACCGCTTTCGAATCCGTGTTATAAAGCTCCAGAAACTCGGTCCGATCCGTCTTGAGCGCGGGTTTGTAATGGATCTCCGTAATCAAAACCCCCGCCTGGAGCCCCACTCCGCCTCCGCTCGAACGGACGCCGATGAACAAGGCGAGCAAAACAGCCAGTCCAAGGCCCGCCTTGTAGTTGCGTTGAAAAGTCATGCCGCTCATCAAACCCTAAGCAATTATTGGGCCGAGACCATTCAATTTTGAAGGAGGAGTTGGGGAAACCACCGGGATGGCGTGGATCACATCTCGGGAGACCAGCCCCGCCCGCATGGACTTTAGGGCCTGGGCGTCAACGATGCCGATTGAGGTCGGCCGCCAAAGGCGCGAGCGCGATTCGGGCCAAAGGAAAAAGGAGCACGGCGCCCGCCAGCGCGAGCCCCTCGTTCCACCCCGCCTGCTCGGCAAGCACGGACATGATTCGAATCGAGACGCAGGTGCCTAGAGTCCACACTCCCACTACGGCCCACACAAAACGCCTCCCCATCAGCCGTCGTCTGAGGTTTTCTCGAAACGCCAACGCCGCGATGCCGAGTTTTAGAGCGGTGGCGGCAACGATCCACGCAAGAGCCTGGCTTTGGAGACTTGGCGACCGCTCAAACAAGGCAATCAAATGACCCACCAAACCATAGGCCAAAAGCACACCCACGAATGCCCAGGTCGATCCCTGAACACGGCCTGCCAGCCACAGGGGGAACAACCCCAAAAGAACATGAATTGAGTAAAACCAGGCGGCAATCGTGACCGGAGCGATGCCCTCGAGCCCCTGAAACCAGCTCAAGAGGGTTTCGCCGCCTCTTAATCGAAGCCCTAGAGCTAAAACCGCGCAGACCGACACCAACGCGCCGACAAACCAAACCGTTGCCATCACCTTTAGCTTGGCCGCGACATAATCCCCCGTGGTCATGGGCTGCGTCGCTTGAAACGCACTCATTCGAAGCCGACGGGAACCGCCATCCCCGCAAGCCCCCACCCCGACCAAGGGGGACCACACGAAAACATAAAAGGTCACGATCGCGCTGAAAGCAACTTCAACCGTCTCCTTGGCGGGCTCTCGTCCCGTCCCCAAGGCGAACGCCGTTAGTCCATAAATAATCAGACACACAATCGTCAACCCGCCAAGGGCCATCGGTCCGATGCGGCGGAGCTCCATCCAGAATTGAGCCGCGGCGGGCGTCCGAAGATCACGCTTGCTCGATAGGAAGTTCGAAATCGCATCCTTTACCCTAGTGAGCACAGTCCATTCGCACCATTCGCCCCTCCTCACGCGGGACACTCCAATCCAGGCTGCCAGTGGCGACACCGCCAGAATGACGGCCCAAACAACCATCAGCGGCGATTCCAGGTCCTTCCATTCATTCTCGGAGAACGGAATCGTGGCTGTGAACACGACCAGAGCGATCAGGGTGATCAACGACGTGGCTCGGATTCTGGGAAATGCTGGCAAAGTCCAAACAAGCGCTTGAAAAGCGACCATCGAAGAAGCAAACAAAAGCAGGAAAAATCCTTTCGGTATCGGGAGATGAGTTGGAAGGATGGGCTTAAACACCAGCGTCGACCAAGCCTGTCCCACAATCACCACCAAAAATATACCCACCAAGATCGGAACCGCCACCAGATGCAGAGTCTTCACCGGCAAAGTGAAAAGCCGGGACGGAATGCCGGTGAACCCGCCTCCTCGGCTCGATTCGCAGAACGCGCACACACCGAACAACACAAGCACTGATACCCCAAGCAGAAAGCCGCCCGAAACAAGCGCGAAATGCCGCCAACTCTCCGTGCGGGCGTGCATTTCGAGAATCCCCAGATCATCCAGGGGACCAGTCGACATCAATATTTGGCGGCGTAAATCTTCCGACAGGCTGGATTCAAACTCGGCAAAGTGCGCCGCAAGCTGGCTGGCGCCAAAACAAAACAACAGCAAGAAAGCCAACAGCAGAAAGCCAAATCGGTTCTTCCGACCCATCTCCCAGGTTATCGCGGCAAGGGGAAAAGTCATGAGACCTCCTGCTTTTCAGAGCGCCGAAGCGACGACCCGTTGGAGCCAACGCGCGCCAGAAAGATGTCATCCAACGAGGCCGCTGCCTCCTCCACGATCCGGCCTCCAAGCTTGGCCGCCGCCGACTCCATTTCTTGACGGCCGGCGTTGCAGATAGCCGTCCACTCCAGACCAGCCCCTGTCATCAGCAGCGCCCCCGCCAGGATCGGCGGCTCGGACAAGGGCGCGGCAAATCGCAACGTCAGCCGATGATGCGACTCCAGAATCTCCTCCACCCGCCCTTCAAGAATGACTCGCCCGCCCGCCATCATCGCCACGTGATCCGAAGCGCGCTCGATCTCGTCCAATAAATGCGAGGAGAAAAAAACGGTCCGGCCCTCATCCGCCACCGAACGAATGATCGCCTCGAGCATCTCGCGGCGCACCACCGGATCAAGCCCAGAGCTTGGCTCGTCCAGCACGAGCAACTCGGGCCGGTGCGCCAAGGCCAAGAGCAAACCGGTTTTAGCCAGCTCCCCGCGCGAAAGATTCTTGACGCGGGCGGAGGGATCAAGCTGGAACCGCTCGCGCAAACTCTCCGCGTAATCCTTGTCCCAATCGCGGTGGAAGGCGCGAGTGTACCGAAGCAGTTCGTCCACCCGCATCCAACCAGGCATGTCGCGATCCTCTGACAGGAACCCGATCCGGCGGAGCACTGCGACCGGATCCGACGCGGGGTCCAGTCCGAACACCCGCACAGATCCAGACTCCGCCCTCAGAAGTCCCATCACGTGCTTGATAAGCGTGGTTTTCCCAGCGCCATTCGCGCCCACAAGCCCGAAAACTTGACCGCGGTGGACCTTCAAACTCGTGACGTCCACCGCCACTTTGAATCCAAAACGCCGCGACAAATGGCTTATCTCGATCACCGGTTCGTGGTTCAGGGGTTGCTGGTTCATAACAAACCTATTCCTTTGATTGAAGGGCTCGGTGACGTTCCCGGACCAAATCCAAGAGCTCGTTCAACTCGACTCCTAAGTGACGGGCTTCAGCCACCAGCGCATCCGTCCTCTGGGAAAGAATTTTGGCCTTTTCGAGGCGTCCCAGGGGTGAGCCGTTACCGGAAACATACGTTCCGGAACCATGCCGCTTGGACACCACTCCCGCGTGCTCCAGCTCCGCGTAAGCTCGGGCGATGGTGTTGGGATTCACAACGAGCTGCTCCGCCAAAACCCGTATCGGAGGCAGTTCATCTCCCGGCTCAAGCCGGCCCGACCCCACTAAATACTTCACCTGATTAACAATCTGCCGAAAGATTGGAACTCCATCCCTTGGTGAAATATGAAGCTGCATGGAATGTGTATTAATGAACTAATACACTATTGAGACCCTGTCAAGCCTCATCTCCTCGCTTTTCCGTGACGGTCCCTTAACTGGAATAGTGACCACGACGAATCCTTCGTGGTCACTATTCCAGATCGTCCCGAACAATTCGGGAACGGCTATCCCAAACAAAACCCCAAACCTGGCAGCCCCACCACCCGCCTATTTGCCGCGCCGAGGAACTTTCATAGAAAGGATGCTCGCGCCATGGGTCACCAACCCGCTGCCCCCGGTGATCACCCTCCTGACCGGCAGCCCCGTTTCAGGATCCGACTTCAGAGCCTCGTCGCTCATCTTCTGCTGCACCTCGAACCTCCGCGGGGCCTCTCCCTTTTTCGTTGGAATCGTTTCGTAAATGTATGTCGCCATAAACTCATTGTCCCGGGTCTCACCTGGCCCAGTGGATTAGCCGCAGAACTCGAAGCACGCCAACCACCGCGAACTCAGGAATCTCTTGCGACAAAACTATATCCCCGATACAACTCAGCGCAAGGCTGTTGCGGAAAACCAGCCTCGTTCGATTCAAAACCGCACATGCGCACGCCCCGATCGGATTCCCTGCCTGAAGCAGGCGCCAAGCTTCGCGAATTCATTCGTGATTCCATGACCGCTTCAGCACTTCCAACATCCACGCCCTGCCTCGATCCGGAGCTCGTCTCGTTTTTCGACAGCTTCGCGCTGGATTTATTCCGCCTCCAGTTTGAGGCAAATCCTGTGTATAGAAGTTTCTGCGAGGCACGGCGGTCAGTCCCCAGCCAAATCGGGCATTGGTCTCAAATCCCGTTCCTCCCCGTGGTGGCTTTCAAGGAATCGATCTGCACGGCACTTCCCGAAAGCGACCGACTCCGCGAGTTTCGGTCGAGCGGAACCACGACCCAGGCTCGCAGCCGCCATTTCCATAGTGGATTATCCCTCGAAAGCTACGAATGCTCGCTCCTGCCTTGGTTCAACAGGCATCTCATGCCTGACTTGGCGCCCTGGCGGGGGCGCCTTTTCGGCGGACCCCTCGAGCCCCCGGATTTTCTCTTTCTCACTCCTCCCCCTGCCCGCTGCCCCAACTCTTCGCTGGCCCATATGTTCGAAGTGGTTCGAAGAGAGCACGCCCCAGCCTCGAATCCGTTCCACGGAACGTTCACTCGAGACGGGGCATGGTCGCTGAACACAGCCGCCATTGAATCCGTGTTGCGGCAGGCCGTGGATTTCGCCCGGCCGCTTTGCGTTCTTGGGACGGCCTTCTCTTTCGTCGAGCTTTCGGATCACTTGGTGCAGTCAGGCAAAACAGTGGTCTTGCCGTCCGGATCCAGGGCGCTTGAGACAGGCGGCTACAAAGGCCGCTCGCGATCGCTGTCCAAGACGGCGCTTCACTCCCTGATCAACCACGCATTGGGCATCCGGCTTGACCACATCGTCTCTGAATACGGTATGAGTGAATTGAGTTCCCAAGCCTACGACCATCCCATCCCGACCACGGCGATGGAAGACAGTAATTCCCCGGAGATCGTGAAGCCACCGCCGCGCACCTTTCACTTCCCTCCTTGGACCCGGATCCGAATCGTGTCTCCGGAAAACGAGAGGGAGATGCCGCCGGGTGAAGTGGGCGTCCTCCAAGTTCTCGATATGGCCAATATTTTTTCGGTTTGCGCCCTCCAAACCGAGGATCTCGCCGCCTCGCTTGGGCATGGATTTGAACTGCACGGGCGCGCCTCCAGTTCAGAACCACGCGGTTGTTCTTTGAATCAAACGTAAACACCGCAATGAACCTGCCGAACTACTTCTTCGCAGATCTGCCTGCCGAAGCCTCCCTGTCCCCCATGATGATCCTGGACGCCTGCCACGCGCTCCGCCGAAACCGGGACCGTTTTTTGAGCGAGCGATCCACTGCCCAAATGGTGCGGCTCGTGGCACGATTAGCCGAGAATTGGCTCGAACCCGACTTTCCTTTTCGAAAGCACCTTCTCGCGGAGTCCCCCAATGGGACCGGGTTTTCGAGGGAAACAATGGCTTCCGGTTTGGATGCCTTGTTCAAATCCATCACCATTGAATCCCTGACGGGCTTGATCCGGCAGGAACTCGGGGACGATGCCGCCATGGATGAATTTCGCGGTGGCGAAACGCCGGGGAAACGCGCCATCGCCTTGGGGCCAGGCCTGATGGTGCATGTGACCGCCGGCAATATTCCGACTCCGGGGATTGTATCCCTTGTCCATGGGTTGCTTTTGAAATCCGCCCAGTTTGTGAAGTGCTCCTCGGAGCATCCCCTGGCCTTGCGGCTCTTCGCTCATTCGCTTTACGACGCGGATCCCAAACTGGGCGCGTGCCTGGAATTAGCCGCTTGGAAAGGTGGCGGCCACCCCTGCGAATCGCCATTGTTTGGGGAAGCCGACGTCGTGACCGCCACGGGAAACGACGAAACCGTGGAGTCCATCCGCCGTGTGGTGCCGTCGAGAACCAGATTCGTAAGCCACGGCCACAAGGTAAGTTTCGCATATCTGACCAAGGATGCCCTGTCCGGCTACAAGACCCGGCGATGGACCGAGGGCGCCGCCGCTGACGTCGCGGCATGGGATCAGCAGGGATGCCTCTCGCCCCATGTTTTCTACGTGCAAGGAGGGGGTGAAACGAGCGCTGAACAATTTGCCGAAATGCTCGCCGGCCAGCTCACAAAGCTTGAGCAACTCCAGCCCCGCGCGCCCCTGACGATCCAGGAATCCGCCGCGATCGCCACACGCCGCTCCTTTTATGAAGTGCGAGCCTCTCATTCGGGGGATACCAAGCATTGGCGCAGCCATGAATCGACCGCGTGGACAGTGGTCTATGAGAACGATCCTCAATTTCAGTTCTCCTGCTTGAATCGATTCGTTTATGTGAAGCCCGTAGCCGATCTCCATGACCTCTTGAAGCACGCCGAACTGGTGCGGGACAAAGTCTCCGCTGTGGGGATCGCCGCTTTGGACGACGAGGCCCGACCCTTGACGCGTGAACTTGCCCGATGGGGAGTGTCGCGAGTCTGCCGTGTGGGCGCCATGCAATCACCCCCGCTGACGTGGAGACGCGACGGAAGGCCCGTTTTCGCCGACCTCCTGTGGTGGTGCGATTGGGAATCCGCATCGTAACGACACCCGCTCTCATCCTCCATTGACATGAAAATCGAGCTTCGCAAAAAGTTCCAATTCGAGGCGGCGCACCTCTTGCCGCATCTGCCCGTCACCCATAAATGCCGCCGTCTCCACGGACACAGTTTCGCTTGTGAAATCACCGTCGCCGGCGACTGCGATGAGGCACTCGGCTGGCTCATGGACTACGCCGAAATCTCGGCCCATTTTAAACCGCTCTGGGATCAGTTGGATCACCGCTATCTGAATGAGATCCACGGATTGGAAAATCCCACCAGCGAGCGCATCGCGGTTTGGATCTGGCAGCGGCTTAAACCCTCTCTGCCCCTCCTTACGGAGGTCCGCGTCGCCGAGACCTGCACGGCGGAATGCGTGTATCGCGGAGAGTGAGGCCGGTCAGGATGGCCTCTCAACTTCCCATGAAATTTCAGTGCATCCGCAGGTTGACGGTGAATGTGGCTGGCAGCCCGGAGCGCGGTTGTGTGCGAAGCACCAGCCGCAGCAGGTTTGGCGTGATAGCGAGCCTGAGATGCTGCTGCGACTGGCTTTCAGCACAGTCGCGCTCCACCGACAACTCGCGGATGCACCATGAAATTTCCGCTCACGTCAAAGAAGTTGTGCGAATCGGGGTGATGCGGTAAACTGCTTTCATGCTGAAGATGCTTTCCAAGGGATTGCCCTGCGACTCATGGATCATCCCCAAAACTCGGGCGGGTTAACATTCGCCTGGGGTTTCGGCAAAACTAAAAAGTCACCACACAAACAAGCTCAATGAAAAAACTCCTGTCACTCGTCCTTACATCACTGATGGCCGCCGCCGCTTATGCGGGCGAATTCCCAGACATCAGCATCACCGAACTCAAAGCTGCCATCGAAAAGAAAAGCGTCGTCGTCATCGATGTAAATGGCGCCGAATCCTTCCAGAAAGGCCACATCCCGGGCGCTCTCGAATTTGGGTCCGCCCAAAAGAAACTCGCCAAGGTCCTGCCCGAGGACAAAAAGACTTTGGTTGTGGCTTACTGTGGCGGACCGAAATGCAACGCCTACACCGCCGCCGCCAAGGCCGCGAAGAAGCTCGGCTACACCAATGTGAAACACCTCTCCGCTGGTATTTCAGGCTGGATGCAGGCCGGTGAGAAAACCGAAAAAGCGGCCAACTAGGCTCGAGTCATTTCTCCATCAGCCCCTTCAAAGAGGCGTTTGAGGCGATTGCTTCAAGCGCCTTTTTTTTAGTATTTTTTATGTCGACCCCTGGCGGCATGGACCCCATCTTCCAGGTATTCCACGGAAAAGCACGGCGCCCTTTGCTCTGTCGCGTCCCGGTCGGTCCACGGCTGCGCATTTTTAGGGACTTCGACGCGCTGACAGATTATGATGGGCTCCAACACCTGAACTGGTCTAACTATGAAACAATTGCTTTCTTTATTCACAAGCACCCTCTTGTGCGCTCTCTCCAGTGCTCACGCGGCCGAGGAGGGATTCGTGCCGCTCTTCAAGAGCAACAGTCTCGAAGGCTGGGTGAACGCGAACTGCGCTCCCGAGACATGGAGCATCAAGGATGGAGTCGTCTTTTGCACCGGGAAACCCACGGGCGCGATTCGCACAGCGCGGCAATATGAAAACTTCATCGTCGAAATAGAATGGCGCCATCTCAGTTCCGGCGGCAATTCCGGGATCTTCCTTTGGGGCACTGCCATCGCCGCGCCTGGAGTCCCGTTCCTCCGTGGAATCGAAGTGCAAGTTTTGGATCATGGATTCAATGCCAAAGGCAAAAACGAATGGTACACCACCCATGGCGACGTCTTCCCGATTCATGGCGCCACCATGTCCCCTTTCGGCCGCCACAACGGCCAGAGAAGCTTCCCTTCGGAAGAACGCAGCAAAGGATCGCCTGAGTGGAATCATTACCGCATCCACTGCAACAACGGAGTCCTGAGGTTGAGCGTGAATGGCAAAGAAGTGTCCGGGGGAGAAAAATGCGTCTATCGAAAAGGTTATCTCGCGCTCGAATCCGAAGGCGCCCCCATCGAATTCCGCAACGCGCGGATCAAAGAACTCCCTTCCACCGGCGCACCGGAATCCGAATCCGCGCCCTTTGACATCGGCTTTAGGACGGCTTTCACAGGCTTGGATTTAAGAGGCTGGAAGACAAACGAAGCCACCGCGGCGCGATGGCAGGTGCGCGGGGAGCGTCTGCTGCTCAAGGAAGGAACCCCCGCCCCCGGCGCCACGTTGTGGATCGACAAACCCTTCCTTGACTCCGAATTTATCGTCGACTGCCGCCCAGCAAAACCGCGGGAGGGTGAACCTCCGCTCGTTCCGGCGGTGCTCATCAAAACGAGCCGAGGCAGCTCACATGAACTCAAATTGGCGGGCGCCACAGCGGAAAAGTACACACGCTTTGTGATCTCCATTCAAAACCGGGAGATCCAAGTCAAGCTGGATGACAAACCAGTGGGCCGGGCTCAGCTGCCCGAAGATCCCGCCGCCCCAAGAACATTTGGGCTCGCAGACACTGGGGGCTCCGTGGAGTTCATGAATGTGTATTTCCGCGAGTTGAAGTGACTCAGCGGTGACAACTCAGCTAAAAATGGCTTCACCGGGCTGGAACGTATCCAGCCCGGTGAAGATGCACCAAAAGCTCGAACCGGTTGACCCAAGCCCGGCGAGGAGATCTCGCCGGCTATCGGTCATGAGCCCGAAGCCCGATTAATTAGATCTGACCCTGTAGAATTTCGCGGAGGCGGACGGTGTCACTTTCAAAGGACTCGCGCCTGACTCGTTGTTCCAAGTTCCAGTAACGGAACCCGCGCTTTGAAGGGTGCCTCCCCCGTAGGTGATGGTCAAATCATTGCCGCTCCTCGCCAGCGACAACGTCGGCGGCGCCTTCACCCCAATCGCGTAATCAAGCGTGCTGAAAAGCAGCGCTTTTCCTTCCTCGGTCAAGTACCTGATTTCAGGATTCCAGTTCGCCACCAGACTCGCCACTTGCCCGAGGTAGAAGCCGATGCGCTTGTTCGGCACGACGCTGCCATCCACGAGTTTGTCGCCTTTTTCATAAACAAAGAGCGTCGGAAATGTTCCGTCCGGCTCCACGCTGGCGATGATATCGGCATCCGCCGAAGGTTTGCCGTAGTTGAGGCTGTAGGGCGTGGTGAAAACCTTCACTTTGCCACTCATCCCTTTGGCGATCGGATGAGCGGCGCTTCGGATATGAAGGGAATCGCGGCCGTTCTTGATGTTTTCCGGCTGGCTGTCTTCGGTCCTCCCCGTGTTGCCAAAAAATGAAAACTCATTGGAGAAGTCTTCCGGATGGCTCACCCATTCCGCGTTGTCCCACATGAAGGCTTCAAAAGAGATAACAGGGACATTCGAATCTCTCAGCATAAACTTCGAAACCGCCGGATCACCCACAGGCTCAAGCACGGTGCCTGAGCCGATCGTTTCAGAAATCAGCACAACGTCGTTGGCGGCGGCGGCCGCACGCATGTCATCTCCAGCTCCCCCAGACTGGTAAACGGTGACTGTGTAGCCCTTCGCCTGAAGAAGGGCGATCAGAGCCGCGTCGGCGTTCCCCGGGGACGCCCCGTTGGACGTCACAAAAAGAACCTTGCCCGAAGAGCGCATGTTTTCGTCGAAGCCGAAAATGATCTCGCCCGTGCCCGCATGGGAGAGCCTTCCCGCGCTGTCGATCGTCAGAGGATAGTTGTCGGTGTCGGCCCGCCAAATTTGGGCGGCACGATCATCCGGCGTGAGACCATCCAAGTAATCCTTGTTCACGCCCTTGAAACGCTGGCGGTTAGCCCAGAAATACTGCAGCTCCAAGTCCTGGGTTCGAGATTTGTCACCGTTAAGTCCCTGGCCCTTTTTGTCGTCGTCGTCCATGCCGATGTTGAAGCCCATGACGTAACCGTTTTTCAGCTTATTCTTTGCGGTCGCATCCTCGAACACGCGTTTCTTGAAGCGCACTTCCATCTGCCATCCCCCCGTGGCGGACTTGCCTGAGCCAAAGATGTCTCCAGTGTCCGCGTAGGTCCAGGGAACGGCGCTCGCCCAGGTCATGCCAGCCTTGGCCTTTGCCGTGTCATCCCACCCGGAAAACCGCCCTTGAAAATTCACATAGCAATGCCCCCCCACCGCGTCGTTTGAGCTGTCGGTGTTGTTGTCGAATCTATCAAGCAGCGCGTCGACCACGATTTCAATCGAGTCATCTTTCCAAAACGCTCCATTGGGATCGTCGCTGTTCACGATATCATCCTTCGCGTTCACTCCGACATAAAAGTAGTCATCGTCGTGAGCCAGCCAGTAGGTAAAGCTGGAATCAGCCGCGTTATCCCAAGACCGATCCTCCGGCCAGTCTAACAACCAGGCGTTCACTCCCGGGGTCACCGTCACTCCCGTGAAGCCGCCATATTCGGCTGCTGAAACCGCGCCGTCCTGCTTGACGGAGCCATTGGCGACCTTTGGCACCATGAGGGTCGTTTTAGCTAATTCGGACCACGGCCCGGCCACGGTCGAATCAAATGTGGAAACGTCGAATGCCTGGCCAAAACCGGTGTCCGGTGCGAGGGCCAGGGTGAGCCCGAGTGAAAGATAGAATTGCTTCTTCATAACATTGATTACTGCTGGATATTGCCGCTTTTTAGGACAAATCAAATCCATCGGCAAGCACAAATCTGCCCGAAAGGAACTGAAAATCATGCGTGCTTCGTACCAACCCTCCCAATCCATCCCAAAGGCTCCGAGCATGGGCCAGTTCGGGCTCCCATGGGAACACCCGCTCCTCCGCAAGATTCATCCCTTTTTCCGCATCCGCTCGAGCGCTGTTCGCATTGAAGAAAAGGCAATTTGGTTCAGGTCGACGCTTGCCGGCAAAACCCACTCGAAAGCGTCGACGTCATCTAAGGCTTTGGCCTGATGATCGAGATTGGTCTTCGCAAAGAAGTATAAATCCAGCACCTGATAGGTCACTCCACGATAGGCATACTCGTTCGGAAACGAACCGAAATACTCGAGCCGATCCAGCTCCAGGTTGACTTCCTCCCTCACTTCCCGGCGCAAGCCTTCTTCGGCCGATTCGCCAGGGTCAATGAACCCCCCGGGCATGGCCAGTTTGCCGCGGCCAGGATCCTTCGATCGGCGAATGAACAACGCGGCGCCGTCTTCGCGCAAAATCAGCGCGGCTGCGGCGATCGCCGGATTGAAGTAATACAGAAATGAGCAACGCTCGCAATAAAACGGCGCCTTGGGTAAGACTTCCGGCGCCGGGAGGCCGCACCGGGGACAATGCTGGAAAAAGGTTCGGGGATGCATGTTGGATTCAACCCCTGACTTTGTCTGCCAACGACCTGCTTTGGAACCTAAAAAATCGAGTCCGCCGAGCAAAACAGTTTGAGTTCCGACCGCCGGTCGTTGAAGCTCCCCCCCGAAATGGCTGTGCGATTAACAATCCTTGGAAGCGGTTCAGCCGGCAATTGCGCTTACCTCGAAACCGAATCCACGCGGATCCTCGTCGACGCCGGATTCAGCGGGAAACAGATTCGCGAACGCCTCGCTGGCATCGCGCGCTCTCCCGAAACCTTGCATGGCATTCTCATCACCCACGAGCACTCCGACCACATCAACGGCCTGACTGGGCTGGCCTCCAAGCTCCGAATCCCCATTTATTGCAACCGGCTCACAAAAGAAGCCATCGAGTACACACTCAAATCGACTTTCGAATTCCGCGTGTTCGAGACTGGTTCGAGATTCGAAATTGGCGATCTGGAAGTGGACGCGTTCTCGATACCCCACGACGCCCAAGACCCGGTCGGATTCATGGTGCGCACGCCGTCGGGTCAGTTCGGTTTTCTCACCGATCTGGGACACGCCACCAAGCTGGCCCTCGAACGTGTGCGAAACGCCAACGTGCTCCTCTTGGAGTCGAATCACGACGTCAAAATGCTCCAGGAAGACACCAGACGCCCCTGGAGCACCAAGCAGCGGATCCTCGGACGCCATGGCCACTTGTCGAATGAGGCGGCGGCGGACGTCGTCGATGAGATCCTTTCGGACAATTTGAAGCATCTGTTCCTTGGCCACTTGAGCCGCGACTGCAACCGCCCCGAACTCGCTCACAAGGCCGTTTCCGACCGCCTCAACCGGCTCGGAGCAGCTCATATTCGAGTAGAATTGACCTCCCAATTTCAGGCAAACCACACCTTAAGCGTCGGGTGATGCGACGGGCGCTCAGCCGATTCAAAGGCGTTGTTGGAGGTTTGCCTTTTTTGTGGCGCCGCTTATGATGATTCCCATGAACAGCACGGGCAATCCACCTTCCCAACGGTCTCCCAAGGCTTCCAACACTTCCGCGCAGCCAGATCTGCTTGGCCCCAGCCAAAGATTCGGCTTAATAATCCTGACGCTGGTTGCTGCCATGGGCGGGGCGATGACCATTCCCGCGCAAACCAAGGCCAAGCCACAGAGCGCGGATCAAGAAGCCGTGCCCGACGCGGATGGCGGCGTGCCTCGGGAATCGACCCAGCGTTTCGAGGACCTGCCGAGCATCGTCGACTTCAACAAAAAGGAAGCCGCCAAGGGAGATCCCAAAGCACAGGCCGATCTGGGCGTGATGTATCTGTTCGGGAACGGCGTCCCGATTGACACCGGGGAGGCGATGAAGTGGTTCAAAAGTTCCTCCGATAAAAATCATCCCGCGGGCTTATACTGGATGGGTTATGTCCATGACAATGGACGCGGCGTTCCCAAGGATCTCAACCAAGCGCGGCAATGGTATGCCAAGGGGGCCGAGGCTGGAAGCATCGGGGCTCAATACCGATTAGGAGCTTTGTTCTTCAAAGGCGAAGGGGTCGCGAAGGACTTGAAAGAGGCTTTTAAGTGGTTTCAAAAAGCAGCCGAACAGGGGAACGGGTTGAGCTGCTACCAACTGGCCTCGATGTTTCGCACGGGTAATGGAGTCGAAAAGAATCCCGCCGAGGCGTTCAATTACGCCCTCAAAGCCGCGGAAAATGGGGACTTGAAGGCCCATTACTGGGTCTGGCGCGCTTACGAGCGCGGCGAAGGCACCCCCAAGGACCCCGGGAAGGCCGAAGAGTGGTTGAGAAAGTCCGAGGCGAACGATTTTATCAGCTACCAAGTTGGCCAAATCCATTACCTGGGAGAGGAGGTTCCCCAGAACTACTCGGAGGCTCTCAACTGGTTTAAGAAAGGAGCCGAGAACGGTTTCTTCGTCGCCCAGTACAAATTAGGAACCATGTATTACAAGGGGCAAGGAGTCCCCGTGAACTTCGAGGAGGCGGCAAACTGGTTTAGAAAGTCCGGGGAACAGGGAGATCGCAATGCCCAGACTTATCTGGGCCTCTGCTACTTCAAAGGCAACGGCGTCAAAAAGGATTACGTGGAGTCCTACAAATGGGCCAGCCTCGCGGACGCGCAAGGGGATCGGCAGGCTCAAACTCTGCTGAATGCTCTGGCCAAGGTCATGACGAACCAGCAGGTCGTCGATGCCAAAAAGCAACTCGCGGACATGGCGGCCGCGGCCGCCGCAGCCAAGAAAGAGTTGGAAGAAGGGACAGCCAAGTAACCCCCTCGGTCCATCCTCGAGAACGTCACGCTTCCACGGCTTCCGTGATGACTTCTCCAGCGTTGATGGTAGGCCGTTCTCCGCGGCCATTGTGCGGGTAAGTCAGCCGTTCGTGATCCAGCCCCATGAGATGCAGAATCGTGGCGTGCAGATCGTGAACATGCACAGGTCGATCCACGGCGCGCAACCCAATCTCGTCCGTGGAGCCCACCACCGTGCCCGGCTTCGCCCCTCCTCCAGCCATCCAAGTCGTGAATCCCCAAGGATTATGGTCCCGGCCAAGCCCTTTTTCATTGAATGGCGTGCGCCCGAACTCGCCCCCCCAAATCACCAGGGTCGACTCCAGCAACCCGCGCGCCTTGAGATCGGCGAGCAATCCCGCGATGGGTTTGTCCGAAGACAGACACAACTTTGAGTGATTTGCTTCGAGATCGTTGTGGGCATCCCATCCGCTGCCGCTGCCGGAATAGCACTGCACAAAGCGCACGCCCCTCTCCACCAATCGCCGGGCTCTAAGGCAAATCTGGCCAAATTTCTCCGTCGCCGGGTTGTCCAATCCATAAAGGGCTTTGGTCGCCTCCGTTTCGCGGCCGATATCCACTGCCTCGGGAGCCGCGGCTTGCATCCGGTAAGCGAGTTCATAGGAATCCAGCCGGGCGGCAAGCTCGGAATCCTCGGGCCGGCGCGCACCCAAACGGCCGTTGAGAGTTCTCAAAAAATCAAGCTTGCCTCGCTGCCTGGCATCATCAACACCCATCGGGGCCGCCAAGTGAAAGATGGGCACATTGCCCTGCCTCAGTTGAGTGCCTTGAAAGACGGTGGGCAAGAAGCCGGCGCTCCAGTTCTTCGGGCCGCCCAACACTTCGGCCGCATCGGTCATCACGACAAAAGTAGGCAGATTCTCGTTGGAGGTCCCCAAACCATAGGTGGCCCAGGCGCCCAAGGACGGCCGCCCAGCAAGGATGTCTCCCGTGTTCATCTGGCATACGGATCCCACGTGGTTGAGTCCATCGGCACGGCACGAGCGAATGATGGTCAAATCGTCCGCATTCCGCGCGATATGGGGGTACCAGTCGGATATCCAATGCCCGCTTTGACCGTGCCGCGAAAAACGGCGCTTGCTCGGCATCAGCGTGTTCGAAGCCGTCCCCATCGCCGTGATGACCTTGCCAAAGGATGCCGGCATGGGCGTGCCGCTCAATCGTTCCAATTCCGGCTTCGGATCGAACAAATCCAAGTGGCTCGGCCCCCCTTCCATGAAAAGCCAGATGACGGAATGCGCTTTTGCGGATAAATGAGGATCTCGACGCTGCAGAGGCTGCAAGGGATCGAAAACGTGGCCTGCCGCCTCCGCCTCCAACGTGTCGCGGCGGAGGATATAATCCAGCGCCAGGGCTCCAAAACCAGAGCCCACCCGCGCCAGAAACTCGCGGCGCGCGCTCGGGGCCAGTTTCGTGAACGCACTCATGCGAGCCTTAGAATCGGTAGACAAATTCGTTCGAGTTCATCAGGGCGTGGCACAAATCGGTAAGGGCCGTTCTCCTGGCAACCGCCTCTGGTGAGACGCCCCTTTCGGGATCGGCGATCGCCGCCGCTTCGATCACGCGCGCTTGCGAGTGCATGAAGGCCTCCGCGATCTTCTGCTCCTCGCCAGTGGGAGGCCGCCCAAAGGCCCACATGTAAGCTCGCTCGATCTGATCTCCCAAAGCGGAACTGCTCTCCCGGTGGATTTTTTCCGCGAACGATCCGGCCCACCCATGCGTGAGCTCGCTGTTGAGCAGCGTGAGGGCCTGCACCGGGCTCGTCGTCTGGTTTCGGCGCGCGCAGGGCTCGTGCGTGTCCGGCATGTCGAATGTCTCGAACATCGGGTAACGGGTGTTGCGGCGCACAAACACATAGATGCTCCGCCTGTCGCGATCGGAGGCGTCCGGGCTCAATTTCCAGCCACCGCGGCTCTCCATCCCGGCAGGCAACGCGGGAAACACGCTCGGGCCGCCCATCTTCGAGTTCAGCCTCCCCGACACAAAGAGCATGTTGTCCCGTATGACCTCGCCCTCGAGCCTCTGCCGGGAGTACCTCCAGAGATACCGGTTTTCCGGATCTGTTCGGAACGCGTCAGGCCGGTGCTCCGAGCTTTGCCGATAGGCTCGCGACGTCACCAACAAACGATGCATGGCTTTCAAACTCCACTTTTCGGCGATGAATTTGTTCGCCAGCCAGTCCAGCAGCGCCGGGTGGCTCGGCGATTCCCCTTTCACTCCGAAATCACTCGGAGTAGCAACCAAGCCTCGGCCAAAATGATGATGCCACAACCGATTCACCATCACTCGCGAGGTCAGCGGGTTGGACGGATCAATCAAGAGTTTGGCGAGCGCCGTCCTGCGGCCAGTCGTGCTCCGGCTGGCCTTCGAGGGCGCTTCCGGCGTTCGACGCCCGATCACACTCAGAAAACCTGGGGTGACCTCCGACTCCGGGCTGTCCCAATTTCCCCGCTTCAACAAATGGGTCGCGGGGGCTGTGCCGCTGAGATCACGAATGCCCGTGGCCACAGGAAGGGGACCCGGATGCAGCGCGGCGTATTTTTCAAGCTCCTGGCTCAATGCCTCCCAGCGCTTTTTTTGGTCACCTTTCAGTTTCGCCGCCGCCGCTTTGGAAGGCGCCAAGTACTGGTGCGAGGAAGGATCTATGTAGAGCTTGGCCTTGGCCACCATCTGGCACTCGAAAGGCGTGCGCTCGGACTCCGGCTTCCGCAACGCCACTTGAATCTCCTCTGGATATTTGTCGACGTAATCACTCAGGATTTCAGCACGCTTCGGCGCTTCAAGAGCCTCCATCTCCGCCCGTAAAAACCGGGTCGCTCCCTCCCACTTCCTCAAGCGCTCGTCGTAGCGCGATTTAGCCTCCCCGAAAAGCAGGGGGATGTGGTCGTCCGCCGCCGTGTTCGCAAAGAACGCCTGGAGCCTGAAGTAATCCGCCTGGGGAATGGGATCGAACTTGTGGTCGTGGCAGCGCGCGCACGCAAAGGTCAACCCCGAGAAAACCGATCCCACAGTGTCCGTGATGTCGTTGAGGATTTCCTGGCGGCGCTGCATCAAATTGCGCGCGTTGCTTTCGTCGGGATAATGCCTGTTGAAACCCGTGGCAATCAATGCCTCGGCGTCCTCCGGCCAAATCTCGTCACCCGCGAGTTGCTCGAGGATGAATCGGTCGTAACCCTTGTCTGCGTTCAGGGAGCGCACCACATAATCCCGGTAGCGCCACGCGTTGGGTCGGGTTTCGTCGGCCTTGAAGCCTTCGCTTTCGGCATAGCGCGCCAGATCGAGCCAATGCCTCGCCCATCTCTCGCCATATCGAGGGGAGGCGAGCAGATGGTCCACCACCTTCTCAAAGGCATCCCCGGATTCGTCCGCAAGGAATTCCGCGACTTCCTGAGGGGTCGGCGACATCCCCACGATATCCAAATACACGCGGCGCAAGAGAGTGGCTTTGTCCGCTTCCGGCGAATAACCCAGGCCGCGGGCCTCCAGTTCGCTCAGGACAAAAGCATCCACTGGATGCCGCCCCAAGCTGGGGTTCTTGAGGGAATCCGCCGGGGGCGGGGCCCGCCGCACGGGATGAAACGCCCAATGCAGCCGATCTTTGGTTCCGACGGCTTCAGCCGCTCGGGCATCTGGCACAACCGCCAGCAACCCCAGGGAAAAGGCCGCGACCGTCGCCCAAAATGGTTGTGGCCTGCAATACATTATGATTCAGGATAGTTCGGCAATTTGTATCGGAATGGCGACCCCCTGTAAAGTGGCAAGAAAGTTCGACATTCAAGCCAATGCCAGCTACCCAAGCACCGTGTTCAAGCTCGTTTCACCACACACGCCCAGCGGCGATCAACCCGCGGCCATCGAGAAGCTGCTCGCCG
>SXGS01111125.1_pt1 | contig 32675 bp, 35 predicted proteins | sample 3174681 | NCBI WGS metagenome assembly SXGS01 (sample SAMN11356861, study PRJNA531348) | freshwater metagenome | isolation source: freshwater sample F1-80 | place: China: Fuxian Lake, Yuxi | collected 2017-12-25 | reverse complement strand
TCGTGATGGGTGCGCATGAAGGTGACCGGGTCCCCGCCACAGTAGGCGTGGTGCCCCGTATCCAAGCACATGCTTACAAGTTCCGGATCGGTCATCTCCAGGTAGCGCACGATCTGGTCCTCACGCTCGATGTTGGTCTGGGCGTGCGGATGGAACGCGGCCTTGAGTCCGTACCTGTCCGCCACGTACGCACCGATCCGGTTCGAGTTGTCGGCCAGCGTGGCCCATTCAGCTTCGGATAGCTCGGAATTCGCGATCTGCTCGCCGGTGAAGATATCGGTGTACATGCTTTCGATCAGGACGCAGAACTCGGCACCGAGGGCCTGAAGTAGCGGCGCAGCACTGTCGATCTCGGCCTTGCGCTGCTCATATGCATCTGGTGCGTGCAGGTTGCCGAAGATGAAGCCTCCGCTAAGACGGAACGCGTAGGCGTCGAGCAGTGAACGCAGCTCCTCCGGGTTGGTCGGCAGGTAGCCGTACGGACCCAACTCGATGGTGCGGTACCCGGCACGGCTGGCCTCGTCAAGGAACTGTTCGAAAGGCGGCTGTTGCGGATCGCTCGGGAACCAGACCCCCCAGGAGTCAGGTCCGATGCCGAGTTCGAACTTCATCGAGGCCCTTTCCAAAACCAAAAAGACTTGCCAAGAGGTACCAGAAGTCTACCAGCGTCACTACACTGCCGACCGTGATAAAGCCTAACCACGCGCAATTCAAAACCAATCTGCGCGCCGGTGAATTCCTCCTCGGGACGTGGGTGACCAGTAGCGACCCGATGATGATCGAGGTAGTCGCATCCGCAGGTTTCGATTTCCTCATCCTGGATGCCGAGCACGGCCCCATCACCGCCTTGACGGCCTTGACCACGCAGTTAGTAGCGGACCGCACGCAGATACCCATGCTGGTTCGTATCCCCACCATCGACCCGGTGCCCATCATGTCCGCGCTGGACTTCGGTGCCGTGGGAATCCTGGTACCGCGGGTGACGTGCGCGGCCGACGCCGATCGAGCTGTCCGTCTGGCCTACTACCCCCCGATTGGGTCCCGCGGATTCGGCCCACGCCGCGTCTCGAATTACCTTCGCGAAGTCGACAGTTACGTGCAGCGCGCAGCGGACTGCACGACGGTCATCATCCAGATTGAGACCCAAGGAGCCCTCACCGAACTTGACGCGATACTGGCACTAGAACAAGTTGACGGCATCCTCGTCGGACGCAATGACCTGGCCGTCGAACTCGGACTTCCCCGTGACCCGAGCAATCCCGATCTAGTCTCGATCACCACGGACGTGCTGCAGCGCGCTAGAGCGGCCGGCAAGGCTGCCGGTGTCGCGAGTTCGGCACTCCCGGCAGCAACTAGAGCAGCCCGTGAGTTGGGTGCCTCCATGGTCGCCGCGGGTGTCGATGTGGAGTTCTTGGCACGCGCGGTCGATGGGTTCTTGCGCGACATTCACACGGAAAACACCTAGATATGGAGAGTCACATGAAATTGTGGAATATCGGCGGCAAGGTCCCCGACCTCGATGCCGAGGAGGTGTTTCTTCGAGCCATGGGAGCGGACGTATCCGGGCGCCAGCCGGTGTTCGTTAATGGGCAAGAAGGCGAGTTGCTCTTCACCCAGGTCGGCGACACTCGCGTGCTCATCTTCGAGGAGGTCAACTACGAGCGCGAACTGGATCACCCTTTGAAGAACGGGTGGACACATATCGTCTTTGAGGTGGATGACTTCGACGCGGCATTCGATCGGCTGCGCGACGCTGGCGGCAAGGTCATCCAGGGTCCTGCGGTCGTGGACGCCACCTTCTCCCGTCGCAAAATCGCCTTCTTCGAATCCCCGGGTGGATGCATCTATGAAGTCTTCAGCGAACTCCCGCGGGACTAGATCACCGATGTGCACTCCACCGGGGAATTTTGCCTACTCATACAACATGGTGACGTACGGTAATGAGGATCCGCGCAGTGGCCTAGAGCGCATCGCGCGGGCCGGATACGAACGCGTGGAACTGTCGGGTGATCCGGTAGGAATGAGCGGGGAGGAACTTCGACAGGCGGCCGCAAACTGCGGCCTCGAAGTTAGTTCCATCTCCTCCCTTCTAGGTCCAGGTCGCGACCTATGTCACGTCGATTCGGCGATCCGGCGCGCAGCCCACGAATACCTGCTTGGCCTGATCGAGATGGCTGCGATCGTGGGCTCCCCGATCGTCAACGTCCACCCCAGTTCAGTGAATAGAACCGAAATCCTCACCAGCCCCGAGCAGGAGTGGGAGTGGTCGGTTCAAGGGTTACGGGACCTCGCGGTGCAGGCCGATGGAACGTGTCGATTAGCGGTGGAGCCATGGAACAGGTACGAAACCCACCTGATCAATACTTTGGACCAGGCGGTCGAACTGGTCGTGGCGGTCGACCATTCGGCCGTCTGCGTTATGGGTGACGCCTTCCACATGGAGATCGAGGAAAGTGACCCGATCGGCGCTCTGCGTCGGGCCGCACCCCACCTGGGACACCTGCACTTGGCAGACAACACCCGCGCCGCACCCGGGACCGGGACGGTGGACTTTGTGCCGTACCTCCGCACCCTCATTGAGATCGGCTACCGGGGCACCGTCACATTCGAGTTGTTTCCCGCCAAGGCGCGCCCACTTGAGTCCGTGATCAACGGTGACGCACCGGAGTTCTTCGACGAGTACACCACGGCCTCCCTTGTGCATTTACGCTCCGTCGAGCGTCGGGTGCGCGCACAAATGACCCGCGAAACGAACTAAGAAACGAGGAAAAAATTATGCAGGCGGTTACATCCAAATCATTTTGGTCCTGGCGCAGCGAGGATCTAAGACGCCACCTTTACGACTTGGAAATCAACGGCTATGAAGGGGCAACCGAGCGTGCCGGTCGAAATGATGTGTTCACCCGCGCATTTGATCTCCTCACTCCAGTCGCGATCGAGGTTCTCGAGGACTTCAACACCCAAGTGCTAAAGGGCACCGGTGAGATCAGCACGCAGCCGCTTCACCCCCGTGAGGCGCTGGGACTGTACGGAACCTGGGAGTGTTCTTGGCCGGAACAGCGCGAGGCGCGCAGTCGATTCGATGGGACGCTCATTCCCCCACTACAACTACAAGCCTTCTTTCCCGGCGATTTCACACATGGGCACCTCATGATCGGCCGCCCGTTTTATGAGGACCAACCGGTCTCCTGCTGGCTCATGCAGGTGGTCGATGAGGACGATGCGCGCAGGCAGCGCCATGCGTTGGAATCGATGTGTGAGACGCAGGTGCACGAGATGATCTTCACCGCGAATTGGCGAATCATCCCCGCATGCTGAGAACTCGGGGGACCCGGTGACAGCGATCACATTCGATGAGGCATTCTTCTCTGACGCGCACATCCGGGAACCCATGGAGCCGCTGAGAGAGTTGAGGGCCCGCGGATCCGTCCACTACAGCGATCACCTTCAGGCCTGGGTCACCCTCGGATGGGAGGACTCCCGGACCGTCCTCAAGAGCAGGGCCATCGGTCAAGGTGATCGGCTGCGGGGATACGTGCTCAATCTGCCCGCCGCCGACCGGGAGCGACTTCACCCGGTTTCGAACTACATGGACCGGGCAATCTCCTCCCTCGATCCCCCGGAACACACGGCCGAACGTGCGGCTGCAGCACAGGTGCTCGACGCGGGTCTCGGTCGCCGGATCGAGCCGGACCTCCGGGCGGCTCTGGCTACGCGCCTCGATGAGCTGAGCTCGCGCACGTCATTCGATGGCATTGAGGACTTCGCGCTTCCCATCACCGTGACCATGATCAGTTCGATCCTGGGCGTGCGCTACGAGGACCGCGAGCATTTCGTGGGCTGGGTGGAGCGGATCTTCTCCTACATCGGAAGCCCGATGAACGATCCCGCATGGGCGGAGGACTGCAAGGACGCCTACCGCAGCCTTGGTGGGTACGTCAGTCACCTCTTCGACGAGGCACGGGCCATTGCCGACCCGGAGCCGCGGACTCTCATTGGGCTCTTCGTCGTACCTGGATCCCCGCACGCGCTGACAGAGCGCGACTTGATGGGCATGACGGTCGGCATGGTGCAGGGCGGATTCGAGACCACCACCACCTTGATCTCGAACACCATCGCGATGCTGCTCCAGGATCGCGCACAGCTCGATCGCATCAAGGCAGATCCCGAACTGATGCCGAAGGCCATCGAGGAGGTCCTTCGCCTCGCGCCGTCGTTGAAGCTCGGAGCACGGCAGGCGACCGAAGATGTCGAGCTCAGCGACGGGACCGTGCGTGCGGGCGAGACCGTGGTGCCGGTGCTGATCTCCGCCAATCGAGATCCCAAGGTCTTCGCCGAGCCCGACACGTTCGATGTGTCACGTCACCCCAATCCCCACCTGGCCTTCGGATTCGGGACGCACTTCTGCCTCGGCGGACCACTCGCTCGAATGCAGGCACGCATGGCTGTCGAGGAGTTGTTCGCCCGATTCCCCAACATGACGTTGGCGACCGATGAACTGTCCTGGCGACCGAGTGCGCTCCTGCGCCGGCGCGAGTCGGTGCCCGTGCTGACCTACGGTCAGACCTGAGGCTCGCCCGTTCCCTGCACGAACCCGAGCGGATCCTCGAGGTCTTCCGTGGAAGGCAACAGGTCCGGGTGACCCCACCGGGCATCCCGAGCCTCGACACCCTTCATCGAGCGCATTGCGGCAAAGACGGTGGCCGCCTCGCGCATCGCGCGGGGTCGCAGTTGCATGCCCACGAGCGTTGCGAACGTCTTCTCCGAGGGTCCCCCTACCGCGCGCCTGCGTTGGATCGCCTCGCGCAGGCTGGGCGATGAAGGAAGCCGGTCGGCAACCGCCTGGGTGACCACGTCGTCGACCCATCCCTCGACCAGGGCGAGCAAGGTCTCCAGCCGTGCGATTGCTGCTCGCTGCTCGTCCGTGGGCTCGGGCTCGACCACCGCCGCGTCGACCGCCCGGGCGACGAGAGACTCCATCGCCGCGAGGTCGACAGCGGCGAGGAAGTCGCCGTCGATGTCGTCGGCGATCTCACTGATGTCGACGTAGGGGTCATCGGTGACCATCACGGCGGGGGTCTCGTGGTCGGGCTGGCCGATGCGGGCGAATACCATGAGGGCTACTTGTGGGGTTTGGTCAGAGGCGGTGCAGGAAACAGACCGTGGGCGATGGCCAGGTGCCCCAGGACGTGGACGTACGTACGGCCGGTGGCGCGGGTCATACCGATCTCGCAGGTGCGGTGTGCACCAAGAACTACATTGTGTACTGCGATGTAGACCTGTCGAGCCTGACCACACCCCAACTCGACGAGATCGTTGACCTCCTTCGGATGTACGACTTTTTCTACGCTGGGCTCGTGGTCTACGGCCGCGCTGGCCACGATCACCTACGCATGCAGGCGGTCCTCGCTCCCCTTGACACCATAGAAGTCACCGATTTAGTGCTCGACTCAGACTTTGCCCGGGAGGTTCGACAGTTCGTTCTTAGCGACCACGATCAATTTTCACACCTGCTGTAACTGCGGCCTTTGCGCCATAGAATCCCGGCGAAGTGGGCTGCCCCGCGAACTAGCGCTCGAGTCGTCAGCGATTTTATCCCCCGATTCACGTTCGGGTGCTAGCCTCGCGGCCATGGCGCGTCGTTCATGGGGTCAAAGTCGTCTCCTCACCACCAAGTCTTGGGCGGTGATCAAGGAGAACCGCTACCTTCTCGCCTTTCCCGTCATCGGTTTCTTTGCGAGCCTAATTCCTTTGGCGATTTTCTGGATACCCGCTGGCTTGCTCTGGCTCGACGATCAGACGGCAGCGGGCATAGTCCTCGCCATACTCGGCATCTTCGCGAACCAGATCGTGCTGTCGATCGCCAGCGGTGGTCTGGTCGCCGCCGCCGACACCGAACTCTCCGGTGGTGACTCCTCGATCGGGCACGGGGTCGCACGTTCCCTTGCCCGCCTGCTCCCGCTGATCGGGTGGGCCCTGATCTCCACCGTGGTCAACATCATCGTGGGCTTCATCCGAGGAAACAACCAAAATGGCGCCGTCGATGCACTGCGCAATATCGCGGCAGCGGGCGTTCTCGCCATGTGGTCGCTTATCACCTTCTTCGTGGTGCCCTTCATCATGCTTGATGGTCAGGGCCCCATCGGTGCAATCAAGAAGTCCTTCGCCCTTTTCAAGGAGAAATGGGGTGTGCAGATCTTTGGCGGTGTCCGCATCGGCGGCGTGGTCGGCCTCGTCACCATCCTTCCAGGCACCCTGCTGGTCGTCCTAGGATTCTTCGCAGCAACCGTGGGCAATGACGCCCTGCTCGCGGGCGGGATTTTCCTCATCGTGCTCGGAATCTTGCTGTTCATGGTCGGCGCGCTATTGCTCTCCACCATGCGCGGAATCTTCTCGGTCGTGCTCTTCCGCTTCGCCAAGGACGGAGTGATCGAAGGTGGCTTCACCGAGCAGGAGCTAGCCGAAGCGGTTCGCACGTCTCGCTAAGTTACCATACGGCCCTGGGCTGGGTGAGGCACAACTCCCGTCCGCAGTTTGCAGCTGAAGAGAGGAATCTGAATATGGCAACTTCGACCAAAGCATTTGTCGTCGCCCTAATCAGCGCGATTGTCTGCCCACTTTTACTTTTTGCTACAGTTGTCGCCGTCATGCTGGCCGACATGATCACGTATGAACCGAATAACCCGCTGATCATCAAGATCGCTTCGGTCGTCGCCGTGATCTTGATTTGCGCCGTTGCCGTTGCACTGCCCGTCACGGCCTTCGTCATGGGAAACAGGGCACGCAATTTCATCCGCTTGAGTGACACCCCCATCGCTGGTGCATCAAAGGCACTAGCTGCTCAAGTGATCGCAGGTGTTGTTTTTGCAGGCGTAGTGATCGTGCAGATCTTTGTGATTCTCTGGGCCGCTGGGGTGTGCAGTCTGGACGGCTGTTAGCGAGAAGCACAAGGGGATCGATAAAGTGCCGAGTCATTGGAGCCCCTTCCACCCCCCGGAGAGATCAGAAATGACCCGTCAGCGCGCCCTCGTAATCCCCTCGGTCACCATCACGGCAGTGATCGCACTCGGGCTGGGGCTACTGCCTGCCAGCTCCGCTGCGGCGCCCATGGTCGATGCGGTGTTCACCCCAAAGCTGACTTACGTCACCTGCCCGGTCGATGAGGACCTGCCACCGCGGACCAAGTGCGCGAAGCTCACCGTCCCACTGGACTGGCAGACTCCAAACGATGGGCGCACGATCCAGATTGCAATGAGGGTCACCACGCCTTCGCGCGACGCGGGAAGGCTCGGACTGACGTGGAACCCCGGTGGCCCCGGTGGCTCAGCGGTCGACATGCACGAGTGGGTCTACTCCCTCCTGCCCGACTCCATCCGCGACCGCTTCGACGTGATCTCCTGGGATCCGCGTGGCGTGGCAAAAAGTGAACCCAATCTAAAAGAGTGCGTCCCGGTGAGCGTGGAGCCACCGGCTGCGGGCCCTGTTGACTGGGATGCCTACTGGGAAAAGGCCGCAATCCTCGAGGGTGCGGCGTCCGCGGCCTGCTTCGCAGCCAACCCCAATGCGGCTCCCTACCTTGGCACCTGGCAGGTGGTGCGCGACATGGATGCCATGCGCGCTGCCCTGGGCTACCCCCGCTGGAACTACTGGGGCGTCAGCTACGGCACCCGCCTCGGCAACGCCTATGCACGCACATTCCCTGACAAGGTACGCGCCCTGATCGAAGACGCCAGCTTTATGGCTAACGAAAGCATCGCGCGATTTGGCGCAACCACGCCGGCCGGCAATTACGCCGCCGTGCAGGTCTATAGCTCGCTGGTTGGCAAGGGGCAGGCCTACAAGATTCGAGCCATCGATGCATACCTCGATGGTTCCGTGATAGAGCTCAGTGACGGGGTGGCCCTCACTCGCTGGAATTTCCTTGGAACACTCAATAGCCTCGCGCGAAATCAGTCCCAATACCCAGTTATGCGAGATCTTGTAAACAACCTGTATGACTATGTAACGAAATCCGAGCGGCCGAATAACGGGGGTCAGGCGGCGGACCTTGACCTTGACCTTGACCTTGACGATTTCGATCCGGACCCCGACGACGAAGTTGTTATTCCGGACCCCGACAGCGACAGTTTCATCATCAAGTTCGTGACGTGCGCGGACATGGCGGATCGCCCCACGACGGCAGACCTGGCAAGGATGTCGAGGGACGCTGAGCAGAACTACGGCACCTCCTACGGCCATATCGGTCGCGCGTCCATGTGCCTAGGTCTCCCCTCCGGTTATTCCCCGCCATCCCCGCCCGCCGACACCACGATCGCCCTGCCTAATGCGCCGCTCTTCTTGCTGGCCTCCGGGGATGCTGCGACACCGTGGATCTGGGGACGTAGCCTGGCCAACACCTTCGCGAAGTCGCGCACGATGACCTTTGACAGCACGACGCACGGGATCCTTGTCGGGCCCTCTGCCTGCATGAACGACGTCGTTGAGAAGTACCTATTGACGCTGCGACTGCCACGCACCGATGTCTTCTGCCCCTACGTGCCCAGCAAGCCTGCCGCGTAGGTCAAAGGGCCCTCGCAGGGTAATCCGCCGGACGAGGCCTGGATGAACTTGCGCCTTGAGAGTAGAAGTGACCTGCGTACATGCTTTCACCCGCTGCGCGAACTGAGCCGCAAACGATCAGAGTGGAAGCAGGTATTCGCCGATTCGTGGTGCTGACTCAACACTGTTGGGCCTCAACCAACGAAGAACTATTGTGAACAAAAGGGTTTCCGCCAGGCCGTCAGACCAAGACCACTTCCCCGGGGTAGGCGGCAAGTTGGCTGTCGGCGGTGAACAATTGCAGACGCTCAACTCCTGCTTGGGCCAAGAGCATCCGGTCGAATGGATCATTATGAAGTGGCGGCAGTGCGGCGACGGCCAGAGCATGCTCACCGCGGATAGCCAATTCACCATAACCATTGAATAGCAGACCACGTCGGAGCTTGGCAGCGTCCACATTGAAATCCTGGCGCCCCAGGCCAGACTTAATCACGACCTCCCAAATGCTCGCCGCACTGAAAACGAGTTCGGTCTCGGGGTCTTCGATCACCGCCCGCGCCCGGTCCGGCAACCGGCCCGGCAGGCCGGCGGCCCAGAGCACCAAGTGCGTATCAAGTAGCACCCTCACCCCTTGTCACCAAAGAGGCTGGTGATCTCAGCCGCTCCCATAGTGTCGAAATCCGCGGGCACCTGAACTTGGCCGGCGAGGAAGCCGATGCGCTGCTGCGCATCCGTTTCAGGGGTATCAATTGCCACGACCTTGACCAGTGGCTTGCCCGCCTTCGCGATGATGAATGGCTCACCATTTAAGGCCTGCGCGACGAGGCTGGAGAGGTGGGTCTTGGCCTCGTGCATATTCACGGATTTCATCCCAGGAGGATAGCAGGAAAGACTTAGTTTAATGGACTTAGTCCAATAATTACGCTGTCGGTATCAGTTCAAAGGCTCAACGAATCCTCAGCGCGATGGCAGGCAATTTCGCGGCCCGCGACCTCTCGCAATACCGGAGTTTGGGAGCGACACATCTTAACGGCCAATGGGCACCTATCGGCATAGGAGCACCCTTGTCCAGCTGGCTGGAGTAACGAGCTGGTCTGCGGTGGGCCATCGGTGAGCCTGCTGGTCGACGGCGGCCGACCCACCCCGAGTTCAGGTACAGCTGCCCGTAACGCCCGTGTGTAAGGGTGCAGTGGCGTGGTGAGCAGGTCTCGGGTGCGCCCTCGTTCTACCACCGCCCCCTGGTAAAGCACCACGCAACTTTCACTTAGCCGGTCAATTACCGCGAGGTTGTGCGAAATGAGGATGTACCCGAGGGACCTATGCTCACGAAGTCGCTCGATCAATTGCAGCACCCGCTCCTGAACCGTTACGTCAAGTGCGCTGGTCGGCTCATCGAGGACCAATAACTTCGGCTCCAATGCCAGTGCTCGCGCGATCACCACGCGCTGCCGCTCGCCCCCCGACAACTCGTGCGGGTAACGAGCCAGCAGGTCACTCCCGAGCCCAACTTCAGCCAACAGTGCGGCAACGCGATCCCGGCGCTCACCCCGTGCCACCGTCCGATGAATAGCCAATGGTTCAGCGATGGCCGACTGCACTGACATTCGCGGGTCGAGGGCGCCATCACCGTCCTGAAACACGAGTTGAACTTCGCGGCGGTAAGCGGAAAGCTCCACGCGCGTCATCGTGAGAACATCGCAACCACGGTAAGTGATACTGCCATCCAGCGCAGGGTGCAAGCGCAGCACCGCTCTCCCGATAGTCGTCTTACCTGACCCTGATTCGCCGATCACCCCTAGCCCGTACGGACCTTCCAAGACCTGCAGGTCGACACCGTGCACAACTTCGGTCTTACCGAAGCCCAGGCGCAGGCCGCGCACCGTCAGGAGGTCGCTCATCTGCTCCGGCCTCCGATAACGGGAATTGCCGCCAGCAACATGCGGGTGTACTCCTGGGTCGGCTGATTGAAGATGGACTCCGCGCTCCCTTGTTCCACTACCGCGCCATCGCGCATCACCATTACTGCGTCTGCCAATTCACCGATGACCGATAGATCATGTGAGATAAAGATGATCGCGGTGCCATGACGGTTCCGCAGGTTGCGCAGCACGTCGATCACCTCTGCTTGCACCGTTACATCGAGGGCACTTGTCGGTTCATCTGCAATCAGCACTTTGACGCGGAGAGCAGCTACGAGCGCAATTGCGAAACGCTGCGCCTGCCCACCGGAGATTTCATGGGGATAGCGGTCGAGGATTTCCGCATCAAGTACTACCTCGGCCAGCGCCTGCACCATGCGTGGGCCACGCTCTTCCTTGTCCATCCCATGAAGACGCAGAGTTCGACTGAAGAGTGCGCCCAGCTTCATAGTGGGGTTCAGTGCAGCCCGCGGGCTTTGCAGGATCATTGCGATGTCACGGCCACGCACAAGGCGCCACTGCCTTGGTGAGAGTGTCAACAACTCCCGACCATCAAGCACCATGCTGCCGCTCACGACACCGTTGGCATAACGAGTAAGCCCCATCAGCGCTAACGCCGTTTGTGACTTCCCCGATCCGCTCTCGCCAGCGATACCTAGAACCTGACCGGGCTCAAGATCAAGGGTCGGGACGCTAGCCACCACTTGATCACGATAGGAAATCCGCAGATCACGCACTTCGAGCATCATGACCGGCCTCGCTTTGGATCGAATACGTTTTGCAATCCGTCGCCGATGAAGTTGAAGGCCACCGCCGTGACCAAGATCGCCAGTCCAGGAAACGTTATTACCCACCACGCTGTCGTAGCCAGCGGCTGGCCTTGGGCCACCATCAGACCCCACTCGGGGATGGGATCCTGCGCCCCTAAGCCTAGATAAGAAAGGGTGGCCGCGGTCAGAATAATCCCGGCTGCGTCAAGTGACATCTGGACGAAGACTGCGGTCGACGCATTAGGCAGCAAGTGCCGAATCAACAATCGGGCCCGTCCCGCGCCAAGCACAATTGCCGCATCTGCGTAACCCTGACGTCGGATTGATGCCGCCTGACCACGGGCCAACCGGGCGTACCACGGCCACCAGGTAAAGGCGATCGCCAATGCGGCATTCACCGCACTCGCGCTGAGCATCGCCGCTAGGGCAACAGCGAGTAGCAGAGCTGGGAAGGCGAGGAAGACATCTGTTACGCGCATCAGAACAGCATCGAGCCAGCCGCCGAAGAACCCGGCAGCAAGACCGATGGACAAGCCGATCACCGCGGAGATAAGAAGTACGCCGACGACAATCGCGATCGACACGCGGCCACCAAACAGGACTCTGGTGAAGATGTCTCGCCCGACCGCGTCGGTACCAAACCAATGCGCAAAACTCGGTGCCTCAAGCACCAAATCAGGATGTATGACCGCGCCCGCATCCGCTGGGTACGGGGTGATCCAAGGTGCTAGCAAGCTCGCGAGAATGACTAGTGCGGCGAGCACCATCCCAATATTGAGCAGCGGAAACCGCCGAGCTACCCGCCAACCGGGCCAGGCTGCAGGCCGACGTCGGCGCGGTTCTCCCTGGAGATCTGGGGTGGGGGCCGGCATCATTTCGGAGTTCAGCAGGTCTTTCATTAGCGCACCCGCGGATCGATAACGGCCTGCACTAGGTCGACAACCAAATTCAGCAAGACATAGATGAGAGCCACCACGAGGGTCACGCCCAAGATCGCCGGGACATCCAGGCTCTGGATTGACTTCACCGCATAGTTTCCAAGACCCGGCCAATTAAAGATGGACTCAACAATGAAAGAGTTCGTCAGTGCATAGGCGAAGACAAGGGCGAGCAGCGCGATAATCGGATTGAGTGAGGGCCTTAGGGCGAAGCGCGCGAATACCGAACGCTCCGGGAAGCCGAGTGCACGCACCATTCGCACATGCTCCTCGCCCAGATTCTCCAATAAGGTGCCGCGCGTGACCATGGCAACCGCCCCGATCGGGTACGCCGCGATGGCAATCACCGGGAGGATCAAATGGGCAAGTGTGCTTCGAAAGACCACCCAGTTGCCGGTGAGAAGTGCATCCACCACCGGCACCCCGATGACGGTGTAAAGCGGACTGGTCGCGTCAAGCCGGGTGTCATACTCCCCCGCCACCGGCACCCAGCCAAGTCGGGAGAAGAAGACGATCTGCAGCAAAATCGCCAGCCAGAACACGGGCATCGACACCATGAGGATTGAAATAACCTTCGCGATGAAATCGCCCAGACGCCCCCGCGAGTGGGCCGCCATCGCACCAAGTGGGATGCCGATAGTTGCTGCTAAAAGTAAGGCGATTGTGACCAGAACCAGCGTCGTTGGAAACACCCGGAAAAGGTCTTCAACTACCGGCGCCTTGGTATGGAGAGAGATCCCCAAGTCGCCATGAATTACGCCACTGAGGTAAGTAGCGAACTGCTCCCAAAGTGAGCCGTCTAGTCCGAACCTTTCGCGTACGGCAGCAAGTTGCTCGGCGGTGGCCCGTGGTCCGGCGTACGCAACCGCTGGGTCACCGGGTATGAGCCGCGCAATTAGGAAGGTGAGAACTACTACCCCCACCACCACTCCGAGTGCCTGCACCACCCGAGAGGCGAGGTATCTAGCCAAAACTACTCGCGTCTATTCGGTCGGTGTCAGGCCATGGACGAATACCACGCTTGCGTATGCCGGATTGTTCACATAACCGGTCATGCTGGCAGCAAAGGCCACTTGGGAGTTGATTACGCCCAGCACCGGGGAAACTGCTTGATCTGCGATCGTCTGCTGCAGTCCGACATATTGCGTCTGCGCCAACTCGCGGTCAGTCGCTGTCACGGCCGGCAACCCGTCGATGACCTCGTCAACCGCAGGGTCATCCCAATAGGCGAGGTTGAAATACGGCGGTTCAGCTGAATGGTAAAGATTGATGAACCACGAGTACGGGTCCGCATAATCGGGGTACCAATAAAAGAGGAAGATGTCTTGACGTTTAGCCGCATCTTTGCTCTTCCCGCGATCCCATTGGGTTTCCCATGCAAGGGCTTGTGACTCCAGGTTGATGCCGACCGCGGCTAAGTTCGCCTTCAGCACCTTCGCAATTGTTTCCTCTTCCGGGTCCCCGGCGGCATAGGTCATCGACAAGGTCAGCGGTTGATCGGGGCTATAACCAGCTTCAGCTAGCAGCGCCGTGGCCCCTGCGACATCGGTTGTTTGTGAAACCGCGCTTGTGTATCCGAGGAGGCCTTCAGGGATGACTCCGGTCGCCTTTGTCATGCTGCCCTGCAAGATCGTCACGATTGCGTCGTAGTCGATCGCCTTGGCGACCGCCTGCCGCAGCTTGGGATCAACTAGCGGACCGGATGCGGTATTTAGCATCGCCAAGAGGTTCTGGAAGGTAGAAGACCGCTGGGTCACTATCCCCGGTTGCCCCTCGAGTGAAGTGAAGATCGTCGAAGAAATGTGCGGAATGAATGTGCCCTCACCACCTTGCAGGAGTTGAACGGCGGTTGTCAGCTCGGGAACCACCTTGAAGACAATGGAGGTGTAGTGATCCCCCTCCCAGCCACCCCAATAGGTTTCATTCGCCTTGAGGGTGAGCTCGTTCTCGGTGCCCTTTGCCCACGAATCAATTACATAAGGCCCGGTACCTGCCGCATTGCCCTCGGCAAACCACTCGGCTAGGTCACCGGGGCTGGCGTTGGTGTCATAAATGTAGGCCCCAAAGGCCGAGGACGCGATGAGATCAAGTGCTGCCGCGTACTTCAGTTTGAACTCAAGTGTTGTCGCATCCTTCGCGGTGATGGTTTCCACCGGATCCCAAATATACGAGGCGCCGCCCGCCAATTTGATGGTTCGCTCGAGGGCCGCTTTAGCAGCATTGGCATCTGCCGGGTTGCCGTTGGAGAACGTGACACCATCTCGCAACTTGAAAGTCCAGGTGAGACCGTCGGCTGAAGTTTCCCATGAGGTTGCCAACAATGGCTCGGTGCTACCGGTCTCTGCATTAGTTCGCGTTAACTGCTCATAGATGTTGTTCATGGCGATCACCTCATTGGAATAACTGGTCGCCGGATCCCACTCGGTCACCACGTCGAGGTTATTGAGGTAGGTGAAGGTTGCTTTGATCGCAGTAGCTGGCGCGGGTGCAGGCGTGGGTGCGCCACTGGCGGCCCCGTCTGCGGAGGCGGTGGCGGGGGTAGGTTGGCTCGTAGGCGCCGTGCCAGCGCACGCACCAAGCAGTAGTGACAGCCCGAACGCGGCTCCTACGCGGACAGCAACTCTCATCTGGGTCTCCTTAGCATCTTTCTTACACTCTACCGAGCGGCCCGACCGCCTTTACACTTAATCGCGCGACAGGTTCGGTCAGATAAGACAGCGGAATCTCGTCAATTTCGACGACCTCTAGGTGTTCGGGATCTGCGCCGGCCAAAATTGCCCGTTCCTTGGCCTGCTCGCAGGCTGCGGCGATGGCAGCGTCACGGCCACCAGCCATGGAGACCACTTCCTCCCAGCGACCACTTACCTGAGCGATGGCGGCCCCGATGGCATTGGCAACGTCGTAGTTCTCTGGACGAAGAACTTTGTCCACCCCCGGCAGGGTGTCCGGTATCAGCACTGATCCACCGCCGACCACGATCAAGTTGATACCAGCCCGGCCAACTTTCATTCGGTCGACACCATCGGCCACGGAAGCATCTGATTCGTTGATAGCCCGGGTCAATAGATCCGCTAGCCCCGAAGGTGGCAGCACATCACCGATCTTCGCCCGTCCGGCGTGTACCGCTGCATCGCTCAGCGTGGTGGTGGAGCCACCGAAGACGAGAGCCTCCTGCGGTAGTCGAAATCCGACGCTGTCCGGTCCGAGTGTGAGGGCTCCTTCATGTTCCCGCACTCGGGTGCCGCCTCCTAGGGGAATGGACAACACATCGGGCATCCGAAAGTTGGTGCTCACCCCGCCGATCTCAACTGCCACCGCGGATTCACGCGGAAACCCGTTGACGAGCATCCCAAAATCTGTCGAGGTGCCGCCTACATCGGCGACCACGGCGTCGGTTAGCCCAGTTAGAAATGCCGCACCACGGATCGAGTTAGCCGGGCCCGATCCGATGGTCAGGATGGGAAAACGCACGGCGTATTCAAGGGCCATCAACGTGCCATCATTTTGCGCAAAAAGTACTGACGCGGTTATTCCGTGCTCCTCGAGTGCTTGGGTAAGTGCGGCCGCCACGGTGCGGGCCACCCCCGTTAGCGCCGCGTTCAAAATGGTGGCATTCTCCCGCGGCAAAAGACCGAGGGAGCCGATTTCATGACTTAGTGAGATCGGAATATCTTCACCTAATACCTCACGAGCAATCGCTGCCGCGGCAATCTCATGGGCGTTGGAAATCGGCGAGAAAACCGCAGATATCGCGACGGCATCAACCTGTCCAGCTGCTGACTCGAAGAATTCGGTGGTGGCCGCGAAATCGAATGGCACAACCTCCCTGCCCGTGTATTCGAAGCCGCCACCTACGACCTGACTTATGCCCCCAACTGCAGCTACCAGATCCTCCGGCCACCCGTACATAGGTCGCACCGCAGTTGAGGATGGCGCACCTACTCGCAGCACCGCCACCCGTTGGAGTCGTTGACGCTCGAGCACCGCATTAGTCGCATGGGTCGTACCAAGCATCACATGTGATAGTCGAGATACGTTAATTGAGCCCACGTTGGCGACAGCATCGATCGCATTCTTGATGCCCGTGGTGACATCCGCCGTCGTCGATTGCTTCGTCTTCGCAATGACCTTGTTATCTCGGTCAAGGACAACTGCGTCCGTGTTGGTTCCACCGACATCTATCCCTAGGCGGAGATCAAATCCTGGTGCCATGAAGCACCTCCACCGGGACGTAATCGAAGTCGTACCCGAAGGCCCGCGGCCCAGCAATATGTAGGCCGCGCTCGCTCCGCCAAATTGGATTACAGGCAAAGGCGATGACGCAGACCCGCTGCCCATAGCGCACTAGTTCGGTAGCGATCGCACCTGCGGTTTGACTGTCGACGACGGTGATTAGGTCGGGAACACTCGCCAGAATCCGATCATCCTCGATCAGGACGAGGTTTTCGTTCTGAACCTCGATCCGCACGAGTCGCCCAGCATCGCGGCCGTAGCCTTCAATGGCAACGGATCCGCGAACGAAGCCACCGGCGGTTCGGCGCAGCACATCAACAACCTTGCCCTCAATGAGATTAACTCCCGCTACCGCCTCCAAGAGCCCGGCAATCGGCTCAACGGCATCAAGGACGGCGCGACCTATCCGAAGGGCAAGGGTGACACTGCCTTCCACGATGGCGCCCCGCGCCGTGGCTACCGTCATCACGTAGTCAGCCATTGCGGCACTTCCGCCGAAAACGTCGGAAATGGATCGCGCGATGAGTTCGGCCCAGACTCCATCCTTTGCTCGGATGCTGACGACATTTTCGCGTTCATCTGCCATCACGATTAGTTGGGGCGGGAGTCCAGCCACATTCATCGACACCATGTCCACCTGTGGAAAGGCGCGACCCATGCCATCTGCGTCAAGGAGCGGCAGCCCGGTCTTCGCAGCCCAGGCGACGGGAAGCAGGCCATTGCCGCCGCCAATTTCACCGACCATCAGTGCCACCACCGACTGGCCGGTGATCTCTTCAACCGCCGTGCGAAGAATGTCGATCTCATTTCCAGAGGAGAGTTTCTCAATCGACACGGACGGTGCCCCGATCATGCCCACAGGCATGATCAGGCCGTCTTCGGGAAGGTCGTCAAGAGTGACGAGGTTGACGGGGCCGTGGTCATCTAGGGCTTGCCGGGCGATCAAGGTGCTGGTGTCGACCTCGCCGCCGCCGCCGGTGCCGAGCACCGCGCAGCCACGGGAGAGTGCGGTGAGGTGTTCGACGCCGATTCGCATGGCGCCGACTATAGGGCAGCCCGCTGCCGACCGCTCCAATTCCACAACGTTCGCAAGCATGGGCAAAATATGCGACCGGGGCTCGATACACAAATATTCGCGTTGCTGTACTTTGAGCGCTCCCAACTATTTAGGAGCAGATCGTGGCCGAAGTTGTTGAATTCACCCTGAACGTCAAGCCAGGGCATTACACAGACGTACTTGACCTCTACTCAGAGTTCGCCCATACGTACATGGAACTAAACCCAGCACTAATTAGCGTTCTAGTCGTTGGCGATGAAGGTGCCGGGGTGGTTCGCGGCATCGGGGTTTACGGCGATCACGACGAAGCCGCCGCCGTCAACAGCGATGTCTTCTTCGGCGCCTTTATGGATGCGATCGAGCCGCTGATTGAGGGCGCGCCCAGCCGTGTCCTGCTCGATCTGGTGCACGCTTGGACCAAGTAGACCTGTTTTTGGGCGGATGCTTGGGAATACCGAGCATCCGCCGGTGCTCATTTCCTACCCGCTCTAGCCCGCGTTGTAGTTAGTCCGGATGGGGTCGATCTGATTCTCGCTGTCCTCTTGATAGCACTCGTCGTAAGTCTTCGCCTTCTTGCCAAGGTCAGCTAGCCCAACGACGGTTATCGGCTGCCCATCAATCAGGTACTACTGGCCCGCATTCACCAGAGGTATCCGCTTGCCCTGGCGATCACGCGCCACTGGACGGAAATAATTGCGGTAGTCCGCGGGGTATAGCCCGCGCACGCCATTCGGCGAAAGCGCACCGCCCACCGTGAGCATTCGCGCACGAAACTCGGCGGCTTATTTCCCGAAAATCGAAATCCCGTCATTCGGCAACAGGTTCCTGCTCACCGGCTCGGGGCCACCTTCGTCCAGAGTCGACATGTGGGTGATCTTCGCGGCAATTAGTCGCGACCACGCGGGCCAACCAATTGCAGTGGCGTCGCATCGGCCACGATCTCGACCTTTACCGGTTACTTAACCGCTGGATCACTCTTCGGCAGTCGATTACCAAACTCACCATCACGGGTGCTGGGTAGCACGGGCCGTTCGGTGATGTTCAAGGCGAGCGCCACCACGATTGATTAGCGACTTCTTCTCGCTAGCATCAATAGCTCCGCAACTTAACCCCCGGACTGAACTTTCACGCTAAAGCCCAAATTCGCGGACATGAGCCAATCGTCAAAGGACCCGTCTTTCGCGCTGCCTGCCCATTCCGGTGGCCGGTTTTCCCCGGATGTGTTCCCATAGGAGCGTGGATGAACAGGGCCCGACCCCACGGGTGGCGCAGGGGGCACCGGTTGGCCGGCGCATTGTGCTCGCCATGGTGGGCCTTGGCGCCCTTGGCATCGTCTTTGGCCGCACCGCCTCGCAGGCCGTCAACTCCACCGTGGCAACTGCCGCACCCGGGTTATCCGGCGTGCTGCCCGGCACCGGCGGATTTCGTATCTACACCGTGATCAATGGCTACCCCGAATACAACGCGGAGAAATACCGGCTCACGGTCACCGGATTGGTGAGCACTCCCCTTTCGCTGTCACTTGCCGATCTTGGCGACCTGCCGCAAACGGGAATGACGAAGGACTTCCAATGCGTAACCGGTTGGCGCGTTGATGACGTGCCCTGGTCGGGTGTCCTACTAAGCGATGTGTTGACGGCAGCCGGCGCCGATCCGTCAGCAGGCGCCCTGCGATTCATCTCATTCGATGGCGCTTATACCGAGTCATTGACGATGGAGCAGGGGCTGCGCCCCGATGTCTTGGTTGCCACCACGATGTTCGGCAAACCCTTGACCTTGGAACACGGCGCGCCGGTGCGGTTATATGTGGCGCCGATGTACGGCTACAAGTCACTGAAGTGGCTTTCGGGCATCGAGGTGGGTAAAACCGTGGTGCCCGGCTATTGGGAGGAACGCGGCTACTCGGTAGATGCTTGGGTTGGCAGCTCGAATGGGATGACCGATGAGCCAATCGCCTGAGCCCGGCACCTTGTTGCGGTTCACCGCCGCCGAGCGCTGGACGCACCGCACCCTGGGCATCTTGATGGGTGTGCTCCTGATTACCGCAGCGGTGCTCTATCTACCAGGGGCCAGTGCCGTCATCGGCAATCGACCGCTGATGCGCAATGCGCACGTAATCTCAGGTTTCCTCCTACCCATCCCGATCATCGTTGCCTGCTTCTTTTGGGCGTTCAGGCAAGATCTGCGCCGACTAAACCGCTTCTCCCCCAACGACTGGAAGTGGCTGCGCTCCCGCAGGAACCGAGGTGGCAACACCCCGGTCGGTAAGTTCAATGCCGGGCAGAAGTTGAACTCGGCGTTCGTCCTCGGCTCCATCATCGTGCTGCTCGTCACTGGCTTGGTGATGTACTTCAACCGCTTCTTCCCCGACGATCTGCGCACCGGCGCCACTTTCGTCCACGATTGGTTGGGGCTGCTCGTCGCAATCGTCACAGCCGGTCACATTTGGATGGCATACGGTGATGCGACGGCCCGCAAGGGCATGCGTACGGGCTCAGTGCCGGTTGAGTGGGCCGAGCAGGAGCATGGTGAGTGGGCTAACGAGGTTCGGTCTTAGCTCGAATTACCGCCGCGATATCAACTACATCTGCAAGTTCCCCGATGACGACTGCAATTACGAAGTCATACGCCTCGTCATTGGTCAAAGTAAAACGAAAGCCGTTCATACCCAAGAAAGAGATCGTGGCCGCTAGCGCCAATCGTTTATTCCCATCAACGAGTGCGTGGTTCTTCGCCAAAGAGTGCAGCAGTGCAGCGGCCTTTTCGGGCCATTCAGGGTAAGCATCTGAGCCAAAAACGCTCGCTTGGGGGCGCGCAAGTGCGGACTCGAGTAACCCCGCATCGCGTACTAGAGGCGGTGCACCAAGTGTTCGCTGCGCGACATACATGAGCTCTTCATAGGAAAGGTAAATCACTGCCCTAACCGCTCAAGGGCCTCGGCGTACCTTGGCAGTTCACCGTCAAGAATTTCATCCAGCAACTGCTGGCGCCCATTGCGTTCAATATATTCACGCACTGCTTGTCTTACGATCTCCTGACGAGACCTTTGCTCTCGAGCTGCCTGCGCACTCAAAGCCTGTACTTCGTGGTCCTGAAGCCGCAAGGTCATTGCCATATCGAAATGATACCACAGTGATACCACTATTGCATCAGCTGCGGCCCAGCCAAAAATCCAGCCAGCGCACGAAGATCAGGCCCGCGATGATCAGATAAGTGCCGGCCACCAGGAACCACCGCAAGGCCCCGGCGATTTCGGCCACCCCGGTGCCAAGATTGATGCGGCCGCTGACCAGGTTATCGACCGTGACATTCCAGAAGATCAAAATCGTGACGGCCCAGACGACCATGCACCACGGGCACAGCGCCCCGATGACATAAAGGCTTTGCCACATCAGCCACATCATGAACGAGACCCCGAACAGGGCGCCGATATTGAGCCCGATCCACACCCAGCGCGGTAACTCGACTTTGGCCAGGGCCAGCACCCCGAGGGTTATCACCACCGCAAAACCGATCAGCCCGAGGATCGGGTTCGCGAAACCGAATGCCGAGGCCTCCTCGGTCATGATTACCGACCCGCACGAGACCACCGGGTTGATATCGCAGAACAGCGAGGCATCCGGATCGGCCAGCAGCGCGAATTTGTCCAAGATCAACTCGAAGGAGGCAAACAAACCGATGCCGCCGCCTACGGTCAAGATCCAAGGAGTGGCGCGCGACATAACCTATTGATATCACCCCGCGAGGCTCTTAGCCTCCTTGGACCAGCGGAAGCCGCCATTCGATGGCTGTGTCACAGATCACCAAACCACGCGCCTGATAGTTGGCAAGAGCGGTTGGCGCATCCAACTCGCAGGTGTGGACCCAGACCCGCTCGACCCCTGGCAGCAGCCACGCTTCGCGCAAGCCCTCACCCAGCAGCCAGCCGCCCAGCCCTTGGCCGATGTATTCGGCGAGTAAGCCGAAGAAGGCAACCTCGACATCGGGTCCTTGCTGATCGAGTTCGACGTAACCGCATATTTCGCCTTCGACCAGCCCGAGGAATAGGTGATTGGTGTCGCGATCGGCCCACGCGGCCCAATCCGCATCGGTCCAAGGGGCCCGGTCGACCCAACCCCAGGCCCGCCCCACGCGCTCATAAAGCTCGGCGCTTAGTTCCGGCTTATTCGCACGCACCGGCCGCCACTCGACAACGGTTGCCGGCACCCGACCGGGCAGCACCGCTGCGCGGTCGAGCTGTTGCAGTGTCCACACCTTTACCGGCCGGGCGTCCGGGTGGTTTTTGTCAACTAGGGTCATTGCTGCACCGCACTAGACCGATGCTGCGCCAGCGATAGCGAGCAGTCCTGCGATGAGGCGGTCAACGTCATCGTGATTGGTATAAGGCGCCAACCCAACCCGGACAGCGCCACGCTCCCCGAGCCCAATCCAGTCGGCCGCCTCGATGGCGTAGAACGAACTTGCCGGCGCATTGACTCCGACCTCGGCCAATGTGCGGTAGATAAGGTCACTGTCAACACCATCGATGCTGAACAACTCGGTGGGCGTGCGATGCGGTGCGTGGCAATAAAGCCTGATACCTGGCACCGACTCAAGACCGGCGCGCAGATAGGAGTGCAGCGCATCCTCATAGGCCTCAAGGGCGGCCATCGAGCGCACGATGCGATCTCGCCGGCTCATCGTGGCCTCCTCCCCTGGCACCAGATCCGCCAGCACATCAACAGCGGCAGTAACACCGGCGAGTAACTCGTAGGGCAAGGTGCCGAGCTCGAAGCGCTCGGGCACCGACTCGGTGCTCGGCCGCAACTTGTCAGGGTGCAAAGTCTCAAGTAGTGCCGGCGATGCCGCGAGCATCCCAAGGTGCGGGCCAAGGAATTTATATGGCGAGCAGATGTAGAAATCCGCGCCGATCGCCTGCATGTCGACAGTTGCATGGGCGGTCAGGTGCACCCCATCGACATAGAACAGTGCCTGGGTGCGATGCACGGCTTTGCCGATCGCCACTAGATCGGGCCGGGTGCCCAAGAGATTGGATGCCCCGGTGATCGCGACCAGCCGCGTATTCTCATTAAGTAACTTGGTAACGTCCTCGACCACCAACGCCCCGGTCGCTTTGTCAAAATCGATCCAACGGAGTGTCGCGCCGGAGCGCTGTGCATAGGTAACCCAGGGCCGCACATTGCCATCGTGGTCAAGGCGGGTGACGACGATCTCGTCACCGGGCCCCCAGCCCTGCGCGAGCGTGCGCGCAATATCGAAAGTGATATCCGTCATGCTGCGGCCGAAGACAATGCCGCGCGGCTCACCGTTCACCAGATCAGCGCCGGCCACCCGCGCGGCCAAGGTGATGTCATCGGCATTTATCTCCGCACCCGTCACGCGCGCCCGATTTGACAGTGGACTGGTGAGTGCAGACGCGATCGCCGCCGCAACGAAGTCCGGGGTTTGGGTGCCGCCCGGGCCGTCAAAGTAGGCCACCCCATCAGCAAGGGCCGGGATGCGAGCCCGGATACGGGTTACGTCATAGGTCATGGCTGCTCCCCGGTCATGGTCACATCTAAGCCGAGACATCCCACCAAAGGGTGGCTACCTGCCTTGGCCGGTCATCACCTTGCTGGATCAGCGCGGCCGCCACCTCCGCATCACGGTCTTCAGTCAGGCAAAGTCGAATGCGCGCAAACCTGATGCGCTCCGCCTCGGGCAGCGCCACCCGCTTACCCCAAGTCTCATCTACCCAGATCTCCATCTGAGCGTCGAATCCAAGTGCCCTGGTGATTGCAGACAAATCCTCAGCGGTCGGCTCGCTGGGTCGGTCAAGATCCCAGAACTTCTTCCACAACGGGTTGAGATGCGTGAGTGGATGTTGGAATGGCATCTCCAGCACCACGCGCTTGATCGCGTGCGAATTGAGAGCCTGTAAGAACGGCACGATGTCAGGGACATTGAAAGCGACGTGGTGGCACACCACCACATCGGCGCTCGGCACCCCATCGGCAACCGCCGGCCAATCACCGAGAAACTCCTCGTGCTGCACCCCGCGCCGCGCCGCGGCTTCGGCGAACTCATCGAGCATGCCCTGCTGGTGGTCAACCGCGATGACCCGGCTGGCCGGTGGCACTAGGGCAAAGGCGGCGCGGCCACCGCCGCTGCCGATATCAAGAACGCTGCCACCGATCGGTACCGCGGCCCGCGCAATTTGGTGCGACTTGGAATCGGGGATGGTCTCGGTGGCGGTGAACATGGCAACCGGATGGATCCACGGCCCGGTGGTTACCCGACTCAAAATCTCATCGGGGATAGCCCACGAGGCAAGGTCCGTGCGCCACTTTTCTGCCATCACCGCTAACTCAAGTTCCATATCTGCACCGTACTCCGCCCAAAGCCCCGACGCCTTGTCGGCAAACTCGTGCGGTTATGCCACTAGTCTTCGGTGCGTGAGCGATGTGAAACAGCACCCACTGCAAGCCTTGATCGGCGGGCCGCGCGGCGCCCTCGAAAGCATCCTGCCGCCATTGGCTTTCGTCGCCACCTATGTCGCCACCGGCGACAACATGGCGTTGGCGGTCAGCGTTGCGGTCGGGCTCGGTCTCGTCTTCGCCAGCTGGCGGCTGATCCAAGGCAAGCGCCCCACGCGGGTTTTGGGGGCCTTGCTCGTGGTGGTTATCAGTGCTTACGTAGCCGCGCGGACCGGCAGTGCAGCGGCCTTCTTCTGGCCGCGAGTACTGCTAAACATCGCTTCCGGTCTGGCATTTGCCATCTCCATCTTCGTCCGGTGGCCGCTCCTTGGGGTGATCGTCGGGCCAATCGTTGGCACCAAGATGCGGTGGCGTCAAGACCCTGATCTCATGCGCGCCTACGCGCGCGCCTCCTGGCTTTGGGTGCTGCTTTGCCTAATCCGGGCCGCAGTACTTATCCCGCTAATCGATAACAACTGGCTGTGGGCCCTGGCCGCATCAGGTGCGCTGTTCTACGCACTTGTTATCGCGACGATTCTGCTGTCTTGGGTTGTCATCAAGCGCACCCTGCCGGCCGACCACCCCGGCATCCGCAGCCCCCGGGTCCCCGAATAAGTGGCTACCTGAATAACCGGTCACATTAGGCGACTTGGCAGTTTGCGCACCAATAAAGCTTGCGCCCCTGCATGTCAGCCATCTGGACTTTGGCACCGCACGCAAAGCACTTCATGCCCTCGCGGCGGTAGACATAAACCTCACCACCGTGCCGATCAACTCGTGGCTCACGCCCCATCGCATCAGGCAGGTGCGCCGCACGCACCGTATCGATACGCCCATCCTTGACCCCCAAGGTCATTAGGAAAACAAGATCACTCCAGATAGCGTCGAACTGCTCGCGGGTTAGCAGTCGGCCAGGGGTAAATGGCGATAGTTGATGACGAAACAGCACCGCGGCCCGGTAGATGTTGCCGACCCCGGCGAAGATCTCTTGGTTCATTAGGAGCGCACCGATTGGCGCAGCACTGCGGTGCACTCGCTCAAATGCTCGCTCTGGATCAGCCTGCTTGTGGATTGGGTCAGGGCCAATCCGGGCGAGCACCGCTGCCATCTCGCCCGCGGTCAGCAGCTCGCAGACCGCGGGCCCGCGCAATTGCGCGAAGTCGGTTGCGGAGGTGATTCGAAGTCGAATCAGCCCGGTGTCGTCCGGTTGGGCGCCCTTGCCGAATTGCCACTTGCCATAAAGGCCTAGGTGGATGTGTATCCAGCGCCGGTTGTCGAACCCGATGAATAGGTGCTTACCGCGGGCCTCGGCTTTGGTGAAAGTCTTGCCGCTCAAGGCTTTCGCACCGGCGCTGAAACGCCCTTGCGGGCTGCCAACGCGCACCCGATCGCCCTTGAAAGTTCGAGTCAGCTGCCGGGCCTGCCGGTGGACTACGTGGCCTTCGGGCATTAGTCGAAGATTGGCTCGGCGGTGCGGGTGCGCTTGATTTCGTAGAACCCGGGGGTTGCGGCAACCAGCAGGGTGCCGTCCCAGAGCAAGCCAGCCGCCTCGCCTTTGGGTGCTGGAGTCATCACCGGGCCGAAGAAGGCCACCGGATTGCCATCGGCGCCCGGCACACTTAACACCGGGGTGCCGACTTCCTCGCCGACCAGGGCAATACCCCGCTGGTGGCTGGCGCGCAATTGCTCGTCTACCAAAGTCGTTTTGCCGACTTCCGCCAGCTCCGCGGGCAGGCCCACCTCGGCAAGGGACTCCGTGATGACGGTTTCATAATCGTGACGCTGCTGCGGATGAAATCTGGTGCCCATTGCGGTGTAGAGCGGCAGGACCACCGGGTCGCCGTGCTCAAGTTGGGCGGCGATGATCACCCGGACCGGCGCCCAGGCCGCGGCCATCAGCTCCACATACTCCGGCGGCAGTTCCTTACCCGCATTCAAGACCGCCAAGGACATCACATTCCAGTGCACCCGCACGTCCCGGACCTGCTCCACCTCGAGCATCCACCTGGAGGTCATCCAGGCCCACGGGCACAGGGGATCGAACCAGAAGTCAGCCGTAGTGCTCATGACCATGACCCTAATGGAAGGATCAAGGCATGACAGCCACCGAGAACATCACCAGATCCAGCGCGACGGATCGGGCGCGCCTGCTCAAGTCCCGCTCCTACGACGTCAGCGTCGACCTAACCGGCGACACACTGTTCACCTCGGTGACCACGGCGCGCTTTGGCGCCCGCACCCCCGGCACCGACACCTGGATCGACCTCATTGCCCCAAAGGTTCACTCGGTGGTCCTAAATGGCGAGAGCCTGGACGTGGCAAAGACCTTTGACGGTTACCGCATCTTGCTGCCTAACCTGCAGGCCGACAATGAAGTAACCATCACCGCCGAGTGCGCCTACATGAACACCGGTGAAGGCCTCCATCGATTCGTGGATCCGGTCGATAATGAGACTTACCTCTACACGCAATTCGAGTCGGCTGATGCCCGCAGGATGTTCGCCTGCTTCGAGCAACCTGATCTGAAAGCGACCTTCGCACTAACTGTCACCGCGCCTTCGCACTGGAAAGTGGTCAGCAACTCCCCCAGCCCCGACCCCGAGGTAGTCACCGCCACGATCTCGCGCTGGACCTTTGCGCCCACGGCGCGCATGTCGACTTACATCACCGCGTTGGTGGCCGGCCCGTACCACGAGGTTCGGGATTCATATACCGGCGCCTTCGGCACCTATCCGCTCGGGATCTTCTGCCGCAACTCGCTCGCGCAGTTCTTGGACCCCGAAGACATCTTCGACCTAACCAAAGCCGGCTTCGAATTCTTCGAGAAGCAGTTCCAGATCGGCTACCCATTCGGCAAGTACGACCAGCTGTTCGTCCCGGAGTTCAACGTCGGGGCAATGGAGAACGCCGGCTGCGTCACCTTCTTAGAAGATCTGATATTTCGCTCACGCGTGACTGACGCCGCCTACGAGCAACGAGCAAACACGATCTTGCACGAGATGGCTCACAGGTGGTTCGGCGATCTCGTCACCATGACCTGGTGGGATGACCTCTGGCTAAATGAGTCGTTCGCCGAATGGGCCGCGCACTACGCAAGCGTGCACGCCACCAGGTATGTCGATGCCTGGACGAGTTTCTCTAACCAACGAAAGGCCTGGGCCTACCGGCAAGACCAATTGCCCTCGACCCACCCGATCGCCGCCGACACGGTCGACCTTGATTCGGTTCGGGTCAACTTTGATGGCATCACCTACGCGAAGGGAGCCTCCGCGCTGCACCAACTGGTGGCTTGGGTTGGTGAACCAGAGTTCCTAGCCGGCGTTCACAACTACTTCGTCAAGCATGCCTGGGGTAACACGCAGTTATCTGACCTACTAAGTGAGCTCGAAGCCACCTCAGGGCGCGATCTCTCCGGCTGGACAGATGAATGGCTCCGCACCAGCGGGGTCAACTTAATTCGGCCGCAGTTCGAACTTGCTAAGGACGGAACTTACTCCGATTTCACCATCACTCAAGAGCCACCTAGTGCACCCGCAGGGCTGCCGCCAACTTTACGCTCACATCGCATGGCCATTGGTCTCTATGACCTCGTCGCCGAACAGCTCACCAGGCGCGAGCGCTTCGAACTCGATGTGGTGGGTGCAAACACGAAGGTGCCCGCCCTGGTTGGGGTCAAGCAGCCGGCCCTACTGCTGCTCAATGACGATGACCTGACTTTCGCAAAAGTTCGATTGGACGAAAAGTCCTGGCGCACCGCGGTTGAGCACCTGGGCGTGATCGACTCCTCGTTAGCGCGCGCGATCATCTGGGGCGCTGCCTGGGACATGACCCGCGACGCCGAGGTTTCAACCGGTGACTTCCTGGCACTGGTGCTGAGCGGTATCGGCCAGGAGTCCGATATCGGCGTGGCTCAAGGGGTGCTGCGCCAACTAAAGTCCGCGGTCGACCAATTTGCAGCCCCCGAGCATCGCGACGACTACCTACTGCGGATTGCCACCGGCGTGCTCGATCTTGCCAAGCGGTCCGAGCCTGGCAGCGATCACCAGCTCGCCTTCGCTCGGGTCTTTAACTCCTGCGCAACGACTTCAGCCCATCTCGATATCGTCGCCGGGCTCCTTGACGGCAGCATCACCTGGAGCGGGCTGAAAGTGGACACCGACCTGCGCTGGTCACTGCTCCAGCGTTTGGTGGTAACCGGCCGACTTGCCGAGGAGGCGATCGAGGCCGAGCTAAGAAGTGATGACACCGCCACCGGGCGCCGCCAAGCCGCGGTGGCTTTCGCCGCTCGCCCGACGATGGTGGCAAAGGAACTTGCGTGGGCCGACATCATCGAGCGCACGGAGCTACCAAATGCGATTCTCGAAGCCACCATCGGCGGGTTCGTGCAACCGGATCAAGTCGCACTGCTCGCGGATTATCGAACGAGGTACTTCGAGTCACTGCCACGGGTCTGGGAGCAGCGCACGATGGAAACCGCGCAGAGCATCACCATGGGCCTGTACCCGGTGTTCCTGGTCGATGCCGAAACACTCGCCCAGACCGATGCGTTTCTCGCCGGCAAACTGAATTCGGCCTTACGCCGGTTGGTCAGCGAAGGCCGCGATGGCATTGAGCGGGCGCTGCGCGCCCGGGCTGCTGACGCCGTCGGCTGACCAAGACCAAAACCGCTTTTCGCATCGAATGTTGAGTGGTGGGTTAAGCCGGATCGTTGAGGTTCAGCACCAGTGCCCGCGCATGGCAAACGCACAATGCAAGACTATGGGGGATTAGGCGAGGAAAGCGGTTGACCTACTCCACCTAGCGGTAAAGCTTCACGATTTCTACTCATCGCTCCACCCTCTAAGCGCACGCAGGGGTTACGGCACTTCACCTGCACGATCTTGAGTACCTGGTTAGCAGGTTACCCGCACGTTATAGCCCTCACCGGTAACATCCGAGGCCTTATTTCCATTAGGGCAAATCATCCCCTCCCACGGTGTTTCCTTGTTCGCCAATGTGAGTTTCCACTCCACGTCAGCATCGGTCCCGGAAAAGTCAGCGTCAGACACATTCTTCAAGTCGGAGAACTGCACGTTCTCCCAGCCGCCTCCTTCAAACTTGGTACCTTTCAAGGAAGTCTCAGCGAACACTGCATCGCCGGCAAATTGGTTAACGCCGTAGAATCTGGCTTTGTCCAGTACCGCCCCAGTTAAGTTGGCTGCAGGGCCACCTCTAAGGTCCTGGAACCAACAGTCATGACATTCCGCCCCGGTAAAATTACTTGAACCCAGAGCTGCCTCAGCAAATATCACATTGTCAAGACGGGCGTTGGAGAATTTCGCACCCAGCAGTAGCGTGCCCCTGAAATCTACATCTTTGAAAATCGAGCGAGAAAAATCCACCCCGGCAAAGTTCGCATAGGAAAAGTCTGAGCCTTCAAAAGTTTGGTCCGTGAAAGGTCCAGCCAGCCGGCAGTCAGGGTTAGCAGATTTTGTATTCCTGCAGCCATACTTGTCATACTCGTTCTTTGCTCCGCCTTTGGCTTGGGCTTGGGTTTGGACTTGGGTTTGGGCTTGGGTTTGGGAAGTAGTGGACGAGCAGGCCGCCAAGGCGACGACGCTCATGGCGACCGCCAGTACCGTCAATGTCAATCGGCGCTGGCCCACATAACGATTGGCATGCCTGACCCCAGCGGCTTGCCGGCGCTCATTCCTGATTTCTGCATCGTTTACCATCGACCGTACCTTCCCTTCGGGATCACCTGCTTTGCGTCAAAAAAGCATAAGCCCGCACCTTGTACCCACCAATCCCGCGCTGCGGAAAACCCCACCCGCTCTGCGCATAACCCGCCTACTGTTTTTGCGGGACCCACTGATAATCAGCAGCCTTGACGATTGTTATCAGCGTGACCGAGGCGTAGCAATCATCTTCTGTGTAGTCTGCAGAACCGGCGTTTCCGACTACTCCTTGTGGGGTGTTTCCCTGAAACGACTGTCCGTTGGGCAGCATTTGCTCGTAACCGTTGTTGCTGTTTACCCACACCATGGGGGCGGTGGTCCACCCAAGGTCACTCAGCCACTGCTCACAACCTTCGTTCTGAAAAGGGAACATCGAAGGGTTGGTCACGGATTGGAGTGCGTTGCTCATCGGTTGGCCCGCCTCGACCCCGTTAAGCTGGGATTCCAGCCCCGTTGCCACCCCACTGCCACCAAATTGGACGCCGGCGTGCTCGGTGAATGACTCGTCGTTAACCTCCGGCATCTCCCAGAAGTACACGTTGGGGAAAGACCAGGTGTTGATCTGCAGTCCGGACCCTGCGGGTCCAGAACCCTGCCCTGGAACACCAACGGGGAAATTAGCCCAGCCGCCTTGGGCGAGGGTTTCACTTCCGTTGACCTGGTTGAGCAGGTTCCCTAAGCCAGTTTGCTCGCCCGCGGCGTTCGTGCTGGTCGGCGGGTTGTTGTTGCATACATATGCAAAACCAATTGGTCCACAGTTTACTTCCCACGGCAATTGCCCGAACGTTGCCCACATTATGTTTGTTGAAGGGTCGATGAGGGTGTAGTTCGGGATGAGTTTCGGCTGAGCTGCTTGAAGCGCCTGGATCTGCGACGCGATTCCCGATGCGGTAATTTCATTTGCGGCGGCGGCCTTCGACGCTGCTGTGGGAACGCTGTCGGGCGGTGTTTCGATCATGTTCCAGTAGTTTGTCAAGACTAACTGGAGGGACGCCATGATCCCCAGCCAGCCATTGGACATTGCCTGGAACTGCGCGCTGGAATTCGAGGTCAACAACGTATTTTTGAATTGGGTCGACTGGCTCTGGCGGATGGCCTGCCACGCAAGGCCCCAGATGGAGGGAGCGGACGTCCCACTGTTGTAAATCAGGTCATTCACCAGGGCGTTGCCAGCCTCATTGAGATTGCCCTCGTTTACATAGTTGGTGAAGTCTTGGACGTAGTCCTTCATTAGATCCGGATTAGGACTTGGTTTCTGGCCCTCCGCCACCATGTTCTCCAGTTCATTGAGTGCACCGTTAATGTCCACAACCCAACTATTAACTGCGGCCTCTACCGCGATGTCATACGTTTGTATATCCACCGCCTCCAGTAAGTCCGCGAAATCCTGCTGCTGCGCGGCCTGGATAGCAGCCAACTGGCTTTGCACCTCGGTGAGCTGTCCACCGATTGCCACAAACTCCGCTTGGGCCTGCTCTTCGGCAACGGTCGAAGATATCGCCGAGGCTAGCCCAGCAATGGTTCCGATTGTGTCAAACCAATCACCAACAGCCATCGATTTGATGGACGCCTCCGGTGCCGGTGCGACTGAACTTTTCATCAGGCCCGCCGCGCCGTTCCCCGTTGCCGCATTTCCGCACCCGCCCAACATGACCAGGGCACCCAGCATTGCTACGAGTTTGAGCAGCCGCGGATCACGCCTGACCCCTGCGGCTTGCCGGCGCTCATTCCTGATTTCTGCATCGTTTACCATCGACCGTACCTTCCCTTCGGGATCACCTGCTTTGCGTCAAAAAAATCGTAAGCCCGCACCTTGTCCCCACCAATCCCGCGCTGCGGAAAACCCCACCCGCTCTCGACAAAACTGGCCCACGGTGACTCGGTGCTCACCCTTGTCAAAAGTTGATGGCGATCCCCAAGGTGAATGGTGGCTCACCTGGCATCAGCAGGTACGAGTCGTCCGCTGATCCACCAGTTGTTGTTCGCTCCCGTGCTGGCTTGCCCGTCATCGTGGGCACGCCGCCAAAAAGCGAAGTTGAGATCGGGCGACACCGTGGCCTCCCAGGTATCGCCACCGATCATGGTTTGCGGTTGCGGCAAGAACCACGGGGCTGGCTTTGGTCAGCGCTTGGGGACGCCTGTTCGGTTATTTGAAATTCCCCGGGGACAGCTCCCCCGGGCCCGGTCGTGACACCTCCCTAGGGCCGGCCACCGGACCCTTCCACGCCCATGGACATCACGTTCGAATGAATCTAGCTCGTGGCGCTGCCCTGCACGCAATTGGTTGCGCCCAATTCGAATTGGCTCATCGAATCTCCGCCGTTGTATGACAACTCATACTTGCCATCTGGGGTTTGGATTGAACTCTGATTAAATCTAAACGGCCCCCTGAAACCGTGGCCGCCTACAACCCAAGGACTCTCGCCACTGCCATGGTTCCCCTGACCAAAGGCGATGATGTAGGTGTCGCCGTTGAGAATGAGTTCCCCAATGAAAGCAAAATTCAGGTTCTTGATCGGACTATTGTTTTGCGAGATGTTGACGGGGGCTCGATCGTTGAACCATTGGGCCGGCCCGGGCGAATCATGCCGCCCAGCTTTCGCATTCAATTGCAATGACCCACCCGGTGTGAATGGTGATGAAGTTGAGATCCCGCCCCAAGGCTGCCCGCCGGTGATATTCGCGTCCATCGGGATGAATTGCACGCTTTGGATACAACCCCTTGGGGCCTCTTTGAGCGTGACGTAATTATCGTGTTCTGTGGTCGTCACAGGGCTTTGGTCCGCGCTGGGGGCCGCCTGCTCGGGACTCGGTTGTTCGGTACTAGTTGCTTCTCCCTTGGGTTGGCCTTGGGTCGTGGTGGAAGATCAGGCCGTCAGGACGACGACGCCGATGGCGACCGCAATACTGGGCTTGACCCCATCTGACGGACACCGACATCGTGGTCTTTGGCCGCGTGATGGGAGTCCGGGATGGCACGGCAGCGTCGTGAGTTCAGCGAGGAGTTCAAGGCCGAGGCGGTTGCCCTGGTGATCGGCACGGGGCATC